>Ga0194112_10010190_pt1 | contig 11832 bp, 8 predicted proteins | sample TA2MahC400mmetaG_FD_146191 | JGI IMG/M metagenome (GOLD analysis project Ga0194112, IMG submission 146191) | Freshwater microbial communities from Lake Tanganyika, Tanzania - TA2015016 Mahale Deep Cast 400m | ecosystem: Environmental > Aquatic > Freshwater > Lake | place: Tanzania: Lake...
CCGTTCCTGGACAACGACGACTCGCCCGGGGAGCGCATCCTGCGGCTGTACCTGAAGACTTACCTGCCGACGCTCTTCGTTCAGGAAGACAAGGTGAGCATGGCGCATTCCGTCGAGGCCCGCACCCCGCTGTGCGACAACGCCATGGTTGACCTGGCGCTGAAATGGCCGCTGCATGTCAAGATGCGGGGGAACGCGTTAAAGGCAGTGCCCAAGGCGGCCATGCGGCCGCGGCTGCCGGCGGTGCTCTACACGCTGCCGAAACGCGGCTTTCCCACGCCGTTTGCGCACTGGTACCGGCGCGAACCGTTACAGTCATACATGCGGGACCTCCTTTTCGGGCCTCGCACGGTCGAACGCGGTCTGTTCCGAACCGCGCACTTGCAGGGCCTTTTTGACCGGCACGTCCGTTCCGTGACCGACAACCTGTACGACTACGCCCGGGCCAGCAGGCTCTATTCGTTCAGTGCGGTGGAACTCTGGTTTCGCACGTTCATGGACCAGGCGCAGCCGCGGCCGGTTGCATGAGCGAACGCATAAGGCAACTGCATCGAGCCTTGTCGCGCCGAATGGCTGATTTGGAACTCGGGAAATCAGGAACGCATACATGCTTCGTGCGGAACACGACAGGCGGGGAGCCCGTCGGGGCTCAGGAACGGTCGGCGGCGATCCTCTCGCGCGGCGCACGTCGTACGGAGAAGATCCCGAAATCGCTGATTCTCCTCAAGACGAACCGCAACTGACCCGGCTTGATCATGCGCAGCAGCATGAAGAACTGCCGCGGGCGGAGGTGGAAGCGCCGGAACGCGGTTGAGCGCGCCCGCATCAGTTGCGCGGCGGAGAGACCCTCCGGCACGTACACGGGTTCCTGGTAGCTGCGCGTGTGCGCATAGTCCGTGTCAGGGCGACCGTACCGGTTCCAGAGTTCCGATCCGGGCAGGATGTCCAGAAGCAGGATCTGGGCCTTGTCCAGCGGGAGGGAGAGAACGAACTCGGTGGTTTGGCGGATGGTCTCCTCGGTTTCACCGGGTAATCCGAAAATCAGGAAGGCCTGGGTGATCAGTCCGGCATCGTGCGCCATCGTAATCGCGGCGCGCATCTTGGTCAGATCGGTGCGCTTCTCGATCCTGTCCAGGATTTCCTGCGAACCGGATTCGATGCCGAAGGCGACGGCGTAGCAGCCGCTGCGCTTCATCAGGCCCAGCATGGCGGGCGTCACGGCGTCAACGCGGATCCCGTTGGGCGCGGCCCAATGCACCTTGATGCCGCGGCGCAGGATTTCCTCGCATATTCCCGCTATGTGCGTCTCCTTGAGAGTGAGGTTGTCGTCTTCGAAGTGGATTTCGCGCACGCCATAGTCGCGCACGAGCATTTCAATCTCGTCCACCACGCTTCCCGGGGAACGGAACCTTATGCGCCGGTGCCAGATGGTCGGACTGGCGCAGAAGTGGCAGGCAAACGGGCAGCCCCGCGAAGACGTGACCGGCGCGACGGGAAAGGCGCGCACCACGCCGCCGTGCGGCGCCATGGGGTACGTCCGCGGATCGATCTCCCGCCAGGCCGGGAAGGGAACGTCGTCGAGGTTCTCAAAGAAGGGGCGCGGTGTGAAGTTCTGCGGTTCCCGTCCGCGAAGGCCAGGGATGCCGGCGGTGGTCGCGCCGCGGCTCAGCGCGGACACAAGATCCGCCATCGTCCGCTCGCCCTCGCCGACCACGGCATAGTCCGCGCCGGTCTGTTGGATGGTCTTCTCCGGGAGGACGCTGGCGTGGGGGCCGCCGATCACCACGGTCTTCCCTGCCGCCTTGAGCCGGCGGGTCAGGTCGGCTGTTTCCGGCAGGTAGTCGCTCATGCAGAAGATCCCGACAACGTCCGCGTCGGAGCAGCGGTCGGCGAGATGCGCGTTGTCCAGGCGCTCCTTGAGTCCGTCCGTAATATGGGCTTCGAAGCCGGTCTGCTGGAGCCAGGCGCAGACGTAGCCCATGCCCAGCGGCGGGGTCACCAGGTGGGTATGATACAGCGGCCTGACGATTGCCGACTTCATCCTTGCCCCATACTATGACGGATCAGTGCGTCTGAATCCAGCCGCGCGATGAACGGCGGGGCTATCCGCCGGCCAGCGAGCGCAGTCCCTTGAGAGATTCCTTTAGAATGGCGAAGCTTCGCGCGGCCCGCCATGCTTTGGCGGCCAGTTGCGACGGCCGCACATAGAACGACCGGAGGGCGTAGCGGTGCAGGCGCAGAAGCTCTTCGGAGGAGACGGTTTCCGGGCAGTAGACCAGCGGGAGCTTGGGAAAGCTGATCTCCGAAAGTATGACGTGCAACCAGTAGTCCCTCATGAAACCCGGCGCGTCCTTCACCTTCTCGTAGTCCTCGGTTCCAGGGAGGGGTACAAGAAGCGAGAAGGTCGCGTCCGTCAGCCCCAGCGAATTGGCAAAGGCGATGGTCTCGCGCATCTCCGCCCCGGTTTCGGAAGGGAACCCGAACATGAAGTAGCCGCGCACGTCGAGCCCGATGCGCTTGGTTTCCCGGACCACTTCCCGGATGCGGGCGACCGTCGTGTGCTTGTGAATCTGGTCGAGCATGCGCTGATTGCCCGATTCGATGCCGTACGAGACGCTGAAAAGGCCAGCTTGCTTGAGACGCCGGAGCAGGTCGGCGTCGAAGGCGTTGATCGTGGCCTCGCAGTCGAAGGGAACGCCCATACCTTCCGCGGCGATCCGCGCGCACAGTTCCCTGATGCGCGCCTTGCTACCCAGGAAGTTGTCGTCCCAGAAGTGGATTTCTCTGATCCCGTACTGCGCGACGAGATGCCGCATCTCCGCGACGATGCGTTCCGCCGAAAGCAGGCGCACCCGGCTTCGGTAGCCCTGGTTGTTGTAGCAGAACGAACAGCGCATGGGGCAGCCGCGCGAAGTCATCATCGAAGCCGCCGGGAAGCGCCTGGTGCGCACGGCGCTCGTGCGATAGCGCGGCATGGGCAGCAGATGGCGCGCCGGAAGCGGAAGGGCGTCGAGATCGGGCATCATGCCCGCCCCGTCCGGGGACTCGATGCGGTCGCCGCGGCGCAGGGCGACGCCCTTGATGGCACGGAAGTCGCTGCCATTTTCGATGGCGCGGATGATTTGCAGGAGGGCCTCCTCGCCCTCGCCGATAACGGAGAAGTCGGCCAGCCCCATCGCGAGCGGCTCGATCGGAACACTGGAGACGTGTGCGCCGCCGATGACGATCGGCAGCGAAGGGTTGATCCGACGGATCTCCCGCAGGACTCCGTAGGCCAGCAGAACCTGGAAGGTAGTGGACGTGATGCCGGCCAGGTCGTAGTCGCGGGTCCGCCGCGCGACTTCTTCCGGCGTAACGGATTCGACCATGCCGTCGAGAATGTCGACCCTGTAGCCGTGCTGCTCCATGTAGGCGGCGATGCAGGCGAGGCCGAGGGGCGGAAGCACGGGGCGGGTGCCCTGGTAGCCGTCAAGGAACCGCCCCCCCTCGACCTGGGGAGGGTTGATCAGCAGAACGCGTGCGATCTTTGTGGGGCCTTCTGGAATCACGCCGAGTCCTCGTGTGTGGTGGTCAAGCGGTCCCCGCCGGGCGCGCGGCACGTCGCACATCCGCCTCCGCCGTGCCGGTGCGGACTTCGTCGGCGACGCGCCGCACCTCTTCCGGCGACATGCGCCTGGCCGCTGCCTTTTTCATCTTGCGGTATGCCAGCAACTGGCGGAGAAAGAAAGCCCTGCTGTTCAGCATCTGGACGAATTCCGGATAGCAGGCGTACATGCAGCCGCGACATGCTCCGACCTGGCGGTGGATCTCCGTCCGGAAGTCAGGCGATTTCCACACGGCGAGGAAGTCCGGGGCGAGCATCGAATACCTGCCCTTGAGATCAACGCAAGGCAGAAACAGCCCGCTGGGGCTGATGGAGAAATACAATTCGGGGCTTGCGCAACGCCAGTCGGTGCGCCCGTTGATCAGGAACTCTGGACTCTTCCGCAGGAAATACTCGGAATTGTAAATGAGAAAGCCACGCTTTTTCATGCCGATCACGCGCTGATAGACCGCGTGCACGGTCTCCGCCATGTCGGGGCGGAAGAAGAGGTGTTCGTCCTGCCCGCGCACGATAAAATGATCGTCCTGGGCCATGTGCACCGGTATGAGGGAGACGGCAAAGCCGAGGCGCGTCGTAAACTCCACCATACGCGGAATCTCCGCGATGTTCGCGGCCGTGACCACCGTGTTGATGCCGTGGAGCCGGTTGCGAAGCGGGAACACCTGAGTGTAGACGGCGATGGCGTCCAGAATGCGCGGCAGCGCGTCCGGCACCCCGGTTATGGATGACATGGTCTCTGCGTCAAGGCTGTGGAGCGAGAGGGTGATGCCGTCGAGGCCGGCATCCCGCAGGCGCGACAGCATCTCAGGGGTGTAGAGCAGGCCGTTGCTCTGGATTCGCACGGTGATTCCCTTGCGGCGGAAGACGGCCACCACGTCCGCGAGATCCTTGCGCAGCAGGGGCTCGCCGCCGGTAAGGATGAGAAGCCCGACGCCCATCTTCCGCAGAACGGCGGCCAGATGGGTGAGTTGATCAAGGTCCATCTCCTGCTCCGCGCGCCTGGACCGCACGGCGTCGCACATGCGGCAGCGCATGTTGCAGGCTTTGGAAAGCGCAAGCTGCACGTAGATAGGCGTCTTGATGCCCAGCAGCATCTTGCCGAAATTGAGGCTCTGTCTGAGACCAAAGGCCATGTCTTCACCGGTTCCTGCCGCGTCGGAAACGCATTCAGTACGGGAACAGCCGCCGCAGCGCGACAAGCACGCCCGCGGCAACGCGTCCCTTGGCGGTCAGCGCGGAACTTCCGTTGTGCCGTTCCACATAGCGGTGCGCGTGGAGCAGTTCCACGCGCCGCCGGATCAGCTTCTCCTCGTCAAAGGCATCCCTTACGCGCGACAACGCCACAGTCTGCGCGGGTGCCGCGGCGACAAGACGCAGTATCCTGAAGCTCACGGATCTGTCAACCTTGCCCAGCACGGCTTCGAAGACCGTGAACAGCAGGAGGTAGAGCAGCAAGCCGTTTACAAGTCCGACCGGCATGGGGCTCCAGGCACCGTCGTACCCGACGCGGCGCAGGCCCGCCGCCACGAACCCGTATGCCGCCAGGTAAACCGGAAGCAGCGCAAGGTGCGCCATGCCGCGGCTCACAAAACCCGACCCGCCGGCGATGCCCCGGAAGCGCGGAGAGACCAACACCGGGAGGGGTGCCATCAGAAACGCCAGTGCTATGCCGAGAAGCATGTCCTTTTACTCCGCGACTCGTCCTCCACGGCGGAGGTTACGGTGAAACGGCACAACAGCCCGATCAGCCCGGCCAGACGCAGTCCTTTTGGGGTCGCAACCAAGCCGCCGTCCTCCTTGGCGCGGAGATAGCCGTGGCTAAGGAGATGATGCAGCCGGCGCTCCAGGTGCCGCCCGGAATCCGTGCCGCGGGTGCAACCCCGCACCACGTCGTCTGCGCCTGCACCTGATCTGCCGGCCCGACGATAGACCATGAGCACGTCGGTGGAAAACGGCTGGCTTACGGCGGCGATGAGGAGATCGTTCAAGCCGACCGCCAGCAGCAGGTACAGGCAGATGCCGTTACAGAAATCCACGACGGTGCGGCTTTCCATCCAGGAGTTTGGCACAGGCAGGAAGTCGGCGGGGACAGCCGCGTAAAGCAGGGCATAGAGCGGCAGCAAGGCCAGGGCCACGCAAAAGGGGAAGAAGATGCTCCGCCCCGTGCGTCGCGGCCGGACGCGGGGGATGAGCATCAGCAGGATCGTCAGGCCCGCGAAGAGGGCGCCCGCCAGCACGATGCTTCTCATAGATACGGCCTCGGTGTTCTCGTTCGTTTCGCCGCGCCACTGCCGCGGGCGGAACCGCGACGGACCATCAGGATAAGAGGTTTTCACCGCTTGAGCTAAGGAAGTACGCGAAAACGATCTTCATATTGGCGCCCTCCTTGCGGCCGCGGGCCATAAACCGGACGAAATTGATGAAGAACCTGTGCTTCTGGCGCGCCACCAGGATCAGCACCCGCCGCGCTACGAAATACATGTAGCAGAAGTACTGGAACGCCATGATCCACGTCTTGGAGTAGAGCGCGGATTCCAACGGTTCGCCGAACTGGATCGTGGCGCGGTCCTGCGACTTGCGGGCGAAGCGGCCGGCCTTGGGGCGGCGCACGGGCAGTGCCGCGGCCGTCTCATGATCGCGGGCCAGCAACCCCATCCCCTCCAGGTCGTGCGTAAGCTGCTGGTAGACGAAGAAGATCGGCTTGTTGGGCTTGAGATCCCGGTTCATGCGGAAGGTTTGGATCAACTCGCGCTTCGTTTCGGTCGGCCCGCCGAGCATGTTGTAGGCGATTGTGATCATGCCGTATTTCCTGAACATGGCGAAGCTCTCGCGCAACTGGCTGTCGGTCACGCCCTTCTTGTGTATCTCGTTCCGCACGCGCTCGGATCCGGCCTCGATACCGATTCGGATCTCCTTGCAGCCCGCTTCGGCCAGCCAGCGGAGGCGCTCCTCGTCGAACTTGCCGCGCTCTGGCGAACGGAGGTAGAAAGTGTCGCCGCGGCTGAAGACCGAGAACGGCAGCCTGGTGTTCAGACCCGCCCGGACATACTCCTCGCAGAACAAGCGTGTCCATTCCCGATCGAGAGGGAACACGGGATCGAACGGATGCGCCATGCGGAAGCCGATGTTCTTGTACTTGTCGTAGTGATATTGAATTTCCTCGACGTAGTTGCGGGCGTCTCGAACACGGTATCGCCGGCCCGGGACTGCCTCGCGCAGCGGGAGTTCCTCGCAATTGGTGCAGTTGTAGGGGCACCCGCGTGTTCCGATCAGCCAGAGCTGGCCGAGAAAATAGAAGTACTTCTCAATGTCGGCCCACAGGTCGTAGTTCGGAAAGGGCAGGGCATTGATGTCCGCAATCCACGGCCGGTCGGGATTGCGCACGGTTCTGCCATCCCGGCGGTACATCAACCCCGCGATGCCGTCCAGGGCGCCGCCGCCCGCGAGGGCGTCGAGCAACTCGGCCAGGGTCTCCTCGCCCTCTCCCAGCACCACGTAGTCTACGCCTGGTATCGCCATGGTTTCGGCCGGCTTGAGCGTGGCGTGGATGCCGCCCACGACGATCGGTATGCGCGAAGAAAGCTCGGCGCGGATCAGATTGATGGTCTCGCGCACGTAGGGCTCGTAGAGCGTCGTGAAGGTGATGCCGATGGCGTCGGGCTTCTCCGCCGCGAAACGGTCGCGTACGTACTGCTGCCAGTGGCGCCGGTTGTAGGTGTAGTCCCATATCGTGGCTTCATGCGCCGTTCGCGCGTTGATGTAGGTGGCGAGGTACGTGACGCCGCAGTCGAGGATTGATACACAACCGCTGAGATTGGGGCTGACAATGCTGATCTTCATTTTGGCGACGCGTCCGCGTTACTCCCGTCCGGGGTCCTGCCAGTCGAAGATCTTTGCCTCCGTGGCGATACTCATGATGTCCTGAAAACCCGGGGTGCCGTCAATGATGTGCCCGGCCGTCAAAAGGCCCATCTTGATCGAATGGTCCATGTTGTTGTAGCGGAACAGACCCTGCCGGCCGATAGTGCGCAGGTTGCTGATACGGCTGATGAAGGTGTACAGGCCGCGGACCGTGTTGGGGTAGTCAATGTAGTAGATGGGATAGGCGTGCCGGGCGTAGCTGCAGAAGTAGCCGCACACCCTGGGGTCTTTGACAAGACCCAAAGCCGCCAGGCTCGTCCGGCATGCCTCCCAGAGCGCGTCCTCCGGCATATTCCATATGTCGTCCTTGTAGTTGCACGCGATCTCGAGGGTCAGCGCGGTCTTTCCGTCGGGCACGACCGTGGGGCTCCAGTTCCGAAGCTCTTGGATCCTGAAGAAGACGTACTGCGGCTCGGGAACATAGGTCCACGTATTGTCCGTCAGCGCGGGCGTATCCAGAACCACGTTCATGAAGCGTATGCCGCGATAGTGGGCGAAACTCACCGCCTCCTCCGCGTCGGGGGCGATGGCGGGACTGAGCATCTTCATGAACTGGGGCAACGGGCTGGTGTTTACCACCCAGTCGGCCGAAGTCTCCCGGTCGGCGCCTTCAGGCGTAGCGTGCGTGACCGAGGAAACACGCGAACCGGCCAGGGAGACCCTTCGCACGGGGGAGTTGAGGCGGATTGTTCCGCCCAACCGTTCGATCCTCTCGGTCATGACCTCGAAGATTTGCCCGATGCCCTGCCGCGGATAGTAGAAGCTGTCGGCGTAGGTCTTGGGGTTGTCCGCGGTGCGCCAGAGCATGCGCGCAATCACGTCCCAGAGGTTGAGGAGCTGAATCCTCTGGTCGGCCCACTTGTGTGAAATGCGGCACGGCTCGATGCCCCACAGTTTCGCCGAGTAAGGTCCGAAATACAGATTGTAGAGCGTGGCGCCGAACCGATTGATCACCCACTCCTCAAAACTCGAATCGGGGCGGGGGAACGTGTGCTGCAAGGCGAAAGTGAGGAAGTAGTCGAGAAAGGCTTTGACCGAGAATCCGAACCCCAGTTTCGTGAGAACGTCCTGCGCCTTGACCGGATAGCGCAGGACCTTGTTCTTGAGCAGGATGACGCTCTTGCGCGGACGGACCAGGAGTTCGTCACCCATCAGTTGCTCGATGAACACCTGCACATCGGTGTCCTTGGTGATGAAGCGGTGCCCGCCCAGGTCGAAGCGGCATCCCTGGAACGGAATGCTCATGCACAGGCCGCCGACCCGATCCTCGGCTTCCAGGACTTCAACCCGGACGCCGCTTTCGGCAAGCTTGAGCGCCAGGGTCAGGCCGGCGGGGCCGGCACCGATCACCAGTACTTTGTCAGGTTTCTTGGCAGTTGCCATCCGCTGCGCTCCGGCGACGCGCTGGAAATTCCGGCCGGTGGGCGCCTCCCGCAACCGTGCGATTCTCCAGCCGCGATCCTGTGAGTCTACCACTTGCCGGCGGTTTCGGTCAAGTCTCGCCGCTGCGCGACGTTTGCGGTGATCGTCGCGGGAATTCGAAACCGGCTGAAGCCGGCACTGCAAGCCGGTTTAGGCGCTTTCCAAGCAGTCCGGCAATTGCTAGTCTCATGGCACCCGGTGGGCCAATATGTTCGCGGACCTTGACAACGTCTTCTGGTTTCTGACCCCGTCCGGCCTGCCGCCAGGCGTGTCGGCGAGTCGCCTCACTGGGCTTTTTCTGGCGCGGTTTCTCGCCTACGCCGCCATTGCCGCGGGCGCCACGCTGTGGGGCCTCAGGCGGCGGCACCACCGCACGGTCGCGATTCTGATCGGAGCGCTGATCGTTCCCGTCATGGGATTCGTTGCGCCGCTGCAGGGGAATCACGTCGGGGACTGGCCCAGCGAATTCATGAATTTCGTGTGGCACATCGGACCAGCCTTCCGGACCGAGGAAGTCCTGGGCACATTGCCATTCTACTGGCTGGGATCGATACTGGACGGCAGGGCGATCACCCCCCTGGCGTTTGCCCGGGGTCTCGCTTGTGCCGGATGCCTTGGCGGACTCGGATTGGCCGGCCTCGCAATCACCCTGTGTTGCGGGGCCACGGATCGGAAGAGCCGTCGGATACTGGAGACGGATGACGGCCGGTATCTGCTGGCCATGGCGGTCGTTTGCCAGCCGGTTGCGTTCGTGTACGCCGGCCTGCTGCAGGTGAGCTATGTGGTCTGCGTTCTGGCCCCGTGGGCGCTGTGGGCCGCGGTGCGCGTCCTGTTTGCGGATCCGGCTGCGAAACGGCCGCCAATGCGGTGGGGAGTGGCCGCCGTGCTCATGGCGTTGACGGCCCACTTCTCTCATCCCGCTCTTGTGCCGCTGGTGGCCGCCATGGCGCCGCTGCTGGTTCTGGCCTCCCTTGTACATGCGGCGACGCGGCGCTGGCAGTTCGCTGTGGAGTACCTCGCGGTGGCAGTTGTCTTCGTATCCGGGTTCTGGGCGTTTGATGCCGCGATCAAGGCCGTCTGCACACGGTTCCAGGGCGTTGACCTCGGCGGTTTGACGCACTTGAACAAGCTTCCGGAATGGTTTCCCTTTTTCCAGGGGGGTACCGGGGCGCGGGAACAAGTTGAAGTCCTTACGTGGGGCTGGATCGTCTTTACGGCCAGCACTGTCGCGCACATCTGCTGCCCGGTGCTGCTCGTGTTTGCTTTGCGCCGCATGTGGCGCGAGAAGTTCGCCACGCTCGCCGCGTGGACCGTGATACTTCCGGTTGGCGCGTGCCTGGCGGTGCTGTCGCTGCACTCCCCCGATGTCGGTTATCCGATAGACGCGGACGTGATCGTGGTAAGCGGCCTGATCATGACGGCTATGTCTCTGGCATACATATACCTGGGACCGACAGACGGTGCCCAGGCGGCGTACGCCCCCGGGGTCCGGTGGGCGTGGACGATTCTCGCCTACTCGATCGTCTGCACGGCCGGTCTGTGGGCCCTTCAGGACACTCACGCGCCGTATCACCTGTACTACGGACGGTTGTCGGGTTCCAAGGAACTTCAGCAGGCTCTTGACCCTAACCAGGTTCCGCGCCAGTCGGCGGCATTCGCAGGAAGGATCGGCTTCCCCGTCAAGCCGCTGGCGCGGTTTGAGCCGTTGTTCACCAGCGGGTGGTGGGGCAGGGGGGTCATCGGCGATTTCGTGTACGTCGAGTATCTGGAAGACCGCGCGGTCCTGTTCCGCTACGATCATTCGGGCCAGACAAAGACCTCCAGCGCGCCGCTGTCCGTGCCGCCGGGGGAGATCAACGACATCGTCATCGCGGTTGACAAGGCCAATGACAGGATCACGGTTGTCTTTGCCGGCAAGGAGGTGCTCCGCTATGAAGGCTACATACATCCCTTTGACAGCGGGGGCGTGGCTGTGGGCTGGAACCGCCTCGGTTGGCCGCGGGCGGCAGGAGTCTTCTCCGGTCAGTTGCAGGGCCAGATCGGCTTCGGCCCCCTGTTCCCGAACGGCTGGGAAGGGCTGTGGCGGCCGGGGTATGACTAGATGGAAAATGACGAATGACGACATACCCAAGCACGAATGAATGCGGTACTGGGGCAGTCATGCAGGTGGCACCGGATGAGCCTTCCAGCCCCATGTTGCGGCGAACACGGCCGCAAGCATGAGCGCGGCAACCGCGATGCGGAACCACGGCGACACGCTTCGATCGGGAAGAACGGTAACCGTTCCCAGCACCGTCCAGTCCGCGGGCAGAGGCGTCTGCGACGCAGTCACGGCGACGCGGTACTCGCCGCCCGGCAGCGCGCGCGGGATCTTCACTGGAAACCGCAAGCGATACACCGCCCCGATTCCGAAGACCGAGGGCGCAAACGCCGCGTTCATGTCGGGGTGCATCCGTACGCCGTAGGCGTGCCGCGCGGGTGCGCCGTATTCCGGATTCGGCTTCAGATCGTTGCCGTCCATCATCAGGCGGCGGGCGCGCTGCGAGTCATCAAACTCGGCCGGTTCGCCGGACGGCGCCAGCAGCGTGACGTTCAGAGGGAGGGGTGCGTTGGTCGAAGCGACGCGCACCAGAAACTCCGCGTAGGTCTTGCCGCCGGCCTGTATCTGGGCGTGCGGCGGGGCTGGACGCGCGCCCTCGATCGAGACCCCGCCGAGATCGGCTCGCACTGGCGACCAGTCGCCGCCGGTGTCCCGCATGGCGGCGATCAGATCGTCACGCCTGTACAGCCTGAGAACAGGAACGCCCGCGGGCTCGTCACGGTAGACGGGTTCCACGTTTGCGTCGAGCACTTCGCAGAAGTTGGGTTGCAGTTGATGCCACGAG
>Ga0194112_10010193_pt1 | contig 11829 bp, 10 predicted proteins | sample TA2MahC400mmetaG_FD_146191 | JGI IMG/M metagenome (GOLD analysis project Ga0194112, IMG submission 146191) | Freshwater microbial communities from Lake Tanganyika, Tanzania - TA2015016 Mahale Deep Cast 400m | ecosystem: Environmental > Aquatic > Freshwater > Lake | place: Tanzania: Lake...
AAGGCTTGATGTCAGTCCCATCGGGACATCGGTAATATCCCATGTGCTTGCTTTTTCCAAGGTCTACAGCAACCAGAAGCGTTTTCCCATTGACGATCTTATGTTTTTTTGTTTTAATTATTCTCACGGCTATACTCCTTTCTTCGATTTGTCCTTAACCAACTTGCTCAACAAATCTAAAAGAAAGAGTATAGCCTTTTCTATTAAGCTATTCCCTCCCTATAATATAGCAAGCTCCCCCCATCGAAGGGGGAGGGGATTAAGGGGGAAATTTAAGATATTTTTTGTTAATATTTAATGTATATACAATTATGGACTGATTAATATCTTTATGGTTTTTTAAAGCGCTAAATTGATATAAGAATATTAAGTTGAACTTCACCAAACCATTCCATAGACGATTTGCTTATCACCTCCCCCCCCTTTCAAACACTATCCCTACCTTGACCAGATCCCCATCAGTGACTCTCAGCTCATCCCTTATATTGCAGGGGGCGATAATCTCCACCTTCGAGTCCGGGTAGCCTGGGACCTCAGGCACCACCACAGCTCCTTCTATTTTGTCAGCGACGAGGACAGAATAAGAGCTGGCGGAGCAAAATCCATTCTCCTGAGGCATAATCCTTATTCCTTCTCTTTTCTTTATTTCTTGCCACCTCTTTAATGAACTCCTATCTTTAATCTCCAAGTTGAAGGTGCCAGGATAAGGGGTAAATCCTAACTTTGAAATAAATTGCTCCTTTACCCACGGGATTTTCATAAACGAGTTGGATTCCCTTGAACCCTGGACTGCTGTGCCGAAAATGATTATCTGGTTGAATGTCAAATTCTTAATCTATTTCTCCTCCCTTGGGATTCCCTTTTCTCTTCCTCTCCTTTTCTAATAACTCCATGGCTTTTCTTCCATCCTCACTCTCCCATCTCTTAAACAGATGATGTTCAATATTGAAGAGATCGAGGATTTTCCCTACTGTCTGGTCTACAATTCCTTCGATCGTTTTTGGAACATGATAGAAACTGGGAACCGGTGGGAATATGATCGCCCCCATATCGGCGGCCCTCAACATCAACTGTAGATGCCCTTTATGCAAGGGGGTTTCCCTTACCACGAGTATGAGTTTTCTCCCCTCTTTGAGGGTTACATCTGCTGCGCGGACCAAAAGATTATCACTATAGGAGTTGGCGATAGCCGAAAGGCTCTTGATGGAACAGGGAATGACGATCATCCCCATAGTAGCAAAAGATCCGCTTGCAACAGCTCCCCCTATGTTTTCCACATCGTATACATAGTCTGCGAGCGATTCAACATATTCAATCTCAAACTCTGTTTCGAGAAGGATTGTTTTCTTGGCGGCCTCTGTTACAATTAAATGGGTCTCTATCTCAGTCTTCTTCAATATCTCGAGCATCTTGATCCCATAAATGGCACCAGTTGCCCCTGAGATCCCAACTACCAGTCTCTTCATAGGTTCTCCTCAAGGTTCATCTTTCCTCCCCCTTGCCCAAGGTAAGGATGTGTCCCATCTTTTCCTTCTTGGTTGTCAGATTTACGGTGTTTTGATTGCAAGGTATCTCTCAATGATCCGCCTGACCTTAGACTTCACCCTTTCAGGGACATCTATCCTCTTATACCTTTTATAGTCTTTCAAGGGTTTGGTCGCATCCAAACCAATCTTTGAGGTCATTGTAACGAGCACATTTGCTCCAGAAGAATCTGACTCGGTCTGTATGGTGGAGGGATCAATGCCCAAGCCTGGCATATCCCGCTTGATGACAATGTCACGATCCGGTTGAAAACGGGTCGAAATTGCCCACCAGAGATCTTTATTGTCATAGATATCCACATCTTCATCCACAGCAATAATGATCTTGTTGCGCATACCGCACTCAAACAATTGTTTTATAATCCTGATTCCATCACCCTCTTCCTGTTTATTGACCTGTGCCACGGTGATCAGCCCCAAATTTTTTAAAGAGATATCTTTTAGGCCAGGAATTGAATTTAAAAAAAGACTTTTATTCTCCATCTGCCAGGAAAAGTCAATAAGAATCTCTTCTTCACCAGCAAAAGGGAGTAGGACATGATAGATCGGCTCGTCCCGGTGTGTAATGACCTGAATTTCTGCCACAGGATTATTGAAGGTAAAATAATATCCTGAAGATTCTCCAAAGGGACCTTCCGGAGTCCTCTTCCCTGGTAGAACTCTTCCCTCAAGTACAAATTCCGAACCTGCAGGAACTTCCAGATTGATCGATTCACACTTAACGAGGGAAACCGGTCTCCTGGATAGCCCTCCAGCAATATCAAACTTATCGATTCCTTCTGGAGCCCATATGACCGATGAAAAGAAACTCACCGGATCCAAACCCAGAACAATAGCTATCTCCAAAGATTCTCCCATTTTTTCGGTCTTTTTTAGAAAGGTGGACACAGGGGGGGTATTGAGGAAGATGCCTAATGTGCGAGGGCCCTTTATCTGGACTCGATGGATGCCCATACCTCTGATCCCTGTTTCAGGATCTTTGGCTATAACCACTCCTGTAGTAAAATAAGGACCAGCATCTTTTTCGTGATGGGTCAGAACCGGTATTGCTTTGAGGATGTCAATCTTTTCAGAAAGGATATTCTCTTTCACAGGGCCACTCTTCACAAGAGAGGGCTTTATCGGTTTCTTCCTACGATTCGGATACTCTTCTGCTAAATCTCCCTCTTTAACACCCATGGCAATGGCCAGTCTTCTCTTTGTGCCGAGTAGATTCCCCACCACAGGAACTTTATAACCTTTAACATTATCAAAAAAGAGGGCGGAGTTTTTCTCCTTTACAAAATATTTCATCAGAGCTGGAATCTCAAACTTTGGAGACAATCGCTCCTTGATGTGGATCAATTCCCCTTGCCTCTCCAATTTTTCGATAAATTCCCTCATATCATTGAACATATCTTTTCCCATTCTTCATTTCACACATAATAGCATGCTATCTTCAATGAAATAGGAAGTCAAGTTCAACTTCCCGAGCCATAATCCGTAATCAAAGACGGAAGTATCAGTTTTCATAAGACCCTGAAACAAGTTCAGGGTGACATTGAATGCGCCTCTATTGTCATGCTGAACTTGGTTCAGCATCTCAAGATTACGGATTATGGCCCGGGTATCTCTATATGGATCTCAGGTTCACGCGCCATAAAATATTTCCCCCCTTCTTTATCTTTTAAGATTTTTTTGTTCGAGAAATACCGAAAAATTGTCAGCGGCTTTCAACTAAGCTTTATAATTTCTTTGCCGTCGGAAGCAATATGTGTATTGATAATAGTAAAATAAACGAATGCGAGATAAGATATTATTCCCTGGGATCCTTCGCCACTCAATGTGTTTCTCTTTCCCGTAACAAGCGCCTGTCGATCTTACCCTGTCCGGTCTTTGGCAGTTCCGGTAGAAACTCTATTGCCCGAGGATACTTATGAGGCGCCAGTTTCTCCTTGAAGAAGGCCGTGAGCTCGTTCTTCAATGATTCAGATCCCTCAATCCCTTCATTTAATACCACATAGGCTTTCGTCTTAATGAGGCCATCCTTATCAGGAATCCCGATGACGGCACACTCCTTCACCTTCTCATGCTTTTGGAGATGCGTCTCCATTTCAAAGGGGGAGATCCAGACACCGCTTACTTTCACCAGGTCATCACCTCGACCAACGTAATAAAAATTGTCATCTTCATCCTGACGGAAGATATCGCCGGTATTTAGCCAGTCATTTCCTATGAAAGTCCGTTTCGATTTTTCATGATCCAGGTAATAACCGGTCCCGACAGAGTCGATACGGACCCATAAGAGACCCTGCTCTCCCTTTGGTACCTCTCGTCCCTCCTCGTCCACAATCTTGGCTTCCACAAAGGGGGCAACCTTCCCAACACTCCCAGGAACTTTTTGCCCAGGAGGGTTGACGAGATAGCCGAGATAGGATTCCGCAGATCCTATAGGCTCAACGACATCAACCCCGAATGTTTTTTTCCATTCATGGTAAAGTTGTTCGGAGAGTGCTTCTCCTGATGAGAAGTTGATTCGAAGAGAACTGAGGTCTCCACGTTCTTCTTTCGGGGTCTGAAGCATCGCCCTCATCATCGTCGGAACGTTGACGAGTAGAGTGGCCTTATATTTTTCAACGAGTTTAAATAGGATCTGTGGGGTTGTCCGTTCAGGAAATAGCACTGCTGCCCCACCCGCCCTTAGGACCCAGAGGAGGTGTTCGTGGGCATAATGAAAAAATAGCTTTGGGGCACATAGGATTATATCCTTCTCAGTGAAATGGACAATCCGATGATAGGATTCGAAGGAATAAGGAAAGTCGTGATGCATATGGGGTACGGCCTTTGGCTTCCCTGTTGTTCCCCCTGACCAGGTCCAGGTTGAAAAGTCGTCTTTGGAGGTGGGCTCGGCCTCAAGGTCTTTTCCTGCCCCCTTGAGCATGGCGTAAAAATCGTACTCCCCTTCCCGAAGTTTCAAAGGAGTTTGACTTTTGACCAGAAGGGTAACAGGATATCGAGCATAGCTTTTCCCTTCTCTTACTCGTTCTAAGGTCGCATCGTCAACGACCACCACTTTTGGCCTCACATAGTTCAAAAAATAGCCATAATCCTCGGGCAGCAAATAGCTATAGGCGTGGGTAGCGACCCCACCAATCTTGATTGCCCCAAGCCAGCTTGCCAGCCATTCCGGAGAATCCTGGAGAATAACCAGGACACGATGCTCACGCTCAACGCCAAGTTCCTTCAGCATATTGCCTGCCTTATTGGTCAGGACCCAAAGATCATTGAAGGTGTATGTCTCTCCCTGATAGTAAATCGCAATCCGATCCCCTCTGCCTGCTTCGATGTTGTGGTCAAGGATGTATGAGGCCATATTCAGCACTTGGGGTAATGGAAGAATTTCATAAGTTCCTACACTCATCTTGATACCTCCTCGATTCCTTTATTCTTTATTCCTTCACTTTTTTTCTTTCAACGCCCTCCAGATTTTCTCCGGGGTCGCTGGAAGCTCTTTGATCCACACTCCTGTCGCATCGTGTATTGCACTGACCACAGCCGGAGGAGTGCTGGTGATGCTTGCATTTGAGGCCTCCTTGGCTCCGTAGGGACCGTTTGGATCCTCGGTTGGAATATCGATGATTGTTATCTTCGGGACATCCAGGGGGAAAGGCATCCTATAATCACGGAAGTTAGGATTCAGGGTCTCTCCTTTATCCATCACGAACTCTTCATATATTGCTTGCCCAAGCCCCTGAATGGCACCCCCTTCGATCTGCCCTTCTGCTAACAGGGGATTCAATGGCCTTCCACTATCGTCGGCAATGACAGTATTGGTACATTGGGTTACACCTGTTTCCATGTCCACCTCCACCTCCGCCGTTTGGGCTGTAAAACTAAAAGACGTCCCAGGGCTGCCCATTCCTCTATCAAAATCCATAGGCTCTAAACCATAGCTTGAATATCCTCTTCCGATGATGACTGCTCCTGTGCCCGAGTAACAAGCAATCCTGGCAACCTTCTCAAAAGATAAAGTCTTCTCTGGACTTCCCTTCACAAAGACTTGACGGTCTTTAAAAACAATATCTTGAGGGTTGGCCTCCCACTGCTTTGCCATCAACTCTGCAATTTGCTGCCTTGCATCCTGGGCTGCCTTCCTCGCCGCATCTCCTGCCAGGATAGTCACTCGGCTGCCATAAGAACCCGCATCCACAGGAGTCATTGCTGAATCCACTCGCTTGATTTCTATATCCTCTAATGCCAAACCCAGCTCTTCTGCAATGATCTGAACCAACACTGTATCCGATCCCTGTCCACTATCCGTCGCACCGGTGAGATAATTGACTGTCCCATCCTCGCAAATCCTCACGATGGCTCCACAAGACTGATGTCCCAACTGCCTGGCTCCCCCAACGAATCCGCAGCCCGAGAGCCCGATCCCCCAGGAGCGATATCCCTCTCTTCTTTTTCTTTCCTTTCTTCCCTTCCAATTTGGTCTTTCCATGACACTCTGGAGTGCTTCCTTAAAACCACAGCTATTCACCTTTACCTTATTAATCGTCTCATGGGGTGCGGTGATAGCATTCTTTAACCTGATCTCAGCAGGATCAATTCCCAACTCTTCAGCCAGCATCTCCATCTGAATCTCCGCAGCAAACCGTGTATGGGTTACCCCATGGCCTCGCATGGCTGCTGAGATGGGATTGTTTGTAAATACCCTGTAAATATCGTGTTTGAAATTGGGTAGCTTATAAGGAAGGGTGGTTTGGATTCCGGTTAAGTACATCGTCAGAGGTCCAATGGCTGTATAGGCCCCTCCATCCGCAATGCAACGAGTTTGAATGGCAACCAATGTCCCGTCCTTTTTTACTCCTGTCTTTATATTTACAATGATATTGTGCCGGCGGCGACTCGTCATCAGCTCCTCTTCCATATTGTAAACAAACTTTACTGGTCTCCCTGTCATCTTAGAAAGCAACACCACACAAAAATCCCCTGCAAGAGAGTCGTTCTTGGTCCCACCGAAGCCCCCACCAATAAATGGCTGAATGATCCTGACTTTACTTAAGGGTAGCCTGAAACAGGCTGCCAAATGACGGTAAATAAAATAGGGGCTCTGCTTTGCCGGCCAGATGGTAATGCCTGAAGAATCCCAGTAGGCCACAGCAGCAGGGGGCTCAAGATAGCCATGGGTGACCCGTCCTGTCGCAAAACGATCCTCGCGAACCAAATCCGATTCTCTGAATCCTTTTTCCACATCCCCATAGTCCATGTGAAATTCCCAACTGATATTATTTTTCGCATGGTCATGAACCTTAGGTGCTCCTTCCTTCATTGCCTCCTCAGGGTCAAAAACTCCAGGCAGCTCCTCATAGTCGACTTTAATCATCTCCGTTGCCTCTTCGGCAATATCTTCATCATTCGCAGCGACTGCTGCTACCCCCTCTGATAAATAACGGACCTTATCCACCGCCAAAGGTGTTTCATCCCTCGTCTGGGGCATGAAACCCCATCTGTAACCTCCAAAATCTTTACCCGTCACCACTCCCTTTACCCCGGGTAATTGCACTGCTCGGCTGGTGTCAATATGAAGGATTCGAGCATGGGCATAAGGGCTCCTTAAGACCTTACACCAGAGCATCCCCGGAAGCTCAATATCTCCTGCATATGTTGCTTCTCCTGTGACTTTTGCCCTCGCATCCACCCGAGGAATCCGCTTCCCGATCACTGAGTATTCTTCCATCGCTCATCTCCTCACCTTAGATTTTTAGCCGCTGCTTGGATCGACTCGATAATCTTTGTGTAACCCGTGCAGCGGCAAAAGTTACCTGATATCCCCTCCTTTATCTCTTCCTCCGTCGGATTGGGTTTTTTCTCCAATAAGACCTTGGTCGAAAGAATCATCCCAGAGGTACAAAAACCACACTGCATCCCTCCGTGATTGATGAAGGCCTCTTGAATCGGATGAAGTTTGTCCTCATCAGCCAATCCTTCGATCGTTAAAATCTCCCTACCATCTGCCTCTGAAGCCAAAACCAGGCAGCTATTCACTGTCTTACCATCCATGATCACGGTGCAAGCTCCGCACTCTCCCAGACCACAGCCCTCCTTTGTACCGGTGAGCTTTAACTCCTCTCGAATCACTTCCAGTAAGGTCCTCCACGGTTTGATCGTCAATTCATGGATTTTGCCATTCACCGTTATCTTGATCTTATTCATCCTTTTTTCCTTCATTTCGTATCCCCCTTAATACATCCTGATCATTCCTTCTTTCTATCCTAACTCCTGACCGCTTGGCTGATCGCCCGTCTCACCAAAATTGCCACCATCTCTCTTCGGTATTCTGCTGAAGCCCGATGATCATCGATAGGACGCGCCTCCTGAGAGGCCACTTCAGCAACCTTATCAATAAGTTCATCACTGACCCTCTGTCCCCGAAGGATATCCTCCGCCTTTTTTACCCTTATGGGAGTAGGTGCCACAGCCCCAAGGGCTACTCGAATATCCCTACAGACCCCATCCTCTTGAATCAAAACCACTGCTACCCCAACAATCGCAAGATCCATCGCCCTCCTCGGTGAAAGCTTGAGGTATACCCCCTTGCTCTTTGCCGGTAAAGGAGGAACTTTAACCTCCCGAAGGATTTCTCTCCCCGAAAGGACGGTCTCATTTGGTCCCTTGAAAAAATCCTCAATTTTTACCATCCTTTCTCCCTTCAGACTCACCAATTTCAGCCTCGCATTAAGAGTGAGAAGCGCAGGGGCTGAATCTGCTGATGGAACAGCATTGCAAATATTACCAGCGATTGTCCCCCGGTTTCTTACCTGAGGAGAGGCCATGCTATGAGCAGCCTGGGCTAATACGCTGAAATGATCCCGAATTAGAGGAGAATTCTCAATCTCACTGATAGTAACTAATGGGCCAAATCGTAAGCCATTTTTTGCATTGTATTGAATATAATCTAATTTTGGAATACCTTTGAGATCTACCAAAATCTCCGGGGCCTCCACCTCCCGACTTCTCAGCTTGGGTACTAAATCCGTACCCCCTGCAAACACCTTCACCCCTCCTTTAGCCTTCTTCGAAAGTAGCTCTAATGCCTCCTTCACTGTCTTTGGCATCCTATAGTCAAACTTTGGTAACTTCCTATAGTACGTCACCATATCTTTTCCTCCTCGGCAAATGATTTTTTACCCCGTCAGTCTTTATTCTGAGTTCAATAGATCAACCTCCTCCCAAAGGCATCAAATGGATATCAACCGAATCACCCTCTTTGAGAGGTGTCTCCAATTGGGTTGGTATGAACCAGTGATCTTTTCCATTGATGAGGATTTGCATTTCTCTATGAATATTTCCAGATTCAGAATCGAAAAAGTTAAAGTTGAATTTTTCCCCTATATACGACAATAAATCTCTAATCTTTAAGCCTTCAGGTATTTCCAGTTCTTTTCCGAAGATATTAGATAAACCGATATTTGAATTAATTTTGATCTGCACGAATATTTTTCTCTTGATTTTTTAAAATTAAAAATATTCATTTAGAAGATATCTTTCTCTCTGACCCACGATGGGAACCATCGATAATATTCTTGGGGGTTAGCTCTATTTAATCCGGGGTAAGTTGCCTTTGCCAGTTCAATCTCCTTCCCCTTCCCTCGATATAGGCTTATCCACCCCTTCTGTTCCATAGATATCAGTACACGGTCTAATTCTTCATCGCTTACATCAAACTCATTCTTTAAATCTTCGCGACTCATATAAAGTCCTGGATTAATTGTATAATCATCAGCAAGCACCTTGAGCAGCTTCTCCTCATCAATCTGAGATTGTTTTTCTCTTTTAACTGAAGATATTGGGACCCTGAGTTCCCTGTGTCTAACCCTGTAAGGCATCTTCAAATCCTCAGACATTACCCTCAACCCCTGCCTAAATATAATGAGTCTAACCGCCTCGTTAGTCCCACCGGCTATCTGCTCAATTCTTGCTTGATGAAGTTTCTCCTCAAGAGGGTAGAATTTTGTAGTAGCGTCTCCTCCCATCACTTGAATGGCATCCATAGCTGCTTCTGTAGCATCAATCACATTAGAGAGCTTGGCAACAGAAGCTTCTATAGCCGCCTCTTGACCCAAATCTAAAGCATAGGCCGCATAAAAGGTAGCAAGCCTCGCCAGGTAAAATTTAGCTATAAGGTCAGCAATTTTTAATTGATTATTTACCATATCAATAGTCCTGCTGCCAAACTGGACACGTCTTTGCCCATATGAAACCGCATATCTTATCAGCTCATGAAGCCAACCACCTGCCTGGGCCGAAGAAATAGTCCTCTCAAAATTGAGCCCTGACATCATCACCCTCCAGCCCTCCCCCTCCTCGCCAACCCTGTTTTCTACAGGTACTGGCACTTCATTTAGGTCCAAATGGCCATTCAGTGTGTTATCGAAACCTATTATTTCATTAATCTTTTCGGTAGTGAAACCAGGCATTCCCTTTTCAACTAAGAAGGCAGTAAGATGCCGGTATCGACGTCTATCTTCAGGCTCATAGCTTGTTCGGGCATATAGCATATATCTACTGGCTACGCCAGCACACACCACAAATCTTTTCTTTCCATTAATGATGTACCTATTCCCATCACGCTTAGCAGTAGTCTCCGTTGCAGCAACATCTGTTCCAACAAAGGGCTCGGTAATCGCTATAGCACCCATCACACCTTTAGCAATCCCACTTAAGAATTTCTTTTTCTGTTCTTCGGTTCCAAATCTTGTGATCTGGTGTAGACCAGCTAACATACTGGCTGCGTATTGCCGCCCCACGCCGGGCATTCGACAGAATTCCTCCGTGCCAATACACCCCCCAGTTACCCCAAGCCCCATTCCACCATATTCCTTAGGGATTCCTGCTCCATAATATCCCCTCTCAGCTATAAGAGCATGTAATTCCCAAGGGAATTCCCTTTTCCACCAAGCTTCCTCAGCCATCCCCATATGTTCATCTACGAATTTACTCAGTTCGCGAGAAAATTTTTTCTGCTCATCATTCCACCAAAAAAAGGGTTCCATTTTTTCTCCTTTTCTATGTTAGGCGAAAATAGTAACTAAAAAACCTAAATAGATTCTTGATGTAAGCCTTAGAATAAAAAGAATTACGATTTTGTCAAGATTTTTGGACTCTCCCAGTCTTTTAATGGCCTCATCCACTCTGCCCGTTCAACGAACTCGTCATATCCTAAAGGTATTGGGGGATGACAAATAAATTTAGGATCAAATTCGTTCTTTATTGCCAAGAGCCATTTATGGTAATTTGGTCCATAGGCAGGCCCTGTTAAATAGAGGGGCTGCATTGGGCCCAGGAGCGCAGTATAAAAACGCTTTCTTATGTTTTCCTTTGATGTCTCCAAATAGAATTGATCAACCTTATCGGTATTTTCGTCTTGGTCCCAGTAGACAAGAAATTCCGAGTAACCCTGATGACCCAACTCAAAGCTTTGGTACCAACCAGGGTCACCATAGTCAGGCATAAGAGGCGGCGTAAAACCTCCCTTCAGTTGGGCATAATTTTCCCCATGGGGTATTGCATGCTCAAGCGTTTCGATGACATACTCAACAGAGATATATGAACCAGTCATTAGCCACATTCCGGCTGAATCTGCGTTCTTTAACCAAGATTCATCGGTTGGCCGGGTTCGACGAGCTTCGGCCCCAAGTTCCCCCATGATGTCCATCAATACCCGTTCATCATATTCGAGCTGCTCTTCCGAAGTAAACCCTATGAGCAATACACGAAGGACATGAAAATTATTGATCGTTTCTCCATTTTCCTTTGACCAGAGTTCCCAGAACTCCTCTTTATTTCTTGCTTTGGCAATCGCCCGCCAAAAGAGGGGGACCTTAGTCACACCGCCACCTATTTCCGCTTTTGCCATCTCAAACATGGCTTTCCTTATAGAATCTTTATTAGGCATCGTAAAATTAATCCACCTCACCCTCTTCTCTGGAAGCTGAAGAGCAGTATGGGGCGAGATGCCTGTTGGCTCAAGCCTCTCGGGCTGAAATGGTATAAGTTTTAAAGCTATTTTGGTCACAATTCCGAGGAATCCCCTAAGCCCGGTTAAACCTCGTAGCAGGCCTCGAAGGTCTGGCCCTGGCCCCTGGTTTATTTTTGTCAAGTAAATTATTCGCCGTCGTAGTAATGAGGGGGGTCTGGGGGGAGACTCATAACTCCGGCAGAATGTGGATAACTCATGAACCCCTTAATACTACTACTGATACGAATCAAGTGTTTTGTTAGCTCTTATAGAGCAATTCTCTTA
>Ga0194112_10010196_pt1 | contig 11826 bp, 13 predicted proteins | sample TA2MahC400mmetaG_FD_146191 | JGI IMG/M metagenome (GOLD analysis project Ga0194112, IMG submission 146191) | Freshwater microbial communities from Lake Tanganyika, Tanzania - TA2015016 Mahale Deep Cast 400m | ecosystem: Environmental > Aquatic > Freshwater > Lake | place: Tanzania: Lake...
AGTAACGCGCGATCCCTGGAAGTCGATCTTGAGAAGGCCGTTGAACGAGAGCTGAAAGGGCTGGTTTTGTTTGTCACCCATTGGGTGCTGTCCTCCGCAGGGGTCTTCGCTGCCTTCAAACCCCTATGGATATTGATGCGGACGAGCATCCGGGAGATTCGCACGCGCGGCTCAAAACGGAAATGTGGGCTAAAGAGGCTCGCGAGAAGTTTCGGGCAGAGCGCCGGACGATCTTCCGTCAGTATCTCGATCTGATTCGCGCCGATTTTGCCCGGTTGCGCGAAGGGGTTCGTTTATCGATTCTCCAGTCCCAGCAGGACCGCTCGAACGAGATGGAGAAGTTGATTTCACTGGAATTGCAGTTCCGGCGCCTGCTCCTGATGGCCGAAGTCCGGCTGGCGCTGCACTGGCTCGGTGTCGAACCGGTGGCGCCGGCGAAGCTCATCGACGCTTTGCAAGGATTCGAATATTCGCTTCGCGAAGCGCGCATGTCCGCGCAGTAAATACACAAGGGTCAAAAAGGGCTGCGCTCGTCTTCCGGCGCGGCTCTTTTTCTTGGTAGATTCAGTACCATGGCTACCGGACTGCTGCTGGATTCGATTTCGAAGGAACACAAGACAGGATCCGGCCATCCGGAGCGCCCGGAACGATTCGACGCGGTTTCGAATGCACTGCGCGAGAGCGGCTTTTTGGCGGTCGCCAAACCGGTGGCCGGCCGCGCGGCGTTGGACGAGGAGATTTTGCTGTGTCACGATCCCGCCTATCTGAAAAGCGTGGAACGGGACATCGCCGTTGGCCACCGCATGTTGTCGACCGGCGACACGAGTATTTCGCCGCAGTCGCTGGCAGTGGCGCGCCAAGCGGCGGGCGGGGTGCTGGCGGGCGTGGACGCGGTGTTCAGCGGTAAGGTTCGTAATGCGTTTTGCGTGGTGCGCCCGCCGGGCCACCATGCCACACCAAGCCGGGGCATGGGTTTTTGCGTGTTCAACAATGTTGCCATCGCAGCCCGTTATGCGCAGAAGAAGTACGGCGCCGGTAATGTGTTGATCGCCGATTGGGACGTTCATCACGGCAACGGCACGCAGGACATTTTTTACGAGGACGGTTCTGTGTTTTTCTTCTCGACGCACCAGTCCCCCTGGTATCCGGGAACGGGCCGTTCGCAAGAAACGGGCGCCGGAGCGGGGAAGGGCACGACGTTGAATTGCCCGTTCCCTTCCGGCTCCGGCAGCGAGGAAATTCTTGGCGCTTTCCGCGACCGTCTGCTGCCGGTCATGAAGGACTTTAAGCCGGAGCTGGTGCTGCTTTCGGCCGGGTTCGATTCGCGAGCTGGCGATCCGCTTGGCGAATTCACCTTGAGCGACGGCGATTTCCAAGCTTTGACTCGGATGATGCTGGAGTTGGCCGATAGAACGGCAAAGGGCCGTCTTGTCTCGGTCCTCGAAGGGGGCTATCACTTGGCGGGGTTGGCGGCGGCCGCCACTGCCCACGCCAAGGAATTGCTGTGACGGCTATTGACGCCAGACAGGTGAAAGCGCTGGCGCTGGAAGCGGGATTCGATCTGGCTGGCATTGCGGCGGCGGCGGAGATGCCGGAGTGGGGCCACTACATGTCGTGGGTGGGGCGGGGCATGGCCGGCCGCATGGGTTACCTGACCGACCATCGGGCCGGTATCCGTCGAGACGTTCGCGAACTGCTGCCAAACGCCCGGAGCGTTCTGGTGGTGGGGCAGATCTACAACGCGCCCCAACCCTACTCGACCGAGGCCGAGGAGGCTGGCGCGGCATGGATCAGCCGCTACGCCTGGGGCCACGACTACCATGACGTGATGCGTCCGAGGCTGCAACGCGTCGCGGAGCAACTCCGGGAGCGGACAGGCTGCGAAACAAAGACCTGTATCGACACGGCGCCCGTGCTTGAGCGTCCGCTGGCCCGTGCGGCGGGATTGGGCTGGATCGGGAAAAATGGTTGCGTGATTCGCGAAGGTACCGGCTCCTGGTTCTTCCTCGGAGAGCTGATCACTTCGTTGGCGTTGGAGCCGGACGCTCCGCCGCCAGACCGTTGCGGCAGTTGCACCCGATGTATCGATGCCTGCCCGACCGTCGCGATCGTTGCGAATCCGGAGTCCGGCACGGGCTTCGAAGTGGACGCCAGGCGATGCATCGCCTACCTGAATATCGAATTGAAGGGTTCCATACCCGAAGAGGCCAGGGCCGGCATGGGGCGGCAGGTCTTCGGCTGCGATATCTGCCAGGATGTTTGCCCGTGGAATCGCGTTGCGGCAATGACGGAAGCGGCGGAGTGGTCGCCTCGAGTTTTTTCGCCGCCGTTGGCGCGCTTGGCGGCCCTTGGCCCGGAGGAGTTCCGCGCGATGTTCCGGGATTCGCCGGTCGACCGGGCGCGGTATCAAGGATTCCTGCGCAACGTGGCGATTGCGATGGGGAATTCCGGTAACCGGGAGTTTCGTGAGCCGCTGCTGCGGTTGGTGGAGAGCGGCGATCCCGTCATCGCCGAACACGCCGCCTGGGCGCTGGAGCGGGTATGCCGATAAAGGTTGTCCTTGCGGTATTGTTGGCCGCCCGCTGTTGGCCGAACGGATTCGACTATTTTTACAATCTCGAGTACGAGCGGGCGATTGTCGAATTCGAGAAGGAGATTGTAGCGCGCCCATCGGATCCAGCCGGTTACAATCATCTGGCCCAGGCGATTCTGTACCGGGAGATGTTGCGGGCCGGTTCGTTGGAAAGCGAACTGGTGACGGGCAGCAACCCTTTCCTTTCCAGGGCGAAGATTCTGCCGCCGGCGGCGGAACAGCGGCGGTTCGACGGTGCGATTGAACAGGTGTTCCGGCTTTGCGAAGGGAAGACCGACACCGAATCGCTCTACCTGTTGGGGATCGCGCACGGGCTCCGTGCGAACTACAATTTCCTGATTCGGAAGTTGTGGCGTGACGCATTGAAGGAATTCACACAAGCCCGCAGGCTGCATGCGCAGGTGGTGGCGCGGGAGCCGGCCCGCGTGGACGCGTATCTGGTGGAGGGCGTGCACGACTATATTGTCGGGAGTTTGCCGTTCACCTGGAAGTTGTTGGGGTTTCTGGTTGGATTCCGGGGCGACAAGGACGGCGGACTTCGCGTGGTGGAGCGCGTGGCGCGCGAGGGCGATAAGAACAGAGTAGACGCGATAATTCTTTTGACCGTGGCCTACCGGCGAGAGCGCGAGGCCGCGAAGGCCGTGCCGTTGTTACGAAACCTCATGGCGCAGTATCCGCGAAACTACCTGCTTGGATTGGTGCTGGTGCAGATGTATGGCGATCTGGGCCGTAAGGACGAAGCCCTGACAGTGCTGAGCAGTATGAAGACCGCGCCGGAGGCGAAGGTCCGCTATTCGAGAGGAAATCTGCTGTTCTGGTTTCGCGAGTACGATTCCGCGCTTAAGGAGCTTGACCTGGCGGTGCGGGGCGGAGAAGCGGCGGGGCTCAACACGATCGCGAATTCGTGGCTTCGCAAGGGCCAGTGCCACGACATGCTGAGCCAACGGGATGCGGCGAGGGCCGCGTACCGGGCCTCTATGGCGTCCGCGCCGGACTCTGATGCGGCCGGCGAGGCGCGCAAATACTTCGACAGACCGTACGCCCGCGCGAAGTGACGCTTAAAGTTTCTTTACATAAATACAGTAATCACTGTGCTCCCGTGTTCGTCTAATGGAGAGTTGAGAACCTGGGTTCTACTTGCGATGTTCGTTTGCAGGGCGCAAAATGCCGTCGTCGTTCCCGCGCCGCCGGCGGCGATGCCTGCGCATACCGTCGACGGAAACAGCCCCGGGATTTGGGTGAACGGCTTGTTGCAGGTTTATACCTCCACCGGCGGCGAACTGCAAATGATGACCGGCGAGAGCGTGGAGACGCTGGCGGTGGCCGCAGGCCCGACCGTCTCAGAGAACACTCACATGCCGATGTGGATCGAGGCGCTGTGGCGGGATGCGGACGGGACGATCTACGGCTGGTATCACCACGAGAAACCCGGCGTTTGCGGCGGATCGCTTACCACGCCGGAGATTGGCGCGCTGGTTTCCACAGACGGCGGCCGGCACTTCGTCGATCTTGGTATCGTTCTCGCGTCCGGCGCGGCTCCCAACTGCGCGGCGCGAAACGGGTTCTTCGCCGGCGGGCACGGCGATTTCTCCGTGATCTTGGATCGAGAGCACCGGTATTTCTACTTCCTGTTCACGAACTATAGTGGACCGGCGGGCCAGCAAGGCGTGGCGATGGCGAGAATGGCGTTTGAGGATAGGGCGCATCCGGCCGGCGCGGTTTTCAAGCTCAGCGGCGGACGTTGGGAGCAGCCCGGCCTCGGCGGAACGGTCACGCCCATATTCGCGGCCACCGTCCCGTGGGAACGAGAAAACACAGATTCGTTTTGGGGACCAGCCATTCATTGGAATTCAGAGATTGAACGGTACGTGGTGCTGATGAATCGCGCCTGTTGCCAACCCGAGTGGCCGCAGGAGGGGATTTACGCCGCCTTCAGCGCCGACCTGGCTGACCCGGCTGCATGGATTGGGCCGAAGAAGATCATGGACGCGGCAAAGATCGGCTTCGCGCCTGGCTACTATCCGCAGGTGTGGGGCACGACCGACACCGAGGCCGGCCAGTTGCCGCGTCTGTTCATCAAGGGTGTCTCGAATTGGCGACTGTACTTCGGTTACGGCGATTTCGTGGAGCCAGACGGCCCGGGCCCGGACGACGATGAAGAGGAGTTGGGGCCGAAGAGGCGCTGACAGAGTTGTCCCGCCGGCAGGCTAAGATTTCGATATGTGCCGGAACATTCGGAACCTCTTCAATTTTGATCCACCGGTGACCGAGGCGGAGATCCACGCCGCGTCTCTACAGTTCGTTCGCAAGATCTGCGGTTTTCAGAAGCCCTCCCGCGCCAACGAAGCGGCGTTTGACGCCGCGATCGCCGAAGTGACGCTCGTATCGGCACGCTTGCTCGCCGCCCTGGAAACCTCGGCGCCGCCGAAGAACCGGGAGGTGGAGGCGGCCAGGGCGAAGTTGCGGTTTGCCAACCGTCAGTGATTGCGCAAGTAGTCCCACTTCATGCGCAGGCCGGAATAGCCGGCACCGATTGAGCCCGAGTCGTTCAGGCCCCAGTCGTAGTCCTTGTAGGAGATCGACGTACACTGGCCGGCCTCGCTGGGTCCGTACTGAATGAGGAAAGTACGGAGGGACCGGAAGTCGCCGGCGTACCATTTGAAGATACTGCTGACGCTGGCCCGGCGCTTCGAGGGATCGAAGGAGTTCAGGGTTTGATCGTGCAGCCATGCCCTAGTGTTGCCGTCCAATTGCCGATCGAGCGTGGCGGCCAGATAGGCCTCCCTGCGGAGCGGCGGGCAACCGCGCGCGGCACAGACCAGAACGGCGTGGATGCGGGGATCGCCCTCGGCGCGCAACTCGATTTCGATCTGGTCCAATGAGCGCGCCACGCCGTTTACTTTATGCCGGGCAATCGTAAACGCCTTCTTCGTCTTCCAAACGCTCGCAACCGGAAAGTGCGTGACGATCCATCGCACCATGAGAGCGTTGTAGGCGTTGATCAAGGCGGCCTTTTTCCCGGCTGGCTCCATGGAAGCGGGCCACGGGGCGGCCACCTGTTCCAAGTAGAGATCCAGCCTGGGCGCAGCCTCCGCCTTCAGGCGCGCGTAGTCGACGCGGTGGCCGCCGTTGACGTAGGTCTTAAGGAGCGAGTCCCAGATAGTGTGGTCCGGAATTGCGGCCGCAACAAGCAGGAAGAAGCCGGTCACAGCGTTACGAGGGCCGCGGGCAGCATTTCGTGGTGAAAGGCGTCGCAGCCGATGCAGAGATTCTGGTACGCCGCACCGTTCGGAAGGACGCGTTTGGACTTCTCCAGGAAATCGGCCTCAGTCCAACCGAATGTGAGGCCCATTCTTTGCGGCTGACCGGCGTTGATCGCCTGATAGACGGGGCTTTTAGCGGCTCGGTCAAGGATCGACTCCAAGGACTCCGATTGGAGATTGCCGAGGGCTCGTTTGGTCTTCGCGCAGCAGGGAAACACGTTGCCGTCCGGGTCGATGGAGACTTCCGAGCCCCGTTCCGCCGATCGCAGGAAGTTGAGTCCACCGGACCAGCGGTTGCAGAAATTGTCTTCCAGGGTTGCAGTGGAAAGGCAGTTCGACATTGCGCGCCCCCGTGGCCATAAACGCCCGATCCACGAGTCCGGCTGAGCGCCGAAGAACTGATAGTGGCGCTGCGTTTCGTCCGCTTCGCCGGTTTCCGCGGCGATCGGAGCAAAGGGACGCAGGCCGGCCGCCTGGAACATTCCGGTGAGTTTCGTGACCAGGGCCTGTTGCGCCGGCTCCGTTTCGAGGCCTTCGTGAAACGAGTCAATTCCCGACACCGAGATCATCCAAACGTTGCGCTCCAGGAGTTCGTCGATGATTCCAGGGCGAAGTGTGTCGCCGGTGGTCTGCACGATGAGCTTAACGCCGCCTTGCTGCGCGTAGCGAGCGTGGAGGAGTTCCAGCGCCGGATAGAGGACCGATTCCCGGACCGGATCCAGCAGGATCTCACCGCCGGCAACAATAACCCGCCCGGATTTCTCGACGCCGTTCTCAAAGTAGGTCATCCGCTTCGGAAAATTGGCGATTACTTTTGGGAACGCGGATCGCGCGGTGGCGACTACGCGCTCCAGTTCCTCGCCGTGGTAAGGTCGAAAACGATCCTCATAGCAATGGCGGCAGGTGCGGTGGCACAGCCAGCTCATCACGTAGTAAATGGACTCCATCAAACTCCATTATCCCTTGGTGACGGTGGTTCCACTGGCACGCTAGGATAGAAGCTTGCCGATGATGACCCAAGTCGAAGAAACGGGCACAGGAGAGATCCGCTCCGAAGGGCTTTTTCATGTCGTTTTGCTGAACGACGACGACCACTCGCACGAGTACGTGATCGAGATGCTTGGCGCGCTTTTCTTCCTGCCCGCGGAGGTTGCGTACCGGCAAGCTCTCGAAGTCCACGGTACGGGCCGGTCCATCATCGTGACGTGCGAACTTCCGCAGGCCGAATTCGCGCGGGATCAGATTCAATCCTATGGCAAGGACCGGCGCATACCGGAGTGCCAGGGCTCGATGTCCGCGCGAGTGGAGCCGGCATGACTGCTCTGGTGACGGGCGCGTCCCGGGGGATCGGCAAGGCGATCGCGCTCCGGTTGGCGTTGGATGGCATTGCGGTCGCCGTGAACTACGCCAAGAATGAGGGCGCGGCGATGGACGTGGCAGAGAAGATTCAGCGCGCCGGAGGTCGCGCCTTCGCGGTCCAGGCCGAGGTGGGGGATGCGGCGAGGGTGGAAGCGATGTTCGCGGAGATTGACCGGCGCCTGGGTCCGGTTTCGGTGCTGGTCAACAACGCCGGGCTGCTGCATGCCGGGCCGATCGATTCGTTCTCGCCCACCGAGTTCGAGGCCATGGTTGCGACTAATCTGAGCGGCGTAATTCATTGCACGCTCGCGGCGGCGGTCCGGATGCGGGAGCGCCGCGACGGGCGCATCGTCAACATCAGCTCAATCGCCGCCGCCGGAACTTCGGCTAGGGGAACGACCTACTACGCCGCCACCAAGGGCGCCGTTGAGACCTTGACCAGACGGTTCGCGTTGGAACTGGGCGTGGATGGAATTCGAGTCAACGCCGTGGCGCCGGGATTTATCGTCACCGACATGGTGGACGCCCTGGGAACACCGGCCGAACGGGAGGAGCGGGTGAAGAACATGGCCGCGCGGGCGATGCTGGGCCGTGTGGGGACGACCGAAGACATCGCCGACGCGGTGGCGTTCCTGGTTTCCGATCAGGCGCGGTTCATAACGGCGCAAATCCTGACCGTGGACGGCGGCCGGACCGACTACCTTTAGCTTAGGCGCGGCGGCGCCATGCGACCAGCCCAATCAGGCCGGCGCCGATGAGGCCGATCGTTCCCGGTTCCGGTACGCCGCCCAATGCCGCTTCGCCGGAGAGGCGATAGGCGGTGTTGAAGTCCTGCGCCAGAGAGCTACCGTTTCCGTAGCCGTCTAATGGATTCACGAAGACGCTGTTTCCTGCGCCGGGGCTGCGGAGAATGTATAGCTGGTCGTCGGCCGTCGAATCGCCGACGCCGGCGACGCCGATCCAGTAGGTGCCGGCCGAGGCGATGTTCAGATTGAGGGGAATCGAAACGATGTACGCGGTTGGGTCGCCTACGCCGGTTGGGTGCGGAGTGATCTCGGTGATGGTTATACTCGCCGCGGGAACCAGGACGGTGGCGACGACGTTAGCGGTTAGGTTGTCGCCGGACGCCGCCGCGTTGGCGACAGAACTCCAGATGGACACACGGTAGCTGCCATAGGGCGGCGGCGTCCCGGTGGATCGTGCAAAAGCGATGTCGACGAGCAAAAGGTCCGTCGGGACAGTCAGTACGAAATCGTCGATCTGGGTGGAGCCGAGATTGAGAACGTCGGTAAAGACATTGCTGGTAGAATTACCGGCGTCCAGAAGATTCTGCGGGTCGCCGATCTGATCGAGAATGATTGCGCTGAAGCTCGATCCGGCCGCAAGGGCCGCGAGCAGTGCGGCTTTCTTTAAAATCACACACGCCTCCGAACTGAAGTGGAATCCAAATATTTCTTGGTTTGTATTCCAAGAGTAGAGCCGGACGGTTGGCGGGGGTATTCGGAATACTACTTAGTTCTGTGGCGGATATGTACGGTTCCTAGTTGAGGCGCCGCTTCAACTCCTGGTCGATCGCGTCCATAAAATCCTCGGTGGTGAGGTAGGGATGATCTGCGCGGATCAGCGTAGCAAGGTCCTTGGTCATCTTGCCGGATTCGACGACATCGACGCAGACCTTTTCCAATGTCTGCGCGAAACCGACAACGTCCGGGGTGCCGTCCATTTTGCCGCGGTACTGCAGGCCGCGGGTCCAGGCATAGATCGACGCGATCGGGTTGGTCGAGGTCGGTTTGCCCTGCTGGTGCATGCGGTAGTGGCGCGTGACGGTGCCGTGGGCAGCCTCCGCTTCCACTGTTTTGCCGTCCGGCGACATCAGGACCGAGGTCATTAAACCCAAGGATCCGTAGCCCTGGGCGACGGTGTCGGACTGGACATCGCCGTCGTAGTTCTTGCAGGCCCAAAGATAGCCGCCGTTCCACTTGAGGTTCGACGCCACCATGTCGTCGATCAGACGATGTTCATAGATGAGGCCCTTCGCTTCGAACGCGGATTTGAATTCGGCGTCGTAGATCTCTTGGAACAGGTTCTTGAACCGGCCGTCGTAGGCCTTCAGAATCGTGTTCTTCGACGACAGGTAGACCGGGTACTCGCGGCCCAAGGCGTAGTTAAAGCAGGCGCGGGCGAAGCCGGCGATGGAGCTATCCAGATTGAACATGCCCATGGCGATGCCAGCGCCGGGAGCCTTGATGATTTCGCGTTCGATGGCGGGACCGCCGTCAGCGGGAGTGAACGAGATCTTCAGCGTGCCAGCTCCGGGGAAGGTAAAGTCCTGGGCGCGATATTGATCGCCGAATCCGTGGCGGGCCACGACCACGGGTTTATCCCAGTGCGGGACGATGCGCGGAACGTTGGAGCAGACGATCGGTTCGCGGAAGATCGTGCCGTCCAGGATGTTGCGAATGGTCCCGTTCGGGCTGCGCCACATCTGTTTGAGGCCGAATTCCCGCACGCGGGCTTCGTCCGGCGTGATGGTGGCACATTTGACGGCGACGCCGTATTGGCGCGCGGCGTTGGCCGAGTCGATGGTGATCTGATCGTTCGTTTCGTCGCGCTTTTGTACGGAAAGGTCGAAATACTTCAGGTCGATTTCGAGATAGGGGAGGATGAGCCGCTCCCGAATCCACTGCCAGATGATGCGTGTCATCTCGTCGCCGTCCATCTCGACGACGGGGTTCGCAACCTTAATTTTTGCCATTGAAAAGAGGAAACTCCAGGTGGGGTATGTGAACAATTATGACAAAGCGGCCGTGACCTGTCTAACCGGCCGAAGGCGGCGAACCTGGAACGGCGCGGACTGGGGCGTGCGGTGCATGGCCGCTGTCCTTGGGACGCTGGATCCAAAAGCGGAGCGGCCCTTTGGCCTTGCCCGGGGGCCGGACGTTTGGTCCTTCGTGCGTGCCGTCGCCCAGATCGGCGCGAGCCTGCTCCAGCTTCGCGGTCAACTGGGCGACGATCGCCGGGTTCTGGTTCGCAATATCGTTGGTTTCTCCGATATCCGCGTCCAGATTATAAAGAGTGCCGTTTACGTGGAGTTTCCAAGGGCCCTGGCGCACGGCCAACAGGCGGTTCGAGTGGTAGAAGAAGAAGGCGTCGTAGCCGGAAGCGGCCTTGGGCTTGCCCTCTAGAATGTGGGTGATGTCATTGCCGTCGATCCGGCGGTCCGTTGGAGGTTTGCCGCCGGCCAAATTGGCGAAGGTCGGCAGGATGTCCATGTTCGAAACAATCTCGCCGGAAACTTTGCCCTTGGGTACGCGGCCCGGCCACCAGGCGAGCGCGGGCACGCGCATGCCGCCCTCGAAAACCGAACCCTTATTGCCGCGCAGCGGTTTGTTGTTCGCGCGCGGTGTACCGCCGTTGTCGCTGAGAAAAATCACCAGCGTGTTGCCTGCGATTCGCAACCGTTCCAAGGTCTTCAGGATCTCACCGGCCGACCAATCGATCTCGGCCACCGAATCGTGATAGAGACCCTTGCCAGTTGTGCCGCGGAAGGAACTTCCGGCGGCCAAGGGACCATGGACCATATTGTGGGGCAGGTAGAGGAAAAACGGTTTTGTCCGATTCCTCTCGATGAATTGAATGGCTTCCCGCGTATAGTCCGCCGTGAAGAAGTCCTGGTCCTTGATTTCACGAAGCAGATCTTCATTGCGTACGAGAGGCAAGGGTGGGTGCTGCAGGTTGTTCGCGCCCGGGGGCGTCGTGCCGGGGCGCATATCGTTCGAATACGGCACGCCGTAATAGGAATCGAAGCCGTGCCGGGTGGGCATGAACTCGAGCTGGTCGCCCAGGTGCCACTTCCCGATGCATGCGGTTGCGTAACCCAACCCCTTCAGCAGGCGCGCGACGGTGATCTCCGACGGGTTCAGACCGTGCCAATCGCCAGGCATGAGCACGGCATGCCAGGAGCCAAACGACAGGCTGACACGCTTGGGATAGCAGCCTGTCATGAGCGCCGAGCGCGAGGGCGAACAAACAGGGGCTGCGTACCAGGACGTAAACCGGAGTCCCTCTTTTGCCATGCGAGCCAGATTCGGTGTGTAGGAAATAGATGCGTCGTAGGGCTCGATGTCGGCGTACCCCATGTCGTCGCAGGTGATGAGGACGAAGTTCGGGAGCTTGGATTGGGCGGGCGCGGCAGAAACCGCGGCCGCCGCCAGCCATTCACGGCGTGTCATGGTACAGAGGGTACAACACAATACGCCCCGTTCTGATACACCGGCGAAGTGCAGCCGCCCGTCTTGTGCACGATGTAGTTCGCCTCCACCGGGCCCGAATTCCAACGCCGCCACCATTCGCGGGCCAACGGCTCCATGAAGTTCACCTGGCCGCCGCCTTTCCAATCCACCCAGACGGCGCGCAGCGCGCGGGCGCGGAAGACGCCAGGCGCCATGCCCTTGCCTTCGTCGGCGAAGTGAAAGACGGCATCGGCGCCGGTATTGTGCTGGGCCCAGTCCGAAAGCTGGGTCAGATCCGGCTTGTGCAGGGGGGGGTAGTTTCGAACGCCGGCCCAATTCGGAATCAGCCACATGGCGGCGGCAGTAAAGAGTACGGATA
>Ga0194112_10010198_pt1 | contig 11825 bp, 5 predicted proteins | sample TA2MahC400mmetaG_FD_146191 | JGI IMG/M metagenome (GOLD analysis project Ga0194112, IMG submission 146191) | Freshwater microbial communities from Lake Tanganyika, Tanzania - TA2015016 Mahale Deep Cast 400m | ecosystem: Environmental > Aquatic > Freshwater > Lake | place: Tanzania: Lake...
TCCGATTTTGCGTTTTTTGAGCGTTTTTGACGGCCTGCCATATTGGCAGTTATAGATACTTCTTTGTGGAAAACTTTTTCCGGGGCCGAGTTTGCTGCGGCACGGCCGGCTTGTCCGGCCGCAGCCAGGTTCGCCGCAGGTTCCCACGGCCGGGCAAGCCGGCCGTGCTATGTCTCGGCGGGCCGGCGGGCGTTTTTTGACCGCCGGAAGATGGGGAAGATAGACAAAATGGGCAAGCAACCGCGGAAATCGGGAATCGTAGTTCGCTGGCCGGCAAGGGCCAACGCAACTCGGCCGCGACCTTATGCGCACCGGTGGAAGGGCGGCGCGCCGTTGAGACCATAAAAAGGGATGCCGCCCTTGACCGAAGCCAGGGGCGGCTCCGCCCCGGGCTTTCGCCCAAGGCGGCACGCCCTGCGGATCCTCTCACGGCAAGCCGTGAGGGCCTTGGTGTGAAAAGACCCGCGGACCAGGGTTGGTTACACCCGGATACACTATGGACAAGTGCCCGGCGTTTGTCAATACTATTCTTGGTTTTTTTCCCGCAGGCATAGAAAGGGGGCGGTCATGACACGGTACACGCTGGGCCTGGACCTGGGGAGCAACTCCGTCGGTTGGGCAATGGTGGCGCATGGGCGCGACGCATTTGCGGAGGGTGGGCGTATCATCTGCGGCGTGCGCATCTTCGCTGAGGGTGTGGACCGCACCCAAAAAGGCACGGAGCAACCCCGCGGACAGAATCGGCGCGAGAAGCGCGGTCTGCGCCGGATGACTTACCGCCGCCGCCAGCGTCGGCGGCTGTTGGCGCGCATCCTGAAAGAGGTCGGGCTCTTGCCCCTTGCCGAGCAGGAACTTGCCGGCGTTCGAGCCATGGACCCGTATGGCCTGCGGGCCAAGGGCCTTGATGACCCGCTTGCCCCTTACGAATTCGGCCGCGTGCTCATGCACCTGTGCCAGCGGCGCGGCTTTAAGTCCAACCGCAAGACGGGCAAGTCCAAGGACGACGGCAAGGTCGCCAAGGCCACCACCTCGCTTGCCGAGGAAATGCAAAGGACCGGCTGCCGCACCCTGGGCGAACTCCTGCACCGCAGGGGTCGGGAGTTTGTGCGCACCGACCCTGCCGCGCGGCGAATGCGTTCGCAGTACACGTTGCGCAGCATGTACGAAGCGGAGTTCGGGGCGCTGTGGGCCAAGCAGTCCGAAAGTATCCCGGTTCTGCACAGTCCTGACCTCCGGGCAAAGGTCGAGCACGCCATCTTCCACCAACGACCGCTTCGCTACGACCCCAACCTTGTGGGGGATTGCGAACTGGAACCGGGGGAAAAACGCTGCCCCAAGGCGCACTGGCTCGGCCAGCAGTTCCGCATGCTCCAGGAGATCAACGCCTTGCGCTTGATGGACCCGGGCGAGGGCGAACGCCCCTTGGCCTCGGCTTGGGTCGAGGCCATCCGGCGGGTTCTCAAGGACGCGGGCGAGGGCGAGCGCCCCTTGACCTCGGCCGAGCGGACGCGCCTGGCCGAGGCCCTGGCGGGCGAGAAGAAAATGACCTTTGATGATGTTCGCAAGTGCCTGGGGCTGCTGGAAGCCCAGCAATTCAACCTTGAGGGCGGCGGCAAACGCGATTACATCCAGGGCAACGCCGTGGAAGCGGCCCTGCGGTCCAGGCCGCTTGCGAAGTGGTACGATGCCGCCCCGCCGGCCGTGAGGGACAAAGTGTACGACGCCCTGGCCGAAGTTGAGACCGAGGAAGAACTCATCGCAATGGCCCCCCCCTGGGGCATGAGCCCGGATCAGGCCCGGCACCTGGCGCGCCTTTCCCTGCCGGAGCGCTACTTCAGCGTTTCCCTGAAGGCCATCAGCAAGATGCTGCCCTACCTGGACCCGGCCCACATTTGCGATGACCGTTGCCGGCGGCTCTGCCCGCAGACCCCGCCGGGCGCCGGCCACGTGGTCAGCGACGCCAAGGCGCTGGCGGGTTACGGCGTTGTGAAGCCGTCTGCCGCGCTCGATTCCCTGCCGCCCCTGAACCGGACGCACAAGTACCTGGCCAATCCGCTCGTCCGGCGCGCCCTGTCCGAGATGCGCAAGGTCGTCAACGGCCTGGCGCGCGAGTACGGCAAGCCGCAGGAGATCGTCGTTGAACTTGCGCGCGAGATGAAGAAGCCCCGCGAAGAGCGCGAGCGCCTGCACTTTGAGAACATTGAGCGCAAGAAGGAGAACGAAGAGATCGCCGCCGTTCTTACGGCCGATTTCGGCATCCTCACGCCCAAGCGCGACGACATCCTCAAGTACCGCTTGTGGCGGGAATGCAAGGCCTCGGCTTACTCGGGCAATCCAATCTCCAAGACGCAGTTGTTTTCTGCGGAAGTGCAGATTGACCACATCCTGCCCTATTCGCGGTCGCTTGAAGACTCGTACATGAACAAGGTGCTCTGCTTCACCAGTGAGAATGCCGAGAAGGGCAACCGGACGCCCCTTGAGGCTTTCGCGCACGACCAAGCGCGCTATCAACGGATTCTCCAGGCGGCCGCCGGGCTGCCATATCCGAAGCGCCGCCGCTTCGTACAGAAGGACATCGACCTGGACAAGTACATTGAGCGGCAACTGAACGACACCCGCTACATCAGCCGCGAGGCCGTCCGCTACCTGGGCCTGCTGGGCGCGGACGTTCGCTGCGCCAGGGGCGACGCCACTGCTGAACTGCGCTGGCAGTGGGGCTTGGCGGGCCTCTGGCCGAACGCCGACGAGCGCCAGCGCGACCACCGCCGCCACGCGGTTGATGCCGTGGTGGTCGCCTTGACCACCCGGTCGGCCCTCCAGAAACTCTCGACCGTCAAGTACAATCCGCTCAGACCGCGATTTGACCCGCCGTGGGAGAACTTCCGCAACGATGTGGATGACGCCATGAAAGCCGTCAACGTCTCGTTCCGCCCCGCCCGCAAACTGAGCGGGGCGCTCCACGAGGACACGGGCCTCGGACCCGTCGAGCCGGCGGCGGGCAGGTACGTCTGCCGCGTCCCCCTCGACAGGCTCACGCTGGGCATGATCCCCCAAATCCGAGACAAGGCCGTCCGCGAACTTGTCGAGGAACGCTGCCGCCAGAAGGGCCTCGACCCCCAGGGCAAAGGCACAGACAAACCCGGCAAGGTCCTGACCGACCCGCCCGTGTGTATGCCTTCGGGCGTGCCTGTTAAGCGCGTGCGCATCGAGAAGACGCAGAAGACGGCCATCCCCATCCGCAAGGTCGCCGGCCGAGCCGTCAAATACGTCCTGCCCGGCGGCAACCACCACGTCGAGATTTACCAGGAAAAGAACGGAACGTGGACCGGACGGTGCGTCTCTCGCTTCGAGGCCCACGAGCGCGTGCGCCGCGGCCAAGCGGTCGTGGACCGCCAACCGACAGGCGGCCGGAAGTTCGTCATGTCGCTGTGCATCAATGACACCGTGCTTATCACCGATGAGCAGACCGGCGAAGCGCGCCTGTACCGCCTACAGAAGGTTACCGCCTTCGGCAGCATGCTGGACATGTTGCTGCGCTTTCACGCGGCGGCGCAGATAGATGACAAGTCCACCGCCCTCAGGGTGACAAGTTGGACGACACTTGCCGCTCTGAAGCCGCAGAAGGTCGTCGTGGACCCCATCGGCCGGGTTCTTCCCTGCAATGATTAAACGCACCGTTGAAATCTCCGGCGACGGCAACCACCTGTCCGTTTCGCAGGGGTCCCTCCTGGTCCGCAAGGACGGCCAGGAGGTCGGCCGCGTGCCCCTGGAAGACCTCGGCGTACTGATCCTCGATGCGCCCAACACTACCTACACGCACTCCCACGCCTATGGAACTGAGCGGATACCGGTTCATGTGGCTCCTGGCCATGTTCGACCTGCCCGTCGATACCAAGAAGGCCCGCAAGGATTACACCCTCTTCCGCAAGTCGCTCATCAAGGACGGCTTCACCATGATGCAGTTCTCGGTTTACGTGCGCCACTGCGCGAGCGAGGAAAACACCGCCGTCCACGAGGGCCGCGTCGTGGGCGCGCTCCCGCCCGACGGAGAGGTCCGCCTGCTCTCCATAACCGACAAACAGTATGAGCGGATGCGGGTTTTCTGGGGAAAAATGCGCAGGCCGACAGAGCAGCCGCCGCGACAACTCGAACTTTTTTAGAGTCCGGTTCGCGGCAACCGCCCTGCCGGCCTGCACTTACGACGCCGCTAGTGTAACCAATCCCGGCCCGCGGTCAATCCACAACTCAAGTCCGGGAACTGGTCAGACCCGTCAAAGTGTAACCAATCCCGGCCCGCGGTCAATCCACAACTAAAGAACGCGACGCCCGTCCCCGGGGCGAAGTGTAACCAATCCCGGCCCGCGGTCAATCCACAACTGTAAAGCCCTCGTCAGCGGCCAGCCCGATAGTGTAACCAATCCCGGCCCGCGGTCAATCCACAACTTTGAGTTGTCACTGGAATACTACGCGGGTAGTGTAACCAATCCCGGCCCGCGGTCAATCCACAACTACACGGCCTGACGGTTACGGATTGCGCGGAGTGTAACCAATCCCGGCCCGCGGTCAATCCACAACGGATTAACAAGTCGGGGTGCAGGCGGCCGAAGTGTAACCAATCCCGGCCCGCGGTCAATCCACAACAGCCAGCCGTCGCACCTCACGAAGGCCGTCAGTGTAACCAATCCCGGCCCGCGGTCAATCCACAACTCTTTTGTCCACACTCGCGTTGCTTTTCCGAGTGTAACCAATCCCGGCCCGCGGTCAATCCACAACTACGGTCGGGCGGCATGGCGCTCCTGAAGTAGTGTAACCAATCCCGGCCCGCGGTCAATCCACAACTGATCCGCTTGACCTGATTTCGCAACTTGAAGTGTAACCAATCCCGGCCCGCGGTCAATCCACAACGCACGATCATCGCCCAATTGCGCGCCCTGGAGTGTAACCAATCCCGGCCCGCGGTCAATCCACAACGCCAGGGCCGGTCGGCAGAAGCACCGCCTTAGTGTAACCAATCCCGGCCCGCGGTCAATCCACAACGGTTCGGCGCGGGGCCAGCGCCGCCGCTCCGATTGCAACGGCCTTGAGCGACGGTTGCCCGGCGGGCACAATCTCCCCGCCGGGAACCGGCGCCTTTCACGGCGCACTGGCGTTGTGGTGCTATCCTGTCCGCGGAATCCCCGACTACGGGCTTGGCGGCGCGATGGCGGAGGGTTTATACTGGGGGGCGTCTTTTGAAGGAGGCGCGAAATGGACCGCCGCGAGTTCTCCACGGGCATGCTCATGCTTGGCGTGGGCGCCGGCGCGGCCCTGGCCGCCGGCCGCGAGGCGCGGGCAGCGGACGCCCCGGACACGTACCTGGAAGCGGCCAGGCGTCTGCCTGTGCGGCGGTTCGACGTCGCGGTGGCCGGGGCCGGGACGGCGGGCGTGGCGGCGGCCGTGGCGGCCGCCAGGCAGGGCGCCCGGACGATCCTGGTGGAGCGGAAGGGGTACGCCGGCGGCACGGCCACGGAGGGCGGCACGGCGCTGCACAGTTTCTACAACCTGTGGAAGGCGTTTCCCGGGGTGGCGAAGCGCCAGGTGGTGCGCGGCATAGCGCAGGAGATGGTGGACCGGCTGGCGAAAATGGGGGGCACGTCGGGGCACGCCGAGATGAGCCGCGGGTACGATTACGATTCCGTGTGCACCGCCATCGACACGGAGTTGTACAAACTCGCGGCAATGGAGATGCTGGAGGATGCCGGGGTGTACGTGTGCCTGAACACGCTGGCGGCGGGGGCCGTCATGGAGGGCCGGCAGGTCAGGGGCATGATCCTGGAGAGCCGCGCGGGGCGCGAGGCCGTGTTCGCCGGGGCGCTGGTCGATTGCACGGCGTACGGCGACCTTGCGGCGTTTGCGGGGGCGAAGTACAGCGAGCCGAACGATTACGCCGTGGCGAACAGCATCGGCGTTGCGAACGTGAGCGTGGAGAAACTGGAGGAGTTCCTGCGGTCGCACGATGCGCTCTCGCAGCGGGCCGAGGGGCGGCGGAGCGGCCGAGAGGGGCAGATCGTGCGGCTCCAGGGCACGCCCGTCCGCCTGCCGGCCGAGTTTGCGCGGGGCGCCAGGGAGATCGGCATGGCGATGGTAACTACCACTGTTCACGATAACTACCTGATGTTCATCAAACTGGACCTGAAGATGCCGGTCAGCCCCACCGACCGCGACGCCGTGTCGAAGGCCGAGTTGGAACTGCGGCGGCGGCAGCGGAAGGCGGTGGAACTCCTGCGCAGGCACGTGCCCGGGTGCGAGAACGCCTTCATCGCGCGCACCAGCCCGTCGCTGTGCATCCGGCGGGGCAGGCTGATACAGTGCGATTACGACATCTCGCACGAAGACGTAGTCGAGGCCCGGCACTTCGACGACGAGGTCATGGTGTACGGGTTCCACGACTCGGCCCCGCACCTCCAGATCAGGAACGGCGGCACGTACGGGATACCCTACCGGGCGCTGCGCGCGGCGGGGATCGAGAACCTGCTGGTGGCAGGCATGATGATAACGTCCGACCGCCGGGCCCACATGTCCACCCGCAACACGGTGTGCTGCATGGGGCAGGGCCAGGCGGCGGGGACGGCGGCGGCCCTCTGCGCCCGCAAGGGGTGCACGGCGCGCCAGTTGCCGTACGCCGACCTGCGTGCCGCGCTGGAGGCGGGCGGCGTTTACTTCGAGAGTTGACGCGGCGCCGCAGAGGCGTCGGCCGTGGCACGCCCGGCGGCGCAGAGGCGTCGGGAACGGTTGTCGGCGGCCGGCGGGGGCGGCGGCGTGCGGCATAAGCGGCCCGCAGCCGCGCGGGAAGGGGATTGCGATGAGACTCCAGGCAGCCGGTGGGGGCGCCTGCGCGGCCATCGTGCTTGCGGCCGCCATCGCCCACGCGTGCCTCGCCGACAGCCTGACGCGCGAAAGCGAGAACAGGATGAAGGTGGCGCCGAAGGCCGCCCTCAAGGCGTACGCGTTCCACCTGAAGGACGTGCGGCTGCTGGACGGGCCCTTCAAGCACGCCCAGGAACTCGACCGCGCGTATCTGCTGAGCCTGGATGCGGACAGGCTGCTCCACAACTTCCGCGTGACGGCGGGCGTGCCCAGCGCGGCCCAGCCGCTCGGCGGATGGGAGGCGCCGAACTGCGAACTGCGGGGCCACTTCGTCGGCCACTACCTGTCGGCCTGCGCCATGATGTACGCGAGCACCGCCGATGCGCGCCTCAAGGAGCGGGCCGGCCTCATCGCGGCCGAACTGGCCAGGTGCCAGGACAAGTTCCCCAGCGGATACCTGAGCGCGTATCCGGAGGAGTTCTTCGACCGCCTGGAGGCGGGCAAGCGCGTGTGGGCCCCGTGGTACACGCTTCACAAGGTCCTGGCGGGCCTGGTGGACGTGTACGTCCTGTGCGACAACGACCAGGCGCTGGCGGTCGCGAAGAGGTTCTGCGGCTGGGTCAAGACGCGCACCGACCGGCTGACGGAGGCCGAGATGGAGAAGACCCTGGGCGTGGAACACGGCGGCATGAACGACGCCCTGGCCGAGATGTACGCCGTCACGGGCGACGAGACGCACCTGGCCCTTGCGCGGCGGTTCAACCACAAGGCGGTGCTTGAGCCGCTCGCCCGCCGCGAGGACAGGCTCACCGGCCTTCACGCGAACACGCAGTTCCCGAAGGTCATCGGCGCGGCGCGGCAGTACGAACTGGCGGGCGACGAGGCGCTGCGCGCGGCGGCCGCGTTCTTCTGGGACGCCGTGACGAAGGAACGCTCGTACGTCATCGGCGGCAACAGCGACGGCGAGCACTTCTCGCCCAAGGAACGGCTCTCCCGGGCGCTCGGCCCGAACACCACGGAGACATGCAACACGTATAATATGCTGAAACTTACGCGCCACCTCTTCGCCTGGGAGCCGCGGGCCGATTACGCCGACTACTGCGAGCGGGCCCTCTATAACCACATCCTCGCCTCGCAGAACCCCGAGACGGGCATGATGTGCTACTACGTCCCCCTGCGGACCGGCAGCGCAAAGACCTTCTGCGGGCCGCTCGACGCCTTCTGGTGCTGCACCGGCACGGGCGTTGAGAACCACGCCAGGTACGGCGAGAGCATCTACTTCCACGACGGCGGGCGCGGATTGTATGTAAATCTCTTTATCGCCTCGGAACTGGAGTGGCGCGGGCAGGGCGTGCGCCTGCGCCAGGAGACCGCGATGCCGGAGGCGGCGTCCGCGAGGCTGGTCTTTGCGTGCGAGAGGCCGGTGGAACTTGCGCTGCACGTCCGCCGCCCCTGGTGGGCCGCGACGCGCTTCGAGGCGGCCGTCAGCGGCGCTCCGCAGCCGGCCGGGGCGGGCCCCGGCGGCTTCGTCACGCTCAGGCGCACGTGGAAGACCGGCGACACGGTGGAAATCTCGATGCCGATGACCGTCAGGACGGAGGCGTTCCGCGACGACCCGCGGCGGCTGGCCGTCATGTACGGCCCACTGGTGCTGTGCGCCGAGGCGCAAGGCGGCAAGGAGTTCCCCGTGATGGGCGGCGACCCGGCGGCCGTGGCGGCGGCCGTCCGGCGGAGGGCCGCCGCGCCCCTGGAGTTCACCCTGCCGGGCGCCCTGCTGCGCACCGCCGGCGAGGCGGCTGTGCCCGACGCGGTTCTCGTACCTTTCTATCAAATGTACAAGAAGCCGTACATCGTTTATTGGGACGTCCTGACCGACGAGCAGTGGAAGGCGCGGCTGGCGGCGCACCGGGAGGAAGAGGAGCGGCGCGCGCGCCTGGCGGCCCGCGCGGTGGACGCCGTCGAGATCGGCCGGGCCGACTCGGAGCGAGCCCACGACCTGCGGGGCGAGCGCACGGGCGCCGGCGAGTTCGGCGGCCGCCGCTGGCGCCACGCCACCGACGGCGGGTGGTTCGCGTTCCGCATGAAGGCGCTGCCCGACGCGCCCCTTGAACTCCTCGTGACCTACTGGGGCAGCGACGGCGGCGCACGCACGTTCGACGTTCTCGCAGACGGCACGAAACTGGCCACCGAGAAACTCGCCAGTAACCGGCCCGGCGCGTTCTACGACCAGGCGTACGCGATTCCGCCCGACCTGACGAGGGGCAAGGACGCCGTCACCGTCAGGTTCCAGGGGCACCCCGGCAACATCGCCGGCGGCATCTTCGGCCTCATGGTGCTGAGGAAAGAGTAGCGGACGGCCGGCCGTGCCACACATGCTGTCAAGGAAAGGAAGTGTCTTATGTATCACGAGGCGATTATCCTCATGGGCGCGCTCGTCCTCGGCCTGGCGGCCGCGGCGGCGAGCGCGGCCGATCCCGCCGCCCAGGCGCCGGTCAACGCCCTGGGCAATCCGTCGTTCGAGCAGGAGGCCAGGGGCCAGCCCCGCGGCTGGAGGACCGAAAAGTGGGGCGGCGAGCCCGCCTACGAGTTCGCGTCCTCCGGCCGCACCGGCAAGCGCAGCGTCTGCGTTTCGTCGGAGAAGGGCGCCGACGGGGCCTGGGCGGCCACGGCCCCGGTCGAGCCGTGGTCCACGTACCGCCTCTCGGGCTGGATAAAGACCGAGAACGTCAAGGCCGCGGGCGGACGCGGGGCCCTGCTGAACGTCCACAACATCCAGGGCGTCGCGACCAAGGCGATTGTGGGCACGAACGACTGGACGCGGGTGGAGGCGACCTTCGAGACGAAGGACCTCGGCTCGGTGCAGGTCAACTGCCTCCTGGGCGGCTGGGGCCTGGCCAGCGGAAAGGCGTGGTACGACGACCTTGCGCTTGAGCAGGTGGGCCAGTCGGCCCCGCCCCCGCCGCGCATCGCCATCGACGCCGCCAGGACGGGCGAACCTATCTCGAAGTATATCTACGGCCAGTTCATCGAGCACCTGGGCCGCTGCATCTACGGCGGCATATGGGCCGAGATGCTCGAGGACCGCAAATTCTACCATCCCATCACGCCCAGGTACGCCCCCTACGGGGCCGGCAAGGCGCCGACGAAGGAGAACCCCTTCCCGGTTGTCTCGGCCTCGCCGTGGCAAATAGTCGGGGCCGACGACGGCGCCAGGATGGTCAAGGACGCGCCCTTCGTGGGCGAGCACACGCCCCACGTCGCCGCCGGAAGCGGCATCCGGCAGAACGACCTCGGACTGGTCAAGGGAAAGAAGTACGACGCATATTTATGGCTGAAATCGGCGCAGGGGGCGGCAACGGTCGAGGTCGCGCTGCGCTGGGGCGACGGGGAGAAGGACGCCGACCGCGGCGCGATTCAGGCCGGCACCGACCGCTACGAGAAGCACCCGCTGCGGCTGGCGGCCGGCGCCGACACCGCCCAGGGCAGCCTGGAAATCCGCGTAACGAAGGGCGGGCCGTGCCTCGTGGGCACAGTCTCGCTGATGCCCGCCGACAACGTCCAGGGCATGCGGGCGGACACGCTGGCGGCGCTGAAGGACCTCGGCTCGCCCGTGTACCGCTGGCCGGGCGGGAACTTCGTGAGCGGCTACGACTGGCGCGACGGCGTCGGCGACCGCGACCGCCGCCCGCCGCGAAAGAACCCCGCCTGGACCGGCGTCGAGCACAACGACTTCGGCCTCGACGAGTTCCTGGCCTTCTGCCGCCTGGTCGGCGCCGAGCCGTACATCGCCGTCAACAGCGGCCAGGGCGCCGCCGCCGCCGCCGTGGAGGAGGTGCAGTACGCCAACGGCGCCGCCGACACGCCCATGGGCAGGCTGCGCGCCGCCGCCGGCCATCCGCAGCCCTACGGCGTCCGGTGGTGGGGCATCGGCAACGAAATGTACGGCGCCTGGCAACTCGGACACATGCCGCTGGATAAATACGTGCAGAAGCACAACGAGTTCGCCGGGGCGATGCGCGCGGCGGACCCGTCCGTCAAACTCGTCGCCGTGGGCGACGCGGGGCCGTGGAGCGAGGGCATGATGCGCGGCTGCGCCGGCCACATGGACCTGATAAGCGAGCACTTCTACTGCCGCGGCCTGCCGGGCATGCCGAGCCACGTGGCCCAGATCCGCGACGCCGTCCGCCGCAAGTGCGAGGCCCACCGCAGGTACCGCCGCGACTTCGACTCCCTCAGGGGCAAAGACATACGCATCGCCATGGATGAATGGAACTACTGGTACGGCACGCACGTCTTCGGCGAACTGGGGACGCGCTACTTCCTGAAGGACGCCCTGGGCATCGCGGCGGGCATCCACGAGTTCGCCCGCCAGAGCGACATGGTCTTCATGGCCAACTACGCGCAGACCGTGAACGTCATCGGGTGCGTCAAGACCAGCAGGACCGCGGCCGCGCTTGAGACCACCGGCCTGGCCCTGAAACTTTACCGCGAGCGGTTCGGCACGATTCCCGCGGCCACCGAGACCTCCGGCCTCGTGGACGCCCAGGCCGCATGGACGGCCGACCGCAAGACCCTTACCATCGGCGTGGTCAACCCCACGCTCTCGGCCGCCGACGTGCCGCTCCAGGTCAAAGGCGCAAGGCTCACCGGGGCCGGCACTCGCTGGCAGATTGCCGGGGCGGACCCGATGGCGTACAACGACCCGGACGAGCCGCCGAAGGTGAGAATCGAGGAGGCGGCCGTCAGGGGCGTGTCCGACAAACTCACGGTCGCCCCGTGCAGCGTGACGGTGTTCGCCCTCAGCGTGGAGTAGGCCGGCAGGCGCCGCAACACTGTTTTGCGCGGCGGCTGCTAGTACCCGTCGTCTTTTGATGTTGTTAGTTTGTGTGAATAGCCGATTCTCACACGGGGGTCAGGATACCGGGGAGGATCGGCATGAACAAGCGATATGTGGTTCGGTTGACAATCGAAGAGCGGCA
>Ga0194112_10010199_pt1 | contig 11824 bp, 10 predicted proteins | sample TA2MahC400mmetaG_FD_146191 | JGI IMG/M metagenome (GOLD analysis project Ga0194112, IMG submission 146191) | Freshwater microbial communities from Lake Tanganyika, Tanzania - TA2015016 Mahale Deep Cast 400m | ecosystem: Environmental > Aquatic > Freshwater > Lake | place: Tanzania: Lake...
ATTGGAGACCACATTGCCCAACCCCTTCTTTCCATGGTGTTTACACTTTTCGTTGGGGCAGGCGATGTCCAGATATTTTGGCTTTGGACCACGTTTTTTCTTCGCTCTCTTGGCCATCCTCTTCTCCTTTCCGAATAGAGGATAGCATAAATAAGAATAATTATCAATATATTAAAGGGTCACGACCTGAGCTTGGTTTTTCTTTGTTTTACCTGCTTCCCATATCCTTGGTTACCTGGTTTACGAGGAGAAGACGCCTTGGAGTTTTGGCCTCTATAACCAGTGCTCTTGTTTGGTTTATCGCTGATATTACATCAGGGAATCCTTACTCGCACCCTGCCATCTGCCTTTGGAACACCCTGATCAGGTTTAGCTTCTTTATTATTGTGACGTTACTTTTGTCAGCCTTGAGAAAAACACATGAAGTCGAAAAGGAATTTGCTCGCATTGACACTTTGACCGGCGCTATCAATGCGCGCTTTTTCTCTGAGCTGGTGCAAATGGAGATTGACCGCTCTCAAAGATATAAACACGCATTTACGATAGCCTATGTTGACCTTGATAACTTCAAAACCGTTAATGATAACTTAGGTCATAGTATGGGTGATAAGGTTCTACAAACAATAGTCAAATATGTTAAGGGTCAGTTGAGAAAAATAGATGTCGTCGGACGTTTGGGCGGAGACGAGTTTGCCTTTCTATTGCCAGAAACCGACCAGGCCGCAGCCCAGGTCGCCATCTCAAAAATTCAAATTGGCCTTCTGGATGAAATGCACCGGAACAACTGGCCCGTGACATTTTCTATTGGTGTGTTGACGTATATTAATTTGCCACAAACAAGTGACGAATTGATTAAGAAGGCCGATGATTTGATGTATTCGGTAAAAAATAATGGCAAGAATTCAATCATTTATTCAGTTTACTCGGGCTAACACCGACATCATCCCGATGCGCTTCGCACACGGGTTATGCCAACCGTTGAGGCTCACTTTCAACTCGCAATCTTAAGGCACTTAGATTCTTAGGCACGGCTTCCAGTAATGAATTTTTGGTATAGTAATTCATCCAAGCACCTGAGACAATCTTTATTCACACCCCAACCCGGCATAGCCGGAACCAAACAGACTTTGAGAGTTCCGAAAATTCGAAATTAAAAAGGGCCTATATTGAATAATCCCATGGAAAAGGTAAGGGCTCATGTGATTATCGAAGGAAGGGTTCAGGGAGTCTTCTTTCGATACCACACTCAGGACAAGGCTTACCAAATAGGTGTGAAGGGGTGGGTCAAAAATCGAAGGGATGGTCGGGTTGAGGCTCTCTTTGAAGGCGACAAGGATAGAGTGGATCAGATCATCCAATGGTGCCATCGAGGTCCCTCTGAAGCAAGGGTGATGAAGGTCCATCTCACCTGGGAGGATTATACTGGTGAGTTTGATGATTTTTCAATCAATTATTGACTCTTTTTTGGAACTGCCTTCTCCTCTTTGAAGATTTTTTTCTTCAATTCTAATATATCCTCCTTCTCCTTCTTGATCACCTCTTCATAGGCTTCCATTCTCTTACCCGTATCAGTTATACCCTCGCCGACCTTCTTCACAGCCTTCCCACCGCCAAAGAAGACGAAGAAAAAAAAGATGAGGATGCCAACAATCACTCCAAATAAAAACCTTATCATCGCCTTTTACCCCCATTTTTTTTCCCTTAGACTATCAAGGATGCTCCTTTTTTTCAATCTTTTTTTTGACAGTAGATCCCCAATTTTACTTACAACTTTTTGCATCCATTACAACCAAACCTTTTCAATCCAAGGCACAGCCGCTCGCAAGGGTTTTACAAAACGATTGTTTTCATAATGCGTGATGCCATCGAGCACAACCAGTTCAACTGAGACTCCCTTGGCCTGAAGTTGTTTTACCGCCGTTTCAGTTGGATCCAATGGGATCACCTCATCCTGCCGGCTGTGAATGACATACAGTGGGGTCTTCCACTGAACATCGACTACATCAGCTGGTGGAAAACCGGCCATGATTAAAGCAGCCGCAAACCGCCCTTGATGCTTCGCTGCCAAGTGCCAAGTCCCTATGCCCCCTTTGCTATAGCCCGTTATCAGTGTCTTTTTCTGATCAATAGCATAATTGTTTTGGATATGTTCGAGCAGCTGCATGACGTCCGCCTCGCTCCGGGGATGAGTCCAGTCAGTTGCGGTACAATCGGGAGCCACGATGATTGCTCTTAGCTCTCTTAGGGCTGGCTCGACGAGACCTGTTAGAATCAGTTTGCCATAGAAGGGTGTAATGACGCCCCCAAAGTGGAGTGCTAAGATAAGTGGTACGGGCTGATTAGTTGTGTAGCCCCGAGGAATGGCAATGGTGTAGCGTCGATCATTAGGTTGTAGCACCTGCTCCTGGATGTCCGATGGGAAAGTCTTCAAATCCTCCATCTGTCTCTTCTCCCTCCAGCATTAAATTAGCCAATAGTGAGTTCCATTTGTGCGATCATTCTCTTCCCGTATTGTTTTTTGAATCAGGAATAACTTCTAATTTATTTATCAGCGATTTTACCCAGATTGTCAACTTAGAGCTAAATAGAGCTGGCTAATCTTCCGTTCATCTATACCCCTGTTCTATATCCCACTTCTCCCCGCTGTTTTTATCCGCCTTCGCAGAAGATCACGCCTGCGTGCCGAAACTCCTATGGAGAAAAGGGGCGAAAAATCTCACTCCGGCGTGCAGGCACGGATTTACCCGTGGATGAATGCGATAGGTGCTACGGCGGATGTCGCTTGACTGGCGGATAAATCGCCGAAGCCCTGGCGCCTGAATACCGATATGCTGTAGCCCCAGGGGCGTAGGCGGGTATTTCATGGAGGTACCACGGGCTTGCCCGTGGGGCTCCATTGCATTTTAGATTTTATTTTCCAGTCCAATAGGAGTATAATATTCATCGTTAACCTTCGATTTTGAAGAGGTTTGACGATGCCAAAAGCAAGAAAATCCAATACCAAAGGGAAAGGTTCTACAGTTGGCGCCCAGCCCGATATCAGCTTTGAGAAGGAGCTTTGGGACGCTGCCGTTCGTTTGCGGGGAAACATTGCTCCTGCCGATTACAAACATTATGTCCTCCCCCTTTTATTCCTGCGCTATCTCTCAATGAAATATGAGCGAAGGCGAGAAGAATTAGAATATCTGGTAAAAGAACCCTCCTCAGAATATTTTACCTCTGACACTAAAATTGCTCAGGAAATTATTAATGATCCTGACGAATATAAACGGGAAGGAGTTTTTATTATTCCGGAGGAAGCTCGGTGGGATTATTTAGTTCGCCATGCCCAGGATGATGATATTAAACTTAAGCTCGACCGTGCTATGGATCTCCTCGAACAAAAATATCCTGAGCTAAAAGGTATTCTGACAAAGATTTATACTGGCAGTAACCTCAGCCGCGAGAATGTGACAGGGCTGATTAATATCTTCGCCCGAGACACTTTTAAGGCAGATTATGGCAGAGAGAGCGACATATTGGGTCGTGTTTATGAGTATTTTATTACAAATTTTGCCTCCACAGAAGGGGTCCGCGGAGGCGAGTTTTTCACTCCTCGTTCAATCGTCAAACTGCTTGTGGCAATGATGGAACCAAAAGAAGGCAAGGTCTTTGACCCTGCCTGTGGCAGTGGTGGGATGTTTGTTCAATCCGCTATGTTCACTACCAATGGCGGCGGGCTCTCTTTTTACGGTCAGGAAAGCGTGGACACTACTCTAAGACTTTGTAAGATGAATCTGATTCTCCATGGCCTGAATGGGGATATTCGCCTCGGCAATTCGCTATTAGATGATAAGCATCCTGATTTGAAAGCCGATATTGTCATCGCCAATCCGCCCTTCAATATGGATGAATGGGGGGCTGATCGAATCGATTCCAATGACAAACGTCTTTTTATCGGTAGCCGGAAATGTTCACCAACCAATAGTAATGCCAATTACTTCTGGATCATGCATTTCCTCTATCACGTTAAAGATGGTGGTACAGCAGGATTCGTAATGGCAAATGGGTCAATGACGACTAACCTCAAAGAAGAACGAGAAACGCGAATGGGATTGATAGAAGAAGGTTTTGTGGATTGTATCGTTCAACTGCCTGAAAAACTCTTTTTCGGCACGGGTATCCCTGCCTGCCTCTGGTTTCTGAGCAGGAATCGGGATGGCCGCGGTCCGTATCGGAATCGCCTTAATGAAATTCTTTTTATAGATAGCCGAAAAAAAGGCATAATGGTTAACCGGCGCCAGCGTGTTTTTACTGACGAAGAAATCAAAGAGATTGCTAAAGTTTATCATCACTACCGTGAGGTGGAAGGCGAACGTCAGGACATCCCCGGATTTTGCAAAACAGCAACCTTAGACGAAATTCGTTCCCACGATTATAAAATAACTCCAGGGATTTATGTAGGCACAGAAAAGAACGAGGTCGATGAAACACCTTTTGAAGTGAAAATGGCAGAACTGACTGAGAAACTCAAAGCCCAGTTTGTTGAGTCCAACGCTCTCCAAAAAAAGATTCTCAAGAATTTGGAAAAGCTGAGATGACCGTGGTTTGGGAAAAGCTAAAGCTTGGTGAAGTTGCTCAAATAATAATGGGGCAATCACCACCTGGCTCAACATATAACGAATCTGGTGAAGGGATCCCCTTTTTTCAAGGGGTAGCAGATTTTGGGGTGAGGTTCCCATCGCCACGAGTCTATTGTACTGCTCCAACACGATTTTCAGAACCAGGGGATATCTTGCTCAGCGTCCGTGCACCTATTGGTAATATAAATAGATGTGATGAAGGATGCTCAATTGGGCGCGGGCTCTGCGCGGTTAGAGCATTTAATACAGATGACCAAACATACTTGGAGTATGCTCTTCGCTTAATGGAGTCAAGTTGGAATTCTCTTGAAGGCCAGGGTTCTGTTTTTGGAAATGCAAGGAAAGGGGATTTGGAAAGTCTTTGGATTGTTTGGCCTGAAAAATCTGTTCGCAAACGAATTGCAGAGATTTTGGGGGCTCTGGATGACAAAATCGAGTGTAACCGCAGGATCAACCAGACCTTAGAACAGATGGCAATGGCCCTTTACAAACACTGGTTCGTAGAGTTTGGACCTTTTTGGGGCCGAGAGTTCGTTGACTCGGAACTGGGACCCATTCCAAAAGGGTGGGAAGTAAAGCCAATTGGCGAAGTACTTAAAACGATTGGCGGCGGTACACCCAAAACCTCCATACCAGAGTACTGGGAAGGCGGAGACATCAACTGGTATACTCCTTCCGATCTGACAAGTACGAAAATACTTTTCGTTAGCCAATCCTCAAAGAAAATTACACGCAAGGGGCTGACTGAAAGTTCAGCACATCTGTTCCCTGCGTATTCAGTAATGATGACTAGTCGAGCAACAATTGGTGAAATTGCTATCAATCGGACTGAGGCTTGTACGAATCAGGGTTTCATCACAATTATCCCGAATGAAAAGGTTTCGTTGTACCAGATTGTGTTTTGGTTGCAACAGAATGTGTCAAACATTTTGTCAAAAGTTGGCGGCAGCATATTTGGAGAAATTACAAGATCGACATTTAGGAGTTTTTTAATTCATATAGCGAAAAATTCTGACGAATATGTGCAGAAGTCAAAGGCCTTCTTTGACCAGATTGAAGCAAATATTATTGAATCCGAAACCCTTGCACGCACACGGGACTACTTGCTCCCAAAATTATTATCAGGCGAAATAGATGTAGGGGCGATCGGCCGATCGCCCCTACTGGGGTGGACATGATTTTCCCGAACAAATACCACCGTCGTTCGATTCGCCTGAAGGGATATGATTACACGCAGGAGGGGGCATATTTTATTACCATCTGCACACATGGACGTGAAAGTTTGTTGGGAGAGATTGTGAATGGGGAGATGTTGTTAAACGCATATGGTAGAGTTGTTCAGGCGTGTTGGAAGGAAATTCCAATACATTTCAAAAATGTTGAATTGGACGTTTTCGGATTAATGCCAAATCATATACATGGGATTATTGCCACCAATGTAGGGGCACGGCATGCCGTGCCCCTACATTCCGTTGAATCATTTGGGAATCCGGTCATAGGTTCCATACCAACAATTATCCGTTCATTCAAATCCGCCATTACAAACAAGATCAACAAAATACGCCAAACACCTAACGCCCCTCTTTGGCAACGGAATTATTACGAACACGTCATCCGCAATGAAGAATCACTGAATCGCATCCGTGAATATATTTTCAACAACCCATTGAATTGGGGTATAGATCCAGAAAATCCAAGGGCGATCGACCGATCGCCCCTACAATTGCGGCGGAAACATAAACCCTGGGAGGTATGACCCTGACAACTGCCATTCCCGATGAATCACATTTTGAAGCGGCGACAATTGAACGTCTGAAAAGGCTTGGATATGAGCATGACTTTGGTCAGGAACTGCGGGAACGGTCTGACTTTCCACTCGAAATTGTTGTGCTGAAAGATGCTCTTCATCGGCACCTCCGAGCGCAATATCCCCATCTTCCCAATGAAGCGATTGAAACTGCCATCCGAGTTGCCACTAACCCTGAAGGCCTTAATGTATTACAGCGGAACATGAATTTTCATCGTCTGCTTACCCGGGGGTTTGAAATAAAGTATACCCCCTCACCCTCCCCTCTCCCGCCAAGGGGAGAGAGTAAACTACCTGAGGAACGATTTGAGCATGTCTATCTCATCAACTGGGATGAACCTGAAAAGAATGATTTTCGTGTCGTCAGCCAGCTACCCATTCGTGGTCAAAATGACCGAAGACCTGATCTCATCATCTACATCAACGGATTACCACTCGTTCTATTTGAACTGAAGAATCCTTATGAAGAATCCCCTACTGTAGAAGGAGCTTACAATCAGATTCAACATTATGCAGTAGACATTCCTCAACTGTTCGACTACAACTCATTCTGTGTCATCTCTGACGGAGTTTGTACATTCCATGGGATGCATTCGGCAAGCCTGGAATGGTTCGCACCTTGGAGGAGTATTGATGGCCGCATTCTTGAACCTACTGCAACAGGCAGTATGAAGACCCTTATTGAAGGATTATTTACTAAGGATCGTTTGTTATATTACATCCGCCACTTCATCCTCTTTGAGATGGTCAACGAAGTCATTACTAAAAAAGGGGCAAAGTATCACCAGTTCTTTGGCGTTCGATTTGCAGTGGAGCAGGCCATACGTGCAACACGGCCTGCTGGTGACAGGTGAGTTGGGGTTATCTGGCATACCCAGGGCTCTGGAAAATCACTCTCAATGATTTTTTTCGTTGGCATTCTACAACGACACCCCCTCATGGAAAACCCTACCTTTCTCATCCAGGTGGACCGTAATGACCTGGATAAGCAACTCAAGGACTTCTTTGAGGCGGCCCGTTGGCTTCTGGGCGAAGTCAAACATGCCGAATCAGTGGAAGACCTTCGCTTGATGCTTCAGACTCAGGGAGGAGGTATCATCTGCTCCACTATTGAGAAGTTCCGTTTAAGGGAAGAAGAAAGGAAGCATCCAATTCTCTCAGAACGAAAGAATATCCTCGTCATTGCCGATGAGGCTCACCGAACCCAATATGGCTTTGAGCATGGCTTCGCCCGTTGGCTTCGAACAGCCTTACCAAATGCCTCCTTTATCGGATTTACTGGGACACCGATTGATTTTGCGGACAGGGATACCCGGGAAGTATTCGGGAATATCATCCATACATACGATATCCCCCAGGCAGTAGAGGATAAGGCCATTGTCCCAATTTATTACGAAGCGCGTATGATCAGACTCCATCTAATCAATGAAGAAATAGACAAGGAATTGGAGGAGATCGCTGAGACAGAGGAAGAGGAGAAACGTCTTAAGACAAAGTGGGCAACCATTGAGGCGGCTGCCGGAGCACAGGATCGGCTTTCGGAGGTTGTAGAGGATCTTCTTGCTCACTTTGAGGAAAGGACAAAGATACTGTTTGGTAAAGCAATGATTGTTTGTATGAGCCGTCGCATCTGTGTGGCCCTTTATAATGAGATCATCAAACGGCGTCCCTATTGGCATCATCTTGATACAGATAAAGGGCAAATCAAAATCGTTATGACTGGCAATCTGACTGAAGATCCAAAGGAATGGAGTGAGGCTGGCCACATTACCACGAAAGAAAGACGGGAGAAAATCAAAGGCCGGATGAAAGATCCGGAAGACCCTCTCAAGATGGTCATTGTTCGTGACATGTGGTTAACGGGGACGGATATCCAGTGTCTCCACACAATCTATGTAGACAAATCAATGAGAGGCCACACCCTGATGCAAGCCATTGCAAGGGTTAACCGGGTCTTTCGCGACAAGCCAGGTGGACTGGTTGTAGACTATATTGGCATTGGTCATCTTCTCAAAGAGGCTACACGGAAATATACGGCAAACGGTTTTGGTGAACCCACTGAAGAACTTACGATCAGCGCTAAAAAGATATTTTTTGAAAAACTTGAAATGATTCGTCAGCTTCTGCCCGACGGAGTCTCGGTTGAAAAGTGGCGAAACCTTTCAATAATCGATTTAGAAGACCTCTGTTCAAAACTCTATGGACATTTCATAGAGACAGATGAGAAACGAGATAATTTTCTTACTGCCGAGAAGCAACTTTCAGCTTCCTATAGCCTTGTCAAACACCTTAACGATTGCATGGAACATGCTGACGAGGTGGCTTTTTATCAGATGATTCGCTCGGAGTTAAAGAAAGCTTTACCCTCTCCTCGGCCTGCAATCGTACGGGATCAAGCAGTGCGCGATTTGATTGACCGAAGCATTGTCAGTGAAGAGGCTGTGGACATATTTAAGGCAGCAGGACTCCCGAAACCGAACATTTCCATTCTCGATGAGAAATTTCTTGAAGAATTTAAATCTAAGAAATACGAAAATCTGAGGTTGAAACTTCTTGAAAAACTGTTGCTCGACGAAATGCAAATCCGGGAACGCAGGAATCTCAAAAAATACCGCTCTTTTAAAGAGATGTTAGAGGAAATTTTACGCCGCTATCACAACAATGCCATTACTGCCGCTGAAGTAATTCAGGAGATGATAAAGATTCGTCAGGAGATGCTTTCCGAAGACAAGCGAAAGACAGAGACAGGTTTAAGTGATGAAGAGTTGGCCTTTTATGACGCCATCTCGGGTCTTGGAGACGAAATCTATGATATGCCTTTTCTCTGTGACCTCGTGCGGGAAATCGTGCAGGCTTTCAAGCGGAACTTAAAGGTAGATTGGACAAAGCCGCACCGTCAAGATGTAAAAGCCGGGGTTGTGGCTGCTGTCAAAATGGTCTTGCGTCGGAAGAAAATTAAAGTCAAGCAATTTGATTTCATTTTAAACCGGGTGATGAAGCAGGCAGAGGCCCTCTATGAAGACTGGCCAATGGCTGCTTGAAAGAAAAACGGAATTTAAAGTATATTTTATCAAGGGAGCGAGATGAAGAAGACCGAACCTAACCACACGTTATTCGGTATTCGGTTGCCAGGGGAATTAGAAGAGTTTCTAAGGAGTACCAATCCATGGTGGATGGATAAACCTATGCGACCTCTTCCACCTGTCCGTCGCTGGTTATTCGAAACGGCACTGCAACGACTTAAAGCTGGCCTCGCCCCTGTGACCGTACTTCGTGGCCCCCGCCAAGTCGGAAAAACTACACTCCAAGAGCATATTATAGATTACTTACTCCATACGGAGAATGTTAACCAGATTCGAATATTCCGAGTCCAATTTGATGAGATTCCGTCTCTCAAAGGCTTGAAGGATCCCATTCTCAGTTTATGTATTTGGTTTGAAAACAATATCCTCGGAGGCTCATTTAATGAATGGGCACATAAAAATGAGCCCATCTATATTTTCTTTGATGAGGTTCAGAATTTGACAGATTGGGGACCGCAGATTAAATCGTTAGTGGACCATCATGCTGTTCGGATTATTTTGACTGGAAGTTCTGCCCTTCACATCGAGCATGGGCGTGACAGCTTAGCAGGACGAATTTCTACTTTAGAATTGGGTACTCTGCTCCTTCGAGAGGTCGCTTCCATTCGGGGTTGGGGTGAGATTCCACCTCTTCTCCCGGAGAATGGATTACAGGCGCTCAAAGAGCGAAATTTTTGGGAAAGTTTGCGAAAGCAAGGGGTAAAATATCGTGAGATAAGAAATAAAGCCTTTAAGGCCTTCTCTGAACGGGGTGGCTATCCCATAGCACAGGTTCGGGTGGATCGGCCATGGGAAGAAGTTGCTGACCAACTTAATGAAACAGTTATACGCCGTGTGATTCAACATGATCTCCGCATAGGAGAACGAGGAAAGAAACGAGATCAAAGCCTTTTGGAAGAGTTATTTCGTCTATCTTGCCGATATGCCGGTCAAGCTCCAAGTCAACCCATTTTTGTCAATGAACTTCGGACTGCCCTTCATGCTAACATCGGATGGTCAAGAGTTTTAAGTTACTTACGATTTTTAAATGAAACGCTACTGGTTCGCCTCATAAACCCCTTAGAAATTAGACTCAAAAAGAAAAAGGGATACCCCAAGATTTGCCTTTGTGACCATTCACTTCGAGCCAGTTGGCTCCAGGAAATGATTCCTGTTACTCCCGAGGGTTTAAAAAAGTCACCTCATCTCAACGATTTGGCTGCTCATTTAGCAGAAAGTATTACCGGCTATTTTCTGGGAGGGATTCCAGGTTTGGATATCGCATGGTTTCCAGAACGAGAGGTGGAGCCAGAAGTGGATTTTGTTATCACTATTGGTGAACACAGAATTCCCCTTGAAATAAAGTATCGTCACAAAATCGATGGGCAACGTGATACTTTAGGATTGAGAGCGTTTATTGAAAAAACGGTCTATAATGCACCATTCGGTGTTTTAATAACCCTATTTGATGATGTAAAGGTCCCCGATCCGCGAATCGTGGCTCTACCATTGTCATCCCTTCTTTTATTAAGGTGATATTCTTACTCTCCCGCTTGAAAACCTTATCAACGTTTCCTTCAATCACAACCCTTCGACGATCACGATATCTGTCTTCGCGACGCGTTGCCTTAGCTCTTTCAGCGGCTGGTATTCTGGATCGCTGTAGAATGCTTCCACCGACTTCTTATCGGGAAATCGAAGCAAGACCAGCCGTCTCGGTTGCCAGTCTCCTTCGAGGATCTGAAAGTTCCCGCCTCTGACGAGATATTCACCGCCATGTTTTCGTGTGAGAGCAGGCACTTCGGCTTTGTATTGTTCGTAGGCAGACAGGTCCTTTACATCAACATCTACGATCATATATACGGCCATACGCTTAATCCCTCCTCATTTAACTGCTAATCCTCAGAATACAGGCATTAAGATTTTTAAGATCTTCTCGAGCTTTTTAGACAAAGCCAGCAGAAAAGGCGCTTAATTAATACAAACTAATTAAATCATTATACCCCCCACCCCTGCCTACCGCAGGCAGGCACCCCTCCCCCTCCCGTGGTCGGGTGTCGGTACGACAGTCGTTCCGACTCTTATCGACAAGGGGGGAGCTTGCTATATTATAGGGAGGGAATAGCTTAATAGAAAAGGCTATACTCTTTCTTTTGGATTTGTTGAGCAAGTTGGTTAAGGACAAATCGAAGAAAGGAGTATAGCCGTGAGAATAATTAAAACAAAAAAACATAAGATCGTCAATGGGAAAACGCTTCTGGTTGCTGTAGACCTTGGAAAAAGCAAGCACATGGGATATTACCGATGTCCCGATGGGACTGACATCAAGCCTT
>Ga0194112_10010202_pt1 | contig 11823 bp, 6 predicted proteins | sample TA2MahC400mmetaG_FD_146191 | JGI IMG/M metagenome (GOLD analysis project Ga0194112, IMG submission 146191) | Freshwater microbial communities from Lake Tanganyika, Tanzania - TA2015016 Mahale Deep Cast 400m | ecosystem: Environmental > Aquatic > Freshwater > Lake | place: Tanzania: Lake...
TCGATCAGTGGACCCACATGGCCGTGAGCTTCGCCGGGCCGAACCTGACCGTCTTCGTCAACGGGGTGCCAGCGGTCTCGCGCTCCGTCAACTGCGTACCGGACCGCACGGGCATTCCGCTGTGGATCGGCCGTTGCGAAGGCCTGGGCGAGGCGTGCTTCGCAGGCCTGATCGACGACGTGCGCATCTTCGACCGGCCGATCGGCCCGGCGGAAGTCCTGGCCCAGTACAAAGCGGTCGCCCGGGCGATGGGCAAAGACACCGGGCCTTTCGACACGCCCGCCATCGAGGTCCTGCCCATGCCGGACGCCGGCCGCATCGTGGTCTCTGCCCAGTGCGCCCTGATGCAGCCCTTGCCTGCCGGCGCCACGTTGCACGCACACTTGGCGCGGGCCGGGACCGTCATCGCCCGACAGGCGTTGCCCGTCAGCGTCGGCGGGTCTCCCATGATCATCCAACTGGACGCGGCGGACCTCGCCGCCGGGGAGCACGACGTCACCGCCCTGGTCCGGACCACCTTCAGGCGTGCCTTCGGTCGCCCGACAACGGCGCGCGTGGTCTGGCCGGGCCGGGCAGCGGAGTTCGCGGGAGTCAAGGTTCTGAACAACGTCGTCTGGGAACTTCTCCGGGCCGAGCCCGGGGCGGTCAGCGGCACACACACCGTGTCTTTCTCGAGCCCACGCCAGCGGTGGGCCTACTATGCGGTGACGGCCGAGGTGGGGGCCGGCGGCACGCTGCGGCTGGCCCGCGAGGCGGCGTCCGAGGACATCCTGGTCAGCCTGGCCGGGACGCTCTCGACCACGGCGGAGGCCATGCGACCCCTGGCGCCGGGCCGGCACCAGCTCCTACTCAGCGCCAGCGGTCCCTGCGTGGTCAAGTCGCTGGTCGTGCGTTCGATTCCGGAGCTGGTCTACGCCGATTACTTCAGCGAACCGCACGTCAAGGAGCACGGCCCCTACGTCGGCGCCTTCCTCGAACGTTACATCCTGCCGAATGTCAACACCTCGATCATCAGCGGCAGCCCCGCCGACCGGCCGGAGATCCGGCGCTGGCTCGACCGCGGCGGGCGCTGGCTCAACCACTGCGGTGTGCCGCGAACCAAGACCGCGGGCAAGCTGGCCGGGGTCAACGTGGCGGAGGCTCCGGCAGGGGCGACGCCTGAGCCGATCGGCGTTGCCGATGCGGTGGCGTACATCGCCGGGACCCCGGGCTTCGGCGACCCCCGCTTCAGCGGCGCCATCGCTGACGAGTTCGGTGACTCGGAGCCGCTCTGCGCGGTCTACGCGGAAGCCGTGCGCCGACTCGCGTCAGACCCGCGCTTTGCCGGCCGACGGTTCTACCCCTACGCCAACCGGCTGTACAGCGGACCCGAAGGCGTCGCCTTGATCCAGGCCCTGGCGGAGGCGGGGTCCGTCATCGCCTGGAAGAACTACCTCAAGACCCAGACCGACGTGGACGCGGCGCGGTCGTTCCTGCAGGCGGAGCTGGTGGACGCCGCCTGGGGGTACCGCCAGGCCGTGCCCGCCGCGCTGGAGCACATCGACGTCTGCTTCGGCATCTTTTCCGCGCCCAACGAGTTCCTCAACACCAACCCCGGGTGCGACTACCGCACCTATCTCGACATGCAGTTCCGCCTGGTCGCCAACGCCCCGGCCTTCTGGGGTACCCACGGGCTGATGTCCTACCTGGCAAGCTACAGCGATGAGGAGACCCTCCGCTGGGTGGCGGCCCTGATGCGGAACTACGGCATCGAAGGCCGTACCGAGCCCCTCACGCACGACCCCTACGACCTGCCGCACATGGTCAACGGCGACTTTGCCCAGGGCACGCAAGGCTGGACCCTCGCCCCGGCGGCGCCGGGCGGCATCCGCACCGACCGCAAGGAGAAGTTCGGCTGGCTTCAGGGCCGCTATCCACCGACACCCGAGGGCGACACGGTGTTGGTGTTGACGCGCAACGCCGCGAAACCGAACGTCTTCAGTCAGGAGATCAGTGCCCTCGAACCCGGCCGGCTCTACTCCTTCCGCATGTTCTTTGCCGACTTCGACGGCATGGGGAAGCAGGAGACCCACGCCCTCACGGTGACGCTGGACGGCGTCGAACTGATCCCCCGCAAGTGCTTCACCCACGTGGGGTGCAGCTGCTACAGCCACGAGGCCGGGCCCTACAACCGCAGGAACCCCGCCTGGTTCAACTACCACTGGCGAGTGTTCCGGGCCACGGGGACGACGGCCCGGGTGACGGTCAGCGACTGGGGCGCACCGGATGCGCCCGGCGGGCCGGTTGGCCAGCAGATCATGTGTAACTACGCCCACGTCCGGCCGTATTTCCCGGATGGGACCGAGTAGAGCACCGGGCGACCCAGTGCTCATGTGCCTTTTGCGTGCCGCGGTGCACTGTCAAGGAGGAGTCAGGTCATGGCCACGTTTCGCGATGCAGGCTGGGTTTGGGAAGGGCTCGGGTTCGATCCGGGCATGGAACCGTCGCTCTACGGCGCCGGCGACGGGGCGGTGTACTTCGGGCTCGACCGCGTCAACTTCATGTTTCAGCGCAACAGCGCCGCCAACCTGCGCAAGGTCGGGCAGTTCCGTGCGGTGGTGCCCGAGATCTCGAAATGGAAGTGGGTCGAGATCGAGCCGGTCAAGGGCAAGCACGGCTGGGGCTATGCCAACTGGCGCGACAGCAACCCGCAGACCGTGATCGAGGAAGCCGCCAACCTGAGCCGCGTCTCGCTCGAGTTCCCCAACGTCACCGGCGCGATCATCGACGACACGTTCGGCATGTTCGAGTATGACGCGTGGCACGCCGGAACGCCACAACAGATCATGGACGCGCTGCACGGCGCCAACCCGAAGCTCAAGCTGTGGCTGGTCGTCTATACGCACGAACTCGACCGCGAGCAGTGGCAACTGTTCCTGCCGCACATGGACATCATCAACCTCTGGGTCTGGAAGCACCAGGACCTGCCGCGGCTGGAGGAGTACGTGGCGCATTGCGCCGAGCGCTTCCCCGGCAAGGAGATCATCGTCGGCAGTTACATGCGCGACTACACGCTCCGGACCGGCGTGCCCCTGGACGCGATGCAGGCGCAATACGAGACCATGCTCCGTCTCTGGGAGCGGGGCCGGATCGGCGGCTACAGCATCCTGGGCACCTACCTGATGGATGCCCATCCGGAGCAGGCCGAGTTCATCCGCGGGTTCATTGAGAGGCACTCGTGACCTCTGAAGGACTGGGCGGGCCGTCGAGCGCCCCCTCCGCGGTTTGCGCAGGCGAGAGGATGATACGGACCATGAGCAATCGAGTCACAGAGGTGTGCCTGGCGCTGGCCCTGGCCGGCAGCGGGTGTGTGAAGACGGGCCGTGCCGTGGCGACGCGGCCAGCGCCCGACGACCGCGGCTTGGTCGCGCACTGGACCTTTGACGAGGGCAGTGGCACGGTCACCCGGGACGTCACCGGCAACGGCCACGACGGTGTCATTCATGGCGCCGCCTGGACGCCGTCGCCGTGGGGGCAGTGCTTGCGGTTCGGCGGCGACGGGACTTATGTGGATTGCGGCAATGCCGAATCGCTCAACCTGCGGGGCGACATCGCCATCGTGGCGCGGGTCAAGGCCAGCGAGGTCACCGACGGGTACCACATGATCTTCGTGGACGCCGCCGAGACAGGGATCAAACAGAACTACGCGCTGTATCTCCACCAAGGGAAACTGGTCTTCCGCAACGGCGACGGTTACTCCAACTGGTCTCACCACCGCACGGTCTATTCGGAGAAGCCCTTCCCCGTCAACTCCTGGCAAACGGTCGTCGTGGTCTTCGAGGGCGTCCGCTACTGGATCTGCTGGAACGGCCTGGTGGCCGACCACGGCGAGACGTCTCTGCCCGTCACGCCTACCCCGGGGGGGAACCGCCAGATCGGCGGCTTCAACGGCAATGTGCTGGCCGGGTTCAGGGGCGAGATCGATGACGTCCGGCTGTACAACCGGGCGCTTTCCCACTCCGAGGTCCTCGGCCTGGAACGTGAGCCCGGCGCCGCGGCGCAGATACTGCTCAAGCCCCTGCTCCAGTACAGCGAGCAGAAGCTCATCTGCGAGGCGCTGGTCCTGGCTGGCCTTCCGGCGGGCAGCCGCCTGGAACTCTCGGCGCGCGAACGGCAGGGCGACCGAAGCATCGGACAGGCCGTACTGGCCCCGGCCGGCGAGACGGCACCGGCCTCGGGGCGCTGGCGCGCGGCGGGAACCTTGTCCACGACCGACTGGGCGGCCGGCGATATCGAGCTGGTCCTCGCCCTGCGCGACGCCGCCGGGAACGAGCTGGCCCGGGCCGCGGCCGCGGTCAACTATCCCGGCCCCAAGGCCGAGTATCCTCGCGGCATTCCGCCCTGGCTCCACTCGAAGGAGGGCCGTTCCGAGCAGGTGCTGCCGCCGTTCACCGCGCTCGCGGCCGCCCGCACCGAGTCCGGCTGCCGCGTGTCGCCCTGGGGACGCACGTACGAGTTCGGCCCGGCGCCGTTCCTGACGCAGATCGCCAGCAAAGGCGCGCCGCTGCTGACCGGCCCGCTGCGCCTGCTGGCGACCATCAACGGTCGCGAGGCGGTCTGGACGGCGGGAACTCCCGAGCTGACGCAGGTCGGCGACAGCGTCTGCCGCATCGCGCAGAGGTCAGCGAGTGTCGCGGCTGAGGTCGAGGTCAACACCACCGTCGAATGCGACGGCCTGGCCAGGCTCGACTGGCGACTGCGGCCGCGGCGGGCGGCCACCGTCGAGTGGCTGGTGGTGGAGATTCCTTTCCGGAGCAACACCGCGCGCTATCTCTGCACCTGGCCCCGCACCACCTCGGGGGCGCTGGGGGAAGCCTACGCCTCGCCGTTCCAACCGCTCGTGTGGCTCGGTGACGAGGAGCGCGGGCTGCAGTGGCTGTGCGAGTCGGAGCGGAACTGGTCGGTGGCGGACGCGGGACGGACGCTGGAGATCGTCCGCCAGGGCAACACCGCGGTCCTGCGGCTGAACCTCGTCACCCGGCCGGTGCGGGTCGAGGCCGGCGGCGCCTTGGACTACACCTTCGGCCTGCTGGCGTCGCCGGTCAAGCCCTCGGGGCAGGACGCCTGGGACGCCCGCATCGTGCGCGCCACGAAGTGGTACGGCAAGGAACTGGAACTGCCGGACCAGAAGGTGGGCGACAAACCGGTCCTGGAGTACTACGCGGAGAAGGGCGCCCGGGTGATCATGGTCTGGTTCTGGTGGGATGCCTTCGCGTATCCGCTCCCGCTCGGGCACGAGGAACAGTTCCGCCGCCTGGTGCGCGAGTGCCACCGCGTCGGGCTCAAGGTGATCCCCTACGTCGGTGGGTTCCTGCTGTCCGAACTGGCGCCCGAAGCGCCCTTTTTTCGGGACGAAATGCGGGTGCGGCCCATGCCGCCCTACCGCAGCACGGCCACCGGGCACAGCCCCATGCCCGGCTGGAAGCCGCAGCTCAGCATTTTCGCCTGTCAGCGCGGGCCCTGGCAGGACTTCATTGCCGACGGCATCGCCCGGCTGATCGAGCAGTACGACGTCGATGGCGTCTACCTGGACACCACCACCGTTCCCTTTCCCTGCAGCAACGACCTGCACGGCTGCGGCTACCGCGGCGCCGACGGCCAGACCAGGCCCGCGTACCCCGTTCTCTCGGTACGCGACAACCTCCGGCGCATCTACACTACGGTCAGACAGCGCAAGCCCGACGGTATCGTGGACCTGCATGTCTACGACTGCCTGAATCTCCCCGCCATGGCCTGGGCGACGACCTACTGGAACGGCGAGGCGCTGCCGCGGGGGAACCAACCGTTTCTCGAAAAGCTCCCCCTGGACCGTTTCCGCACCGAGTTCATGGGCGCGAACCTGGGCGTTCCGGCGGACCTGCTTTACTACGTCCTCAAAGACTATCAGAAGAGCGTTGCGTTGGCCCTCCTCCACGACGTCCCGGTGCGGCCGGAATACCTGTCCGACCTGGACCGGATCTCCCAGCTCTGGCGTGCGCGGGACGAGTTCGGCGTCAAACAGGCGCGCTGGCTGCCCTACTGGCGCAACGGGGAGGTGGTCCAGGTCGAGCCGGCGGGCTGTTACGCCAGCCTCTACGTGCATCCGCAGGGCCGGGTCCTGGCCTTTGTCTCGAACCTGGGCGCGCAGGCGGTCGCCGTCCGCTGCCGATTCGATCTGGCCAAGCTCGGCCTGGGCCAGACCGCCACGGCCCGCGACGCCCTGAGCAACACGCCTCTGGGCCTTCAGGACGGCACCGTGACCTTCGACCTCCCCGCCGGCGCATACCGAGTTGTGCGCGTCGGCGAGTGAAGTCCCACGCGGAGTGGCAGCCCATGATCTGGATGCTGTTGAGTATCCTGTCGGGTGCGGCGTTCGGCCACATCATGCGCCATGCGCAGGTGCGGCAGCGCCACATGGCCTGGGTCGGGGCCTGGAACTACCTGTCCGCCGCGCTGGCCGCCTGGGTGTGGCTGGGCCTGCAGCCCGCGGCAGGGCTGAACTGGCCGGCTGCCGTGCTGGGCACGCTGTGCGGCGCCAGTTACGTGGGAGCGTTCTTCGTTCTCGACCACGCCATCCGCGCGGCGGGGGTGGGCATTACGCTGTCGGTGCAGTGGCTCGGCGTGGCGCTGCCGGTGGCCGCGTCCATCCTCTTCTGGGGCGAGATTCCGAGCCTCATGCAGGCGCTGGGGCTGGGGCTGGCGGCGCTCTCCCTGCCGCTGCTGGCCACGGGGCCGAGCGCGCCGGACGCGCCGCGCGGCCGCTGGCGGATCGCGTTCCTGTTCAGCCTGTTCCTCCTGGAAGGGATCGTCGGCCTGACCATGAAAGTCTACAGCCAGCGCGTGCCGGCCGGGTCGGAGCGGGCGTTCCTCTGCTGCATGTTCAGCGGCGCGGCGGCGGGCAGCATCCTGGCCGCGTGGCGACTGGCGCCGCCGCGGCGTGCGGACCTCGCGCACGGGGTCGGCATGGGCGCGTCGAACGTCCTGTGCAACTTCACGTTCCTGCGGGCCCTGGCGCTGTTGTCGGGCACCGTGGTATTCCCCACCATCTCGGCCGGCAGCGTCGCGCTGACCGCAGTCCTCGGCTGGCTGCTGTGGGGCGAGCGCTACCAAGGCCGGACGCTCGCCGGACTGGTCTTTGCCGCGCTGGCTCTGGTCGCCATCAATGCCTGAGCCAGTAACAGGGAAAGGTAGAACCATGAGAGTCCTCATCTGCGGTGCGGCCGGGCGGCTCGGAACCCGGCTCGTCAAGGAACTTGAAGTCCATCACGACCTGGTGCTGGGCGACCTCAAGCCAGTTGCCGATCCGCGGTTCGTGCGCCTGGACATCACGGACCTGGCCGCCGTGCACGCCGCCATGCAGGGCTGCGATGCCGTGGTCCACGCGGTCATCCTCGACTGGCCGTGCTGCAGCGCCAGGGAGACGCTGCGCTACGGGGTGCCGTGCGTGCAGGTGCACGTGGCCGGCCTGCACAATGTCCTGCACGCCGCCCTGGAAGCCGGCGTGCGCCGCGTCGTCTACACCAGTTCGGTGAGCGCGGTGGACGGCCTGCCGGCCGGCACCCGGGTCGACTCCAAGACCCGCCACTACAGCAACGCCATCTATGGCCTGACCAAGGGTTTCGGCGAGGACCTCTGCCGGATGTTCCATCACACCTACGGCCTGTCCGTGGCGGTGCTGCGGCTGGGTACCATCTTTGCGCCCGAGGGCGCCGGCGCCTGGATCGGCAATGTCTTCCATCCCGACCCGGCGAAATGCCCGGCGCCGGGCACGGCGACCTCGCGTGTCCATGTCGACGACGTGACCCGCGCCGTCGCGCTCGCCCTCCAGGCCACCGAGCCGGGGTACACGCTGGCGCACGTGGTCGGGGCCGACTCCCGCGGCACCTGGGACCTGGAGGCGGCTCGGCGCGCCTTCGGCTGGCAGCCCCGGTATGCGTTCGGGGCGGACGGGCTGCCGCGGGAACTCCCGTGCCCAGCCGGCGGCGGCAGGTCCTGCGGCGAGGGGGTGGCGTCATGACGACTCCCCACGGTCACCAGCCGTCGGTCCGGCCGTTCATGGATGTGTACCTAGCCGGCGCCTGCGCCATTCTCGACGGGCTGCGCGGCGAGCTCGAACACGTCGGCGAACTGACCGCGCGCGCTGCCAGCGTCATTCGTGGCGGTGGCACGGTCTACGCCTCGATGAACGTCGGGCATCTGCCGGAACACGAAACGGCGTCGGCGCGGCGCGGCAACCCCGGCATCATGAAGGAACACGGCGCCTGCGCGGATGCCGCGCCTGGGCATTACCCTTGCATGGAGACCAACTTCGACGTCGTCCGGTCCGGCGACATGGTTTTCACCAACGACTGCGCGCGCAAGGTTCGGGCCGCGCGGGACCGCGGCGCCTACGTCGTGGCCGTGACCACCAGCTACGTCAACAACGAGTTCCGGCCGGCCGGCCTGACCTGCCCGAACGAGGACAACCTTCTGCTCAAGGATGTGGCCAACGATATCCTCCACAGTCACGTGCCTCCCGAACAAGGCTTGTGCCGGACGCCGGAAATCCCGGGCGTGACCCTCTGCCCATCGGCGGGAATCGGCACGGGAACGCTCTTCTGGATGCTTAACGCGGCGCTTGCCCGAAAACTGACCGATGCGAGTGCCGGTGCAGCGGACGGGTGTGCCGAGTACCTAGGCATCCTGCGCGAGCGCGTCGAGCGGGTGCGGGAGTACACGGGCCGCATCCGGGAGGTCGCCGAGGCTATGGCGCGTCGCGTTCTCGACGGCGGCACCTGGCACGTCCGGAGTCCCGAATACCCCGGGCTGGCCTACGAACTGCACTGGGTCGAGTGCGGCCCGATGATCGTCAACAACCGGCCCTGGGATCCCGCCCGCCCGAACGTCCTGCTGATCAACGCCGTCTCTCCCGCCTACCCCGAAGAGATAGAGCTGGCACAGGAGAAGCGGCAGGAGGGCGCCTTCGTGATCGCCATCGGACCGGCGGCTGCCCGCGGGGGGACGCCCAAGGCCGGCATCCTCGACGTGGCGGACGTGGGGTTCGAGAACTTCTCGCCGGAGTCGCAGGGCGTCATCCGGATCGCGGGCCGGGAGGATGCCGTCTGCCCGGCGTCCGCCATCGTCGGCAACCTCATCCAGCAGACGCTCTGTGCCCAGTGGACGGAGGAGATGATCCGGCGCGGTGCACCGCCGTACTACTTCAGGGGTGTCTACCAGGTCGGCGGCCGGGAGTACAACGCCGCCCGCAAGCCGCTCTTCGAGAAACGAGGATACTGACACCATGATGTGGCGAAGGACAAGTCTGTGCCTGGCCCTGCTCGGCTGGACGGTGCCGCGCCGCCTGCAGGACTGGCGGGGTATCGCGGTCGTGAGGTGATCATTCCCAGAACAAGGAGGTCGATAGCATGAACGTGTGTGTGAAGAGTGTGTGTCTGGCGCTGGCTCTGGCCGGCGGTGGGTGTGTGAAAATGGGGCGCGACTTGGCGGCCCCGGTTGCGCCCGACGACCGTGGTCTGGTCGCGCACTGGACCTTTGACGAGGGGAGCGGCGCGGTCGCCCGGGACGTCACCGGCAACGGGCACGACGCGACGCTGAAGAACACCGAGTGGGTGCCGTCGCCGCGCGGTTATGCCCTGCGCTTCGACGCGAGGGACGACGCCGCCCTGTACGGCAACAGGGCGTCCATGAACCTGAGCGGCGACCTGACTCTGGCCGTCTGGGTCCGGGTTGACCCGACCGTGAACTCCGGCGCCTGCCGCCTGCTCTTCGGCGATAGCGGCTTTGCCGTGGAACGCAACTTCAGCCTGTACCTGCACAACCCCGACGTCCTGCGCTTCGAGTGGACCGACGGCAAGACCGTGCCGGCCCTGCTGGCCTCCGCCAGTCTGCTCAACGGCACGTGGAAGCACGTCGTCGTGGTGGCGAACTCGACGGCCCGGCACGCTGCCATGTACATCGACGGCGAGCGGGTGGCCGAGATGCCGATGCCGGTACCGATCACCCCGACGGTCTCCAAGGAGCGGCTGACCGGCTGGTTCTATGACGGCTTCTTCACCGGTGAGCTCGACGATATCCGGCTGTACTCGCGCGCGCTGGCGGAGGCAGAGGTGAAAGGCCTCTTCGCTGCCGAGGCGGACGTGCAGGTCGGCACCAGTCCGCGGCTGTTGTTCAGGAGTGACGCGGGGACGCCGCGTGCCGCGCTGTCGCCGCTGAGACTGCGCAACTGGAGCAAGGAGCCCCGCCGGGTAGACTTGGGCGGGGAGACAAGGGCGACGCGGGTGATTCTGCTTCGGCCCGGCCAGGAGACCGAAGTCGGTGTGGGGGAACTGCCGCTCACACCGGTATGGAGCAAGCGCGCGGATCTGTTCCTCCTGGACGCCGCCGCGCAGGCGCCCCGGGTCGCCCTGACCGTGCACCGGGGCCAGGTGGCGGACACGCAGTCGGTGATCATGGGCTTCGAGTCGATCGTGGAACCGCTGCGGGTCGTGGTGCAAGACCCATGGCAGGCGAAGATGGCCTTGGGCAAGACCGAGCGCTTGAAGGCGGAGGTGACGTTGGCCCTGCCGGCGGAGCAGTTGCGCGCCGGAACATTGCAGGCCCGGCTGGTCTCGCGCGAGACCGGGCAGGAAGCGCTGCGGCGCGAGGTGCGCGGCCCCGCCGCCGCGATGCCGCTCGAACTCGACGTCCGCAAGCTGCCCTGGGGCGCCTATGACCTGCACGTGAGTTTCATGGATGCCGCTGGCCGCGCCGTCGTCAGCACCAAGCGCCTGGCCACGGTTCTGCCCGGCCGCAAGCAGCAGATTCGCGTGCTGAACAACCTGGTCAGCGAACTCATGGACGCGCGGGCGCGCGAGTTGCTCGGCCAATCGCGCCTCGAGTTCATGAACCCGCGGGACGGCTGGGTCTGGTTCCGGGCCACCGGTGCCTGCGTGCTGAAGCTCGGCAATGACTCTCTTCTCTCGTCCGAGACCGGCAAGCCCGCGCCCGAGGCCATGCGCCTGCTGCCCGCGGGAAGGCACGTCCTGGAGGTGAGCGGCACGCCCACCGATGTGACCGTGCGCGCCATCCCCGCGCTGCTCTACAATGCCTACCCTCTGGGCCCGCAGCAGATCAAGCCCGTCGGCACCCACACCTGGGAGCGGCTGAGCAAGTACACGCTGCCCAACATCAACATGATCGAGGGCACGGCGGTGGACTGTCCCGAAAGGGAGGAGTGGCTGGCGCAGGGCAAACTGTGGCTGGCGAACGTCCAGGCGCCGGGACTCATCGACAAGACCGAATGGACCTTCGAGACGCTGCTGGAGCTTTGGCTCAACCCCGGCAAGCCCACCGCGTGGGGGGAGCGCAAGGGCTTCACGCTGGACAAGCTCTCCGGCATGCAGGTGGACGAGTACTACGCCAGCGCCAAGTCGATACGCTTCATGCCGGAGCTCGTCCGTTCCCTGGCGCACCTCTCCGAACACCCGGCGTTCGCCGGCAAGCTGTGGATCCCCTTCCTGGCCGGCAAGTACGGGGCGTCGCCGGACAACCTGTTGTTGAAGACCGTGCTGGGCTCGGGCTGGCCGTTCTCGGAAGAAGTGTACCTCGGCGAGATGCCCACCGAGGCGGAGAACCTAAAGAACATCCGCAGCAGCTTCCTCGAAGTCGCCGCCGCCTATGAGAACGCCTGCCCCGGTTCCGTGCGCCGCATGATCTTCACCCCGCAGTATGCCTGCCTGCCGATCTTGTCCGGCGACCGTTGCCCGCAGGCCGACTTCCGGGTGAACCTGGACATGCAGATGCAGGTCCTCGCCACGGATCCGGCCT
>Ga0194112_10010204_pt1 | contig 11822 bp, 9 predicted proteins | sample TA2MahC400mmetaG_FD_146191 | JGI IMG/M metagenome (GOLD analysis project Ga0194112, IMG submission 146191) | Freshwater microbial communities from Lake Tanganyika, Tanzania - TA2015016 Mahale Deep Cast 400m | ecosystem: Environmental > Aquatic > Freshwater > Lake | place: Tanzania: Lake...
CGTGCCGGCGCATCAGCGCGAACAACTCCTGGTACGGATACTTGGGGTTGTTCAAGTCGTTGATGTGGCAGGAGAGAAGACGGTCCTTCAACAAGTCGAACGACCATTTCACGGAGCCGTCTTTGACGTCGGGCATATTGGAGTTCCAACAGACACCGACGCTCTTGTTCGGGCAGGCGTCCATGATGGTGCGGATGCGCGTCGGCTCCTGCGTATCCTTACCGTGGACCTCGAGCCAGATCTCGACGCCGTGATCGGAAGCAAACTTCCCGCACTCAACCAACGCCGCGCCGATTTGCGCGAGCGTCTTCTCTTCGGGAACGTTCTTCGTCAGGCCATTCGGGCGGACTTTGACGCCACGGGCGCCGATGTCGGCAGCCAGCTTCACGAAGTCGGCGCAGTCGGCGATGTGCTTCTTGACGACGGCAGGATCGGCAGCGTGAAACTCGCAGACCGATCCCAAGCTGACGATGGCCAAGCCGCCGTCGGCGCAACGTTTCTTCACGTCGCGCCGCTGGTCAGCGGTGAGGCTCGGTTCGACACCGTGTTTGTGCGTGGTGCGGAACTCGACGCCCTCGATGCCGGCTTGCCGGCAGTTCTCGATGATGGTGGCGAGGTCCCACTGGGCGGCGACGTTGTAGGTCACCAAGCCGAGTTTGAACTTTTGTTTCGACCCGGCGGCACGAAGCGCGACGGGCGCCAAGGCCAACGCCCCGGCGCACTTCAGGAATTGTCGTCGGTTCATTAGACCTTTGCGGGCACCACGAATGGCGCGCGGTACTTGCGGGTCAACAGTTCGTTGGCGGCGTCGTTGCCCACGAAGCTCTCCTTCTTCGCGTCCATCTTCAGCCACGGGCCGATGACGGCCTTGGTGGTGTCAATGTTGACGCCGTTGGCGGCCAGATGCTCTTTGAACCGGCCAAACGTCTCGGCGGCGTCACGGTTGCCTTTGATCTGTTCGAGGATTTCGCCGGGCGACGATTGTTTGCCGATGCGATAGGAGATGTTGCCGGTGTGACAGAGGCCGCTGGACAATGCGCCTTCGCGGATTGGCCCGGCCAAGTCGGACATCTTGCGGCTGCGGACGCCTTTGATGAAGTTGCCGAAATGATTGCTGTCCTCGACAAAGTCCATCACGACGCCACTGGCAGCGCCGGCGTCGCCTTTCTTCGATTTTTCTTTCTTCTTGCTGCCGCCACCGCCTTTGAAGCGTTGGATTTCCTTGCCGCCCTTGTCGAACGCAATCGCTTCGCTGTAGCTGGGGATGAGCAGATGGCCGTTCTCGCAATGGATGACGCATCCAACACCAGCGCCCATGAATTTGTCCATGTCCTTCGAGCCACTCTGCTGGGGCAGGCCGCGCACTTCGAAGATCAACGGTGCGCCTTCGTAGTCGTGGTAAACGATCTGCGTGTTCGGCGTCTCGCCGTCATCATCGTAACCGAAACGGCCGCCGATGCTCATGACGCGCGGGGAGAGTTCGTTGACGCCGAGCGCCCAGCGGCAAAGGTCCACTTGATGGACGCCTTGGTTGCCAAGGTCGCCGTTGCCGAAGTTCCAAATCCAATGCCAGTCGTAGTGGATGGGGCCGTTCTTGGTGTTGCGGCGGGGCGGATCTTTCGGCGCTGGGCCGCACCAGAGATCGTAGTTGATGTTCGCGGGAACTTCCTGCGGGCCGCTGGACTTGCCGATGCTGTCGCGGCGTTTGTAACAGAGACCGCGCGAGACGAGAATCTTGCCGAGGCCGCCCTTCTGGACGAACTCGATGCCGGCGCGGACGCCGCCGCTGGACCGGCACTGCATGCCGGCTTGGACGATGCGTTTGTATTTCGCAGCAGCCGCAACGGACTGGCGGCCTTCAAAAACGTTGTGCGAACTCGGCTTCTCGACATAGACATCCTTGCCGGCTTGGCAGGCCCAGACGGTTGCGAGGCCCTGCCAATGGTTCGGTGTCGCCACGCTGATGGCGTCAATATCCTTGTTCTCCAGCAGTTTTCGGATGTCGCTGTAGCCTTCGACCTTCTTGCCCTTCTTCTCGAAACTGGCGACGCCCTTGGCGAGCACCTCCGAGTCCACATCGCACAACGCCACGATGCGCACGCCGGGCAACGCGCTGTAGCCGCTGATGTGCGAGCCGCCACGTCCGCGGAAGCCGACCACAGCCACGCGGATGTCGCTGTTGGCGCCTGCGGGAGCGGCCCACGTCCAACGCGGCACACTGAAGGCCGCCGCGGCGGCGACGGATGCCCTGAGGAATGATCGTCTGCTGAGATTAGTGTTCATCTTGATGGTCTCCATTGGTTAGGGTTTTGCAAACTCGTTGTATCGTTCCGCGATGCGTCCTTGTTTCTCGTCGCCTTCGTGGAAGACGAACCGGTACCGGAACGTCACGCTCTTGCCTGACTCGATCTTCAGGTCACCAGCGCCGGCGGGTTTCTTCTCGAAATCGTGGATGCCGAACGGGTTCACGGCGAACAGGCCGTAGTCGCGCACGTGCCACCACGTCGGGTGACGAGGATTCTTCGGATGATCGAAGATGGCGACGCCGACAGTCTTGCCGCCGACCGGGCCGTAATAATCCACCCACTTCGCACGTTTGCCCCAGGCGTCAACGTCGCGCACGCCGTCGCTGTTGACGATGTGGCCGTCGCCGGGCACTTTCTTCTTCTTTTTTCCGTCCGTCTCCGTCTTGGTAACGTTCATCGTCTCGGCGAGACGAATGGCCATCGTGCCTTCCTTGGTGTCGCCGAACGTCACGTCGCCTTGCGACGCGATGAGCGTGATTTCGTAGTCGAGCATCTTCACGTCAGACGGCGCGTAAAAGCGGATCGTCCGCTCATCGGAGCACATCACCTTGCCATCCTGCGTGACCCAGTTGTTGCGGGACGAAATCACATCCTTACCCGTTTTCAGGAACTTCTCGTGGACGGTCTTGCCGAAGGTCTTCTGTTCCGACCAGCAATCCACGCCGTTGACGCTCCCGTGCGCGTAGATCAGGCCTTTCTGGTGAGGATGGTCGGTCGAGTCTTTCCCGGTATCCTTCATTGGCCAGTCGCGCGTCATCGAAGCGCCGCCGGCGCCGATGACCGGGTAGAAATACGGACGGACAACGTCCTTGTAGTGGTATTCAGTGAACAACTGGCCGCAGAGTTCGACACGGAGTTTGCCATCCACCTCGCGGATCGAGACGCCATCGGCAATGGCCGATACCGCGACCAATAAGAAAAGCAGGAAGGGTTTCATCATGTGCAAATGATGGACTTTTCCCGCGCCGCTGGCAACCATTTTCAGCGGTTGTACGGATTCGGCGTCGGTTTGCCGGCGACGCCTTCGGCGGCTGGCCATGACCTGTTCGCCTCGGCAAAAATAGATTGGAATGAGTTTACCGGCGATCCCTACCGTTCCTCAGAACTCATCCACGGAGCCCTTGAGAGCTTCTGTTACTTGATCAAAGTTTCTAACGCATTCGTCACGGCTCCCATGCTTGCAGGGCCTTCGCCTGTTCCTCGATAACCTTTTTTCTTTCCGAACGTGTTGGGGCCAGACTGGCGGGATCGGGTATGTCACTTGCCCAACTCAAACTATCCAAGAATTCCATAGCTCCCTTTACTTTGTAGCCAGCCTTTACCATAAATGTTACGCCGAATTTGTCGGCCTCCTCCTCCTGTTTTCTCGTAAGTCTCTCTTCAGGAAACCACAATAACAACCGGGCAACCGGGGCAAAGAGTCCTTCCATAAACTTTACTTTGCCTTGGTGTCCCACAACACAATGCGCAATCTCATGCGATAACACATACGCAATGGCATCATCAGAGAACTTGTTCAAACTCTCAGAGCTAATTACAACGTAACCGGTTCCTTGAGTTTCCCCCCCGTATGCTTCTATTGCCTTGCGGCTAAGAACCCCAAATTTCCATTCCTTTAGTCGTTCCTTTGTTGGAGAGGGAAGTGAACTAACGATCTTTTCCATAATTGATAAACCCTTGTTTACAACCACGTCATCCTTTAGCAAGGGTACTTTCTTTTCGTCGGGTCCTACTTGCACTTCTGACTGTTCTGCATCTAAACGTCTTATGGAGACGGATGGCTGAGTAACACCAGCCGTCGGAACAGGCGCTGTTGCAGATGCCGGGGCTGATGTTTTTTCCGGCTGTTGCGAGATTCGTGGGATGATTTTTGCGTCAAAGGAAACCAATCCGCCCCTCGTGTTAGTATTTGTGTAGAGTACAAAGTGCAGATGAGAGATGTCGTATGCGCAAGTGGCCCCGATATAACCAAGAAGCGTATTCTCATCTACTGGGTCACCTACTTTAACTTGGATATTCTTCGCCTTCTCCTCTAAATGAAGGTAGCCACTCCACCATTTGATGCCTTCTGACTCATGTTCGATAAGTAGCTGTCCGCAATCGCCACCAGCATTCGGTCTACCAGCAAAACTTGTCGCAACACGACCTCTTGCTACGGCATAGACCGGTTTCCCTCTATCCGAATCCCACGATGGCGTGTTCAAGTTTACATCCCATGCATAAGTGTCATTTGCTCCATTAATGCCACCATCCCGTATGTGACCGACCTTGTAACGCGGGCTGTTCGGATCCTCAGAGGCACGAGATTGGTGCTGATTGAAACACCACTTTGTGCCGGTGCACTTCTCATTGGGGTGCTCTTTGGGGTGAATAACCTCCAGGTCACCTATTACCGGAGAGAGTACTTCTTTAATCCCTCGTCCTTCCTGTTCACGGCTCGGTGTCTGCGGCACGGTGTTCTGTTGCGTCCTCAGGTACTTGTCCTTCATTGCAACCGGAAACAGCAAAGCTCTCAATCCTACGGTGACATTCGTCTTGCCGGTCGCTCCGGAAGTGGAGGTGCCCATGAGACCATCGGAGTTGTCCAACATCCACTCCCCGCCGGTGTCGGTCTTGATAACCAGTGGACTCCTGCATTCCTTGGTGTAATAGGCTCGTGCGGTTGGCTGCATTTTGCCGTATTTGCCGTCAGGCCCTTTCCAACTCAACTGCGCGCTCCAATCAAAGTCAGGGCGTTTCTGCTTGGTCTGTTCCCAGACCAGCGTGATCTGGTATCCTTGATTCCGATCAAGCGTGACTTCGCTCGTCTCTTTCGTGCCAAACTTGCGCATGCTAATGTTGGTAATCGGTTGAGTCCCACCAATAGGAGTAATCGTCATCTTCCATTCCTCAGACTTGCTCCCGCTGTCATCGCTGACAAGGAATTGGAATGTATCGGCACCGGCCTTGCTAACACCAGTTGGTTTCTCCGGCTGAAGTGAAGGTGTCGCTGGTGATTGCAAACTTTGCCCGGCAACGTTCCCCAAGATCGGCCTTCCAACTGCGAACATCCAAGGGTAACCAAAACGAGGATTTCTATCGTTGTTATTATAAACCAGCAAACCCGCGAGATAAACGCCTGTCGGCAATGGCTGCGAGGGGATGAGATCGAAACCGTCTTTATACGTCTCCGAGGACGCGACTTGAAATGGGATTGATTCAATCTGTTTATTACCCCACTGCTTCAGCCCCTGCTCGATATCGTAAGCATTCACCTCTTTGTCGCCATGCTTCTCGACAAACGGAACTCCAACAAGTTTGTTTGGCGCCTCGGTGCGACCTTTTTCCCGCTGGAGCGACACTCTGGATGCGCTCAAAATCGGGATGCGGATAGCATGTACACCCTTGGTTTCGGTGGCCACGCTATGGCCAAAAACACTATAGCCTTCACGAAAATCCCAACTACCACCGGGCATTAAAAATCTCAGGGCGATTGTTTCGGTAGGTTTGGCCGAAGGTGCAGGTTGGGTGTCTGTGTCTGCCGTTCCAATGGCCGCTGTTTGTGCCGATGCGGAAACATGCACAGGGTAGCGGTACTGATTCTTGCTGTTGTCGTACCAGACGCCAGAAGCTGTGGCCACAAAACCTTTTCCGGAAAATCCCGGAATTGCCGATTCCGGTTTATTGATTGTAACGGGCGCAAACAGTTTCTCAATTTGGTACGGTGGTTTTTTTATCCAACTGTGGATTTTATCAATATAGCTGGCGCTTCCATTGTAGTACCACACGCCATAATACCAATTCTCCAAGACCATTCGGTTTTGCGCGTCCAAAGGTTGCATCCATGGAGGCCCCTCAGAGGATGCATTAGAATACTTCCGTGCTAGAACTTGCACACCTGCTTCCAAATTAGTAGCCCAATCTGAAATCAGGTGATTCTCGTCAAATCCTTTAGCTGTCGTGCTTGTGAGTTGCATGAGACCAAGGCCGGGTGGCGGCTGAACTTCTTCCTTTTTACTGTTTATGCTGATGTAACCTTTGTGAAAGGCGGTGGCACATTCGGTTATGTTGTGTTTAAGAAATCCGCCATCATATTGAAGTAGATTGCTTTCTTGGTAACAGACGGCCGCAACAATTTCGATGGGGACATTATATTGCACCGCTAGCTTTTGCATTCTTGCTTGGATGTCAGCCAAAGGAGGTTGTGTTCCATAGAAGCTAGCTGAATAGCCGCTTTTCTTTTCTAACCAGCAATCGGGGTGCTTTTGAGCGACTCCTACGGCGCAGATCAACCAAAGGGAGACCACACCCAACGCGCCAACGCGGAAGACATTTGAGGGATGCATGATCTCCTCTACCCGTCGCACCCTTATTTCGGGCCAAAATTTGTAGTTGGTTGAGCGGCTGCTGGAGGTTGACTTGGGCGAGGTTGATTTACGGGGCGTCCGTCGGCGTCCACGAGGATGTCTTCGGGCACTTGGATGGTGCGACCATCGGCTGTCACTTCTGTGCGCCAGCGGCGCACCATGTGCGTTCTCGTGTTGAATGGAGCAGCAACGCCACCGACGAACCCTTCACCGGCTCCGACAACCGCGCCAGCAGCGTTGCCGACGATGGCGCCAGCCCCAGCGCCAATGCCGCGACCAATAGTGGGGCCGGGTTGGTAAGCGCTGGTGGTGTAGTTTGGGCCAGTGCAACCGGCGCTGAGCAATGCGAGTAGCACACTTACGCAGCCAATCTGAAGGTGTGGACCAGCTTTCATGGTTGTTGTCTCCTGCTACTTGGCTCAAAAACCAATGGCTGGTTTCTCGCCTTCTTTTGCGATTCTCTTCTCATCTTCCCAGACGGCGAGTCCTTGCGGATTCGCGAGCGACAGTTGGAAGGTATGAACTACTCGCCGGAGGTTTCCGTAGCGTTCGGCGCTTTCGATGATCTTGCCGGAAAGCGTGAAGTCCGGGTCGCTCAACGCCCCGCCGGTTGTATCGGTCACCGCTTTGCCGCTCTTGTTCAAAGCCACTCGAATCTTCTTGGCCAGTAAATCGGTGTCGTATTGTCGGCTGGTGTTGTTCACGATCCGCCCGACGACAAGGACTGCGGGTTTCTTCGGCGCTTTGTCGAGAACCGCAGACTCCACGAGGGACTGAATCATCTCGTCCGCTTTCGCGGCGAAGTCCTCGGTACTGATTCCCATGGTGGGCACTCTGCTGGGTCCCTCCACGACGTGAGGAGCCGTTGCACAACCCGCCCATAGAAGTGGGAGGAGGAATGCGAGCGAGCAATAGCGAAGCATGGTTTTCATTGGGGGTTCTGTTTCCTTTCGTTGGTTTGTTCTCTATCGTGCAATGAAGTTCACACGGAAGTCTTTTGCGGTTTCCGTCGGCGCAATGCCCGTCAGCATCAGGCTTTCGCCGCCCTGAATTTGGCGATCAATCCACGTGCTTGTCGGCGTGCTGACCGTCATACCATTGGCATCGAACCATTCGATGCGGTAGGCGAACGCCTGCACGCTACTGCTGAGGTTTTGCACCTCGACTTGGATTTTGAGCAAGCCGGTGGAAACGAGGGCGGTGTTCACCCCAACAGGCCGCACCCGGCCATAAAGCCCGGTATCGGTGATGACCCGCTTGTCGGACAACATTTGTTTCTGGGCCGACGGCTGGGCAGGTTCGAGTGTGTTGACGGTTGAACAACCGGTGTGCAGCAACAGCAGAACGGCGGTCGCAGCGATGGCGATGATGGGAGTTATGTTTTTCATTTTCATTTGAGTTTGAACTGGTTGACCAACAGCGGAGTGTTGGCGGTTATGGATCGGACATGCACCACATTGACAACCCCATCCATCAGGGTGACTTCCACGGGCGCTGCGCTGGAAGTGGACAGAACAAGCTTGCGGTCTGGAGGTGTCGCAATACGAGCAACCTGAAATCCCTTTGGCAACGTTGTCCAACTGCGGGTGTCGGCGATATTGACCGAGGCTTGAATACCAGCGGTGGCGATTTTTGTGCCCAACGTCACCCATATGTTGTCACTACTTTTGGAGACAGCCTCATTGACGGCATAATTCGCCGCAGCTTTGGCGACCGTGGAGATCAACGTTTTCGTCAGGATGACCGGCCATTCATTCTTGTAATCCAAGGCAACAACTGAGTCCATGCTGGCAAGCGGCAACGTCTTTTCCTCCACATCACCAGCCTTCACTGTCAGCTCGCTGGCATGGTCGTTGTGAAACTCCAATTTGGGGAATGCCGTCCCCACATAAGACAGCTTAGTGATGATAATGGGAAGATCAATGCGAATCTGGCCACGGCTGGCCGCTTGTCCCGTTTCAAAAATAACGTAGGTGCAAGGAGACGGCTGGCCGTTTCCGCCATTGTCCGCCAACTGCAAATCGGCCTGAACAAACTTGTTGTTTCCGGCGACTTCAATGACGCGACTCAACGATTTACGCGCCCGTTCCAAATCCGCCCCACCCACCCCTGCGTGAAGAAAGTAGAGTCCATCCAGATAAACCGTAAACGGGTTGACGTAATCGGCGTAGAAGCTAAATCCTTCAATGTCCTTGAGGAGGGTTTGTTGGCACTCCTCGAACTTGGGATCGGCCTTGGTCTTCTCGATCGCCGCACTGTCTTTGCTCTTCTGCGCCTCTTCCTGTGCTTTTTCAATGCGCTGCTTATTGTCTTCGACTGCATCCTGTTGGCATTGGTAGGCGCGGATGATTGCCGGGCGCACATTGTCAGCCTCTCCGAGTGCCAGATAGTTCAACGCCCGATATGTGTGCAACATAATCTTGTCGTAAGAACGGCCTGTGTAGGGCAGATTCTGCTGATTCGACATGGTTGCCGCAACCTCAGCGCCGACTTTGACCTTTGCCTGTTCATCAAACTTGTCAATCTGCTCCGCAGCGGCCTCCAAATGCCGGTTGCTGTTTGTGAAATCCCCCGAAGCGCGATAAGCAGCCCCAGCTTCCAAGTGCCAAATGACGGAATGGGTAGCACCGGCCTTATCTGCTTGCTTGCCAAATTCCGTGGCAGCTTGCTGTGCGTTTCCCGCCGACCACGCGCCGGTCATACCCTTCGCCTGCGTCTTGTATGTCTGACACCCACTTCCCAAAAGCCCCACCAGACTCATCGCAACAACAACTCGTATTACGCTGCCCATTTCTCTCATGCGTTCCATCCTTTCCTTACATTTTATATCCTATGGATTTGACAGTCTGAGAATAGCGCCTTCGGCGATGCCACGATCCTCGCCAAGGATTTCGGCATTCGACACCTTAGGAAGGACGCTGGTGATTTTGACCTTGCCGACTTCCTCCTCCTGCACTCCCAAGATTTCCCCCGTATCCGGGTCTTTCAGTTCCTTGCCTATGGCGAACACATTCCAAATTTGGTCGGCGGCGATGCCGGTGCCATCGCCGCGATTGATGGTGACCTGCTTGTTAATCTTGGCAATAATCTTCGCGGGGAAAATCACGTCCGTGACGCGATTGGCGATCTTCTCGGCCATCTCGCGGGCAACGCCCACCAACAACTCGTCACTGAGCACAGCGTGTTCAGCAGCTCTTTTGGGACTAAGTCTTCGATCGTCCTTGCGAATCTGAAAGTTGGCCGTTCCGTATAGTTTCGCCGATGTGGGATCGTAGATTTTGGCCACGGCTGAAAGGCTGAGCACGCGAATGGTAACGGTCCCCCCAGTTTCACCCCCCGGAAGTGTTTCGCTGAAATCCTTGAAGCCATCCACTCTCGTGGCAAGCACATACTTGGCCCCCGCCAGCTTAAACTGCTGGGCAGCGGCCCTGTCTGCCGAGTCCACGTTGCCAGAAGCGGCAAGAGCTTGTTCGGTGAGCAGAATTTTCAAATCCCCGCGCGCCACCAACTCAAACTTGCGCGTCGCATTGATGCGATCCACCAACTGTTCATCCAAGGATTGCAGGACTTGATCCATCTGGTTGTTCCTGCCGTCCTTCATTACGGCAGCCGCTAACGCTGGCGCCGGCTCGACAGGAGCAACTCCGAGCGTGTTCTTCTGCGCCCGTGCCGGCGCAGCCAGAGCCACAGCGATCAATAGAGTGACAACAAGTGCGTTTTTTATCATGGCAATTCTCCTGAAATCATTGTGTTCTCAGCGGGATGGCGGAGGGGTGACAGGCAAGGCGCCCGGTAATTGAGAGAAGATGCTTTGATTTTGCTGTGTCACAAAGCCTTCCTTGGTGTCAACTTTTACATCCACTTTGTATCCGCTCTGACGCAGTCGTTGTGCATCGCCCTTGATTCTCTCCGCTTGGGCATCAGTCAACGTCTTGGCGTTCTCCAGTGATTGCAGAAACGCAGTGTTGTCTTTCCAACGCTGGTAGCCGGCGTCGCTCATCTGCAATGCCACCTTTAACTTCTGGCCTTCGACGACGTTGATGGTGCGCTCCCAAGGTGTAAAGCCTTCGCGCGACAGACGGATCTTGTGCAGGCCCGGCATCGCCTTGAAAGTGCCCGGCGCAGAACCAGCAACTACTCCATCGAGTTCCACTGTGACGTCCAAAGGTTGCACTTCGAGCCTGTCTTTTTCAACCACGACCGTGTTGTCTTTCGTCAGTCGCACATCGGGGATGCTCACCGGCAACTGCGCCAAGTCCTGCATCCCGCAGGAAATGCTGAACTCAACTGCGCCGGTTTGCGCCGATGCCGTCTTGATTTCTTTCTTGCCAAGGCTCTCCGCTATTTGAAGTGAAGCGTCCTCTAACAGACCATTGATCAGATCGCCAAGCTCCTCGCGGTAATTCTCAGTGAATCGTGCTGTCTTGCTTGCTTTCAACGTATCGCCGGCCAGCGTGCCACCATGTACTCCATCCAAAATCTTGTAAGTCACACGAAGGTTGTGCGTAATGTTCACAGTCTTGACACCGTAGGCATCCACTGACCTCTTGTCCGAACCAAATGACGTGATGGAAGCCACGATGAGATAATCTGCGCCCAACATCTGCCCCAGCCGCAACACCGTCGAATTGTTGCTCAGAAGTTGATCGGCATCGGTTTGTTTACTGTCTTTGAGCAGACTGCTCAGGGCATCCGTTGAGACTTCCCGGCTGAGGACGCTAAAACCTTTGTCTGTAAACCGACCAGTGATGAAATCTGCGAACGTCGGCAGTTTCTCATCGAAAGCCTTCTCAGCATGGTTTGCCACAAAGATGGCGGCCTTGCGCGGAGTATTCTGTGCCAATGCCGGCACAACAAGCTGAGAGAGTAAGAGGAGAGGAACTACATAAACTGAACTACGAGAAAAGGATTGAAAAAAAGCTGACAGTCGCTCTACCGCGCGTGTCGGATTAGACCTCCGCCGTAATTGACCGCCGTAATTGACCGCCGTAATTGACCGCCTCATAGACAGTTTCCTTTCGTCAACTTAGTTATCACAACCCCACCCGAAAAATCTGCGCGCATGATGCACCAAAGCATCCGCAATGCAAGAAGATTTTTCTTGTTTTTCTGGCAGTGCGCCCGTTGTTCCGCTACAATCCGTGCCGATGAAACTTTCCGAACGCAGCCG
>Ga0194112_10010216_pt1 | contig 11810 bp, 11 predicted proteins | sample TA2MahC400mmetaG_FD_146191 | JGI IMG/M metagenome (GOLD analysis project Ga0194112, IMG submission 146191) | Freshwater microbial communities from Lake Tanganyika, Tanzania - TA2015016 Mahale Deep Cast 400m | ecosystem: Environmental > Aquatic > Freshwater > Lake | place: Tanzania: Lake...
CGCCTTGGTAAATTCCCCTTCGAGAACCGTTATATTTCTCTCCTTCTCAAGAATCTCCCCTAAAATGGACCGTTCCCTCTCCTTTTTCAGAGCCTCCAGATTTCTTTCCGCCTCTTTTAAACTATCCCTGATCTGTTCGGAAAGCTTTCTCTGTTCATTCAGCTCCTTTTCTGTCCTGACCAGCTCCTTCTGTCTCTGAAGGTGTTCCATCATGGAGGCATAACCTTTTTCTGCTAATTGTCTTGAGGCCTCTTCCTGTTTTGCCACCAACTCCAGCGCCTTCTCAAGTTTGGCAATACTCTCCTCTGATGAAAGCAGAGCCGTTCTCTTTTTTGAAATGACCAGCTCAAGGGAAGACACTTTTGCCCGGTGCTCATCCTCTCTCGCCTGCTTCAGGCTTTTCTGGAGGAGAAGTAACTTATCGGGATTCTTCCCTGCTCCATCGATCTCCTCTCCTCTCAATTCAGCCTTCAGCCTCTCCACCTCATACCGGTTGATCGTTAAAAACCTCTCCGAACTCTCAACCTCAGCCTGGCTCATGGTAGGATCAAGCTCTATCAGAAGGTCTCCTTTCTTCACTTTCTGAACCTATAAGGGGGTCAGATCTTGTTTTTTGATATTTCCTAAATATCAAGATTAAAGACCTGACCCCATTACCATTGCTCAAGAGGAAAATGATAACGATTTGCATAATGGCTTAATAAGTCGATAGCTGGCCACTCTCGACGTTTTTTATCTTATCACGTAACCCCCATCGACAATGATCGTCTGCCCCGTAATGTACGTATTCAGATCCGAACACAGAAAAACTGCCATTCGGGCAATTTCTTCGGGATTAGCGAAACGGCCCAAAGGAATTTCAGAAGAAATTTTCTTACGTTGCAGGGGTGAAAGAATCGTTTTTGTGGCATCGGTCTTTACGAAACCCGGACAAAGAGCATTTACCAAGATATTGTACGGAGCCAAGTCTAACGCACTGGCTTCCGTCAACCCAATCAATCCGAACTTACTCGCTGAATAGGAATCGCGCTTCTCCTTGGAGACAACTCCAAAAATCGAGCCGATATTCAAAATCTTACCAGCGATTTTCTTTTCAATCATTAACGCGCCGACTTCCCTCATCATTCGCATCGGGCCTGTTAAATTCACTTTGATAATCTCTTCCCAATTTTCTTTTTGAATTCTATGAATCGGTTCAATCCGATTGATTCCAGCATTATTGACGAGGATATCTATTCTGGGAAAATCTTGAATTCCACGAAAAAACGAATCGAGATTGCGATCATCTAATAGGTCCAAGGGTAAACAGATGAAATTCCCCTGAATTCTTTTCTTAACCTGGGTTCCAGTCCCAATGACTTCACAGCCAAGGGCTAAAAAATATTCTGCTATACTCTTGCCGATACCTCTTGTAGCTCCTGTAACAATAGCTGTTTTTCCTCGAAAATCAAAGCCCCTATTGGACATCAACCTTTTCCACATATTTTTCCATGCCGACTTTCTCCCCCACAAAGAGACTGTGTCACAATGGGTAGGGTGAGGGGTAAGATTTTTAGCATAACGAATAAAAAAACTCTATTTATCTCCATATCGGCATGATACAATGCAGCCCAACAGAGGAGGAATCCCAATGGCTTATCGATGTGGAGATCGTTTTCAACTAGGGTTATTTCCCCCAAGCATCGAAGACTACGTGGCTCCCACTGACCCTGTTAGAGCCTATGATGCTTTTGTGGAGGTCCTTGACTTTAACGCCCTGGGGATTGAGATTGATCCGAATCAAGTGGGCAACCCCGAATACGATCCCAAAGCGATGTTAAAGCTGTTTGTTTATGGTTACTCCTATGGGATCAAGAGTTCTCGAAAATTGGAACGAGAAACCTATCACAATCTTTCTTTCATTTGGCTGATGGGCGGTTTAAAACCGGACCACAAGACCATTTCGGAGTTTCGGCGCAAGAACAAAGGGGCCCTCAAGAAGGTCTTGAGGCAATGCGCCCGAATGTGTCTTAGGCTTGGCTTGATCGCAGGTAATGTGTTGTTTGTGGACGGTAGTAAGCTCCGAGCCAATGCTTCACGTGGCCAGACACACGATCAAGCCTATTACGAGCAACTCTTGTCAGAGATAGATGGTCGTATTGAGCAGCTTGTGGAAGAGTGTGAGAAGATCGATGAGACGGAACAGGCTCAGAGCTCGTGGGTCGAAATGGAGGAGGAGCTGGCCCAGAAGAAACAATTAAAAGACAGGGTACAGGAGGCTCTGCGGGCGCTCAGGGAGACGGAACGAGAAAAGATCAATCTGACCGATCCGGACTGTGCGATCATGCGCAGTATTCAGGGGTCTCATGCAAGCTACAACGTGCAGAGCGTGGTGGATGAGAAGAACGGGCTGATCGTGCATGCGGAGGCAGTCAGTGAGACCAGTGACCTCAATCAGTTTGCCCGGCAGATCGATCAAGCCAACGAGGTGTTGGACAAACCCTGCGAGGTGGCCTGCGCAGATGCAGGCTATGCTGACACGGAAGAGCTTCAAAAGATCGATGGGAAGCAGATCAAAGTGATTGTCCCCTCTCAGCGGCAGGCATTGCACGAGGAGGAAGGTCCCTTTACTAAAAGCCGCTTTAGATATGACAAGGAGCAAGATTGTTACTGGTGTCCGCAAGGGCATCGGTTGAGTTATGTGGGGACCGATAAGGGCAGCGGAAAGAGGCATTATCGGATTACCCCTAGGGAGACTTGCCATGGTTGTATCCATTACGGGCAATGTACCGAGGCCAAGAGCGGTCGAAAGATCATCCGTCTTCCTCTTGAGGAGGTGAAAGAGAGATTGGAAGCTCAATACGAGGAGCCATCCTCTCAGGAGGTCTATGCCAAACGAAAAGCCCGGGTGGAGCATCCCTTTGGACATATCAAAAGGAACCTCAAGACAGATGGCTTTTTATTACGGGGGCGCACTGGGGTAAACGCGGAGACTTCCTTGCTTGGCACGTGCTTCAACCTGGCCCGAATGATCACGATCCTTGGCGTTTCGGGGTTAATCGAAAAGCTGATGGCTTTTAGAGTCCCAGCATTTGGATAATATCCCGAAAATCAAGCTGGGCTGGGTTCGAAAGAAGAGAGAGAGCTTTGTCAGTGGAGCTATTACGACCGTCTATCTCTATTCAGTTTTCAAAGAACGTTTTATATCGAGATTAGATCAATTTAACTTATAATCAGCCCCTCACCCTACCCATTGTGACACAGTCTCAAAGGGGGGAGGAAGATAAAATGGCAATGAACCCACCAGGAATCTTGCTAAAAGATTATAGGAAAACCTATGGTAAAGGAACCTTCAGTAAAACCACAAATAGGTAATACAAACCACCGGTGATCGGAACTGCTGATATGGCCATGGCCTTCCAAGATTTTCGTGGATCGTCGGCAAGGAAAAACCCTGAAGCAATCAAGAATGGTGGAGTAGAGAACAAAAAGCCAATCCAGGGAAGGACAAAAATATAAATGCCTAAGCAGACCAAGGCCATGATCAATGCTCGCCTGGGAGCAGAAGGATTTTCCTCCTTTCCACCCTTCAAAAATGCCATGAGCAGAATGCCAAGCGAAAATGCCGCTAAAAAGCCACTGACCAATTTGGGAAAGAATGCGGGCCCCAGGGTCATCTTTTGTGGAGGATAGGACCCTGTGACCCACATCACATACCCTGCGATAAACAGCAACACAAAAGCTGAGATAATGTTTACTTTGGCCATGGGTCAAGCATTGATCATCAGCACTCGGTTTTACGGGAAAGTCGGCTGAATGCCCCGCCCTGTGGGCGGGGAGCTTCACTTCTTGGCTAGCCCCGCCTCTTCGAGCAACGGTTTGAACTGAGCGGCTTGCTGAACCATGAACTTCGCCAGAGCATCAGCGGACATATACCCCATGCCGAATCCGCCCTTTTCCATAAACTCGACAAATTGGGGAGATTCCATGCCTTTTTTGAAATTGTCATGCAGGACTTTGACTACTGAGTCCGGGGTCTTACCAGGAACCACGAAGGCTCTCCACGTGCTCATATCCAGATCATAGCCTTTCTCTTTGGTGGTGGGCACGTTCGGAAAACCTTTCAGACGCTCCGGGGCCATCACGGCAAGTATTCTCGCTTTTCCGGCTTTTTCATACTGGCCTACTTCCGCAGCGCTCACTGTGATTGCATCCACATGACCACCTAGCAAGTCTGTAATCGCTGGAGCCGCTCCGCCCGGATAGGGAATAATATTCATTTGGGTATTTGTTTTTCCCTGAAGTCCCAGGGCCGCTAAATGCCAGACCGTACCAGGCGCGCTGCCCCCAACCTTTAGTTTCCGAGGGTTATCCTTGGCTGCTTTGATAAACTCCTCCAGGGTCTTGTATGGGCTGTCCGCTTTTACCGACACTGCCGCAGCATCGAAATTGACTCGCATCACGGGTTTAAAATCGGCCGGAGTCCATTTAACGTTGCCCATCGTGGGATGAAGACAGATTTCAACAGTGGCGAATATGGCCGTGTATCCGTCCGCTGGTGCATTCAGTCCCTCAGTCATCCCAACAGCACCGCTGGCACCAGGTTTATTTACAACCGTGATCGGCTGTCCCAAGCTCGGCTCAACAGCCTTAGCCAAGGACCGGGCAATGGCGTCGGTCCCTCCTCCCGCGGCATGGGGGACCAGAATAGTCACCGGTTTTTCGGGGAAACCGGCTGAACTCGCAGGTCCAACTGCTACAAAGGCCACCAAGCATGTACCAATAACATAAACCGTGAATTTTCGTAACATAAAATTCGCCCTCCTTTTGAATGGATTTACTACTAATACAGGCTGTCTAAAAACCTTTTCTGCCGGAGGTTAAATCACCGGCCATCAATAATAATGCGTACCTCATGATTCTCAGGCACAAATTCATCCAACGATGGAGGAAGCAAAAACATCTGACCCTGATTATATTCCCTGAACATCTTCATTCCCAATTACCTCCAACCGAAGCATCCTTTTCACACATTATAGTTCATCGTATGTTTCTGTCAAGGAGCTATCTTCCTCCTGCTATCTTCCACCCGGACTTTTTGGACAGCCTGCATACTTATACCTCGTAAAATCCGATAAAAGATCTATTCGAGGCTTCTCTTTATAACGTTCCTTTCGACAACCTTTTTCCGATAGCGTTCTTGGATCCAAGGCCAGATCAAGGTCAGCGCCGCAATTATGAACAAGACAAGAGAAATCGGGCGAGTGATAAAGACCGTGGCATCCATTTCGGACATCAACAGAGAACGTCTCAAATTCTCCTCGGCTATGGGGCCAAGCAGTACGCCCAAAATAAGCGGGGCTACTGGGAATTTTGCCTTTTTCATAAAATACCCGATCACGCCGAACAAACCCAGGGTATATACAGGGATCATGTTGGCCTCGGAAGCATAGGCGCCGGTTACACAAAGCGCCAAGATGGTCGGCCACAGGATTGGTTTAGGCACTGAGGTCATTTTTGCGAAAAATCGGGCTCCGAACAATCCGAGGGGCAACACCCAAAGGTTGGAGATGATTAAACCCAGAAATAATCCATAAACGATGTCCGGGCGTTCCGCGAATAACATCGGCCCCGGTCGCAAACCCTGCAAAATCAACGCGCCCATCATGATCGCGGTCACCGGGTCACCAGGAATCCCAAGGGTCAGCATGGGCACTAGATCGCCTCCCACCACTGAATTATTTCCAGCCTCTGATGCTGTCAAACCCTCAATGGACCCGTGGCCAAACTCCTCCGGGTGTTTGGACCAAACCTTGGCTTGAGCCCATGACACAAAGGATGCGATATTCGCGCCCGCTGCCGGCATAATGCCAACGATAACACCCACAACACAACCAATAGCTGTTGGTTTAACCATGCGCTGCAAATCGGCCTTTCTAAGCCTTAAGGTCCCGATTTCAAATTTCTGCTTTACCTCTTTCACAGGTTGGTCGATCTGGAAGAGAACCTCTGCCGTCGCTGCTGTCCCCACCATAACGGCCAAAAACGAGACCCCTCCCAAAAGGGAGGTGCTCCCAAAGGTAAACCGGGCGAAACCAGTCATTGGATCCATACCAATTACGGCCAGGAGGAGACCGATCATACCTGAGGCAAAGGCCTTCAAAATCGAACCTTCAGAGAGGCTCGAAATCACAGCAAGGCCAAAAACGGCAACGGCAAAGTATTCAGGCGCACTAAATTTCAGGGCAAACTCAGCCAAAGGAGGGGCAACCAGAGCCAAAACCAACACGCCAAAAAGCCCCGCCGAAACGGAGGCAATGCAGGCCACAGATATGGCCCTGCCCGCGTAGCCCTTTTGGGCCATAGGGTATCCGTCGAAAGTAGTACTGACGGCGGCAGGAGTGCCGGGAGTTGACAGCAGGATTGCCGGAATGGCACCACCGAACATGGCTCCCACATAGATTCCCGCTAAGAGTAGTAAAGCGCTCACCGGAGATAACCCAAAGGTAAACGGTAGTAACAAGGCCACCGCCATCGTCGCGCTCAGCCCGGGCAGACACGAGACTAAAATACCCGCCAGTACTCCGAGAAGGGTCACGACTTGGACGCCGGGGGTGGAAATGGATTTAAGCCCCAGAATCAAGTTTTCAAACATGACCGCCTCCCTTTTCGCATGGCAGGTATGATTCTTCTGACGGGGGTCTAATTTTACCGGTCACCCTCCGAGCGATTTCAATGGCCCCTCTGACAGTGAACTCGGCGATTTTCTCCGGTTTGGAAACGATCTCCACCTGACAATGTCGGCCGAGCTTTTTATGGATGAAGGCCGCGTGTATATTACAGCGGGTTTCCTGGCCAATCAGGATGTAGTTTGTATCGGAATGAAAACCCAGCTGGGCCAACTCGTCGAAAACGTGCATGTCATCGGCGGCAATGGCCGCCTCTGTGAAAAGAAGCCGTTCCGCAACGGTGGACACAAGTAAGGTCTGCATGAATCTGGGCATCAATAAAGCGCGCAGCAGGCCGGCCTTTTGAACACTCTCATAGGCCATCTCAAGAATTTCTTCAGAGCCCAAGGCCGTCGGTAGGCCAACCCCTCCATCCGTAGGATGTTCGAAGATGCTCTTTGCGATACTGGTCTGTTTCAGCGCTTCATAAATCTGGCCACTAATGGTGGTAATGCAGCCCGCAATCTTTCTTTCGGTGTTCACGTGAACCAGCTTGGTGTGGGAGGACAAAAAAACAATATTCAACGGTAAAAGAGGATTGAGATGGTGGAGTAACCCGATGGTTTGCACTTCCTCTCCTCTCAAAAAATCCAGCTTTCGAAGATCCCCGAATACGGGAAGTCTTCCGAGATTGTTCTTTACCCCCCGGATAAAGATGATCGGGATATCAAGTGGAAAGATCTGCTCGTCTTTCACCAAACGGATATTCTCAACCAATTCATCGATACCAACCGGTGCAATCAAATGTGGAATTTCCAGGAGACCGATTTCGGATGTGATCATTCCAGAGGCTATCGCGAATTCAATCCCCTGGAGTGGAACGGGAACACTTTCTGCGGCTTTTATAAAAACTTGTTTGAGGCCATCTTTCAAGACCTGCTTGGTTCTGGAAACAGCAACATCGCGGACTCCAACTTGGGCGGAACTTTGTCCCACAATTCTTTCGTTTTCATCGATGACGTAAACTCTTGAATTCGTAGTGCCACAATCAATGACCGCAAACATAGTTCAAGTCCTTTGGGATGAGGATGTCAATTTTTGTCCTTATAAGACGCCTAACTTCGTCAATTCTTCACGGATCGCTTTCTTTTCATCCTCACTGGCTGCGATGAAAGGGGCCCGGGGATACGCCTTCAACACCCCCCTGAGCTCTAACATAGCATAGATCGCTAGCTGCGTAGACTTTGCCAGATACATGACCTCCCGCATCCGGTTCACCTCAAACTGGGTCTGCCGGCATGCCTCAAAGTCATTGGCCATACCTTGTAGGTACATTTTGCGGATAATTTCAGGAAAGGCATTGGCAAGCCCTGGTACAAAAGCCTCGCAACCAAGGGCCCTAGCGGAGAGCCACATCGCTTCAGTCCCCAGGACCACATCGAAGGCATTGTCTTTGAGAGTTCGCTGGTAGGTTGCGTGAAGCAAAATATCAAAGGTTGCATCTTTCATCCCTTTGACACCCAGGTTTTTGAGCCGTTTGAGGAGCTGCAAGCTCATCGGGTAGCCCTGAAATTGGGGATTATTGTACACATACACCGGAAATGCGGAGCCAACCGCCTTGACCATATCGTCAAAGAAATAGGAGACGCTATCTTCATTATGCTTGAAATAATACGGGCCTACAGCAGAAACGGCCTGTGCCCCGATAGATTGAGCATGCTTCGTTAACTCCACAGTCGTGCGGTTATTAGTTGAACCGGTCTGGACAATCACCGGTATTTTTCCGTTCGCAGTCTTTATAGTAGTTTCTGCAACCTTCTTTCTTTCTTCCACCGACATCAGTGCACCAGATCCATAGGATCCAGTAATGAATAACCCGTCCACTCGCTCTTTGAGAAAGTCGACCAAAATCTCCAAGGCCTTATAATCAACCTCTCCGTCACGGGTAAACGGAGTAATCATCGGTGGGACAGCCCCCTTCATCCTAAACATCCTTCAAGCCTCCTTCATTATTTTGTTTCAGAAACTCTTTGGAAAGTAAGTTAAATTGTAACTATTCAGCCTGTCGAATCATGCCAATAAAGTAGAACATTGTCAAGGGTCTCTGCATGCCGGAATAAAAGGATTCCCCTCGAAGGCAGCTTGAATGGTGTTGATGACAGAAAGGGAGTTCTTTCTGACGTTGGAGATGTAGCCCCTGATGCGGCAGAAAATATTAAATTTAGGGGCGGTTCTCATATTGTTTTTAGATAACAAAATGATACAAACTATTTTGTTGGCCTGGTCAAGTCCTATTTTCCCTGTAAAAGTGAGTGACCATGGAGTTCCTTTCTTGGTTTGTTAAAGAGTCATCAAAATTCGAATCTCCAGGATACGCTACAATCAAGGATCTGCTTTGAGTGAAGAGTAGGATATCCACTATGACCACTCCTCTAAGCCGCCTTTCGAACTCTTTGCCTGGATCGGAAGGATTTGTTTTCTTTCTTGGGAGGCAACAATCCAAGCTCCTTCCGAAGTTTGTCAATCTGGGCCAATTCAAACGATGCCACCCGGATTCGTTGCCATCTCTGAGAGACCCGGATCAAGGTCGAAAAGACCAGTTTCAAACAACTTTTCTCGTCAAAGAATCGAGGAATGATCTTGGTCCTGCGCTTCTCCTCTTCAAAGGTCCGCTCCAAAAGGTTCGTCGTCCGGATCGCCTTTCGATGTTTCACCGGACACTTCAAATGATTCAAACAAGCCTCCAGATCCTCCGAGAAGGCCTTCATCGCCGAAGGATAAAGCGCCTGATACTTCTCCAATACCTCCTGAGCCCTCTTTCTTGCTGCCTCAAGGGTAGGAGCTTCAAAGACAGAACGAAGGTGAGCTTTCACTTCTGGGATGGCCTCCGAGGGAAGCTTGGAAACGATGTTACGGATCTTATGAACCAAACACCTCTGTCTCAAGCTCTTGGAGAACATCTCCTCGATGGCCCGAATCAACCCCGGGGCTCCATCGGAGGTGATCGTCAAGGGAACCCTGAGCCCTCGCCTCACCATATCCCTGAGCAAATCCCGCCAGCTCTCATAGGACTCCTTGGTAACAGTTTAGTCCTTATCTTATCCGTAGGCCGTCGAAACATCAACTAGAATTATTATACAAAGCAGCTTGAGCGGTAGGCGTATCAGCGGTGAGGAGGGTTTGCAGAAACTTCCTTGGATGGACACCTTGTCTTCTGGCGGTTTGCACCAGAGAGGGAAGGATGCTGTGGGTTTTGAGTCCGCTTTCTGATCGGGTTCCGAAACATATCTTACGAAAGATCACCAGGTGTCTCAGAGACTGTTCCGCGTGATTGTTGGTGGGCGGCACACCAGGGTGCCGGAGGAAAGTAAAGAGAAATTTTTGTTCGGGGCCTGCAAGATAGGTCCGGAGAGTCTCAGCAGGTTTAAACCGAAGGGTCTGTTTGCAGAGGGTGTTGAGTTCCCTGACGAAGCGCTTTTCGAATTTGGCCGCTTCGTTGCGGGGGATATCGCCGGATTTTAGCTTCTGTCCTGTGTTGCAGAGTCGTGAGCAGAGGTCAATCAGGCGATCGCAGAAGGGGACAATGGCGGCGTCCTTTTGGGTTGGCGGCAGGAGCGCATGTTCATTTTTGATTTCTTTAGCTTTTGTGTTGATATGGGCGATGCAGATTTGCCAATCCACTCCGATGCCATTATAGGCGGCATAGCGGTCGCGTATTAAAGTCCCGTCAAAGTTTTCTCCGAAGATGCCTTTGGCCACCTTGGCAGACCGATGTCGGTCGATATGAAACAAGGCGAGACGCTGATTGCCTGCGAACCATACGTAATGGCCAACCCCGTCAGAGCGCCAGGAGGTTTCGTCGGCATGGAGCACGTCGGAGGCCCTGATCTTGTCGTACAAATCCTCATAGATCGGTTCTCCCCGCGTTGCCGCTCTGCGGTCGAACCCCAGGGCGGAAGCAGGAACAAACTCAAGGCCGAATAGCTCCCGGAACAACTCGGTTGTTTTCCGATAGGAAATTCCAATCCGATAGCGTAAGTAGATCGCCACGGACTTTGCGACCGGCCCGATAGGGGCGTTCAACAACTCACCCTTGCCTGCCTGAACCACCGGGCGATTGCAGTGCGCACAGAATGCCTGCCCATGCCGATAGCATGTGACCAGGGTCCGGGGCTGGATCACAATATCTTCCTGAACGTGCTCCGTCGTTTCTTGGATCGGTCTCAAGTTCTCGGATTGACAGTGGGGGCAGATCGTTGGAGTAGACACATGGACGGTTCGGTCAATATGCTCCGGCATGGGCCGTACCCATCCCGGATGTCCTATCGGTGCTCCACGTTTTTTCTTCTTCCCCTCATGGGACGACGAGGGACTCTCAGCATTGGTTCCGCCTGTTTCCACTTCTTTCTTCTTATTCGGCTTAAATTGCCGTCGATGCAAGGCCTGAAGTTTTGCCCTGAGCTCTGCATTGTCCCGCTCCAGAACCCGTATCCGCTCATCCCTGGCTTTTAAGTCGCCATCAAACAGATCTATGATCCGTAGATGCTCTTGATACACCTCCTGGGCCCGTCGATACTCTTCCAATACCCACTGGGTGGACAATCCATCCAGATACGGGCAGCTGTGCCTGTATAAACATTCAAAACCATGCGGCGGGTAGGGATAACGGGGCACTCCTACTTGTTCTCCAGGTTCAGGATCTCCCAGTTGACTTTGGAGAGCGCCTGGATAAGCTCCCAGAGCCTCTGGTAGCGCCTGCCCATCTCCAAAGCCTTCGGAACAATGTCTTTCCGCACATAGATAGTTACGGTTTTTCTTTGGACCTTGGTCGTCAGGTTATGGCCGCTCATGGAGGGCGACTTTGAGATGGTCCCGATCAGGAAACTATCGAGCATCGCCAAAATGTCCTCCCTCAGCCTGGCCTGGCGCTTCTTCAGGATGTCTGCTCGGCTCATCTATTCCCCCTTTTTACATGAGTATATATACTCATATATTTAAACCACAAAAATACCCACATGTCAAGAGAATTGTGGGCGGAGCTATTTGCGATGTTGCACGTTTTCAGAAAAAAAGGGGGTGTCGGTTGGCGTACCCAACCTGAAATTTTAGCCAGAAGACCATTCGCCGGGGTTACAAATACAGTAGACCCCAGTTGCCTCCCTT
>Ga0194112_10010223_pt1 | contig 11803 bp, 8 predicted proteins | sample TA2MahC400mmetaG_FD_146191 | JGI IMG/M metagenome (GOLD analysis project Ga0194112, IMG submission 146191) | Freshwater microbial communities from Lake Tanganyika, Tanzania - TA2015016 Mahale Deep Cast 400m | ecosystem: Environmental > Aquatic > Freshwater > Lake | place: Tanzania: Lake...
CGTTGCCGAGATCGATGACCCCGATGTCGACGCCGTGCTGCGGGCCGATGACGACCTCGGGCCGCCGGCGCCCGAGGTGGGGGTAGATCACCTCCTGGAAGATCTCGGCCGAGATCTTGCCGATCACCGGCATCTGCGCGACTCCGGGCGGCGGGGTGTCGGGGGACATGCGGACCTCCTATCCTCTTTTCCTGCAATGAAATAACCAACGAGTCGGCGGTTCCGGCCGCCTCCGGCGTCCGACCGCTCCGGCGCCCCGCTCTCGGGCGACCGCTCCCGGATAGCCTCGCGACCGGGGCGGCGAGCTCGGGCGGGCGTGCCCGGGCGCCACGCTCGGACGGCCGTGCCTGGGCGGCCCCGACCGGGCGGCCATGCTACCAGGGCCCCGACCGGGCGGCTATGCTGTCTAAACCATGAACGACGGCGGGGCGTCAATCCGGATGGGCGCGGCAGGGGGCCCTTCCGAGGGCCCGGGAAGCGGTCGGCCGGACGGAGGAGCGGATGTGAGCGGTATCGACGCCCTCGCCGCCGCTCCGGAGGCGGGCATCGGCGGCGCCGGCGCGGAGGCGGAAGACCCGGTCGCCGGGCTCGTCGATCAGGCCCGCCGCGGCAGCGAGGCCGCCTTCGAGCGCCTCTATCGCCTGCACGCGTCCCAGGCCTATGGCCTCTGCCTCCGGCTCACGGGGGATCGGACCGAGGCGGAGGCGCTCACGCAGGAAGTGTTCGTCAGGATGTGGCGGAAGCTCGACACCTACGAGGGCCGCGGGCCCCTCGGCGCCTGGTTGCGCAGCCTGGCGGTCCATCTGCTGATCGACAACCGGCGCCGCGCCGCGCGTGGGCCGCGGCTCGATGCGGACGACGGTGCGATGGCGAGAGCCTCGATCCCGCCGCGGCGGGTAGAGGAGACGCTCGACCTCGAGCGGGCGATCGCCCGGCTGCCCCGCGGCGCGCGCCTCGCCTTCGTGCTCCACGACGTGGAAGGCTATCGCCACCAGGAGATCGCCGAGCAGCTCGGCGTGGCGACCGGAACGGTCAAGGCCCAGCTCCATCGGGCGCGGCGCCTCCTGCGCGCCGCGCTGGCGCCCCCCGGGGAGGTGAGCGCGCGATGAACCACGATCCGGCCCGCGATCTCCTCCAGGACTACCTGGACGCGGCGCTCGACGAGGCGCGCGCCCTGGATGTCGAGGCGCACCTGCGCGAGTGCCCCGCGTGCCGGGACGAGCTGGAGGCGCTGCGCGCGCTGCTGCGCGCGGCGGCGGCCCTCCCCCGCCGCGTCGAGCCGCCGCGCGACCTGTGGCCGGAGATCGCCGCCCGCGCGCTCGGGCGCGCGAGCGGGGCGGCCGCGGCCTCCGGAGCCGGGTCCGAACGGCCGGCACCGCCCGCCTCGGCACTCGCGCCTCAGGGGCCGCGCGGGCTCGCCGGCGCGAGGCGCGGCGCACAGCGCGCCTGGAGCAAGTGGCGGCAGGCTTGGGGCGAGTGGCGGCGCATCGGTGCCGAGTGGCGGCAGGCTTGGCGCGGGCTCTGGCCCGTCTTCGCCGGAACGGTCGCGGTCCTCGTGATCCTCCTGTCGTCGATCTTCCGCCAGCAGGAGCAGGAGTACCTCATGGCCGCGCCGACGATCGCCGACCTGCTCGCGGCGGAGTGCAGCGAGCCCGAGCGGGTGCTGGCCGCCTACGAGGTGGCGGGAGCCGGCGCGCGCAGCGACGCGGCCCGACTCGCCGGGGAGTCGCCGGATCCCGCCGGGACGGACGGAGCCGAGTCGGGCGCGCTGTCTTCGGTCCTCGCCGAGAACCTGGCGATCATCGACCGGGCCATCACCGACGCCCGCCGCGCCTACGAGGCGAACCCCGACAGCCCGCAGCTCATCCGCCTGCTGGCGGCGGCCTACCGCGCCCGGGCGGCGCTGACGAGCCGCGCCGCGGAGACGGCGGCCCGGTCCTAGGCTTCGACCGGCGGCCCCGCCCGCGCGGGGCCGATCGACGAGAAAGGGAGGCGACACATGGCGAGGAGGAGCGGGCTCGAGACGGCTTTGGCGGCCCTGCTCGCGCTCAGCCTGGCCGCGGCGGGTGCCGCCGCGCAGCAGGAGATCGACCGCACGTTTCCGCTGGCCCCCGACGGGAGATTCGTCCTGCGCGGCCTGCTCGCCGGATCGGTGACCGTGACCGGCTGGGACCGGCCCGAGGTGCACGTCACCGGCCTTCTCGAGCGGATGATCGAGGATGTCGTCATCGACGCGCAGCCCGAGCGCGTCGAGATCGAATTGGAGTACCGCCGGGGCAAGTCCGGGCATCGGGACGAGGACACGCGGCTCGAGATCCGGCTGCCCCGGGCCGCCCGCGTGTCGATCGCCACGGTGAGCGCCCGCATCGGCGCATCCGGCGTCGACGGGGACGTCAACCTCTCCACGATCAGCGGGGGCATCGACTTGAGCGGCAGGCCCAAGAGCCTGGTGCTCGAGTCGGTGAGCGGCTCGATCGACTTCGAGGGCGAGGCCCAGGGGATCGAGATCCAGACGGTCAGCGGCGACATCGAGCTGCGCGCCGCCGCGCCGGCGCTCCAGCTCCAGACGGTCAGCGGCGACATGGAGATCCGCGGCGGCCCGCTGCCCAGGGTGCGCTGCCAGTCGGTCAGCGGCGACATCGACTTCGGCGCCCCGTTCGCGCCGTCGGGGAACTACGAGTTCACCAGTCACAGCGGCGATGTCCTCCTCGTCGTGACCGAGGGGACGGACGCCGCGTTCGACCTCTCGACCTTCAGCGGCGACATCGACGCGGGCGCCTTCGCCAAGGCGGGCGAGGGCGCGCGCAAGACCCGCCGCGGCAGGCCCGGCATGGGGCGCGAGAACCGCTTCACCCTGGGCGGGGGCAGCGCCGAGGTGAGCGCGACGACCTTCAGCGGGGACCTCATCCTCGAGAGGGGCGACTAGCCCCCCCCGGGGGGGGCCGCGAGCGCCGGGGGTGCGCGCAGCCCGGGGGACGCGCAGACGCGCGCGGCTGGGCGTGCGCAGCCGGTGCGCGCAGTCCGGGGGACGCGCAGACGCCCGCGGGGGTTGTCGGCCAGCCCCGGCGCGCCCATAATGAACGGTCGCCCTTCCGGGGGCGTCTTGTCGGAGAGCCCCGCCCGCGCGGACCCGGGGCCGCAGGTGGATCCGGAGAAACGAGAGGACGCTCATGAGACACTCGATCGGCCGCCGCGACTTCCTCAAGTGGGCCGGAGCGGGCACCGCGCTCGTCTCGCTGCCCGGCTGGGCCGGCTGCCGCCGGACCGGGGGGGCGCCCGAGCTCCTCGGCGGCGCGGCCGCCCCCGGGGCCCACGGCACCTACTTCGCCCGCTTCGGGGTCTCGGAACCGCTCATGCAGCGCGTCCTGGCCAAGGGCCTTTCCCGGGGCGGCGACTTCTGCGACCTCTACTTCGAGCACTCGATCCGCCACACGATCGGCATGCGCGACGGCGAGATCAACCGCGCCTTCAGCGGCGTCGACCTGGGCGCCGGGATCCGCGTGCTCAAGGGGGAGGCCGCCGGCTTCGCCTACTGCGAGGACCTGAGCGAGAAGGCCCTGCTGTCGGCGGCCGACACCGCGGCCGCCGTGGCCGACTCGGGCGGAGACGCCCGACCCGCGCCGCTCGTCGCCGTCGACGTGCCGAACTACTACCTGATCCGCGTGCCCTGGTCCGAGGTCGGCATCGAGCAGCGCCTGCCGCTCATCGAGCACACCGAGCAGGTCGCCCGCCGGCGCGACCCGCGCATCGTCAAGGTCTCGGTCTTTCTGATCGACGAGACCTCGCACATCCTGATCGCCAACTCCGAGGGGCTGCTCGTCGAGGATGAGCGCCCGATGGCGACCGGCTACGTCACCTGCGTGGCCCGCGAGGGCGAGCGCACGGAGAGCGCCTCGGAGAGCATCTCCGCGCGCCAGGGCATCGAGTTCGTCAACGCCGAGAACCTCGCCGAGCTGGCCACGGATGTCGCCGACATGGCCGTGCGCGCCCTGAGCGCCGTCGAGGCCCCCTCCGGGGAGCTGCCGATCGTTCTCGCCCCGGCCCACTCCGGGATCCTGCTGCACGAGGCGATCGGCCACGGCATGGAGGCCGACTTCAACCGCAAGGGCATGTCGATCTACGCCGACAAGATCGGCTCGCGGATCGCCTGCGAGCACGTCACCGTGATCGACGACGGCACGAACCCCGGCGTGCGGGGCACGATCAACGTGGACGACGAGGGCAACGCCAGCCAGCGCACGGTGCTCGTCGAGCGCGGGATCCTCCGCTCCTACATGCACGACCGCATCTCGGCGCGGCACTACGGCGTCGCCCCGACCGGCTCGGGCCGCCGCCAGTCCTTCCGCTTCCCCCCCGTCCCGCGCATGCGCAACACCTTCATGCTCGGCGGCCCGCACGATCCCCGGGAGATCATCGCCTCGGTGCGCAAGGGCATCTACGCCGAGAACTTCGCCAACGGCGAGGTGAAGATCGGCGCCGGCGACTTCACCTTCTACGTCCTCCACGGCCGCCTGATCGAGGAGGGCCGGCTGACCGCGTCGATCAAGGACGTCAACCTGGTCGGCAGCGGGCCCGCCGTGCTCGAGTCGATCGACATGGTCGGCGGCGACCTGGAGATGATGCGCAGCGGCGGATCCTGCGGCAAGGATGGCCAGATGGTGCCGGTCAGCTACGGCATGCCGACGGTGCGCGCCCACCGGATCACGATTGGAGGAAGAGACGCATGAGCCGGGAACTGCTCGATCGAGTGCGCGTCCTGGTCGACGACGCGGGGAGCCGCGGCGCGCGGGGCATGCGCGGGGCGCTGACGCGCTCGCGCAGCAGCCAGGTGCGCTGGCGCGACGGCGAGCTCGAGCAGGTGCGCGAGTCGACGACGATGAGCCTCGAGCTGTCGCTCTTCGTGGAGGGCCGCTTCTCGAGCCACACGACCTCCGATCTGCGACCGGATGCGCTGCGGGAGTTCCTCGACGAGACGATCGCCATGACGCGCCTGCTGGCCGAGGATCCCCACCGCCGGCTGCCAGATCCGGAGCGCTACGCCGGGCGCTGCACCGAGGACCTGCAGCTCTGCGACGCGCCGGGCGCGGCCTCGCTGACCGGCGTCGAGCGGCGCCGGCTGGCCCGGACGCTGGAGGAGGCCGCCCGCTCGGAGCCCGGCTCCGAGCGCATCATCTCCGTCGACACGCGCGCCTCGGACGGCGACACGGAGACGGTCGTCGTCGCCTCCAACGGCATGGAGGGCGTCGAGCGCAACACCTACTTCGTCTACTTCGCCCGCTGCACGGTGCGCGACGACGGCGACCGCCGGCCGATGGATTACAGCTACGCGGTCGCGCTCCAGCGGTCCGATCTGCCGGCGCCCGAGTCGATCGGCGCCACGGCCACCCGCCGCGCGCTGGCGCTCTGCGGGCAGCGCCCCCGACCCGGCGGCACCTACGCCTGCGTGATCGAGAACCGCGCTGCCGGCAACCCGATCGGCTCGCTCTTCGAGCCGCTGCAGGGGCACAACATCCAGCAGGGGCAGTCGTGCCTGGCCGACAAGGCGGGGCAGCAGATCGCCAGCCCGCTGCTGACGATCATCGACGACCCGCACATCGTCCGGGGACTGGGCTCGAGCACCTTCGACAGCGAGGGCATGGCCACGCGGCGGCGGCCGATCATCGAGCGCGGCGTGCTGCGCGGCTTCTACCTGAACACCTACTACGCCAGCCGCCTGGGCCTGGAGCCGACGACGGGCAGCCAGGGCAACCTGGTCTTCGAGCCGGGGCCGCGCGATCTCGAGGGCCTGCTGCAGGCGATGGGCACCGGACTGCTCGTCACCGACTTCGTCGGGGGCAACTCCAACGCGACGACCGGCGACTTCTCGGTCGGCGTCAGCGGGCACTGGATCGAGGGGGGGCGGCGCGTCCACCCGGTGTCGGGAATGAACCTGGCCGGCAACCTCCTCCAATCCTGGCACAAGCTCGTCGAGGTGGGCAGCGACGCCTTCCCCTACGGCGAGGTCCGCGTGCCGAGCCTGCGCTTCGAGGGGCTGCAGTTCTCGGGCGTCTAGGGCGCGGAGCCCCGCCGGCCCGCCGGCGCCTCGCGGGGCATGGACAGCCCCCCGGGAGCTGTGCTACCTTGCTGCCCGCTCTCGCCTTCCCCGGCGGGAGCCGGTCGGTCCGGAGAGGTGTCCGAGTGGTCGAAGGAGCGCGCCTCGAAAGCGCGTAGGCCCTAGCTGGTCTCGTGGGTTCGAATCCCACCCTCTCCGCAGCGCTCTTCACGCCAATCGATAGTTCCCCAATGGGTTGACGGCCCGCTTCCGTCCGGATCGAAAACCGCTGCGGGCCGTGCGCCCCGATCCTGGGGGACGCGCTCCAGATCCAGCAGGTCCTGATGAACTTCTGCACCAACGCCTGCCACGCCATGCGCGAGACGGGCGGACGGATCACGGTGGGCCTGGACGAGGTCGAGCTGCGCTTCGGCGAGGCGGTCCTGGGACCGGATCTCCCCCCGGGCCGGTACGCCTGCCTCTCCGTGAGCGACACCGGATGCGGCATGAACGAGGCCGAGATGGAACGCATCTTCGAGCCCTACTACTCGACCCGGGAGCCGGGCGAGGGAACAGGCCTCGGGCTGGCCATGGTCGCCGGGATCCGGCGCAACCACCGCGGCGCCTGCCGCGTCGAGGGCGCTCCCGGCCGCGGGGCGACCTTCCGCGGCTACCTCCCCCTGCTCGCCGGGAAGGAGACGGTCGGGGCCGGGGGACCGGACATGCCGCGCATCCTGATCGTCGACGACGATGAGCAGGTCCGGACCATGCTGCGAGCGACGCTCAAGCTTGCGGGCTACGAGGTCGAGGAAGCCGCCGACGGGCGCGGAGCGATCGCGCTCTACCGCAGGTCGCCGGTCGATGTCGTCCTGGCCGACATCATCATGCCGGAGATGGAGGGGATCGAGACTATCCTCCGCCTGCGGCGCGAACACCCCGACGTGAAGATCATCGCCATGTCGGGAGGGGGTCACATCGGCCCGCAGTCGTATCTGGCCTCCGCGCGTCAGTGCGGGGCGCAGGTCGCCTTCACCAAGCCGATCGACCGCCAGGAACTGCTCGCGGCGCTGCGCAGGATGGCGGCCTAGCGCGCCAGCGCGCCGCCGACCCTGCCTTCACCGGACCGCGCCCGGCTGCGCCCACCCGCCTGATCCTGCGCATGCGCATCGCCGACCAATCTCCCCCTGTACGGGGCGCTCCGCTTCGCCCATGATCCGCCCGATGGAGGCGCCGGCTATCGGCGCGGCGGGACGAGGAGCGCCGCTCGGGGAAGGAAGGTCCGATGGTCTGGCAGGAGACGTGGATGGCGCGCCATCCGGCCAAGTTCGCGCCGGAGAACGAGATCTTCCGCTGCATCCACCGCGGCGACCGGATCTTCATCGGCACCGGCTGCGGCGAGCCTCAGTACCTGGTCCAGGCGCTGATCGACTACATGCAGGCCCATCCGCTGGCCTTCTTCGACGCCGAGGTGCTCAATGTCGTCACCCTCGGCGTCGCCCCCTACACGGACCCGAAGTTCAAGCGCAACGTCCGCCACAACGCCTTCTACGTCGGCGGCGCCACGCGCGGGGCGGTCAACGAGGGGCGCGCCGACTACACGCCGATCTCCCTCTCCGAGGTCTCCCGCCTGCTGCGCGACGGCTCGCTGCCCATCGACGTCGCCCTGGTGCAGACCTCGCCGCCCGACGCCCACGGCCTGCTGAGCCTGGGAGTCAGCGTCGACATCGTCAAGGAGGCGGTCGATCGCGCGCGCACGGTCATCGCCCAGGTCAACAGCGAGATGCCCCGCGTGCACGGCGACACCTTCGTGCCCATCGAGCGGATCGACTACCTCGTGCCCCATGACGAGGCGCTGCTCGAGTTCGGCCACGAGCCCACCGACGAGATCTCCGAGCGCATCGGCCGCCACGTGGCGCGTATCATCAAGGACGGCGACACGCTCCAGGTCGGCTACGGCAAGATCCCCAACGCCATCATGGCAAACCTGCGCGAGCACAGGCACCTGGGGATACACACCGAGCTGCTCAGCGACGGGATAGTCGATCTGATGCGCTGCGGGGCGGTCGATAACAGCCGCAAGACGCTGGACCGGGGCAAGACCGTGGCCACCTTCTGCATGGGAAGCCGCAAGACCTACCGCTTCCTCGACGACAATCCCGCGATCGCGTTTCGCACCGCCGCGACGACGAACGACCCGCTGGTCATCGCCCGCCAGCGCGGCATGACGGCGATCAACAGCGCCCTGGCGATCGACCTGACCGGTCAGACGACCGCGGAGTCGATCGGCGGGGAGTTCTACAGCGGCATCGGCGGACAGGGGGACTTCATGCGCGGCGCGGCGCTGGCCCCGGGGGGCAAGGCGATCCTCGCCCTGCCCTCCACCGCCGCCGACGGGCGCGTCTCGCGCATCGTCGCGCAGCTTCCCGCCGGGGTCGGCGTGACGCTGATCCGCACCGACGTGCGCTATGTGGTCACCGAGTACGGCATCGCCTATCTGCAGGGCAAGAGCGTCCGCGAGCGCGCCCTGGACCTGATCGCCATCGCCCACCCCGACTTCCGCGCCGGCCTGATCGAGGAGGCCAAGCGGTCGAAGCTGATCTACGCCGACCAGGCCTTCGTCCCGGGGAAGGCTGGCGAGTACCCGGAGCACCTCGAGGCACGCCGCACGACCAAGTCGGGCCTGGAGCTCTCGCTGCGGCCGGTCAAGATCAGCGACGAGGCGCTGCTGCGCGACTTCTTCCACGCCCTATCCGACGAGAGCCTCCATCGCCGCTTCCTCTCGATCCGCACGGACATGCCGCACGAGCGGCTCCAGGAGTTCTGCGCCGTCGACTTCGAGCGCCACATGGTCCTGCTGGCGCTGCCGGCGAGGGAAGGTCCCGAGGAGATCGTCGCCATCGGCCAGTACTGCGTCGAGGAGAACCGCCACACGGCCGAGGTGGCCCTCGTCGTGCGGGACGACTACCAGAACCTGGGCGTGGGGAGCGAGCTGCTGGCCCGGCTGACGCAGATCGCCATGCGCCGCGGCCTGCTCGGCTTCAGCGCCCGGGTGCTGCTCGACAACCGGGCCATGGTGCATCTCTTCGAAAGACGCGGCTTCCACCTGGAGAAGCGGATGGTGGCCGGGACGGTGCACTACCGGATCCACTTCCGGGACCCGGCATGAGCGGGGCCGCGCCCGGACGGAGGGGCGGCCGGCGGCGGGCCGGTGCGGCCGGCTCCCCGGACATGCGCATGCTCTTCGAGCCGCGCGGGGTCGCCGTGATCGGCGCCTCGCGGGAGCCGGGGAAGATCGGCCACCGCATCGTCCACAACCTCCTCTCCCAGCCCGGCCACCCTCCGGTCTTCCCGGTCAATCCGCGCGGCGGCCGGATCCTCGGCCTGCCGGCGGCCGAGCGCATCGCCGACGTCCGCGCCCCGATCGACATCGCCTGTCTGGCGGTCCCCGCCCCGCTCGTCCTCGGAGCGGCCGAGGCGTGCGCCGCGGCCGGCGTCCGGTTCCTGGTCGTGGTCAGCTCCGGCTTCTCCGAGGTCGGGAACGCCGAGGGCGAACGCCGGCTGGTCGAGCTCGCCCGCGCGGGCGGGATGCGCGTTCTCGGCCCGAACATCTTCGGCCTCTTCGTCGCCCGCAGCGCCCTCAACTGCGGCTTCGCCCCGGCCGACATCCGCCCCGGGAACCTGGCCATCATCACCCAGAGCGGGGCCATGGGCGGGGCGATGATCGGCCAGACGGCCGCCGAGCACATCGGCCTCTCGGCCATCGTCCCGGTCGGCAACAAGGCGGACATCGACGAGGCCGACCTGCTCGAGTACCTGGGCGACGACCCCGGCACGGAGACGATCCTCATCTACATCGAGGGCGTCAAGCAGGGCCGCCGGCTCGCCCGCGCGCTGGCCGAGACGACGCCGCGCAAGCCGGTGATCGTGATCAAATCGGGCCGCTCCTCCCGCGGCGCGATGGCCGCTGCCTCGCACACCGGCTCGCTCGCCGGATCGGACGCCGTCTTCGACGCGGTCATGCGCCAGTGCGGCGTCCTGCGCGCCGAGCATCTCCAGGAGGCGCTGCTCTGGTGCAAGTTCATGGGCGCTTCCCCCCCGCCGCGGGGCGAGAACACGCTGATCGTCACGAACGGCGGCGGCGCAGGAGTGGCCACGGCCGACGCCTGCGAGAAGCATGGCGTGCGCCTGCACGACGGAGCGGCGCAGCTGCAGCGGCGCTTCGGCCCGCTCACCCCGGCGCTGGGCTCGACGCGCAACCCGATCGACCTGACTGGACAGGCGGGGCAGCGGGAGTACGAGGCGGCGCTGGATGCCGCCCTGACCGCGGAGAGCGTCCACGCCGTGATCGCCATCTACTGCGAGACGGCGCTGCTCGGCTTCGACACGCTGGCCGAGAGCATCGCCCGCAGCCACGCCGCCTATCGCGCGGCGGGGAAGCCGATCGCCTGCGTACTGCTCGGCGGGGTGCAGGTCAAGGCGTGCGCCGCCGAGCTGCGCGCCCGCGGGTTGCCCGCCTTCGAGGAGGTCTACAACGCCGCGTCCTGTCTCGGCGCGCTCTACCGCCACGCGCGGCTGCGGGACCGCCCGCCGGCGCCTGCGGAGCTTGTGGACCTGGATCGGACCGCGGCCGCCGAGATCGCGCGCACGGCCCGTGCCCGCGGCCGGCGCTTCCTCGCCGCTCCCGAGGCGCGCGCGCTGCTCGCGGCGCTGGACATCCCGGCGCCCCGCAGCCTGGCGGCGCGCGCGCTGGGCGAGGCGGTGGCGGCGGCCGAGGAGATCGGCTTCCCGGTCGCGCTGAAGGTCGTCTCCCGGGACATCCTGCACAAGAGCGACGTCGGCGGCGTGGCGCTCGACCTCGAGGACCGCGCCGAGCTGATCGACGCCTACGGGGCGATCCTGCACAACTGCCGCGAACGGCTGCCCGGCGCCCGCATCGAGGGGGTCGAGGTGGCCAGCATGGTGCCCCGCGGGATCGAGGTGATCGTCGGCGCGCGCCGCGACCCCGCCTTCGGGCCGATCGTCATGTTCGGCCTGGGGGGGATCTACGTCGAGGTGCTCGGCGACGTCGCCTTCCGCGCCGCGCCGCTAGCGCGCGGCGAGATCGACGCGATGATCAAGGAGACCCGCGCCCACCGCCTGCTGCTCGGCGTGCGCGGCGAGGCTCCCCGGGACCTGCGCGCCGTGCGCGAGGCGTTGCTCAAGCTCGCGGCCCTCGTCGACGGCGGCACGGAGATCACCGACATCGAGATCAACCCGCTGGTGGTCTTCGAGGAGGGCCGCGGGGCGATGGCGGTCGACGCCCGGGTGATGCTGGCCGAATCAGCGGGGAACGAGGAGTGCGGGAACGCCGCGCCCTCCGGGAACGCCGCGCCCTCCGGGAACGCCGCGCCCTCCGGAAACGCCGCGCCCTCCGGGAACACCGCGCCGGACCCGGGCGGCGACCCGTCTCCGGCCGGCCCCGGGGGGCCCCGGTAGAGGCGCTTTTGCCCTTGACCCAACAGGCTGGCACGGGGAGAGTTAGCCGTCGAGGAGCGGCTCCCCCGCGGTTTCGTGGGGCTTGATCCTGGGGGGCGCGCCCGTTCCGGAGCCGAGGTCTCGCGATCCGGAGCGCATCGATCAAGATCCGCGGCCGCGCGTCCGATGCTCGGAATGGCCGCAAGGGGTTTCCACTTCAGGGGGGTGTTCCATGAGAAGCTTCCGCTCACTGGCCCTGTGGGGCGCCGTCGTGTCGCCAGCGCTTCCCTACCAGTTCTTGAGGAAGCGGTCGTCGTA
>Ga0194112_10010230_pt1 | contig 11798 bp, 9 predicted proteins | sample TA2MahC400mmetaG_FD_146191 | JGI IMG/M metagenome (GOLD analysis project Ga0194112, IMG submission 146191) | Freshwater microbial communities from Lake Tanganyika, Tanzania - TA2015016 Mahale Deep Cast 400m | ecosystem: Environmental > Aquatic > Freshwater > Lake | place: Tanzania: Lake...
TGAGCGCCAACCCGAAAACGCTCCTAGTTCAGGCTCGCCGCCGCCAGGCCGTGCGGACCCGGCGCGGCGCCGCGCCGGGCGGGGCGTCCCGCGCCCGGATCCGCAGACCCCGGCAGTGGCGAGCCGAAAAGACCGTGCCGTTCGAGGAAGTCGCGCCCCTCGAGCCCGCCCCCCAGCTCGACGATCCGCGCGAGGTAGGCGGAAAGCCCCACCAGATCGAAACGGGTGCCGCGATCCTGCAGCCGCTCCGCCAGGGCGATCAGCCGCGGCACGGCCCGCAGGTGCAGGTGGCGGGCGGCGCTGAGGTCGAGCACCACCCTGCTGCCCGGCCGCAGCGGCATCCGCAGGAGGAGGCGCTGCAGCGCTCGGCACTCGTCCACCCCGCAGTGGCCGGTGAGCCGGCCCCACACCGTCACGCCCTGCGGTCGCCAATGCGGGATGAGCTGCACCATGGAGAGCCTCGATTATCCCTGGTCAAGGAACTTGGCGATCAGCTGATCGTGGGCGTCGATGTCGGTGATCGGCGGGTTCTCCCGCTCGAATTGCTCCGGATTCCAGATCTCGATGCGCGTGAAATTGCCGAAGACGACCGCCCGGCGCTCGATCCCGGCCACCTTAATCTGCTCCTCGGTGAGCGTGACGCGGCCGCTCGAGTCGATCTTGCAGTGGGCCCCGTAGCGTGCCATCCTGCCGCGCAGGAGCAGCGCGTCGCGATTGCCCTGCACGGGCGCCTGGAAGATCGAGCGCGCGAACTCCTCCCAGATCGAGGGCGGAATGAGGAGGACGCAGCCCCGATGCCCCACGGTCGAGATCAGCTCGATGCCGTCGGCGGACTCGCCGTCCAGCGAGGCGATCTTCTTGCGCACCGGCGCGGGAAGCGTGAGGCGACGCTTCTCGTCGATCGTGCTCTCCCAGCGTCCGAGGAACTGCGGGCGCATCGCCCTCTCCCTGCTCTTTCGTCCCCTCCGGCGGGATTATCACCCATATCGCCCCATATCGCTCCACGCGCAAACTACGCCCCCCCCAGTCCGGGGGGCAATCCCTTTTTCCCGGGGGTTCGTAATCTACTTGTAACTTATTCTTCTAGAATATCTTATAGATCTGCGGAGTCCCGCCCGGAGAGCCGCTCGGCGACCAGGTCGACGAAGCGTCGGGCCAGCGCCCGGCGCTCGTAGGGAGCCAGAACGGCATCGCTGAGCGGGGTCGGCCCCCACCTGCCCGCCCGCCAGTCGTCGTAGCTGCCGGCCAGCGCCTCGGCGCAGCCCTCGGCGTCGCCGGTGCGGCAGCAGCGCCCGGCGCGCAGATCCTCGATCAGCTTCCAGGCCGCGCCGGGCGGCAACAGCCCGAGAATCGGCCTGCGCGCGCGCAGGTACTCGAAGATCTTCCCGGGAAGGATCAGCCCGCCGCGCGCGCTGTCGTGCTCCATCAGCAGCAGCAGGTGGCTGCGGCGGAGCTCGCGCACGACCTGCGCGTGCGCCAGCGCGGGCTCGAAACGGACGCAGTCGCCCAGACCGAGCCGCTCCGCGTCGGCGCGGTCGCGCTCGTAGCAGGGGCCGACGAAGCGCGCTTCGATCCTCGCCCGCGCCGCGGGGCGCCGCTCGAGGAAGAGCCGCATCCCCTCCAGGAAGGGCCGGGCAGGGCGCTCGGGATTGAGCTGGCCGGCGTGCAGGATCCGCAGGCGCCCGCCGTCGGGCTCCTCCCCTTCCAGCTCGGCGAAGTCCTCCTCGTCGAATCCATTGGTCACGACGGCGATCTTGCCCGCGGGCAGAGCGGGGCAGCGCGCCAGGTAGTCGGCGCGCGTCTCCTCGGAGGTCACCGTGACCAGAGACGACTCGCGCAGCACGCTCGCCTCCAGGATCTCGTGCCGCCTGCGGTGCCAGGCCGTCGGCGGCGAAAACGAGAGCCGCCGCGTCCAGGGATCCCGGAAGTCGGCCACCCAGCAGACGCCGCTGCGGCGCGCCAGGAAGCGCCCGATCAGGTGCGCGCTGTCGGGCGACGAGGTCGTCAGCAGGCAGTCGTAGCGAGTCCCGGCGAGCAGCCGCGCCCCCGCCCGCACGGCGAAGGGCATCCAGCCGATGTAGCTGTCGGGCAGAAGCGCCCAGGCCGCCGCGCGCCTCAGCAGCGCCAGGCCCCGTCCCGAGCGCCGGCCCGCGCCGCGCCCCCCCGCCCGCGGCGCCACGCGACGCAGGAGCGAGAGCCCGGTCAGCGACGGCGTGCGCACGACGCGCACCGACGGCCCCAGCTCGGCCTGCAGCGTCGCGTCCTCCATCCAGTAGTCGCGCGCGCGCACGGTGACGACCGTCGGCTCCCAGCCCAGCGAGGGGAGATGCTTGACCAGCTTGACGACGCGCTGGACGCCCGCCCCGCCCAGCGGCGGGAAGAAGTAGGCGAAGATGAGAATCCGCCTCGGTGTGCTCACGCGCTCAGGCCCCCGGCCCCGCGCTCCCCGGGCCGGCGACGGGCACCCGCGCGCGGCAGCGCGGAGGCACCGGCCGGCGCGGCGCGGGCCCTCCTCAGTCGCACGGCAGATCGAGCACCGCCACGCGCCCGGTCAGCCAGCCTTCCCGCGTCTGGGCGCGGATCACATAGAGCCCCGGCGCGACCGGGCGCCCGTCGAGATCGCGCCCATCCCAGAGCTCGTCGCCCGACCAGGCGTCCCGGAAGCGGCCGACCACCCGCCCCGACGCGTCGCAGATCGTCCCGCGCGCCGCCCGCCCCGGCAGCGCCACCGCGCGCGCCCCCACGCCGCAGGCGGGGTTGAAGGGATTGGGGAAGACGGTGATCTCGGCCACCGACGCCCCCCCCGCGCCCTGCGCAGGCGTGTAGTGGGCGAGGCCCTGCGAGGTCCCGATCCAGATGTCGCGGCCGCCGGGCCGCGCGGCCAGGACGGTGGCGTCGGGATTGACCAGATCGGGCGGGCGGAACTGCTCGAACTGGAAGCCGCCCGCCGCGTCGCGCGTCACTCGCGTCACCCCAGAGCCGCGCATCGCCACCCAGGCGGCGCCGTCGGCGGTGATCTCGATGTCGGTGATCTCGCTGCCCGGCAGGCCCCAGGGGCTGGGACGGAAGGTGCGCCAGGTCTCCCCCTCCTCCCAGCGGGCGGCGCCCTGCGTCGTGCCGACCCAAACCTGGCCCGGTCCCGCCGCCAGCGCCCGCACGCCGTTGCCCGGCAGCGGGCTCTCAGCGTCCTCCGCCGAGTAGTGCAGCCACGACCAGGCGGACATCTGCGGCCGGCCCTGCGCATCGAGCCGCACGCGCGTCAGGCCGTCGTTCTGGTAGCCGATCCAGAGCCGCTCCCCCTCCGCCTCGACCGCCGTGACCCGATCCGAGACGAGCAGCCCGCCCGTCGACTGCGAGCTGTAGCGCGTCCAGGCACCGAGCGCGCGATCGTAGTGGAAGAGGCCCTTGGAGGTCGCCGCCGCGCCGTCGTAGAAGGAGGCGAACCAGAGATTCCCCCAGGCGTCCTCGGTCGAGTCGTAGACATTGTAGATCGAGTCGAGCACCGCCGCCGACGCCGCCCCCGGCGTCCAGATGTCGAAGACGCAGAAATCGTCGTCGCGCGAGCAGCAGCAGTGGCCCACCCAGAGCTCGTCGCCGCGCACGCGCAGGTCGAAGACCCAGGCGTTGCTCAGCGGCGAATTGCGCTGGTCGAAGGAGGTCCAGACTCCGTTCTCGAGCCGCGAGATGCGCCATCCGCGCTGGCTCGCGGAGCTGGCCGCCCAGACCCGGCCCCGGTCGTCGACGGTCAGCGCGCGGTAGACGGCGACCGGGTGGGGTCCGTTGCGGCGGTGCTGGATCCATTCGCCGCCGACGAACTCCCACAGCCCGTCCTCGCCGGGTTCGAGCCAGCCGCGGCCGCTCTTGAGCGGGCTCGTCCCCGCCCAGACGACGCCGTCGGCCCCTTCGGCCACGCAGTAGGCCTGGAGGTTGAGCGTGTCCGGGCCGACGCGCCGCCAGCGCCCCGCCGCGCCGTCCCAGGAGAAGACGCCGGCGATCGGCCCCGACTTGGCCGCCAGCAGCCGGGTCGCTCCGGCGCTGAGATCGGTGACCGCCCCTCCCGCCGGCAGACCCTGGCTTCTCTCCGCCCACCGCGCGCCCGTCCAGACGGCGATGCCCTGCGTCGTCGCGCAGTAGAGGCTCTCCCCCCAGGCAGCGAAGTCGACGATCTGCCGCGAGGGCAGGCCGGCGTTGAGCGTTTCCCAATCGCCGGTCGTGCCGTAGCTCAGCCGGCCGACGCCGCCGAGCGAGCCCTCGCCGGTCCAGGCCCCGAACCAGAGCGCGCCGTCGAACTCGATCCCCGCCGTGATGTCCCATCCCGGCAGGCCGCAGATGTCGATCCCCTGCTGGCACGCCTCGCGCACATCCCCGTCGCGCCAGGCGACGAAGCCGCCCAGCGAGCCGATCAGCCGCCAGCCTCTCTCCTCGCGGATGAAGCGGACCCGGTCGCCGGCGATCGGCCAGGTGAGCGAGGTCTGGTTGAACCAGAGCCCCAGGCCGGGCTCGTAGAGTGAAACGCCCGATGCGGAGGTGCCGAAGGCGATCCGCCCGTCGGCCAGCGCCTCGACCGAAGTCAGCGTGTCGGAGGCCAGGCCGTCGGTCGTCCGGTTCCAGGCGCGGAATCCGGAGATGTCGAAGTCGTAGAAGAGCGCGCCACCGCCGGTGGCGCACCATACGCCCGACGGCGTCACGGCCAGGTCGCGGATGTCGTTCATGTAGAGGTGCGTCGTCCAGCCGCCGCGCGCCTCCGGCGCGCCGAGCAGCACGACCGCCAGGACGAGCCCGAGAGCCGGCGCTCCTCGGCCCGCACGGCGCAGCTTCATGCCTGTCCTCCTCCCCGCCGCGACCCACGCCGCAGTGCGGCCGCTACCAGGCGCAGGTCCTCGCTCAGGCTCCAGCGCTCCACATACTGGCGGTTGCGGCGCGCGATCTCGACCGCCGCCGCCTGCCCCCCCTGAGCACACCCGCCGGCCGCGGTGAAGATCCCGACCGGGGCGTCGGGGGGCTCCCGGCGGTAGTCCTCATCGGTCAGCGCGAAGGTCTCCGCCGTCAGCGGGATGATCCCGGCGATGCTCATCTCCCCGGTCAGCACGCGTCCCAGTGCAGGGTAGTGGCGCAGCCAGGGGATCCGCGCCGCCGGGCCGCCGCTGCCGGCGTAGCGCGGGCGCCGCAGCGGCCGCCCGCGCCGCCCGACGAGCGTCTCGGAGACGCACCCCGCACCCCGTTGGGCGAGCAGTTGCAGCAGGTGCAACGGCCAGCCGAGGGCGAGCAGCGCCAGCGCCAGCCCGACGTCGATCAGCCGCTTGGCCGGGCTGCGCACCGACTGCGGGCCGCCCTGCAGGCTGATCGCCCCGTAGCCCATGAAGTCGCGCACCGGGCGCGCGCCGCGCAGCGCCGCCTCGCCCTGCGGGATGTAGAGGACCGGCAGCCGCGTGGCCAGCAGCCGCGGCAGCAGCCGGGCGACGAAGGCGCCGTCGCCCGGGTCGTCGCAGAGCACCGCCTCGGCCGCGCGCTCGTCGCCCAGGAAGCGCACGCGCCGCTCGAGCGGGTCGCCGGCCAGCCCCGCCCGGCGCTGCTCGTCGTCGTGGGCCAGGAAGAGCGGCTCGTAGCCGAAGGTGCCATGCTCGGCGAAGCGGCGTCGCAGTTCATCGATCCGCCCGCGAGCGGCGAAGATGGCGATGCGGCGCAGGTGCAGCCGCCGCCCCTTGACCCCGGCCACCAGCCGGCGCAGGAGCGCCCGGCCGAGCGCCACGCCGATCAGCGCGTAGGGGAAGAAGAGCACGATCGTGAAGCGCGACATCGGCCGGCTGGCGAAGAGGAAGGTCGAGGCGAGCACGACCAGCGAGGTGATCGCCACCCCCTTGAAGAGCTGCCCCAGCTCGCGCCAGGGCTCGCTCCAGACCTCGCGCCGGTAGAGGCCGAGGAAGCGGAAGGTGAGCAGCGCGACCAGGCCGGCGAAGGGGATGAAGCGCGCGTAGACGCGCAGCGCGAAGAGCGGCTTCGCCTCCGACCAGTTCGGGATGAGCAGCCCGAGGGCGTAGCGGGTGAAGTAAGCCGCCAGGAAGGCGGCCGAGAGCAGCGCCAGGTCGAGCGCCAGGGTGGCCGCCACGCGGATCCCGGTGGCGTGGCGCCGCCCGAGGTAGAAGACCCACCCCCACTTCTCCCAGAAGCGCAACCCCGACTCGAGATGCGCCCGCTGCCCGCGCGAGAGGAAGCCGCGCGCGCTGGCCCGCTGATGGGCATGGACCATCTCCGCCTGCGGGACGTAGACCACGCGCCAGCCCCGCCGCTGCATGCGCCCGCACCAGTCGACATCCTCGAAGTAGAGGAAGAAGCGCTCGTCCATGCCGCCGACATCCTGGCATGCCTCCCGGCGGACGCAGAGCGCGCCCCCCAACATCCAGTCGACGTCGCGCGCCTCCTGGTGGTCCCAGTCCATCATCAGGTGCTCGCGCAGGGCGCGCGCGCGCGGGAAGAGGCGCCCCAGGAATGTGCGCCGCAGCAGGATCACCCGCAGCGTGTAGAAGGTGCGCGCCGAGTACTGCAGCGATCCGTCCGGGTCGAGGAGCCTCGGGCCGGCGATCCCGACCGCCGGATGCGCGTCCATGAACCCGACCAGCGCCTCGATGCTCCCCGGGCGGACCTCGATGTCGGGATTGAGATTGAGCAGGTAGCGGCCGCGCGCCGCGGCCAGCCCCTGATTGACCGCCCGGCCGAGCCCCAGGTTCTCGTCGTGGCGCCGGTAGCGCGCCCCGAGGCGCGCCGCCAGCTCCGCGGCGCGCCCGTCGAGCGGGGCGTTGTCCTCGACCAGGATCTCGTGGGCGAGAAGCACGCGCGCCGCGGCGATCGTCTCCAGGCAGCGCTGCAGCAGCTCCGGCGTGCGGAAGTGGACGATGATGATCGAGACGTCGATCCGCGGCTCGCAGGGCGCGCCCATCATCCCTCCCTCGCGCGCGGCTCGAGGGGCCGCGGGGCGCGGGCGCGCGGCCGCGGGCGGAAGGCGTGCCGGAGCGCCAGCCTCCAGACGAGCCAGACAGCCTCCATCACGATGCGCCGGTTCATCTTCGAGATGCCCACGCGGCGGTCGACGAAGAGGATCGGCACCTCGCGGATGCGGAACCCCCGCCGCCAGGCCTGGTAGGTCGTCTCGATCTGGAAGGAGTAGCCGTCGCTGTGGATGCCGCTCCAATCGATCGCCTCGAGCACCTCGCGGCGGAAGCACTTGAAGCCGCCGGTGGCGTCCTTGAATGGCATCCCGGTGATCAGGCGGGTGTAGAGGTTGGCCCCGTAGCTCAGGAAGAGGCGCTTGAGCGGCCAGTTGACGACGGTCACGCCGTGGAGGTAGCGCGAGCCGAGCACCAGATCCTCCTGGCGCGCCACGGCCAGGAGCTCCGGCAGCGCAGCGGGATCATGCGAGAAGTCGGCGTCCATCTGGAAGACCAGATCGGCCCGGGTGCGCGCCAGCGCGTGGCGGAAGCCGTCACAGTAGGCCGAGCCGAGCCCGCCCTTGCCCGGCCTCTCGATCAGGTGCACGCGCCGGTCGCCCGCCGCCAGTCGGCGCACGATCGCCCCGGTGCCGTCGGGCGAAGCGTCGTCGATCACCAGGACCTCGACCGAGATCGGCTGGGCCAGAATCCTGCGGATCAACTCGGCGATGTTCTCGCGCTCGTTGTAGGTCGGCACGATGACCAGACACTCGAGCTTCACCGCCCCCTCCAGCCCTAGGTCGAGGCCTTGAACCACTCGATGGTCAGGCGCAGCGCCTCGGCGACGTCGACCCGCGGCTCCCAGCCCAGGCACTCCCTGGCCAGGTGGATGTCGGGCTGGCGCACCTTGGGGTCGTCCTCGGGCAGGGGCCGGAAGACGATCTCGCTGCGGCTGTCGGTCAGGCGGATGATCGTGCGCGCCATCTCCAGCACGGTCATCTCCTGCGGGTTGCCGATGTTCACCGGCAGGGTGCAAGCGGAGTGGAAGAGCAGATCGAGGCCGCGGACGAGGTCGGTGATGTAGCCGAAGCTGCGGGTCTGCGAGCCGTCGCCGAAGACGGTGATCGGCTCGTGGCGCAGCGCCTGGTTGATGAACACCGGCACGGCTCGGCCATCGTCGCGGCGCATGCGCGGCCCGAAGGTGTTGAAGATGCGCACGATCTTCGTGTCCACGCCATGATAGCGGTGGTAGGCCATGGCTAGCGCCTCGGCGAATCGCTTCGCCTCGTCGTAGACGCCGCGCAGCCCGGTCGGGTTGACGTTGCCCCAGTAGTCCTCCGGCTGCGGATGGACCAGCGGATCGCCGTAGACCTCCGAGGTCGAGGCCAGCAGGAAGCGCGCCCCCTTGGCCATCGCCAGGCCGAGCGCCTTGTGCGTCCCGAGCGCGCCCACCTTGAGCGTGTGGATCGGCAGCCGCAGATAGTCGATCGGGCTCGCCGGAGAGGCGAAGTGCAGCACGCCGTCCAGCGGGCCGTCGACGTAGATGTAGTTGGTCACGTCGTAGTGGATGAAGCTGAAGCGATCGCTGCGGATGTGCGCCAGGTTGTCGACGCTGCCGGTCAGCAGGTTGTCCATGCAGATCACTTCGTCGCCCCGCGCCAGGAAGTGATCGCAGAGGTGCGAGCCGATGAAGCCGGCCCCGCCGGTGATCAGTACCCTCACTCTCTCCCCCCCTTCGTCGCCGGCCCGGACGGATCCGGCGGCAGCCGCCGGCGCACGGGATAGACCTGCTGCTCGCGCTGCGCGCTGGCGATCATCTCCGCCAGCAACCCCATGGAGATGAACTGCACCGCCAGGATGACGAGGATCACCCCGCCGATCAGCAGCGGGCGCACCCGCAGGGCGCGCTCGACGATCCAGACGCCCGCCATGTAGGCGTTGATCAGCATTCCCGCCGCCAGGCAGGCGGCGCCGATGCGCCCGAAGACGTGCAGCGGCTTGCGCTGGGACGACCCCAGGAAGGTCACCGTCAGCAGATCGAGGAAGCCGTTGAGGAAGCGCGCCCCGCCGTACTTGCTGCGCCCGTGGGCCCGCGGGTGGTGGCGCACCTCGCGTTCGCCGACGCGGAAGCCGAGCCGATCGGCCAGGACCGGAATGTAGCGGTGCAGCTCCCCGTAGAGGCGCACCGTCTCGACGACCTCGCGCCGGTAGACCTTGAAGCCGCAGTTGAAGTCGTGGAGCGGAATCCCGGTGGCCCGCGCGGTCATCCAGTTCCAGACCCGGGAGGGCCAGCGCTTGGTCCAGGGATCGCGGCGCCGCCGCTTCCATCCCGAGACCATGTCGTAGCCCTGGTCGAGGGCGGCGAGCATCCCGGGAATCTCCGCCGGATCGTCCTGGAGGTCGCCGTCGAGGGTGGCGACCCGCTCGCCGCGCACCTCGCGGAAGCCGACCGCCAGCGCGGCGGCCTTGCCGAAGTTGCGCCGGAAGACGATCGCCCGCAGGCGCGGATCGCCGGCGGCGCAGGCCTCCAGCTCCGCCGCGGTCCCGTCGGTCGAGCCGTCGTCGATGAAGAGGATCTCGTAGGCGCCGCCGAGCGGCGCCACCGCCGCGGTCACGCGGCGGTGCAGCTCGGCGACACTCGCCGCCTCGTTGAAGACGGGGATGAGAACCGACAGCTCAGGCCGCTCCATGCTCCGCCCCCAGCGCCGCCTCGGCGGCCAGGAATCCCGGCATCCACTCGGCCATGCGCGCCAGCCCCTCGCGCAGCCCGGTGACGGGGGCGTAGCCGAAGGCCTCCCGCGCCCGTCGCGTGTCGGCCCGCGTCGCCCTCGGGTCGCCCGGGCGCGCCGGCGAGAGGCGCACCCGCGCCTCTCTCCCGGTGAGCGTCTCGAGCATGGCGATCACCTCGCCCAGACCCGCCGGCGATCCCCCCCCGATGTTGTAGACCGCCCCCGGCTCCCCCGCGCGCGCCGCGCGCCAGGTCGCCTCGACGGCGTCGCCGACGAAGGTGAAGTCGCGCGTCTGCCTCCCGTCCCCGTAGACCTCGATCTCCCGCCCCTCGAGCAGCGCCCTGAGGAAGCGATGGAAGGCCATGTCGGGGCGCTGCTCCGGGCCGTAGACGGTGAAGTAGCGCAGGGCGACGACCGGGACGCCGTAGCTGGCGTGATAGGCCCAGGCAAGCCCCTCCCCCGCGAGCTTGCTCACCCCGTATGGGGAGATGGGCCTCCGCGGCGCCTCCTCGCCGGCGTCGCCCGAGGCGTTCTCTCCGTAGACCGAGGAGCTCGAGGCGAAGACCACCCTCTCGACGGGGCGGTCGCGCAGCGCCTCGAAGAGCCTCTGCGTCGCCAGCACATTGGCGCGCGCATACTCGTCGAACCCATCGCCCCAGCTCGCCCGCACGCCGGGGCGCGCGGCCAGGTGGAAGACCCAGGTCACGCCGTCGAGCAGGGCGGGGAGATCCGCCCGGCGAAGATCGCCCGGCCGCCAGTCGAAGCCGGGCGCGGCGCGCAGCGTCGCAAGGCGGCGCTCCTTGATCCAGGCTGGGTAGTAGGGGTCGAGATTGTCGATCCCGCGCACGGCGAGGCCCTCGGCCAGCAGGCGCGCGGCCAGGTGGGAGCCGATGAACCCGGCCGCGCCGGTGATCAGCGCGCCGGCCATCAGGGCGCCTCCGCCGGCAGCGGCTCGCCCGCCGCGGGGCCCTCAGCCGGACCCCTCTCGCCCGCGGCAGCGCCAGCCGCGGCGCCCCTCTCGCCCGCGCGAGGGGCGCTCGGCTGCGGCGCCGTGCCGGCCGAATCGTCGGCCTGCAGCTGCCGCAGCGCGGCGCGCGTCGTCTGATCCTCCGGGTTGCGGCGCAGCCAGTCCTCGATCAGGTCGACCGCGTCCTGCTTGCGCCCCTGGTTCCAGAGCAGCGTGAAGAGGATGCGGTGCATGTCGAAGTTCTGCGGATGGCGGCTCAAGGCCTGGCGGTAGATCCCCTCGGCCTCGTCGCCCCGCCGCTGCGCCTCGAGCGCCGCGCCCAGCAGCTCGTGCACCTCGGCCGAGGCGTTGCCCGCGTCGAGCATGCCGCGGAACACCTCCTCGGCGCGCGCGTAGTCCCCGCGCTGCATCAGCAGGTAGCCGAGCGTGTAGAGCACCGCCGGGAAGTCGGGGTTGATCCTCCGCGCCGCCTCCAGCGCCTCGAGGGCCAGCTCGGAGCGCCCATCCTGCAGCGCCGTCTTGGCCACCTCGATGTAGGCGACGACGTAGTTCTGGACGAGCTTGCGCGCCGTGGAGTCCTTGTAGACCCGCTTGTCGTAGTGGCCCTGCTCGTCGAGCAGACCGGTGTAGAGGTAGACCTCCCTCAGGTTGCGCAGCGTCTTCTCGACGTCGGTGCGGTGCGGCGCCCCTTCTTCCGCTTCCACCCGATAGACCAGGCCCTCCATGACCAGGCGGTTGTCCAGCTCCATCAGCTCCGGCACCGTCACGGCGATGTAGATCGCCCGCTCGGGGTTCTGCTCGAGGATGTGGTGGACCATCATGTCCTTGACCAGGACGACCTTGCCGCTGGGCAGGATGACGCCGTGCAGGCCGTCCAGTTCCCGGTCGGGCACCGTGATCCGGACGCGCGGGGGGTAGTCGCGCACCTGGCGGATGTACCAGGCGGTGTTGAGCAGGCTCAGGTTGACCACGCGCACGTCGGGCCGGATGCCCTCCACGTACTGGATGTACCAGAGGGGATAGGTGTCGTTGTCGCCGTTGGTGAAGACGACGGCGTCGGGCGCGAGCGGGGTCAGCAGGTTGTAGGCGTAGTCGCGGGCGACGTAGAAGTCGGTGCGGTCGTGCTCGTACCAGCCGGCCCGCATCGGGAAGAGGGAGAGCAGGACGAGGACGCCCGCC
>Ga0194112_10010231_pt1 | contig 11797 bp, 6 predicted proteins | sample TA2MahC400mmetaG_FD_146191 | JGI IMG/M metagenome (GOLD analysis project Ga0194112, IMG submission 146191) | Freshwater microbial communities from Lake Tanganyika, Tanzania - TA2015016 Mahale Deep Cast 400m | ecosystem: Environmental > Aquatic > Freshwater > Lake | place: Tanzania: Lake...
TTCCCACCTACAACGGCCACGAGTGGAACATCCTGGAGATCACGCCGAAGAAGTGGGGCTCCCACGCCAGCAAGCTCGCCGAGGTCATCCTCAGCGGCCACCCCGACGCCGACGGCAAGCCGCGCGTGGCCCTCGACGAGCAGGGTCGCCGCCGCATCTTCATGTGGATTGACCTCAACGTCGCCTACTACGGCACCGCGGACACGGCTCTCCCCGAGATGCCTGCCTGCCGCCAACTGCTGCCCAAGGACCTGCGGAAGGTGATGGACGACGTGTTCGCCCGCCGCTGCGCCGAGTGCCACGGCGCGGGCAAGAAGCAGATCGCCACCCCCTGGCGCGGCCACAAGTGGGGCGAGCTGGGCGTTCGCATCGAGAACCCGCATCTCAACACCTTCCTCCTGGCGCCCCTGGCCAGGGCCGCCGGCGGCACCGAGCGTTGCGGCAAGGCCATCTTCGCCTCGAAGGACGACCCCGACCTGGCCGCCGTGCTGAAGACCTTCGAGCCGATCCACGCCCTCATGCGGGAGCGCCCCCGCATGGACATGCCCGGCGCCAAGCCGCACGCCTCCTGCTTCGTGGGCGAGCCCGCCCCGTAGCCGCAACCGTCCCGGTTGCGGTCTTCCGTAGGCAAGCGGGACGCTTGCCGCCACGCCGCCCAATGTGGCTCAATGTGGCGCAAAGTGGCTCAAACGCCGTTTGGCGATCCTCGCCCGTCCGGGGCGGTGCAGCCCAATGTGGCTCAATGTGGCTCAACTTTGCGCCACACACACCCCTTGGGAGGGGGGGCGGGGGGCGCCCGAGGCAAGGGACCAAAGGGACAGAAGGGACAAAAGGGACCCAAGACCGCGGCACACCGGTCCCCTTGGCCCCTCCTCCCCTCCACCCTCATGTACGCATCGCGTCCGACGACTCGCCAGTAGCCGCCGGGCTTACGGCGAGGCGGAAGGCGGCAAGAGGATGGCATTGCGACACTTCGGGCGGGAGTGCTCGACGCAAGTTTTTTTCAGCAATCGGTCGTCAGTCGGTTTGTAGTCGGTCGGGTGGCGCGGGGGCCGCCGGCGTTGCGCCTCCCTGTGGCTCGGCGCGCAGGATGAGGAAGTGGCCGTTCTCGTAGGCGACCGGGAGATGGGTGGCCGGGCGGCCGCAGTCCGTGCGCTTGCGGAACACGAAGTAGGCGATGCCGTAGCGGCGGGCGAGGGCCAGGCGAGCGTCGTCCGGGGCGGTGTAGACGCGGCGGCGCAGCTCGCGGCTCAGGGCGCGGAAGCCCTCGAACGGCGGGCGGTGGCCGAAGCACTGCTGGACGCCGAAGCCGAACTCGCCGAAGCGCCGCATCCCCTCCTGGCACACGGCGTAGTCGGAGTTGTAGGCCCAGGCCAGGTAGAGCCACTCGCGGAGGTTGCCGAACGAGGGGCGCCGCGAGTAGTCGCGCCAGCCGTAGTAGAGCGTCGGGTCCACGAAGAACAGCGCGTCCTTCGGCGTGTTCGCCCGCGCCCACTCCTGGGCCGCCTTGAAATCGCGGTCCGCGGCGCGGTCCTTCGCAGGCTCCAACGTTCCCTGGACGAATGCGACGGCACCCACGCCAGCCGCCGCCAGCACGATGGCGCCGGGGAGCCACCGGCCCGCAAGGTGCCGCACCACCAACGCTAGAACCAGGGCTGCCAGGCCCACAAGAGCCGGCGCCGACGCGAGCCACTTGAGCCCCGTGTAGGCGTCCGACATCGGCGACGCGGCCCTCCCTGCCGAAGCGGCAGCGGCGGCCACAAGAAGCGCGGCGAGGCCAATGGCGAACACGGCGCGCTCGCCCCAGCCCCCCGCCCCCGGCCGCGCCACGGCTGCCCAGGCGGGCGCCGTGAGCGCGAGGGCGAAGAGGAGCGGGAACCCCGGCGGCGCGAGGAAGGGCGAGACCAGCAGCACCGCGGCGGCCACCTGCCGCCAGGCCGGCCCCGACTCGAGCTCGCCCCACAGCCCGGCCGCCACGTAGACCACGCCCACTGTCAGCACCAGGTCGTTGGCCCGGTGCAGGCAGAGCTTGATGAGCGTAGGGCTGAACGGCGCGGCCGAGAAGAGCACGCCCAACGCCACCATCGCCAGCCCGGCCACGATGCTGGCCGCCGCCTTGCGGTCCGTGTCGCCCTGGGACCCACGCCGCGTGAGGTAGTAGGCCACGAGGGCCAGGAACGACAGGAAGGGGAGGAACACCAGCTCGTGCTTCGCCGTGAACATGCCGTTCTGCACGGGATACCAGTGGAAGCCGAAGGCCTGCGTGAGGTCGAGCCACAACTGCCTGGGGAACCCCTCGCCGGTGACGCCGCGCAGGCCGATGACCCCCATCAGCCAGGCGCCCGTGAGGGCGAGGAACGCGATGCCTGCCACGATGTTCGCCCGCCGCGTCAGCTCGCGCGGCTTCACGAGAAGCGGCGCGAAGGCAAAGGCCGCGCCCATCAGGCCCATTGCGGGATGGCAGGCGAACGCGGCCGCGGCCAGCACCGCGGCCGCCACCACGCGGCCCTTCAGGACCAGCATGAACGCGATCAGCCGCAGGGCGTCAGTGACGTTGTAGTACAGGCCCCAGAAGAACGGCTGGTTGAACTGCGCGAGATTCATGTCCCGCGCTCCGCTCGCCACGGCCAGGAGCACGGCGAGCGCGGCCACGGCAGGGGGCGCGGCTGGCCGCAGCGCGCGCGTGAGGGCCACCATCACTGCCGCCATCAGCAGCATCTCCGCGGCCATCATCACGGGGACGAGCCGTTCCGGCTCGAGTCCCAGCCAGCGGTAGGCCAGCGGATAGAGGCGCATCACGGCCGACTTGTCGAACTCCTCGGTACTGTTGGGGAAGTCCCGCGCGAAGCCCTGCGGGTCCGCCTTCTTGTAGGTGTAGCCCATCGGCCCCAGGCCGTACCAGGCGTAGCGTAGCTCGATGTCGCCCACCTGAACCCACCACGCCCACGCGAGGAAGGGCCCGAGGAGCGCCAGGGGAGCCATGCGTCGGAACACGGGAGCAGTCACTGGTCCGCCTCACCTGAAATGCGGGCCGTGGTGAATGGCGCCGACCCGGGGTGGTTGCCGGCCCAGCCCGCCGTCGGCGGGCGGCAGGGGCCTCCTGCCCTGCTCTCTGCCGCCCCCTGCGGGGGCTGGGCTCTGGGCCGGAACCCCCCTCCACGGGCTCACGCCCGTGGCTATCCCCTGCCGCCCTTTCGGGCTGAGGCCAGCGCCATTCGGGACAGACACCTATTCTCCCTCGCCTGTTGCCTTGGCCTCCCCGCTTTTCCACGCGACGACGTTGTGCTGTGGGAGCAGCGGCAGCGCGAGGGCCTCGAAGGGGCGGACGATGGCTCGCGCCAGCCTCCTCCCCGGCACGGCGGCGCGGATGGCGTGGTGCGGCCCGAAGGCCTCGCGCACGAGCCGCCGCAGCTCGCGGAGCGAGACGAGGCGCTTGCTGCGGTAGGGCCGGCCCAGGCGCCAGCGGACGTACGGCTCCATCCACCGCCGCGGCAGCCAGCCCATGCCCCACAGCTTCACGTGCGGCTCACGCGTCAGGAGCGAGAACCGGTTGGGCGAATTGAAGAAGAACAGGCCGCCAGGGCTGAGGACGCGGCGGACCTCCCCCAGCAGCCGCCCCTGGTCCGGCACGTGCTCGATCACATCCGTTGCGTTCGCCAGGCCGAAGCACTCGTCGGCGAAGGGCATTTCCAGGGCCGAGGCGCACACGAGCGCCACGTTGGCGATGCCGGCCTCGGCGAAGCGCTTCTTCGCCAGCAACAAGTCGGTCAGAAGGATGTCCAGCCCGACCGCCAGCGAAGCGCGCTGCGCCAGGCCGAACAGGGCGCTCCCCGCGCCGCAGCCAACGTCGAGCGCCGCCCGTGTGGCACAGCCGCCCTCGGCTGTGCCACATTGCCCGGCCGCGGCGGCGTGGCGGGCAATCTCGTCCCAGCGCCGCTCCCCGCGCTCGGGGGCCTCGGCCTCGTGCCGGTCCCACAGGCGCTGGAGGGCGTCTCCTTCCTCGCGATGATACAGCCCCCAAAGCTCCCGGTACGAGCTGTCGGGCCATCGGCGGATGACCTCGAGGCAGAAGTCCCCGTGGCGCGACCCGCCCTCGGGCGGGTCGGGCCGGAGGTCGGGTATGCCGTGGATGACCTCGAAGGTGCGCGAGCACGCTGGGCAGGCCACGGCTGCCGGGGCCTCTGCAAGCGTGGCGCGGCAGACTGGGCATCGGAGAAGGGGGAGTAGCTGCGCCATTCCGGATTCCGGCCCCCGGATTTGGGGTTGCCCGAGCATCCTTGGCCCTCTGAAACCTCCGGTCCCAATCCGGGCGAGCCGCGGTCCGCAGTCTGAGGGTACGCGCCGCCTGTGCGCCTGTCAAGCTCCCCTCGCCGCTTGACAGGATGGGCGATGAGGAGCATGATAGCGCGCAGGTAGGGGATGGGTGGATGCGTGGGTGAATGCCGGACATCCATGCACCCATCCAATCAGCGATTCATCCCCTCGGGACCAGGGAGGTCGGTGTTTCCTGCGGCCCTGTGCCGTGTCAGGAGGAAAGCCTGTGGCGAAGATCCCCGTCGGCTTGCAGCTCTTTTCGGTGCGAGGCGAATGCAGCAAGGACCTGCCTGCCACGCTCAAGGCCGTGGCCGACATCGGCTACGTGGCCATCGAGCCCTGGGGCTACGGCGGCGACAAGCTGGAGTGGATGGGCCACCCCGCCAAGGCCATCCGCAAGATGCTCGACGACAACGGCCTCACCTGCTGCGGCATCCACCTCGCCACCGGCGCCCTCCTGGGCGACAACCTGGGTCGCACCATCGAGCTCAACCAGACACTCGGCAACCGCTTCCTCATCATCGCCGCCGACAAGCCCCGAATGTCCTCCCTCCAGGGCATCGCCGAGCTGGCAGGCATCCTCAACGCCACGGCCGACAAGCTCAAGCCCCTCGGCATGCGCACAGGCTACCACGCCCACGGCTTTGACTTCGTGCAATACGACGGGCGGACCGCCTGGGACATCTTGTTCAGCAGCACGCAGCACGACGTGGTGATGCAGATGGACATCGGCAACTGTGCGGGCGGCGGCGGCGACCCCATCGCCATCCTGAAGAAATTCCCCGGCCGCGCCCTATCCGTGCACCTCAAGGACTACGGCGGGCCGGCGCCCGACTCCGTCATTGGCGAGGGCAAGGCCGACTGGCCGGTCATCTTCCGCCTCTGCGAGACCACTGCCGGCACCACCGTCTACGTCGTCGAGGAAGGCGGCGCCGACGGGTTGGGCTTCGGCGTCTCCCGCCGCTCCTTCGCGGCCCTCCGCAAGATGGGCAAGTGCTGACCTTCTCCTCCGCCTCCCTCCCGAAGGTTCCAATACCTTCGGGAGGGTAATCTGGTGGGTGCAAGAACCGCGTAAACGCCGAACTACGAAGGGCGCCGGGACCTGTTCGTAGTTCGGCCTTCAGGCGGTCTTCAGGGGTGGTCAACTTGCTCGCGCCGGAGTTCGCGCCTTCATTTGCCCGTGGAATGCGCCGTCTACCAAAGGGCCTCCTCTTGCCAGCAGCCGTGGTCCACCTGCGTCAATCCTTCGAACATGTACCCCGAGCAACGCAGTCGTGCGGGATCCGAGCCTTGCGGGTACCGGTCTGGCGCCACAACGACCAAGTACCCGGTATCGTTGGCTTCGCTGAACCCTTGGTCTCCGAAGCTGCGGGCGACCTTGTGTAATGCGCTCTCCACTTCTTGCTCGTGATTCCTGTTCTCTTGGGAATGATAGAACACAGCTACCTTCATCCTGGCCTGGAACCTGATCACGTCCCGCAATGTCCCGTAGAGTTCTCGCCAATCGTTCTCGACTTCCACCACCAGGAGATAGCTCTGTTCACCGTTCCACCAGTTGCCTACTGAGTACGACAAGTCGGCATAGCGGTGGGTTGACATTGCACCCCCGTCGGGGAGCAATCCGGCCTTCTTGAGTTCGTCCAGGACGCACTTGAGTACGCTCTTGTCGTCGTTCAGCATGACATGAGTTCGTGGCCTCGTGTTACGCGCTTGGCACCTTGAGAGCGCGTTGTTGTAGTACTCCCCAAAGTTCGCGATGCCCGGATTGCGCATAACCTCCAGGAGGACTTGCCAGAAGTCGAGCGGCTTCAGGTTATGTCCTCCTTCGGGATGGGGCCGGCGCCAGCGGTCGAAGTGCTCGGCAACGTCTTCCTCCGTGATGCCGGCGCGTGTGAGGGCCGCGTCGAGTTCCTCCGCACGGCGGACGAGGAGCTTGGCCTCGGGCATGCTCACGTAGTCGGCGAGGGCGCGCGCGACCAGTTGGTCCAGATCGGCTGCCGCACCGCCCTCAAGCGCGCGAAGCCTCTCGACCAGCGCGTCGGGGATCGTGACCGTGCTCATGGCACACTCCCAAGGTACTATCCTGTTTCCAGAGACTGTAGCATCGTTACAGAGCTGGATGGTACGCAATGGAAGCGTACGCGCCTACTCAACCCCCGCAGGGGGCGGCAGGGGATAGCCACGGGCGTAAGCCCGTGGATCGCGACGGCCCACCCCCAGCCCCCGCAGGGGGCGGCAGAAGCCACGGAGGGGAACGGAGCAGACCCGGGGGCTCTGCCGCCCCCTGCGGGGGCTTGACGTAGGGTGCCACGCTCTCCCACGGGCTTACGCCCGTGGCTATCCCCTGCCGCCCTTTCGGGCTTGGGAGCATTCGTGCCGCCGGAGCGCTTCCGGAGCCGATCGCGAGCCTCGTGCGAAACGACCGACTCTGTAACAATGCTACAATCTCTGTTTCCACGGCCTATTCTACGCGCGCAGGACTCCCCGCGCAAGCATGTACGCCCGACGCGAGCGAATAGCCGTGTTGACAGGCGGCAACGGGGCGGCTAGAATCGGCCAGGCGAGCGGGGACCCACAAGCTGCGAGGAGAGAAGTCATGAGAGAACACAGGAAGCCCGAGGCCCTGAGCCGCCGCCAGTTTGTCGGGGGGATGGCCGCCATCGCAATCGGGGCCGAGGCGCTGGCCGCCGAGCCGGCGCCGCCGCCGGCCAAGACGTTCGAGCGGAAGATCAAGCTCGGCCTCATCGGGCCGGGCGGCCGCGGCCGCTGGATCGCCAACCTGTTCAAGCAGCACGGCGGCTACGAAATCCACGGCGTGGCCGACTACTTCGAGAACGTGGCGAAGGCCGCAGGCAAGGCCCTCGGGGCCGACGAGGCCAAGTGCTTCGGCGGACTCTCCGGCTACAAGCGGCTCCTCGAAAGTGGCGTCGAGGCCGTCGTCATCATTGACGTGCCCTACTTCTACCCCGAGCAGGCCACCGCGGCGGTCCAGGCCGGCGTCAACGTCTACATGGCCAAGCCCGTGGCGACCGACGTGCCCGGCACCCTCGCCATCGACGCCGCGGGAAAGCTCGCCACCGAGAAGAAGCTCGCCTTCCTCGTGGACTACCAGCTCCCCCTCGACCCCTCGAACATCGAGGTGGCGACGCGGGTCCGCGACGGCGCCATCGGCCCCATCGCCCACATCATCTCCTACGGCTTCACCGGCATGTGGGGCGACCCGCCCAAGGGCAAGACCATCGAGAGCCGCCTCCGCGGCGGCACCTGGCTCTCCGACATCGCGCTCGGCGGCGATGGCGTCGTCGCCTACGACATCCACATCATTGACGGCGTGCAGTGGCTCATGGGCCGCCGCCCCGTCGCCGCCTGCGGCTTCTCACGCACCTGCCGCCCCAAGCCCAACGGCGACCGCACCGACTGCCTCGGCGTGGTCTTCGAATACGAGGACAAGGTGCTCTGGACCCACATCACGCAGACCCTGGCGAACGAGTCCGACGCCGCGTCGCTCACCGCCAGCTTCTACGGGATGAAGGCCACGGCCCGCCTGGCCTACTGGGGCAAGTGCTATGTCCGCGGCGGCGACAAGCACTTCGTCAAGGATGCGGGAAGCGTCTACGACCAGGGCGCCATCCAGAACATCGCCGACTTCTACGACAGCATCACCAAGGGGCTGTTTGGCAACCCCACCGTGGCGCGTGCCGTGGACGGCACCCTCACCGCCATCCTCGGCCGCGAGGCCGCCGCCCGCCGCCGCTACCTCACGATGGACGAGCTCCTCAAAGAGAACAAAAAGCTCGAGGTTGACCTCATCGGCCTCAAGGCGTGATTCGTGCCGCGTCGGTCAGCCGCCGGCTTCGGGCGAGCCCCTTGGGATCGCCGTTTGGCCATTCTCGGCCTTCCGGCTCAGAGTCATATAGACTCTGCACACTCATACGCTCTTTCGCGCGGCGGGGCCAGGCCGTAAGTTTTTGCCATCTGCTTGGACGCCGAACCTCCAACCACGCCGCAACCTGTTCGTAGTGCGGGCTTTAGCCCGTATCCGTACGGCCTGAAGGCCGCACTACGAACCCAGTCGCAACCTGTTGGTAGTTCGGCCTTTAGGCGGTCTTTGCTCGCCCATTCCACTGCCCCAATTCCCCTGTCCCTCTTCTTGGCCCCCGGAGGGAACGAACGACAGGGGAATAGGGGACCAGGGAATGCGGCCCCGGAACTCGGAACTCCGGCGGTTAGTAGGATCGGGGGCCACACTCTTCGCGCTGCCGCGGCTTGACACGGGGCCGAACGCGTGTAGAATGAAGCCGGCGAGCAAACTGAGCGGACCACCCCTTCCTCCCGTGGTCCCAAGTTCGCGGCCTATGAAAAAACGCTCTCGCGGGGATGCCGAACACCGCCCCCGGCTCGAGCTACGCCCGGGGCACACCGCTACCGTCCATCTCGTCGCCTTCGCCCCCGACGGCAAGACGCTCGCGAGCGCAAGCGAAGACGGCACGCTCAAGCTGTGGGACGTCCAGACCGGGGAGCTCCTGAACACGCTCCTCTTCGAGGACTCCCTCCTCACCATCGGCCTCGACCCCACGCAGTTCCCGTCGCACGGGTGGTGGCCCGCGCACGCCGACAGCCTGGCCTTCCTCCCCGATGGCAGGAGCCTCGTGACGGCCAATTCCGCCGGGCTCCGTTTCTGGCACGTCCGCAGCGGCGTCACCCTCCGGCGGCTGCCAATCCACGAGGCACCCTCACTGTGTTCGCCCGATGGCCGGCTCGTGTCGGACTCCAATGGCCAGCGCGTGTGGGATACCGCCACGGGGAAGCGGCTGTGGTACGACGAGGCGTCCTCGCGATTCCTGGTGGGTCTCGCGTGCTTCTCGGGCGATGGGACGCTCCTGGTCAGGGCCCGCCTGCCGGAAGATGCCAACGGCGTGCCGGACTGGGGCGCCGGGGCCACCATCGAGATCCTCGACGCACGCACTGGGGCGGTCCGGGAGAGGATTGTCACCGCAACGTGGCAGACCGGCTGCGGCCTGCCGCTCGCCTGCTCGCCCGATGGCCGAGCCATCGCAACCAAGTATTCAAGGGCGTGGCTAGGGCTCCTCGACGCCACTGCCGGGGAAGTGCGCTGGTGGGTCCATGCAGGGTGGCACAAAACCCCCTGCCCGGCGCTCGCGTTCTCTCCTGATGGCAAGGCTCTGGCGATCGCGCGGGACAACGGGACCGTCGGCATCCTCGACACCCAGACGGGCGCGGCCCGGGCCGATTTCCCGCTCCCCACCGCCCCCACATTGGTCCGGGCGCTCGCGTTCTCGCCCGGTGGCGCGCTCCTCGCGGCCGGCTCCGACGACACGGCGGTGCGGCTCTATGACGCGGCGAGGGGCCAGCTCCTCCGGACCCTCGGAGCGCCCGCACGGCGCGTGCGGGCCGTTGCCCTTTCGCCCGACGGCGGCACCGTGGCGGCCGGCGGCGCCGACGGCGCCGTGCGACTCTGGGACGCGCGGGCCGGCGTCCTGCGGGCGACCCTGGCTGCGCATCAGGCGCCCGTATGCTCCCTCGGCTTCTCGCCAGACGGCCGGCTCCTGGCCAGCGCTGCGGGCCAGGGGCCGGCGAAGCTCTGGGACCCGCAGACCGGCGCGCTCGTCCGCGCCCTCGAGGTCGAGGAAGGCGACGTCGCGTCTCTCGCCTTCTCGCCCAACGGCGCGACGCTCGCCGCCGGCGGCACCCGCGGTCCGCTCCGTGAGCGGGTCGCCCTACTCGCGTGGTTCGACCCGGCCCGCGGCGAGCCGATTCGCGTCCTCCCCGGCCACGACAGGTTCCCCATCGAGGCCATTGCCTTTTCCAGCGACGGCCGGACCCTGGCGTCGCTCGGCGGGGGCTACCTTCGGCTGCGCGATGCGCGCTCGGGCGCGCTGCTCGCCACCCACACCGAGGAGGAATGGACGGAGCACGCGGCGTCCCTCCCTGATTGCGTGGTGCTCGGGTCCGGCTGGCACGAGGCCAAGCTGCTGAATCCGAGCGTGGCTGGTCACAGGGCGCGGCGGGTTCAGGTCCCCTGGGTAAGCGTGTCGCAGATGGCCATCTCGCCCGACTGCACGATGCTGGCTGCCGGCTACCGCTTCTACCCGATGCTGACCCTCTGGAGCCTGGCGACAGGCGAGATCGTCCGCACGCTCAACGGCCACACGAACAGCGTGCGGTCGGTCGCCTGGTCGCGGGACGGCACCCGCCTCGTCAGCGGGAGCGAGGACGGGACGGTGAAGGTGTGGGACCCCGCCGCGGGCCGCCTGCTGGCGACGCTGGCGGTCCTCCCTGGTCGGGAGGAGACGGTGGCCGCCACCGACTGGGTGGCTTTCACGCCGGAAGGGCATTTCGTCGGCTCCGAGGGCGCGACGAGCGCCATTGGGTGGCGGGTTGGCGACGACGTTCTGCCCTTCGAGGAGTTCGGCGCCCGCTTCAGTCGGCCCGACCTGGTGGCGGGCGCCCTTCTCTCGGAGGCACCCGCGATTGAGTTCAGGGGACATCTATGAGTAAGCGGGGGAAGCCTTGCCTGATTCAGGCATCACGATTGGTGTCAGATCTTTCGGGTGTGTTGCCCAAACCCGGTTCAGGGGAACCACCCCGTTCGGAGTCCCGCCTTTAGGCGGTTTGGGGCAAGAGAAGACCGCCTGAAGGCGGGACTCCCAACGAGTTCACCCTTTGGGCAACACGCCCTTTCCCTTTTGCTCTTTGCCGCTGTCTCGCCAAGAAGCAGAGACTTGACACCAACGGCCAACGACGCCCGCCGGCGCCTCCGGCGAGCCCCTCACGAGAAGCCACCTCACGGCGGCGCTTCCGGCAGGAATAGGTAGTGGACGTGAGGTGGCTCCGGGTGCGCGTGATGGCCCCAGGTGACATGGGGGCGGCCGCGGAGGTCAAGGGCCAAGTGGCTCCAGTTCGCGCGTGCGTTGCCGGCCGTGAGGCCAAGGCCACTGCCGCTGCCGGCGACCTCGCGCCACTGCTTGCCATCCCAGTACTTGTAGAAGATCTCGCTCGGGACCTTGGGGCCTGGCTCCGCACACCAGAGGACGTGGGGACGCGCAGTCGAGTCGATGGCCAACTGGGGGATGAATGAGTTGTAGCCATCAGGGCTGAGCCCGGCGCCGCTCGCGCTGCCACCAAGCTCGGCCCACTGGCGGCCATCCCAATATCTGTAGTAGATCTGCGACAGGGGGTGCTGACCCTCGCGACCCACGATCTCACGCCAGGCGATGTGCGGCCGCCCGTCGGCGTCCACCGCAAGCCCTTGAGGCGTCGCGTTTGGCGCGCCGCTGATCCCCTGCCCCGACGCCGACCCGCCCAGGCTGTGCCATGGCCCGCCCCGATGGGGCTCCGCGGCACCGAGAGGGCGAGGCCCAAAAGCGATTCCCCCACATCCGGCCACAGCCAGTGCCAGGAGACATCGGAGATCGGGGATTACCTTATTCAATTGGGCGTGGTCCGTTTCGGACACTGCGTA
>Ga0194112_10010234_pt1 | contig 11795 bp, 8 predicted proteins | sample TA2MahC400mmetaG_FD_146191 | JGI IMG/M metagenome (GOLD analysis project Ga0194112, IMG submission 146191) | Freshwater microbial communities from Lake Tanganyika, Tanzania - TA2015016 Mahale Deep Cast 400m | ecosystem: Environmental > Aquatic > Freshwater > Lake | place: Tanzania: Lake...
GAGCATGAAACACGCCATCCGCTTGCCGGCGGGGTCGAGGTGGAGCGAGTAGCCTGTCTCGCAGCGGCCGCCCACGGCGCCGCCGTCGCAGCGGGCGAACGTGGCCCCCTTGTCGGCGCTCCGCCACACACCCAGGCCGGGGATGACGACGAACAGCTCGCCCGTCGTGCGGTCCACGGCCACGCCGGTGGTCTTCCCCGGCCAGCCGGCCTTGAGCCCCTCCTTCTCGATCTGCGCAAGCAAGCCGTCCGAAATGCACACCCACTCGCCGGCCAGAACGGTCCCTGCTGCCAACGCCACTACGCAAGCGAACGCCAGAACCTTCACCTTCGTCTCCTTGTCTCAAGCGCGGCGCCCTCCCGAAGGTTCCAATACCTTCGGGAGGATAGCGCTTTCTGCCCCCGTTTACCCTCCCGAAGGCATTGGAACCTTCGGGAGGGGGTGCTACCTCTTGCCGATGCAGAAGAGGAACTTACGGCCCTTGAGGAGAATCATGCCACCGGAGAACGCCGCCGACGAGTGATTGGTGTCCCCCAGGTCGCTCGTGCCGACGACCTCGAGGGTCGGGCCGCTGCGGATGACCGTGCTCTTGCCCGGCGAGGCGAAGTAGACCAGGCCGTCGCCCGTCGCCACCGGGCTGACCCACGAGTGGACGCTCTGGAGCTGCTCGGAGTAGGCTTTCTCGCCGCTTTCGAGCTTCAGGCAACTCAGCCAGCCGTTCCCGCCCAGGCGGTAGAGCAGATCGCCCACGATGAGGGGCGACGAGAGGTCCATGTTCACCCTGGGCAGTTGCCACTTGAGCGCGACCTCTTTGGCGCCCCCGGTCTTGGCGAGGTCGAGGCAGTAGCCGCCCCCGCCGCGGGCGCTGTCGGCGTAGACGTGGCCCGAGCCGATGGCGGGGGTGGCCGTCTCGCCGTCGCCGGGGGCCGACCAGAGCAGCTCGCCCCTGTCGGGGTCCACGCCCAGGATGCCGGCCGAGCGGCGATTGACGCTCAGGATGAGAACCGCCTTACCGCCGACCGTGGCCACGGCGGGCGTGCTGTGGCAGAAGTCGTGCTCGGGCAGCTTCAGCTCCCACTTCACCTTGCCCGACCTCTTGTCCCAGGCCGTGAGGTTCGACTGCTTCTGCCGCAGGCCGGAGAGGAGGATGAGGGAGTCGCCGTGGAGGATGGGGCTGGAGCCCATCGCAACGTCGAAGGCCGTCTTTTCGAGGGGAATGCTCCAGGCGACCTTGCCGTCGGCGGCGTTGAGTGCGGCGAGGACGGCCGTGCCGAAGAGGGCGAACACCCTCTCGCCATCGGTGCAGGGCGTGGGGGCGCACACGCCGCCGCGGGCGTCGGTCTTCTTCCACGGCCCCTTGGCGATTGGCGTCTCCCACAGCAGCTTGCCGTCGGCCCGCGCGTAGCAGGCCACCCGATGGCCATCCTCCCGCAGCGAGACCGTGACGAACACGCGGTCGCCCCACACGATGGGCGAGGATGGCGATTCCTCGTTCTTCGGCAGCTCGGCCTTCCAGAGGACGTTCGCCCCCTCCTTCCCGCCCCAGGTGGTCGGAAAGCCCTTTTCGTCGGTGACGCCGGTGCAGGTCGGCCCGCGCCACTGGGGCCAGTTCGCCGCCGGGCCCGCCGAGCCGGCGGCCAAGGCCAGCGCAATCAGGGCACTCCGCATTGCGGGGTCTCCTGCCGTGGTGGGCGGATTCTACGACACGCCGCCTCGTGTCGCAAGCGCGCTTGTGCCGGCGGCGAATCCCTCTATAATATGGGCTTCGTAGCCCGCGTGCGCGGGCAGCATGTCTCCCCCGGTTTCCGAGGAGGTTTGCGGTCGCATGAAGGTGGCGAAGTTTGGCGGCACGTCGTTGGCCTCGGCCGAGCAGTTCCGCAAGGTCGGTCGCATCGTCGCGTCCGACCCGCAGCGGCGGATCATCGTGGTTTCCGCGCCCGGCAAGCGGTACAAGGCGGACACGAAGGTGACGGACATGCTGATCGCCTGCGCCGAGCGGTGCCTAGCGTTCGGTTCGGCCGACGAAGAGGTCCGCGCCATCGCCGAGCGCTACGGCGAGATCGCGCGGGAGCTCGGTCTTGGGGACGCAATCACGAAGACGGTAGCCAATGACCTCCGGGGCCGCCTCGCGGGCGACAAGAAGCATCGGGGGCGTTTCATTGACACGTTGAAGGCTGCGGGCGAGGACAACTGCGCGAAGCTCTTCGCGGAGTTCCTGCGCAGCCTGGGGCTCGAGGCGAGCTACGTGAGCCCGCGCGAGGCTGGGCTGCTGGTGAGCGACGAGTTCGGCAATGCCCGCGTGCTGCCCGAGTCCTACGCCAACCTGCGCCGCCTCCGCGAGCGGCCAGGCGTCACCGTCTTCCCCGGCTTCTTCGGCTACTCCCCGAAGGGCGACGTAGTGACCTTCCCGCGCGGGGGTTCGGACATCACGGGCTCGGTCGTCGCGGCGGGCGTGAAGGCGGAGCTGTACGAGAACTTCACCGACGTGGATTCGGTCTTCGTGGCCAGCCCGAGCATCATCGAGAAGCCGTGCGCGATTGTCGAGATCACCTACCGCGAGATGCGCGAGCTATCCTACGCAGGCTTCAGCGTGTTCCACGAGGAGGCCCTCGAGCCCGCCTACCGCGCCGGCATCCCAGTGTGCATCAGGAACACCAACAACCCGACGGCCCCCGGCACGATAATCGTGCCTGAACGGACGCTGGCCGCGGGGGCTGTGACGGGCATCGCGTGCGACGGCGGCTTCTGCTCGGTCTACATGAGCAAGTACCTGATGAACCGCGAGGTGGGCTTCGGCCGCCGCCTGCTCCAGATCCTCGAGGAGGAGGGCATCTCCTTCGAGCACTGCCCGACGGGGATAGACAACATCTCGGTCATCCTGCGCGAGAAGCACTTCGACGCCGCGAAGGAGGCGCGGGTGGTCGAGCGCATCCGCCGCGACCTGGCGGTGGACGACGTGAGCGTGGAGCGCGACCTGGCGCTCGTGATGATCGTGGGCGAGGGCATGCGGCACACGGTCGGCATCGCGGCCCGCGCCACAGCAGCCTTCGCCCGCGCTGGCGTCAACATCGAGATGATCAACCAGGGCTCCTCCGAGGTCTCCATGATGTTCGGCGTCAAGGCCCCCGATGCCCACAACGCCGTGAGGGCCCTCTACCATGAATTCTTCGTCAAGCCCGCGGCATCGTGACCCGGCCGGCACGGCCTCGGCCCCCCGCGCCCGCATCGTGTCCATTGCGGAGAGCCAAGACTGCCTGAAGGCAGGACTCCAAACAAGGACAGAGCGCGTTTGGAGTCCTGGCTTTAGCCAGTTCTTGCCCGAGAGACGGAACACGTCTTCGGGCAGGATGGCTTGCCGTGACGCGACGCGCATCGGGTTGGGGGCGGCGCTGGGCCTGTTGCTGGCCGCTCTCTCGGCGTCTGCCGCCGACTGGCCGGCGTATCGCGGCGACAACCAGCGCAGCGGCGCCACGGCCGAGGCGCTCCCGCTGCCGTTGGAGTTGGACTGGTCCTACCAGACCCTCGTCGGCCCAAGCCCCGCCTGGCCCGAATCACCCGCCAAGCAGGACGTGTGGCACAGGCACGCGTGGATGGCGCCCACCCTCTCCTACGACTGGGCGCCGCAGTTGGCCGTGGCCGACCCTGTGGATGGGCGGGTCTACTTCGGCTCCTCTGGCGACGACGCGGTCTACTGCCTCAGCGCGGCGACCGGCGGGCACCGCTGGTCGTTCGCAACCGAGGGGCCGGTGCGGCTGGCCCCGACGCTGGCCGACGGGCGGCTCTACGTCGGCTCCGACGACGGCTGCCTCTACTGCCTGAACGCCGCCGACGGCAAGCTCCTCTGGCGCTATCGCGCCGGGCCGGAGGACCGCCGCCTGCCGGGGAACGGCAGGATGGTCTCGCTCTGGCCCATCCGCAGCGGCATCGTTGTCGAGGGCGGGGCCGTCTACTTCTGCGCCGGGCTATTCCCCGACCAGGGCACGTTCCTGCTCGCGCTCGACGCCAAGGAGGGCAAGCTTCTCTGGAAGGAGGCTCTCAAGGTCACGCCCGAGGGCCACCTGCTCGCCTCGGCGGACCGCCTGTTCGTGCCCACGGGCCGCACGGCGCCCCAAGTCTACGACCGGGCCGACGGCAAGGACCTGGGAGCCGTCCCCGGCGGCTTCGGCGGTAAGGCCGGCGGCACCTTCGCCCTCCTGGCCGGCGAGTTCCTCATCCACAGCAGCGGCGAGGACGGGATGCTGCTCATCGCCACGTCCGACGGGCGCCAGCGGGTCGCCTCGCTCCCTGGCCTGCGCCTGGTCGTCGAAGGGCCGACCGCCTACGTCCTCACGAAGGATCGCCTCCGCGCGATTGAGCTTGGCCTCTACATCGAGGCGGGCCGCCTCCGGGCCAAGAAGGCCAGGACGCCCGAGGAGCAGAAGCGCCTCGAGGAGCTGGACGGCGAGCGCAAGGCGTATGTGAAGTGGGATGTGCCGTGCAACAACCCCCACGAGCTGATCCTGGCGGGCGAGACGCTCTTGGCCGGCGGCGAGGACCGCGTGGTGGCCTACCGCGCGGCGGACGGCAAGGCCGTGTGGACTGGTGTGGTCTCTGGCCGAGCGCACGGGCTGGCCGTGGCCGTCGGACGCCTCTTCGTGAGCACGGACACCGGAGCCATCCACTGCTTCACGCCCGGCCCGGGGATGACGGGGGGCATCCACGAAGCACGGCCAGGGGACTTCCCCGATGCCCAGCGAGGCACGCTGCACAAGCAGTTGGCCGAGAAGATCCTCGCTGCCGCCGATGGTGACCAGGGCTATTGCCTCGTGCTCGGGGCGGGGGACGGCACGCTCGCCTACGAGATTGCGAAGCGCTCCCGCTTCCACGTGATCGTCCTCGAGCGCGACCCCGCCAAGGCCTGGGCCGCCAGGAACCCCCTGTGGCAGGCGGGCCTCTGCGGCACACGCATCAGCGTCCACTGCGGCACGCTCGACACGGTTCGCTACCAGCCGCTCTTCGCCAACGTCGTCACCGTGGCCGATGCGGCGGCGCTGCCGGCCGCGGCCGAAGTCTGGCGCGTCCTGCGCCCCTGCGGCGGCACGGCGGCCATCGTCCTCCCGCCCGACGCGGCGGAGGGGCCGAAGCTCGCGGCGTGGGGCGCCCAGGCCATTCCCGGCTGGAAGGCAGAGAAGGACCGCGATGGCTTCTGGGTGGGCACGGCGCGCCGCGGGCCGCTGCCAGGGGCGGGCGAGTGGACGCATCTCTATGCCGACGCCGCCAACACCGCGTGCAGCGGCGACACGCTTGCCCCAGGCCCCGTCTCAGTCCAGTGGTTCGGCCGGCCCGGCCCGCGCCGCATGCCCGACCGCCACGACAAGACGGCTGGCCCCGTCTACGCGGCCGGGCGGCTCTTCGTCACGGGCGACAACTACATCGCCGCCCTCGACGCCTACAACGGCACCGTGCTCTGGGAACGCGATGTGCCCGATTCCGTCCGGCTCGGCGCGCTGAAAAACTGCGGGAACCTGGCGGCCACCGAGGACTGCCTCTACATGGCCGTGGCCGCGAAGTGCCTCGCCCTCGACGCCAGGACTGGGCGCCAGAAGTTCGTCGCGCCCTGCAAGACCGAATGGGGCTACATCGCGGCAGTGGACGACCTCCTCCTGGGCAGCGACACCAGGCCCCTCGCCTCGTATCGCTACCAGACGCTCGACACCGAGGTGCTCATCTGGCGCGACCGCATGCCCGTCGTGTGCAGCGACAGCGTGTTCGCCCTCGACCGCCAGAGCGGCAAGAAGCTGTGGGACTATGCGCCCGCGCCGACGCAGGGCGTGATCATCAACCCCACCCTCGCCGCCGGCGGGGGCCGGCTCTACTTCGTCGAGAGCGCCAACCCCGAGACCCGCGACGCCGCCGACGGCCGCCTCCGCCTCGACCTCCTGCTGGGCAAGGGGGCCAGCCTGGTCGCACTCGACCTCCGCTCCGGCAAGCCGCTCTGGTCCAAGCCCGCCGCCCTCGAGCAGCTCCAGCACGCCATCTACCTGAGCTATGCCCACGAAACCGTGCTCATCACCGGCACGCGAAACGCCCTGGTCGAGAAGCAGCGGCGCGTACGCTACGACCTCGCGGCCTTCGACGCCGCGACGGGCAGGGAGCTCTGGCGGAACACCCAAACGCCAGTGCCCGACCACATCCTCCAGGGGCCGCACGGCGAACAGGTCCAGCACTCGGCCATCGTGGGCGACGTCATCTACAACACGGGCTTCGCCTGCCGCCTGCGCACCGGCGAGCCGGCTCCCGTCTGGAAGTGGCAGAAGAGTCCCACGTGCGGCACCATCACGGCGTCGGCCCGCTGCGCCTTCAGCCGCTACTCCAACGCCAGGATGTTTGACCTCAAGACCGGCGAGCACACCGACCTGACCGCCGTGATACGCCCGGGCTGCTGGGTCAACATCATTCCCGCCGGCGGGCTCGTCCTCGTCCCCGAAGCCGCCTCGGGCTGCATCTGCGGCTACCCGCTCCAGACCTCCATTGCCTTCTTAACACAATCTGCCCCGCGATGAGGGCCGAAGATGAGCAGGCTCCTGAAGCAGATTGAGATCGAAGGTAAGCCGGCCACTGCGCTCTTCGACAGTGGGGTGCGTCACTCATTCGTGCGCCGTGAGTTGCTCGCCGGCGTGCCCATGTGCGCTCTGCGGGAACCCTACCGCGTCCGGCTAGCCGAGCAGGTGATCGAAGTCAAGGAGGAGTACATAGCAATCGGCGCCATCGAGGGGTTGAGTTTCGACGCTGGAGTGATCCCTATGGACGAACTCGGAGAAGCTGATAGCCAAGCCCTCGACGCAATCATCGGCACGTTCGCCATGGGGAAATGGGAGATCAGGCTCGACCCCGAGAGGGGCACCCTCGATCTCGAAGGGCTGCGCCGCCGCACTTTCACTGAGTACGCCACCCCCCGGACAGAGGGGCAAAAGCCCCGTCCCGAAGGGACGAAAGGGGTTAGCCGGCGGCTTCAGCCGCCGGATCGCGGCGCACACACAACCCAGTCCCGAAGGGACGGCAGAAGCTCCGCGGCGAGCCGGTCCGGTCCCCGTGTCTGCCGTCCCTTCGGGACTTCGCTGGTATTGGGGCCTGAGTCCGGCGGCTGAAGCCGCCGGCTAACCACTGTGCTCCCTTCGGGAGCAAGAAATCGAGCTCTGTTGGAAGCGGAAAATCGCGCTCCCTTGGGAGCAAGAAACCGAATGAGGAGCAATGCATGAGTACGCTCGGTCCTCTGTCCCGTCGTGCATTTCTCGGCGGCACGGCAGCAGCAATCGGCTTTCTCGTGGTGCCGCGGCACATCCTCGGCGGCGAGGGGCAGAGGGCGCCGAGCGAGAAGCTCGGCGTCGCAGGCATCGGCTGCGGGGGGAAGGGCGATAGCGATGTGGCCGGGATGGCCAGCGAGAACATCGTGGCCATCTGTGATGTGGACCAGAGCCGCGCCGCCGGCGTCGCCAAGCGCCACCCCAACGCCAGGTTCTTCCGCGACTACCGCGTGATGCTCCAGGAGATGGAGAAGCAGATTGACGCGGTGACGGTCTCGACCGCCGACCACAGCCACGCTCCTGCCTCGATGATGGCCATCAAGATGGGCAAGCACTGCTTCACCCAGAAGCCGCTCACCCACTCGATGTTCGAGGCCCGCGCCCTCGGCGAGGCGGCCCGCAAGCACAAGGTCGCCACCGTCATGGGCATCCAGGGCCACTGCGGCGAGCACCAGCGCATCCTGTGCGAGTGGGTCTGGGCCGGCATCCTCGGCCCCGTCCGCGAAGTCCACATCTGGACCGACCGCCCCGGCCGCTGGTGGAACACCCAGGGCATGGACCGCCCCAAGGACAACCCGCCCTGCCCACCGAAGCTCGACTGGAATCTCTGGCTCGGCCCGGCCCCCGAGCGCCCCTACCACCCCGTCTACCACCCCGTCGCCTGGCGCGGCTGGTGGGACTTCGGCACCGGCGCCCTGGGCGACATCGCCTGCCACGCCTTCGACGGCGTCTTCTGGGCGCTCAAGCTCGGCCAGGCCAAGTCCTTCGAGGTCGAGGCCGTCCACTCCGGCCACAACGGCGAGACCTATCCAAAGTGGTCCGTCATCACCTACCGCATCGCCGCCCGGGCCGACATGCCTGAGCTGAAGCTCGTGTGGTACGACGGCGGCAAGATGGCGGAACGCCCCAAGGAGCTGGAGCCCGACCGCAAGCTGGGCGACAACGGCCACATCCTGGTCGGCGACAAGGCCACGCTCTTCGACAGCCGCATCATCCCCGAGGCCAGGATGAAGGAGATGCAGGCCGCCCTCCCGCCAAAGACCCTCCCTCGCTCCCCCGGCATCTACGAGGAGTTCAAGCGCGCCATTCGCGGCGGCGAGCCGTGCGGCGCCAACTTCCCCGACTTCTCAAGCCCACTCACCGAGCTGGTCCTCGCCGGCAACGTCGCCATCCGCGCCGGCAAGAAGCTCGCCTGGGACTGGGCCGCCCTTCGCTGCACCAACGTCCCCGGGGCCAACGCCTTCGTCCACCGCGAATACCGCAAGGGGTGGACATTGTAGGTGAAGCAACATGAGAGCGAAGTACGACTTCAGCAAGGTGCGGCGCGGAGCTGTCATTCCTCCGGCGCGTAACAAGGTCAGGATCACGATCCGCCTCGACCGCGAGATCGTGGACCGGTTCAGGGCGAAAGTTGAGGCCGCCGGCTGCGGCAACTACCAGACCCTGCTCAACAACGCGCCCCGCGGCTACATCGCGCATCAGGAGGAACCGCTCGAGGAAACCCTCAGAAGAGTCGTCCGAGAGGAACTCCACGCCGTCCACTGAGCGCTTGGAAAGGAAGGGACCGATGTGCCCACGCGTCTGGGCGGTTGCACTCCTGCTCATCGGTTGCGCGGTTCTGGCCGGCGAGGGTGAGCCGCCGCGGCCGCCTCTCCGCGAACTGACCGGCCCGGAGCTGCGCGATGCGCAGCAGATGCGGGACCGCGCCGACCTGTTGCGCGCCGCCTATGAGCGCCCGCGCCAGGGGCCGAAGGGAGCAGAGAAGGACGAAGGCGAGTTCGCCAAGGTCGTCGTCGCCTACGCGGACGCCATTGAGAAGTACTCGGGGTCCGACATCGCCGCCTATTGCCAGGTTCGGCTGGCCGGCTTCTACCAGTTCGGCAGAGAGTACGACAAGGCCACCAAAGTCCTCAGCGACCTAGCCCAGCGCTACGCTGGCACGGAACACGAAGCACAGGCCTACTTCACGCTTGGCCTGATGCACCTCCAGGCCCGCCACGATCCCGCGAGCGCGCTCCCCTGGTTCCAGAAGGTCCCCGCACCACCAACTGCTGGCGACGACGGCGCCGTGCCGGACCGGAGCTACGGCCAACCCGACAAGCTCTACCTCTCCTCTCAGCAGAGCGCCGCGAGGTGTGAGATCCGTCTCGGGAAGCCAGCCGATGCCGCGCGCCGCATCGAGGCCCTCGGGAAGCGATACCCTCAGTACAAGAAGTCCATTGACGGCAGCCTTCGCTGGGAGGTCCGCAGCGCCCTCTCCGACCACACCCTCAAAGCCATCAAACCCACGGAGGAAACGAGGAAACGATGTTGGAGGTCGTTTTCGTGTGACTTCGCGCGAGCGAGAGCTGGCCGCCATCCGTCACGAGGTGCCCGACCGCATTCCCGTGGACCGAATCTGCATTGAGACGCTCGAGCAGCTCGCAGCCCATCTGGGCATCGCCCCGTGAAAAACGACGTTGGAGGTCGTTTCCGTTTCTGCGTCGAGGACGAGTTGGGCATTGACGGGCGGCTCGTTTGCCCCGGCTTCGTCGGCGAGGGGGCGAAGCCGCCAGCAGGCGAGCCGCTCGATGAGTGGGGCGCGCCGGCCTTCCCTGGCTACGGCACGGCGCATTGCTATCCGCTAGCCGGCGCCACAACTGTGGCGGCGATTGAGCGATATCCCTGGCCCGACCCTGCCTGCTACGACTATGATGGCGCCGCCCGCCTCGCCCGCCAATGGGGCACGCGATATGCCGTCCGCGGTCCCTACTGGAAACCGTTGTTCTGCCGCGTCTGCTCGCTGTTTGGCATGGAGGAGGCGATGGTGAAGATGGCCCTTCCGCCGGCCGTCTTCGAGGCCGCGTTGGAGAAGGTCGCTGAGCACACGGCGCCGCTCTGCGAGCGGCTCCTTGCGGCCTGCGGCGATGCGATGCCCATCCTGTGCCTGGGCGACGACTTCGCCACGCAGCGCGGCCTGATGCTCTCGCCCGCCCAGTGGCGCCGCTTTCTCAAGCCGCACCTCGCACGGCTCTTCGACGTCAGCAAGCGGATGGGCAAGCTCGTCTGGTTCCACTCCTGCGGCGACATCACGGCGGTTCTGCCGGACCTGATTGACATCGGGGCCGACGTATGGGAGACGGTGCAGCTTCACACCCTGCCGCTCTCGCCCGCCGAGCTGAAGCGCCAGTTCGGTCGCCACATCGCCTTCTTCGGCGGCGTGAGCACCCAACGGCTCCCCTTCGCATCGCCCGACGAGGTCCGCGCCGAGACCCTTCGCTCCATCGAGGCCTTGGGGAAGGGCGGTGGCTACATCTGCGGCCCCGACCACCACATCAAGCCCGATGTGCCGCCCGCCAACGCCGTGGCCCTCTTCCGCGCCGCCACTTCCTTCCGCCGCCTACATGAACGACGTTGGAGGTCGTTTTACTGCCTGGGACATGAGTCAGTCGTGACCTTGCCGTTGTGGATGGAGCCAGACGCATCCCCTTCGGCAGCGGGGATCGAGACGCCCGCGAACTCCGGGCGGTGGCCACCGAAGCGGAGGGCATCCGTTACCCCTGGCCGCGCATTGCGGCCGGGAAACGACGTTGGAGGTCGTTTTGGTTCTTGACCTTGCTGTCCCTATCTAGGATGCCTGCGAGGGCGTCCCCCGGGGCGCAGTGTGTGCTCCAGTCCCAACGCTGTTGCGATGACCTGGGTCCATGGTTCGGTGCCGAATGGACGACCGCGCGCGATGCACTGCCGCAACCGATCCAACTCGTCCTGGGTCAGCGGCGTGTTCACGTAGTCAGGCCAGTCCTCCGGCCAAGCGTCATGCCCCCGTTCCCCCGGTTCAGGACGTGGTAGACAACGCCTCCGACTGCGTTCCTGTGGAACACCGACAGGCTCTCCTGAAACGACGCTGGAGGTCCTTTTGTTTTCCATTGTCCCCTGCGTACTCTATGCCGTCCCCACCCCGAATGCAAGAAGGGCATTGCAGAAAGGGCGCTGGAGGTCGTTTTTCGTCGTTTTGTGTTTTGATGGCGTCGCTTGGCGGACGGGGATGTCGTGACCTTGCCCTCACGCAGAAAGGACGAGAAAGGACGTTGGAGGCAATGCCCATGCTATAGACGCAACATATTGTGTACCAAGGACTTATGTAACGGATAGGGTTTGATCCGCAGTGCGGCAGCATTGCGGATCAAACCCTATCCGTTGCACTGCAGATCAAACCCTATCCGTTCTACATGATCTACGTCACGATCGTCCGCGCGCACATGGCGCAAGCCGCGGCACGTGCGGGACTGCCGCCGGGCCGCCTGAGCTTCGGACGTGGAGCCGAAGCCTGCCTTCGTGCCTGGCACCGCCTTGCGGTGCTACCGACGGCTGCCCACGACGCCATCCGGTGCGAACTCCTCGAACACCTTGCCACCTTGGTCATCGCCGAACGTCCTGGCCGCTCCTTCGAGCGCGACACTCAGAAGCGCCGTGCCGCATCCCGTTCCAAGAAGGCCCAAACCTTGCGAAGCAAAGCACATGCAGCTTAACGCA
>Ga0194112_10010246_pt1 | contig 11786 bp, 12 predicted proteins | sample TA2MahC400mmetaG_FD_146191 | JGI IMG/M metagenome (GOLD analysis project Ga0194112, IMG submission 146191) | Freshwater microbial communities from Lake Tanganyika, Tanzania - TA2015016 Mahale Deep Cast 400m | ecosystem: Environmental > Aquatic > Freshwater > Lake | place: Tanzania: Lake...
AGGGTCCGATCGGATGTTGCCGGCGAAACCGCAGCCCTCCCAACCCGCGGCGCCGCAACCGCGTCCACAGCCGCGCTTCCGGCGGCGTCAGCCGACGCCGCAGGACCCGAGCGCGCGAGACAGTTCCTTCCCAGACAACCACCGGCGATCCTCCCCTCGTCCATGCAATGTGACGTCGCGCCGAAGTCAAGAACCCCTCCGTCTCGCCTGCGGCGAGCCACCTCCCCCCCGCCTCCGGCCCGGGGAGGAGACAGCGCCGCCCACGTCTCCTCCCCACATCGTGGGGAGGGGGACCATCCGAAGGATGGTGGAGGGGCTCTTCAACACACGCGATCTCAAATCTTGCGACCCGCCCTCGCGCGCGCCATCTGCCCCTTCATGAACAGCGAACAGACCCCGACCGGCCCCGGCTGGCATGGCACCACCATCCTGGCGGTGCGCAAGAACGGCCGCACCGTCATCGCCGGCGACGGCCAGGTCTCGATGGGGGCGACCGTGGTCAAGGGCGCGGCGCGCAAGGTCCGTACCCTGGCGGGCGGCAAGGTCCTGGCCGGGTTCGCGGGCGCCACGGCCGACGCCTTCACCCTGATCGAGCGGCTGGAGGCCAAGCTGGAACAGTATCCGGACCAGCTGGCACGCGCCTGCGTCGATCTGGCCAAGGACTGGCGCACAGATCGCTATCTGCGTCGGCTGGAAGCCATGCTGCTGGTGGCCGATGCGTCGTCGATCTTCACCGTCACCGGCGTCGGCGACGTGCTGGAGCCCGAGCACGGCGTGGCGGCGGTGGGCTCGGGCGGCAACTACGCCCTGGCGGCGGCGCGTGCCCTGGTCGATCACACCGACATGGACGCCGAAGCGGTCGCGCGCCAGGCCATGGCAATCGCCGCCGACATCTGTGTCTACACCAACGGGCGGCTGACGGTGGAAACCCTCGGCTAGCACCTGGGCTGAACCTCAGGCGTCCGGCCCGCGTTGGCTCGGGGTAAACAGGAGCCCCGATCCCATGAGTGTCTTTTCCTCCATCTGGAACGCCGTGACCCGGCGCAAGCCCCAGGCGAAGCCCACCGCCGCACCCGCCGCAACTCCGGCTCAGGCCGCGCCGCGTCCCACCCCGGCCCAGGCCGCCCCGGCGGCCGCCGCACCCGCCCAGGCCGCCCCGGCCCAGCCCGTGGATGTCGAGGCCGTGTTGCAGGACCTGGCCGAAGAAAAGGGTGGCGGCGGCAACTGGCGCACCTCGATCGTCGACCTGCTGAAGCTGCTCGACCTCGATTCCAGCCTCGACGCGCGCAAGGAACTGGCGACCGAGCTCGGCGTCAACGCCGGGGCCCACGGCTCGGCCGAACAGAACACGGCCCTGTCCAAGGCGGTCTGGAAGAAGCTGGCCGAAAACGGCGGCCAGGTCCCGGCCTCGCTCAAGGACTGACGCTCGCGCCATGCCCTCGTCCGTCATCCGCCGCTTCAGCTATGACGAGCCGAAGCGGCGGCTGCGGATCGTCTTCACCTCGGGCGATGTCTACGACTACGAGGGCGTGCCGTCCCAGCTCGTGGCCGACTTCCGCGCCGCCTTTTCCAAGGGCCAGTTCTTCGGCCCCAACATCCGCGACCGCTTTCCCTGTCGCCGTGTCGAACGCGGCGACAGGGGCGCGACATTGCACCGACTGGAGGTCTGAACCATGCTGGATCATACCGGCTTCGTCGTCACCGACCTCGAGGCGTCGCGCCGCTTTTATGATGCCGTAGCCCAGGCACTGGGTCTCGGCACCCTGACGATCAACGATCAGGCCTTCCTGCTGGGCAAAAGCGCCGAAGAGCCCGTGCCCTCACTGTGGATCGGAACCGCTATCCCATCCTATTGGCCACAGGGCGCCCGGCCCGCCGCCAACCCCATGCACGTGGCCTTCCAGGCGGACAGCAAGGCGCGGGTGCAGGCCTTCCACGACGCGGCGCTGGCTGCCGGCGGTCGCGACCACGGGGCGCCGGGACCGAGGCCGGAGTTCGGCTACTACGGTGCCTTCGTGCTGGATCCTGACGGCAACAATATCGAGGCCACCTATCGCGGCCCCGACGCCCTGGAGACCTGAGGTCCCAGTCCTTCAGGGCATTAAGCCCAACCGCCATCGTCTGATCAGGCGGCCGCGCCGACCGTGACGAACCGGGGTCGACCCACACCAGGGTCAGCCGGCCTAGCCCTCGTCGTCGCCCGCCAGTCCCATCATGTGGAAGCCGGCATCGACATGGACCACCTCGCCGGTGGTCGACAGGCCCAGATCGGACAACAGCCACAGGGCACACCCGGCCACCCCTTCCATGCTCGTGTCTTCCTTCATCGCCGACATGGCGCGGCCTTGGGCGATCATGCCGCGACCGCCCGAAATGCCCGCCAGCGACAGGGTGCGCATGGCCCCGGCCGAGATGGCGTTCACGCGGATGCCTTTGGGCCCCAGGTCGCGCGCGATATAGCGGGTGGCGGCTTCCAGCCCGGCCTTGGCCACCCCCATGGTGTTGTAGTTCGGGATGGCCCGCTCGGCCCCCAGATAGGTCATGGTCACCATCGACCCGCCGTTCGGCATCAGTTTCGACGCGCGCTTGGCCACATCGACGAAGCTGAACACCGAGATGTTCATGGCCAGCAGGAAGCTGTCGCGCGTGGTGTTGTCGACAAAGGAGCCCTGCAGCTCGTTCTTGTTGGCGAAGGCGACCGAGTGGACCACGAAGTCCAGTGTGCCGAATTCGCGCTCGATTTCGGCGAAGGCTAAGTCCATCGAGGCGTCGTCGGTGACGTCGGCCTGGACGATCAGCCTGGCCCCCACGCTCTCGGCCAGCGGCCGCACCCGGCGCTCCAGCCCCTCGCCCAGATAGGTGAAGGCCAGCTCCGCCCCTTGCGCCGCCAGTTGCTGCGCGATGCCCCAGGCGATGGAATTGGCGTTGGCCACGCCCAGGATCAGGCCCTTCTTGCCCTTCATCAGCTCGCCGGTCGGCATGTTCCAGGCGGATTCGGTGGCCATCTCGGTCTCTCCTTGGCGATGGCCACTTTCTGGACGGTCGCGACCCATGGGGCAAGTTTCGCCTGCCGGATATGCGAGGGGTCGCCCGATTTCACCTTTGCGATCAAGGCGCGGTGCGCGGTTCGTCGCTGAAAACCCGCCCTGGGTCCAGGCCGTGCCAGACTGTCGGGTCAGACGGACGAAGGAGGATGCGGCCCTGAATTCAGACCCTTCAGACCCTTCAGACTGCTTTTTTTCCTCAGCCCTGCCGATACGGGCTCAGCTCCTGCGTCATCGCCTCGATCTCGGCCGCGACGCCCGCCCGCTCCTGGGCCAGATAGGTCGCGACAGGCTGGGCCAGGGCGGGATCGGCGATCCAGTGGGCCGAGCGGACGGGGGTGGGCAGGTAGCCGCGCGCGATCTTGTGCTCGCCTTGCGCCCCCGCCTCGACCCGCGACAGACCGCGCGCGATCGCGAACTCGATGGCCTGATAGTAGCACAGCTCGAAATGCAGGAAGGGCACGTCCTCGACCGTCCCCCACTGGCGACCATACAGGGCGTCGCGGCCGATGAAGTTCAGGGCGCCGGCGATGGGCGTGCCGTCCCGGAAGGCCATGACCAGGGCGATCCGCTCGGCCAGGGTGCGGCCCACCCGGGCGAAAAAGTCGCGCGTCAGATAGGGCCGGCCCCACTTGCGACTGCCGGTGTCCATGTAGAAGGCGAAGAAGGCGTCCCAGTGCTCGGCCTCGATCTCGCCGCCGGTCAGGACACGGATGTCCAGCTCCGCCTGGGCATCGCGCCGCTCGCGCCGGATGGTCTTGCGCCGGTGGGACGACAGGGCGGCCAGGAAGTCGTCGAAGGTGGCATAGCCCTGATTGGTCCAGACGTACTGCACGTCCAGCCGCGGCATCAGCCCGGCCTCCGTCATCACCTCGGCCTCCGCCTCTGTCGGGAAGTTGACGTGCAGCGACGACACCCCGGCCCGCTCCGCCAGGGTCAGCGCCCCCTGGATCAGGGCCGCCTGGACCGTCGCCGCATCGGTGTCGGGATGCGCCAGCAGGCGCGGCCCGGTGGCGGGGGTGAAGGGCACGGCGCCCAGCAGCTTGGGATAGTAGCGCCCGCCCGCCCGCTGATAGGCGTCGGCCCAGGCGTGGTCGAAGACGTACTCGCCCTGGCTATGCCCCTTGAGCCACAGCGGCATGACACCGATCACCCGGCCGTCGGGGTCGTGCAGCGTCAGATGCCGTCCGGCCCAGCCCTGGTCCGGCACCGCGCTTCCGGACGCCTCGCAGGCATCCAGGAAGTCGAAGCTGACGAAGGGATCGCCCGTCGGCCCGGCGCAGGTGTCCCAAGCCTGGCGCCCCACGTCGGCGACGGTGGGGTGGACCTGAAGGGTGAACTCCGCGGTCACCGAACCTCGACGACGGCGTCCACCTCGACGGCGAAGCCCAGCGGCAGCTTGTACACGCCCACGGCGGCGCGGGCGTGGCGACCGGCGTCGCCGAACACCTCGACCATCAGGTCCGAACAGCCGTTGATGACGGCCGGCACGGCCGTGAAGTCCGCTCCGGCCTGGACGAACCCGCCCAGCTTGACGATCCGCACCACCCGATCCAGGTCGCCGCCCAGCGCGTCCGACATCTGGGCCAGCAGGTTGATCCCGCAGAGGCGCGCCGCCTGGAAGGCCTGGTCCGGGCTCACGTCCTCGCCGACCGTACCCTTGATCCCGCCCGACGCATCGTTCGACAGCTGGCCGGAGATGTGCAGCAGGTTGCCGGTCCGCACGAAGCCGACATAGTTGGCCACGGCCTTGGCAGGCTCGGGCAGGGTGATGCCGAGGTCGGCGAGACGGGCGTTGGCGCTCATGGTCGGGGCTCCGTGGTCGGTGTCGGGCCCTTCTAGCGCCTGCGATGACCGGCGTCTCCTCCCCACGCCGAGGCGGGGGGAGGTGGCTCGCGCCCAAGGCGCGAGACGGAGGGGCTCTTGGCTACACCCGGATCACGGCCAGAGCCCCTCCACCACTTCGTGGTCCCCCTCCCCACGATGTGGGGAGGAGACAGGCGCCACCGTCTCCTCCCCGCGCCGAAGGCGGGGGGAGGTGGCTCGGAGCGGAGCGAAGAGACGGAGGGGTTCTTGGGACGCATCCGGTCCGCCCGGCGCTTAACGGTCCGCCAAGCCTGATGTGTCAAAGTCGCGATCATGCAAAGCCTGAGCCCCGACCAGATCGCCGCCTTCCAGGCCGTCCGCGCCCGCCTGAGCCTCGTGGACCTCAGGCGGATCGACCGCGCGGCCTTGGAAGCCGTCATGCCGGCCGAGGCCGCAGCCGGCCACTGGAACTTCGACCTGCCGTCCCATGCCGCCGACCGCGCCCTCGGCGCCGACGCCACCGACGACATGCGCCGCGCCCTGGTCGCCACCTGGGCGCTGGAGATGCCGGTGCGCGTCACCGCGGCCCGGCTTCCGGCCGAGGTGACCGCGCTTCATCCCTGGTGGTTGGATCGACTGGCGGAGTTCCTGACGGCGGCGGACGGGCCTTACGACCGCGATCACTGGGCCAAGGACGTACGCTTCGTCCTGGTGCTGAGTGTGCCCGGCGCGCGCACCCAGACCATCGACCTGTCCTCGCCCATGGGACCGGGCCAGGTGGTGCGGAACGGGCTCGACGGCCACGGCTGGAACCAGGCCTTGGCCTATCTGAAGGCACAAGGGTGGCGCAAGCCCTGGCTGGAGGTGCACACCGAGGCCCGCCACACCGAGGACTTCACCGAGGCCGGCTGGGACCGCGCCTGGGCCACGGCGGCGGCCATCTGCAAGACCCGGCCGGAGCTCGGCGGCATGATCGGATCAAGCTGGTTCTACGACCCCCCGCTGGAGACCATCAGCCCCCGCCTGGCCTATCTGCGCCTGAACCCGTTGAAGGGCGGGGCCTTCATCATCCACCAGGGCGCCGCCGACATCCACTCCGAGCGGGCCGGCGCCACCTCGCCCACCCGCCGCGCCATGATCGAGAGCGGGGAGTATACGCCACGCTCCTGGCTGGTGGCCTGGCCGCGCGACCGGCTGATCGCCTGGGCCGACGCCCGCGCGGCCTCGGAGCTGCCGCTCGCCGCCTAGGCGCCTCGGCTTGACCCTTCGGCGGGCGGGGCATAGGCGGATGGGTCCAATCGACGCGAGACGCCCATGCCCCGCCTGATCCTGCTGCGCCATGGCCAGAGCCAGTGGAACCTGGAGAACCGGTTCACCGGCTGGGTCGACGTGGACCTGACCGAGCAGGGCGAGGCGGAGGCGCGCAAGGGCGGTCAGCTGATCGCCGAAGCCGGCTTCACCCCCCAGGTGATGTTCACCTCGGTGCTGAAGCGGGCCAAGCGCACCGGCGCCCTGGCTCTGCAGACGGCCGGATTGGCGGACGTGCCGATCGTCCAGGACTGGCGCCTGAACGAGCGTCACTACGGCGGCCTGACCGGCCTGGACAAGGCCGAGACAGCGGCCAGGCACGGGGCCGATCAGGTCCATGTCTGGCGTCGAAGCTACGACATTCCCCCGCCCGAGATGGAGCCGGGCAGCGAGTGGGACTTCGCCGACGACCCCCTCTATGCCGGCCAGGTTATCCCCACGACCGAAAGCCTGAAGACCACGCTGGATCGCGTCCTGCCCTACTGGAACCAGGCCATCGCCCCCCGGCTGGCGGCCGGTGACGACGTCCTGATCGTGGCCCACGGCAACTCGCTGCGCGCGATCGTCAAACACCTGTTCGGCGTGCCCGACGACCGGATCGTGGCGGTCGAGATCCCGACCGGCAATCCGCTGGAGATCGACCTGGGTGCCGATCTGAAGCCGCGCTCGGCCAGGTACCTCGACGCAGCGCGCGCGACCGAACTGCCGGTCCCGGCATGAGCGACCCCACCGACGCCGATCGCCAGTTCATGGACCGGGCCATCGCCCTGGCCGAAGGCGCGATGGGCGGCACCTGGCCCAATCCGCCGGTCGGCTGCGTCATCGTCAAGGACGGTCAGGTCGTGGCCGAGGCGGCGACAGCCGCGGGCGGGCGGCCCCATGCGGAGGAACAGGCCGTGCCGTTGGCTGGCGAAGCCGCGCGCGGCGCGACGGCCTATGTCACGCTGGAACCCTGCGGGGCGCGCTCGTCGGGGCGACGATCCTGCGCCCATTTCCTGGCCGAGGCGGGTGTGGCGCGCGTGGTCATCGCTTGCCTGGATCCATCCCCCTTCGCGGCCGGTCGGGGCACCGAGCGGCTCCGCCAAGCCGGGCTGGAGGTGACCACCGGTCTCTGTGGCGACCGGGCGACACGGCTCGCCGAAGGGTTCCTGCACCGGTTGGAGACCGGGCGGCCGATGGTGCGGGTCAGCGAGGATGGCGAGGGCTTCGACGCGCGGTTCGCCGCCTCACCCCGCGCCGATCTGGTCACGGAACTGCAGCGTCTGGGGGAGGCGGGGTATACCCGGCTGTGGACGGCACCGGGCGACCTTGCCGAGGCCTTGCAGACGCAGGGGCTGCTGACGACCTAGCCTGGAGCAAAGCTTCCTTAACCATGATCGGCGCAGGCTGCCCTCATGGCGGCTTCCGATCCCGACATCCTGCGCAAGGCGCTGAGCCAGGCCGAGCTGGACGTCATCTGCAACAAGCATGAGCGGCTGTTCCAGGCAAAGCCGGGCGGCGCGCGCGCGGTGCTGGCCTGGCTGGACCTGTCGGGCCTGGACCTGCGTGGCTGCAACCTGGCGGATGCGGACTTCTCAGGTGCGCGGCTGCACGACTGTGACCTGACAGGCGCTCGCCTGGACAACGCCAGCTTCTTCGGGGCCGATCTGCAGGGGGCGACCCTGCTGGACGCCAGCCTGCGGCGTGCCGACCTGCGAGGCGCCTGTCTTCGCGGGGCGGACCTCAGCGGGGCGGACCTGTTCGAGGCCGATCTGCGCGAAGGCACCATCGCCGCCGCCGACCGTCAGGCGGGCTTTCGCGTCATCGAGGCCAAGGGTCGGATCGAGACCGTGGCCCAGGGCGCCTGCCTGGCCGGAGCCAACCTCCAGAACTCCAAACTGTCCGGCATCGTGGCCCAGGCTGCGGACTTCTCCGACGCCATCATGAAGGATTGCAAGCTGGTTCGGGCCAATCTGAAGCAGGCCAATTTCCGGGGCACGGACCTGGCCGGAGCCGATCTGTCGGGAGCGGACCTGTCCGGCGCTGATCTCACCGACGCGGTGCTGGTCGGCGTCAAGTCCGCCATGTGGCGGACCGACGGCGCACGGATGGACGGCGTCCTGACCGATGCCCGGTCATCGGGCCAGCCGGTCGCCCGCATGCCGGCCGCCGAGATGCTGCACGACCATGCGGTCTGGTGCGAGAGCGGGGGACGCGACGGCCAGCCGTCGGTCTTCGACAAGGTGGACCTGCGGGGCCTGGGTTCCATTGCCGGGCTGAACCTGACGGCGCTCTCGGCCAAGGGCGCGGTCTTCTACGGCCTGGACATGGAAGGAGTGCAGTTGCAGGGCGCGCATCTGGAAGGCGCGGACCTGCGCTCGGCCAATCTGAGGCGGGCGGATCTGAGGGGAGCGAGGCTGTCCGGGGCTCGCCTGACGGGCGCGGACCTGCGCGAGGCTCAGTTGGGGCCGTTGATGATCGGACCGGACCGCCTGCTGCCGGCCGACCTGTCACAGGCGATCCTGCGCGGCGCGGACCTGAGTGGAGCCGATCTGCGGAGACTTGTCGTCCGCGGCGCGGACTTCAGCCGGGCACGGCTGCATGATGCCGATACCCGTGGTGTCGACTGGACGGAAGCGGCTACGACCGGTGCGCGCGGCCTGGATGCCACACCGATCGCGACGGCCGTGCCCGCCGCAGAGCTTCTGAGCGCCTGATCAGCCGGCGCTACGGACGGCCTGGGCGACATCATCCACCACCGACCGGACCAGGGCCTCGTCGTCTCCTTCGGCCATCACGCGGATCAGGGTCTCCGTCCCTGACGCGCGTACCAGCAGACGGCCCTGGCCGTCGAGGCGGCGTCCGCCGACCTCAATGGCCGCCTTGACCCGCTCGTCTTCAAGCGGCCTGCCCTGGCGGTAGCGGACGTTCTCCAGCAATTGCGGCACGGGGTCGAATTGACGCGCCAGTTCGCTCATCGGCCGGCCGCTCTCGACCATCACCGCCAGGACCTGGAGCGCGGCCATCAGGCCGTCGCCGGTGGTGGCGTGGTCGTGCAGGATCAGGTGGCCGGACTGTTCGCCGCCCAGGTTGAAGCCTCCGGCGCGCATCCGCTCCATCACATAGCGGTCGCCGACGGCGGTGCGCTCCAGCGTCAGGCCCTCGGCCGCGAGCGCGCGCTCCAGGCCGAGATTGGACATGACGGTGGCCACCACCCCGCCGCCGGACAGCCGTCCGCGCTGGGCCCAGTCCTTGCCGATCAGGGCCATGATCTGGTCGCCGTCCACGACCTGGCCCCTTTCGTCGCAGATGATCAGCCGGTCGGCGTCGCCGTCTAGGGCGATGCCGATGTCGGCACGGTACTGTTTGACCGCCGCCGCCAGGGTGGCGGGGTGGGTCGAGCCGCATTCGTCGTTGATGTTGGTGCCGTTGGGCGACACCCCCACGGCGCAGACCTCGGCCCCGAGTTCGAACAGGGTGGTCGGGGCGACGCGGTAGGCGGCGCCATTGGCGCAGTCGACGGCGATGCGCAGGCCCTGGAGGCTGAGGGTCCGGGGGAAGGCGGACTTGGCCACCTCGACATAGCGCCAGGGGGCCTCGTCGATGCGCTTGACCCGGCCGAGCCTGTCGGCGGGGGCCAGGCCGACGTCGAGCGCCTGATCCATCATCTCCTCGATGGTGCGTTCGGTGTCGTCCGAAAGCTTGTAGCCGTCCGGGCCGAACAGCTTGATGCCGTTGTCGGCATAGTCGTTGTGCGAGGCCGAGATCATGACGCCCAGGTCGGCGCGCATCGAGCGGGTCATCATGGCTACGCCCGGCGTCGGGATGGGACCGAAGGTTCGCACGTCCATGCCCACCGAGGCGAAGCCGGCCACCAGCGCCGGCTCGATCGTGTAGCCGGACAAGCGGGTGTCCTTGCCGATCACCACCAGGTGGCGGCGGTCGTCCTGGCTCATAAACAGCCGGCCGGCGGCCAGGCCGACCCGCAGCGCCACCTCGGCGGTCATCGGATGGGTATTGGCACGCCCACGGATGCCGTCGGTGCCGAAATACTTCCTGTCCGCCATGCCGGCCTCCCCTGTCGGTCGCGGCAATCTTGCGAAACCGCTTTTTAGTCGATCCGGGGCCAGGGTCCGCCTAAGCAGGCGGATGGCCCGCGCCCGGCTTAGACCGGGACGGCGAACCGTGCAAAGTCGCCGGCCCCTTCGTCGACCCAGGAACCCATCATCATGTGCGGCATCATCGGTATCGTGGGGACCCGGCCGGTGGCCGAACGGCTGATCGAGAGCCTCAAGCGGCTGGAATATCGCGGCTACGACTCCGCCGGGATCGCGGCTGAGGTCGACGGGCGGCTGGAGCGACGCCGCGCGCCCGGGAAATTGCGTGAGCTGGAGCGGGTGCTGGAAGTCCAGCCGCTGCAGGCCACGACCGGCATCGGCCACACCCGCTGGGCCACACATGGAGCGCCGACCGAGCGGAACGCCCACCCCCACATCGCCGGCCGTGTGGCGGTGGTGCACAACGGCATCATCGAGAATTTCGCCGAACTGAAGGCCGAGCTCCAAGCCTCGGGGGCCGAGTTCCAGTCCGACACCGACACCGAGGTTGTGGCGCATCTGCTGGACCGGCACCTGTCGGACGGGCTGGGGCCGCTGGAGGCATTCCAGGCGACCTTGAAGCGGCTGTCGGGGGCCTTTGCATTGTGCGTGCTGATCACCGGCGAGGAGGACGTGATCCTGGCTGCGCGAAACGGCCCGCCCCTGGCCGTGGGACACGGGGACGGCGAGATGTTCATCGGCTCCGACGGCCTGGCGCTGGGGCCGTTCACCAATCGTGTGACCTATCTGGAGGACGGCGACCATGTGATCGCCACCCACGATGGCGCGCACATCTTCGACGCCTCGGGCACGGAGGTCAGCCGACCGATCAAGACCGTGCCGGCCTCGGCCGTGCTGATGGAGAAGGGCAACTACCGCCACTTCATGGAAAAGGAGATTCACGACCAGCCCGAGGGCTGCCAGCGCACCATCGCGGCCTATGTCGATACGCTGGGCGGCCGGGCGACGCTGGGTGGGGTGGACTTCGCCTCCTTGGACCGGATCCAGATCGTGGCCTGTGGCACCTCCTACATCGCCGGCATGATCGGGCGGTATCTGATCGAGCAGCTGGCCGACCTGCCGGTGGACGTCGAGATCGCCTCGGAGTTCCGCTATCGCCAGCCGGCGCTCAGGCCCAATGCCCTGGCCATCGCCATGTCTCAGTCGGGCGAGACGGCCGACACCCTGGCCGCCTTCCGGCACTGTGCCCAGGCCGGGATGAAGACGGCGGCGATCGTCAACGCAACGGAATCCACCATCGCGCGCGAGGCCGATGTCGTCTGGTCGATCCACTGCGGGCCCGAGATCGGCGTCGCCTCGACCAAGGCCTTCACCGCCCAGGTCAGTGTGATGATCGCCCTGGCCATCGCCGCGGCCAAGGCGCGCGGCCATATCGATGCGGCCGAGGAGCGGCGGCTGGTGCGGGTGCTCTTGGAGGCGCCGCGCCTGATCGCCGAGGCCATAGGGCTGGAAGAGGCGATCAAGGACATCGCCCACGACATCGCCAAGGCCCGAGACGTCCTCTACCTGGGACGCGGTCCGATGTCGGCCC
>Ga0194112_10010252_pt1 | contig 11780 bp, 11 predicted proteins | sample TA2MahC400mmetaG_FD_146191 | JGI IMG/M metagenome (GOLD analysis project Ga0194112, IMG submission 146191) | Freshwater microbial communities from Lake Tanganyika, Tanzania - TA2015016 Mahale Deep Cast 400m | ecosystem: Environmental > Aquatic > Freshwater > Lake | place: Tanzania: Lake...
TGACTCCACTGAAAAAAGGGTAAGCATTTCGCAACGTTCAGGTCCTGCGCGGGTTATACAGAGAGAAACCTGAACCTTGCGAGCAAACACTATGTTCCGAAAAAATCAACATCATCTGCAACCCGCGCTGATGAGCGACTTGGATCACCTCACCGAAAAACAACGCCGCCGCCTCGATGAATCTTGGGCCGGCACGTTCCGCCGCGAAGTGTTCGCGCGTCTCGACGAGGCGCCGTTTGCCACGCTCTACGCCGACACGGCCTCGCGCCCCAACATCCCCGTGAATGTCTTGGTCGGTTTGGAGACCCTCAAGGCGGGACACGGCTGGAGCGACGAAGACCTGCACGATGCGTTCTCCTTCGACGTTCAAGTGCGCTATGCCATCGGCTACGAAAACCTGGGCGAGGGCGAATTCGACTTGCGCACGGTCTACAACTTTCGCCAACGCGTGAGTGCACACATGCAAGAGCAGGGCGAGAACTTGATTGACCGCGCCTTCACCCAAGTCACCGATGAACAGTTAGCCGCGTTCCAACTGAAAACGGGGCAACTCCGCATGGACAGTTCCCAAGTCGCCAGCAACATTCGCCAAGCGTGTCGGGTGCAACTCCTCGTCGAAGTGCTCCAACGCGTTCAGCGCATGCTCACCTCTGCCGACCAAGCCCGCTATGCCGATGCGTTCGCGCCCTACGTGAAAGGGCATGCCAGCCAGTACATCTATCGGCTGAAAGGCGAACAGACCGCCCCGCACCTCCAACGCATCGGCGAATTGATGCACCGCTTGCTCGACGAGTTACGCGCCACGTATGCCGCGGACGCCAGTTACCAAATGTTGGAACGCGTTTTCGGCGAACAGTTTCGTCTCAGCGACAACGGAGTGGCGACAATCCCAGGTACCGAAATCAGTGCTAGCAGTTTACGCTCGCCCGATGATCCGGAAGCGACCTATCGCAAGAAAGGCCACCAGTCCTATCAGGGTTACGTGACGAATGTGACCGAAACGTGCGCGCCGGAGAATCCGTTCCAATTGATCGTGCAAGTGCAGACCGCGCCCAACACCACGGAAGATGCCGCCTTGCTGATCGAAGCCGTGCCGGCCTTGAAAGCGCGCACGGGGGTCGAGACCATCTACAATGATGCCGCCTTTTGCAGTCCCGCCGCCGATGAAGTTCTGCGGGAACATCACATTGAGCAAGTGCCGACCGATCTGCGCGGCAAGTCCCCTAATCCTGAACGACTCGGTTTAGCGGATTTTGCGATTCAGTGCGATGCTGATGCGATTCCAGCACAAATCACGTGTCCCCAGCATCAATCGGTTCCGGTGAGTAACGGACGGAAACCCCACCGCTATGTCGCCCGTTTCGATTCCGCCGTGTGTCAGGTGTGCACGTTGCAGGCGCGTTGCCCTACTCGCGCGCTAGCGTCCGAGCCGCTACATCCTTTGCGATTCAGTCAAGCGCAACTGGATGTGGCGCGGCGACGGCAACGCAGTGTCGCGTATCGTCAGATGGACAAAAACTTGCGTGCGGCAGTGGAAGCGACCATTGGTGCCCTGAAGCGACCGTTCGCGGAAGATCAACTTCCGGTGCGCGGGCGTTTTCGCGTGGGGATGATGGTGGTCGGCTCAGCGCTGATGGTAAATGTGCGCCGGATGCAGCGCTATGTGGTGCAGCAAGCCAAGTCCCAGAAGGAAAACGGGGCAGCGCCTTCCCGCGAAAACAGTGTGGGCGCAGTACTATCTTCTTTTGTCTTCACACTGGAACGCCATTTTCAACGCGGGTGGGAACGCGTTTTCGACCATCCGCGTGTTTTTCGGTTCGGTTGTTAAGGTTTTTTCAGAAGAGTCGTGATATAATTCAGACAATTGAGGATCGTTCTGGGCATGGGAGGGCATCGTTGCCGCGTGTCTGCTCGTTCGGTTCGTTTGTGTCACGCGACGATGGTCTGCGACCGTTGTCGCGTGTTTGTTTTGCGTGGCGCGCGATGGATTTGAGCGCAAGATTTCTCCGCTCAATTGCATTTGTGTTAGTGAGAGGTGTTTGATGGAACACCTTGTCCCCATTCGCGCAGCCCGCGCTCCTTGAAATTCGTCAGCGCGAAACGGTCGTCGCGTTGACGATGGGCGACGCGTACGTCGTCTATCCTTTCCGTCCTACGCTCTCAACCTGGATTCCCACGTTCAGCACGCTCCTCGCGCAACGCGCGCCGTGCGTCGTCAATATCTATCTCGAACCGACGCGCCTCTACGCCGAGGAACAACAATCGTTCCAACAAGCCGCGTCCATTGCCGCGACGCTGGCGGATTTCAATTTCCAGGGTTTGGCGTATCAAGGCAGAATTGCCGATCCGCAAGCGCGCATCGTCGGACAACTCTATTCGAATTACCTCCACCGTTTGACCGATCCGTTCCTGCTCGTCGCGCAAATCGCCAGTCCCGATCCGATGACGGCGCGCGCGGTCGCGCAAACGCTCGGCGCGGAAATCACCGAAACGAGCGATCTCGGCAACGCGAACAACGCGCCATTGCCGAGCGGATTCGATGTCGTTGCGCCGCGCGCTGCCGACGAATATCAAGCCGCGCTACGCGCGTTCGCCGCGCTCGATTTGCAGCCGTGGGGCGTCAGCGAGGCGAGTCCCGGCAAAGAACGCTTGCGTTATCTCGTGGATGCGCGCGCGGCAAGCGCGGCGTTTCGGTTTCCGATTGCGGTGCGCGGCGGAATTCCCGGTGTCAAGACGTGCCAACTCTTGCCGACGTTTGAAACTGGCGCGCGGGTCGAAACGATCAACGCCGATGAAATCGCGCTCGGTAAATTTGCGAATGGCGGAGTCGCCGCGATTCCACTCAGCACATTCGCGCGCCACGCGCTCATCGCCGGCATGACTGGCAGCGGCAAAACGACGACTTGCTTTTATCTCTTGAGCGAACTGTGGAAACGCAAAATTCCATTTCTGGTGATCGACCCGGCAAAATCGGAATATCGCGCGCTGCTCGACTCGCCATTGGGTCCCACGCTGCAAATTTTCACGCTTGGCGATGAAAGCGTCTCGCCGTTCCGAATGAACCCGCTCGAAATTCTGCCGGGTGTGCGCGTCGAGTCGCACATCTCCGCGTTGCGCGCGTGCTTTGAAGCCGCGTTGCCGACGTTTGGTATTTTGCCGTCACTCATCGAAGAAAGTTTGCACAATGTTTACCTGAATAAAAAGTGGAACCTGACGGATCGCGGCAAAGCCGATGACGCGCGGCTGATGCCGACGCCCGGCGAGTTGTACCACGAGATCATTCGCGTCACCGAAGAGCGCGGCTATTCGGACAAGACGCTGCAAGACATTCGCGCGGCGGCGGCGGGGCGGATCGGCACGCTGTTGCGCGGCAGCAAAGGCAGAATGTTGAACACGCGTCGCTCGCTGCCGATGGATGTGCTAATGACGCGCCCAACGATCCTCGAACTCGAATCGCTCAACGACGAAGAGAAATCGTTGGTGATGCTATTCCTGCTGACGCGCTTGCGCGAGTACGCGCGTGGACGCGTCTCGGCGCAACTCGCGCACGTGACAGTAATCGAAGAAGCGCACCGGCTCGCCGCGGCGAGCGCGCACGCGACGGATCGCGAAACATTGGCGGACACGCGCGCGACCGGCGCGGAATCGTTGAGCATGACGCTTTCCGAAATCCGCGCGTACGGTGAAGGGTTGATCATCGCAGAGCAAATTCCGGGGCGCTTGATTGGAGACGCGCTGAAAAACACGAACCTTAAAATCGTCCATCGCCTGCCCGGCGAAGATGATCGCAAGGCGATTGGCGGCACGATGAATCTCGGCGCGGAGCAGGAACCGTACCTCGCGAAACTCGCGCCGGGTCAAGCCGCGTTCTTCACCGAAGGATTTGAAAAGCCGACGTTCATCACTGTGCCGAATCTGCGCGCCGAATATCGGTTGCCGGAGCGCGTGACGGAAGACCGCGTCACGCAAGCGATGGAGAGTTTCCACGCGGCGAATTCGGTAGCATATCCACTTGACGGATGCGCCCAATGTGTGCGACAATGCGAGTACCGCGATCGGGTCACCGGCGACGTGTATGAACTCAGCGCGGCGAAGAAATTCAACCAAGCGCGCGCGGCGGCAGAACAGGCAAGCCAGACGAATGAATCGGCGGCGTGGGAGGAATTAGCGAAAGGATGCCGCGACATTTTGACCAAGCCATCACTCAAAAAAGATGAGCACGCGGCGTACTGCATCTTAGCACACCTGCGTGTCAAGGGCGTCAATGCGGATTCGGCAAGCAAATTCCGCCAAGCGTTTCAACGCGTGGTGGCGGGAGGATAGAGACGATGGGCTCCGAAATTGATGATGACATTCCTGAAATACCGGAAACGAAGCCCGAGTCCGTCGTACCACCTGCGCCGCCGCTGGAAGAGGATGAGGATTTTGTCAGCGCGGGTGAGGCAAACACTAGCGGGACGCGGGACGCGCCGGTGATCAAGACCGAAAATTCCTCCCTTGCAGTATCGTCTTCTCAAGATCATCCATCTGCGGTACAGGCCCCGACGGACACAAACGCAAATCTTGAGACTGCGTTCAATCGGTTAGCAAGTACTGATACAGGATCATCTATTGCCCAGACCATTCAGGATCAGAAAACCACCTGCGAGTTTGGAAAAACGCGAGACGATGCGATTGCCCAATATGATCGCGCCAAAAACAAGATCACAATATCCGAGAGTGAAAAAGATGCCAGCCCGGCTGTCCTCGCCGCGCATCTTGCTCACGAAGGAACTCATGCTGGCTGGGATCAGCCGTGTCGGACTGATTTGTTCGACTCCTTTGCGGAGGACTATGTAAACGAAGAGTACCATGCGTTTCTGGCGCAGGATCAAGTATGGCAGATGCTCAAGGGCGAAGAGACCGATAAACAATGTGATTGGGTAAGCGTACTGATTGGCAAAGGCGAAGCAGACGCCAAGTCCGAAATTCGGCAAATGTACTTCAACGATATCGCTCAAGCGTGGAAGTTGCTCACATCGAACGTGTAGAGATGTTTGACCAATAAATGAGGTAAGTATCTATGAGTACCCAAATAACTTTCATCCGGTTCAACAGCGAGAACGCGCGGTTGAATTTCACTTTTCTGCATCCGCAGGATTGGCAGGTGTTGCAAAGCCGCGGGGCAAAAACGAACTATGACGAAGTGATGATTGTGGGTCCCCGCAATCGGCAAAACACGTACAATCTTGCCCTGGCTGTGCGTGTGACGCCGTTGATCCAACAAGATGGTCTATTTCCAACCCTGGATGTGTTAGTCACCGACTATTTGGCTCGACACAGGTACCCGTTTCGTGAGATTTCACGAGCCAAAGGCAGTCTGGCGGGTTGCAATGCCGTTGAAATTGAAATCGGCTACACGATGCCTTTGCCCATCAATAGCGCAAATTCCCAAGAGACACCCATGATCGAACATCGAGTATTCTTGCAGAAGGATGGCAACCTCTACGAGTTGATCTTCAGGGCAGTGGAGGAGGACTATTTCAAGTGTCTCGATGCATTTTGGAACGCCGCGCGCACTTTCGAGTTCAGAGCCGAAACAGAAACGCAGTTCCATCACCAGGCGGTGATACCTACTCCTGCCCCCGCCCACGCCTTTGCGGAAAAGCGCGAAGAATACGAAGCGAAAAAATAACGCCAAACAATAACGCCCTCATTGTGAGGGCGTTGTAATTTTGATCCACTCCACCGCCGCCGCAACGTTCGGTTCCAGCGCGCCGATGCCAACGACGAGTTGCGCCGGCGCGATTTCGTTCGCGGCTTCCAGTGCGCTCCCCGGCGCCGCGCCCTTGACGCCGATAACCGCGTGCGACCAACGAAACTTGCCGCGCAAGTCCTCGCGCGCACTGAGGGAGCGCAGCGCGTTGACCGCGTCCGCGCTCAAATAACGCGATGCCTCGTCGCGCACCGCGACCGCGACGATTTTGCCGTTCGGAATTTGCGCGATGAACTGCGCGAGTCGCGCCGATTCGTCCGGCGATGCGAACGTATCGAACGCCGCGCTCGATTCGACTGCGCCGCTCTGTTCGTTGATGACGACTACGTTGTAGCCGCGCGAATTTTTTGCCGCGTCTTCGCCGTTGACGTAGATGTGCGCGAAATCGCCTACCTCGCTCCCCGCGCTGCGCGCGACGATTGAAACCGGCGACGCGACGCCAGTCTTGCCAATCGCAAAATTCCCTTCGCGTACCATCGCAACCGGCACAAGCGCGTCGAAGCGCAAAACGATTTCGTTCATTCCAGGGTTCAAGGTTTCAGGTGTCAGGTTTAAGGTGTACTCGCCCCAACCCGCTGGCAAAGCAAGCGTGCCTACAACATTACCATTGGCTCTCACCGTGACACGTTGATTCGGCATCGGCGCGAACGCGCGCAGCATCAGCGTCGCCGCGTACGGCGCGTCAATCCGAATGAAGAGTTTGGCTTCGCGGCGCGTCGCCCACATCGGCGAAAAGTCGAACGCGCCCCAGCCCTCCGCGAAATTCAAACGCGCCATCGGATCATCCGCGCGAATCGTCGTTTGATTCAGCGGCGGCAATTCGTTCACGCGGTACGCAATCGTCTGTCCGGTTTCGTCTGTCGCGTCGGAGAATTTCGTCACCGGCAAAACTTGCTCGACGTATGCGCGCGCGGCGTCGAGCGCGGCGCGGTTTGCCGGATCGCGCGGCGAATGCCACACGATATAGCGCACGCCGAAGAAGCGCAGTACGTCCGGCGCGAGTTGCTGGTCGCGTTGAATCGTCGCGTCGTCTAGTTTGTGCCCAGTCTCAACCGCGATCAGCGAATTGATGACCGGCGCTTCGGTAAAGTATTGGAATTTGAGTTCCGGATTGCGCGACGTGTTGCCGCCCAAAATCGGACGCCGATGCGCGGTCTGGTACCACTGCGCGAACATCATCGCGGTATCCAATGTGCCGGTCATCCGGTAGCCATTGCGCCACGCGAGCGGAATTTCCAGCACGGTGAAATCGCCGGAATCGCGCGCGATCGTTTTGTACACGTCGGGAATCCGCAGATCGGAAAGTGGAAGCGGAATACTCAAATGCTCAAACAAAGTTACAAGTAAAAAGGCAAAAGGCAAAAGTAACGTCAATTTTGAACTTTGAACTTTGAACTTTGAACTTGCATAAGCAATTCCGTACCCAGCCAAAACCGCGAGCGCGAGCGTCACCATCACGCTCCAGCGGCTGGGATAGCGATTGCCTTTGACGAAGGGAATTTCGAGCAACAGATCGAACGGCAGCGGGAGATCAACGCGCGCGCCGTTCACGCGCAATTCGGGACCCAGCGAAATCAGAATGAAGAGCGCGCCGAAGACGCCCCAAACGCGCGCGCGCGGCACGCGCCACAGCGCGATCAGCGCGAACGCGAGCGCGCCGAAACCGAGGTACGCAAAGTTGATGTACGCGAAATGAAATCGCGCTGCCAGCCCGCCGAAAATCGGATGCAGATGGCTGGGGACGAAAAAGCCGAGCGCGTCGCTCGAAAACACATCGGCAAAGCCGAGACCTTGCTGAATGAAATCGCCTTCGGTTGCCATATCCTGGAACATCGCGGCGAGAATCGGGGACATTGGAACGACGAAAACGAGCGCGGCGACGAGGAAAGTTAAAAACAAAAAGGCAAAAGGCAAAAGTTTGGGACGGTGAGCAATCAGCCAATACGCAAGAAAAATTGCGGTGAAGATAATCAGAAAAGACGCGTAGATGAATTCGCTCAATGCTTGAAAGAGGAGAAAGAGACCGAGAAGGAAACCGTAGCAAATTGAATTGCGAATTGCGAATTGCGAATTGCGGGTCGCCTTCAGCAAGAATAGAACGTAAAACGGAATCCAATGCGACGACGCGATGTTGAATTGTCCCAGGGACGCGTACAGAAATTTGTTAGACGAAAACGCGTACAGCGCGCCCGCGGCGAACGCGGCGAGAAATTCCAGGTTCAAAGTTCGCGGTTCGCGGTTCGAGGTTGATCCTTTGAACCTTGAACTTTGAACCTTGAACAGATATTTCACAAGCAAGTACGCGCCCAACCCGCCCACCGCGAACGAAAACCACACATTCACATTCGTCGCGACGACGAGATTGAACGCGTACTGAAATGGAATCGCGAGGAACGCGTTGAGGTACGTCAGCGTGTAGAACGCGAGGTTGATCCCGATCGGATAAAACATATAATCGCAGTCGATCGGGTTGACGCCGAGATTGACGAGCGCGTGCGGCACCCACCACAGATTCCACGCCAGCGCGGGATCGTCGCTGCCATCGCCGGGAACGTGCGTGGTGAAATTGAAAGCGAGCGGATAGGTGAGGACGAGCGCGAGGAGAATGTACGCGCCCAGCGCAAACAGATCCGCGCGATATTTTCGGAAAGGGTCCATCGCGATTACGCGCGCGCCGCGTCCTTGCCCGGCACCTGGTGGCAGTGGCGACAGCGCGCCTCGTACACTTCGCTCGCGCCGACGAGAATGATTGGATCGTCGTAGCGCGCCGGCGCGCCGTCGATCAGGCGTTGGGTGCGCGACGCGGGCGCGCCGCAGACGACGCAAATCGCAGAGAGTTTGTCCACCTGTTCCGCGTGCGCCATCAACAACGGCATCGGACCGAACGGCTCGCCGCGAAAATCCATATCGAGCCCGGCGATGATGACGCGGAGACTGCGATTCGCGAGTTCGTTGACCACTTCGGCGATCTTCCAATCGAAGAACTGCGCTTCGTCAATCGCGACGACCGTCGCCGCCGGATCGAGCCGCGCCAAAATCTGTTCCGCGTTTTGCGCCGGCAACGATCCCAGGTTCGCGCCGCTGTGCGACGCGACCTGGCTTTCGCCATAGCGCGTATCGAGCCGATGCGAAAAAACCTGGACGCGCTGTTTGGCGATCTCGGCGCGGCGAATCCGCCGGATTAATTCTTCCGTCTTGCCGGAAAACATCGAGCCGCAAATCAATTCGATGTGACCGCGCGCGCGCTCGCGTTCACGGACTGCGTCGTTCATCCACACTTCCCTTCTGTCATTGCGAGTGAAGCGAAGCAATCCCCAAGCAACTCGGGGATTGCTTCGGCGCAGAGAACACGCCTCGCAATGACAACGCAAAAAGAGACAGAGGATCGCTCTGTCTCTTTGTTTTTACTTTTTGGCTTTCTTTGCCGCGCTCGGTTTGGCGGGTTTCTTCGCGGCGGGTTTCGCTGCCGGTTTCTTGGCGGCAGGTTTTTTCTCCGCCGTTTTTTTGGCTACCGGTTTTTTCGCAGCCGGTTTCGCCGCGCGCGGCTTGACTTTCTTTTCGACGGGCGCAACGGGTTCCGGCGCGGGTGGCTCGACGCGCGCGCCCGGCGCTTCGACTTGCGGCAGTTCGATCGGCGCGACTGGTTCGAGGCGCGCGACCGGCGCTTCGACTTGCGGCAGTTCGACCGGCGCGACTGGTTCGACGCGCGCGATGGGCGCTTCGACTTGCGGCAGTTCGACCGGCGCGACTGGTTCGACGCGCGCGACCGGCGCTTCGACTTGCGGCAGTTCGATCGGCGCGGGCGGTTCGACGCGCGCGACCGGCGCTTCGACTTGCGGCAGTTCGATCGGCGCGGGCGGTTCGACGCGCGCGACCGGCGCTTCGACTTGCGGCAGTTCGATCGGCGCGGGCGGTTCGATCACCGGCTTTTCTGCGACGACTGCCACCGGCAATTCGGCGGGCGCGGCAACCGGCGCGCTCACCGGCGGAGGCGGCGCCGTCTTGCGCTCGCGGCGTTTGTCTTTCTTCGCTTTTTTCTCTTCCGATGTGGGAAGCGTCGCGGCGATTTGTTCTTTCGCGCCGACGCGTTTCATAAACCGCTCGACTTGACCGGCGGTGTCAACGATGCGTTGTTCCCCGGTATAAAACGGATGACACTTGGAACACAGATCGGTATGAATTTCTTTTTTCGTCGAGCCGGTGGTCCATTTATTTCCACACGTGCAGGTTACGACGGCATCCGGGTACCAAGTAGGATGAATTCCAGGTTTCACTTTACAAACCTCTGTCAGGTGACGAGTGACCGACTGGGGTCACTATTGTCACTTTGGATAGACGCTAACTTGCTTTTGCGATTTGCTGAACGGCTCGAATTTGACGGCGCCCTCGATCAACGAATAGATCGTGTCGTCCTTGCCCAAGCCGACGTTCAAGCCGGGGCGCACGCGCGTTCCGCGCTGGCGCACGATGATCGCGCCGGACCGAACCAGTTCGCCGTCAAAGCGTTTGACGCCCAAACGTTGCGCGTTGCTATCGCGTCCGTTGCGCGACGAGCCGCCACCTTTTTTGTGTGCCATATCTCAACTCCATTGGAGAGATTAGAGATTCGAAGATTGGAGATTCTTTCCAGTCTCCAATCTCTAATCTCCAATCTCTAAATTCGAATTTCCGAAATTTCCAGCCGCGTAAACGCTTGGCGATGTCCAATCGTCTTGCGGCGGCGATGCTTGTTGCGATAATCGAAATGCGTGACTTTGGCGCCCTTGCCCGCGCCGACGATCGTGGCGATGATTGCCGCGCCGGCGACCTGCGGCGTGCCGATTGTTACCTGACCATCGTTTTCGATCATCAACACGTCATCCAGCGTCACCTGATCGCCGACGGCGTTCGGCAGCAATTCGACATCAATTTTGTCGCCGACGGCGACGCGGTATTGCTTTCCACCGGTTTTCAACACTGCGAACATAGATCCTCCACTCGCGCGCTCAAACGGCGAGCAATTATACTTGCGAACGATTTTTTTGTCAAAACGATTGCGAAAAATTCGAGCGGGGATGGCTCACCCCGCTCGATTTGTCGTGAGAACAAGTCGAACGTTAGGCGCGTGATTACGCCTTGGCGGTCTCGACCAACTGCGCGAACGCTTTTTCGTCGCGCACGGCGAGATCGGCGAGCATCTTGCGATCCAGCGCGACGCCGGCGCGCTCTAGTCCCGCCATCAACTGGCTGTAGGTCATTCCGAGCGGGCGCGCCGCGGCGTTGATGCGCACGATCCACAAGCGCCGGAAATCGTTTTTGCGTTTCTTGCGTCCGACGGTGGCGTAATATTTGGAATGGAGCAACGCTTCGTTGGCGCGGCGGAACAAGGTGCGGCGCGTCAGCGCTTGTCCTTTGGTCTGCTTCAATACTTTTTTGTGGCGGCGATGCGAGACGACGCCGCGTTTCACTCTAGGCATAAGAATTCTCCAATCTCTGGAGATTGGAGATTAGAGATTGGAGATTGGAGACTGTTGTCACTAATCACAAATCTCTAATCCCTAATCTCTATTTTTGGTCGAGCGAGGGCGCGAGTTGCTTGATCTTTTTGGTGCGTTCGAAATTTTCGTATTCGACGCGGCGATCGAACGTGCGCTTGTTGCGCTTGGCTTTGCGGCGGCGCAGATGGGATTTGCCGATGTGCGTTCGCATCAGTTTGCCGCCGGCGGTCACTTTGAATCGCTTGGCGGTGGCTTTGTGGGTTTTGATTTTTGGCACGAGACATACTCCCTGACAATTTCAAATTTGGATTTCAGATTTTCGATTTTGGAAAGCGTAGTTCCCGGACGCGCAGAAATCTGAAATCATAAATCTTAAGTATCTTCTCAATAACTTGGGGTAATCTTTTCGCAATAGTCAATCCTACTTAATTGGGATAGACAAGTTGCTCACATCCGCTTATACTTGAGCCATGTTGGAAGACTTGAACCTGAATGATATGCAAGACCACGACCAGACGCGCGCCGCGATTGTGCGTCTCCTCAACTTG
>Ga0194112_10010254_pt1 | contig 11778 bp, 9 predicted proteins | sample TA2MahC400mmetaG_FD_146191 | JGI IMG/M metagenome (GOLD analysis project Ga0194112, IMG submission 146191) | Freshwater microbial communities from Lake Tanganyika, Tanzania - TA2015016 Mahale Deep Cast 400m | ecosystem: Environmental > Aquatic > Freshwater > Lake | place: Tanzania: Lake...
AGGACAACGGCTTGTTGCACGGATGGAAAGAGCCCTGGGGGAGGCAGGCAGACAATCACGCGGCGGAAGCGACGCAGAAGGAACTCGCGAAGCACCCTCGCATAGCTCACGTGAAGAAGTTCCTCCGGCACGATCATTGCCAGCCTGCCATGCGCCGAGAGCGCGCTGCAGGCAAGGGCAAGGAAGGGCGCCCACGCGCTCATGAGGCGCGAGGGCTCGACACCCATCCAGATCATCTGCTCGAACGCCCTTCTGCGGCTGGCTTCAGCGAACAGGTGCGACCGAATGAACGGCGGGTTCCCCACCACTACGTCGAAGGGGGCCTGATCGCGCACCCAGTCGAAGAAGTCGGCACACACTGCCCCGGCCGCCGCCGCGGCGCGTGCGTCAATGTCCACCCCAACGCACACGGGGCTTGCGGAACCAAGGTCTGCAAGGCGGGTGCGCGCGGCAGCCAGGAACACCCCTTCGCCGCAAGAGGGGTCCAGCACGGATTCTCCCTGGCAGCGGACAGCCCACCGCACCAGGGCCGACGCAACGCGCGGGGGGGTGTAGACTGCTCCCAGCTTCTTCTGCAGGCTGCACTTGTCTCGATAGCGATGCATCGCCCGGACCGCTCCCTTCTCCAGGCGATTATAGCGTTGGCGGGGCGAGCGGTCAAGGCGCTCGGCCCGCCTCAATCGTGAAGCCCGGCCGCTACCTTGTTAATGCCGGCGGCCATGTCGGCGATGTCGGCGTCGGCCAGGTGCTCGTGGATGCCGAGGGTGATCATCTCGCGGAGGATGGCCTCGGTGCGGGGACACATGCCCTCGGCGTAGTCCAGGCGGCGGGCGCCGTGGCAACTGTCGAGGGGGTGCGACGATGTGCCGAAGGTGCGCCTGGCAGCGAGGGGCTCCATGCACAGGTAGATGGGCTTGCCGATGTAGCCCTGGCCGCACGGGATGCCCTCGGCCCGGAGCGCCGCGGCGAAGCGGACAGGGTCGTGGCCCACGCAGCGCAGGCCGTAGGACCAATAGGTGTGCCGCCCGCCGGGCGTGACGGGGGCAGGGATGATGCCTGGCGCGGAGCTGATGAGGGCGGAGAGGCGGTCGCCGAGTTCGTTGCGGCGGCGGACGACTTCGGCGACCTTGTCGAGCTGGGCTAGGGCCACGGCGGCCTGGAGTTCGGTCATGCGGTAGTTGAGGCCGAGGAGCACGTAGCCGCGTGCGCCGGGCTTGCGGGGCCAGCCCTTGTCGCGGAAGAGGGCCATGCGCTCGGCGAGCGCGGCGTCGCGGGTCACGGTGAGGCCGCCGTCGCCGCAGGTCATGTGCTTGGATTGCTGGAGGCTGAAGCAGCCGATGTCGCCGATTGAGCCGCAGGGACGGCCCTTGTAGTCGGTCAGGTGGGCCTGGCAGCAGTCCTCGATGAGCGTGACGCCGTGGCGGCGGGCGATGGCCGCCAGCGCATCCAGGTCGCACGGGTTGCCGAAGAGGTGGACGGCGATGATCGCGCGGGTGCGAGGGGTGATCTTGGCCTCGACGTCGCGGGGGTCAATGTTGAAGGTGTCGTCAATGTCGGCGAAGACGGGCACGCAGTTCTGGAAGAGGATGGGGGCGACGGTCCCTGCGTCGGTGATGGGCGCCGTGATGATCTCGTCGCCCGGCTCGGGGTTGAGTGCGCCGAGGGCGACGTGGATGGCCGCGGTGCCCGAGGTGGAGGCCGTGGCGTGTGACAGGCCATAGAGTGCGGCGAAGCGGCGCTCGAGCTCTGGCACCATCGTGCCGCCCGGGCCGAAGAGGTTCTGCGAGCGGATGGCCTGGGCGGCCAGTTCCACCTCGCGCTCGCCGAAGGGCCGGCGAGGGGGGAACGGCCGGGTGCGGACGGGGCTGCCGCCATTGATCGCGAGCGTGGCCATCGAGCGTGCTCCTGAGCCCTCAACGCCGAGTCTTCAGCCAATGCATGTAGCCCACGATGCCCAGCGCCAGCAGGCCCAGGCACACGAGGCCAATGCCGACGCGGGCGACGGAGCCCTGCGGGTCCTCCCCGGCCCGCGGCTCGTCCTTGCCAAAGAGAAGCACGAGCGCGCCCGCGGCGGCGAACACCAGGCCAATGCCGTAGGCCGCAACAGAGGAGAGCCAGGCCATCCCCCGCCGCGGCTTGGGGGCCGATCCGCGCCTTCTCCGCGCCACGCCGTCGCCTCCACGAGCGCTGACACCTCCCTTCTCGCCACGCCAAGCTTAGCGGTCGCGGCGACGCCTGTCAAGCCCGCGGCCGACCGACACAGCTCGGGGCAGGCCGTCGCTCTCTCCCAAGCGCATGGACGTTCAAGCATTCTATAGAATGATTGAATATCTACCCGCCCCCGGCCGCCCGGGAGCGGGTTTCTGGCACACCACGTCTGCACGATCTTGGAGAACTACGCCCGGTGGCCAAGGGGCTTTCCGCGCCCTCGCGCGCGTCGGCGTGCTGGCCATCGTCGACTCCGCGAACTCCTCACGCTGGGAGGTTCGACGGCGAGGACGGCCACTACGTGGACGGTTCCACACGCCGGTTGGTACCGGGCTCAGGGGCGCTCGGTTGCGGGGTGCGTTCGAGCTTGACATGGGGGCGGCACGGGTATAGTATTATCCCGGTTGGGTCTGTGCCAAACACGAGCCGCGGCGGGCGGAACATGGCCACAACTGGCGGGGTCATCACGGCCTCGGCGCAGGTGGAGGCGTTGGATCATGGCATGGAGCCGGGCCAGGCCTTCCGTGCCTTCGCCGGTCTGCCCTACCCCTTCTTCCTCGACAGCGCGCTGGCTGGGCCGCGCCTGGGGCGCTTCTCCTTCCTGGGCGCCGAGCCCAGCCTGGTCGTGTCGGCCAAGGGCCGCGACATCCGGCTGTGGGAGGAAGGCTTCGAGCGCCGCCTGACCGGCAATCCCTTCCACCTCCTTCGCTCCCTCCTCGATCAGCATCGCGCGCCCGCGGGCACGGCAGCGGTGCCGTTCGTCGGCGGCTTCGTGGGCTACCTGGGCTACGACCTGTGCCATTTCGTCGAGCGCCTGCCACGGACGGCCATTGACGACATCGGCCTGCCCGACATGCATTTCGCCCTCTACGACGCCGTGGCCGCCTACGATCACGCGGCGGGGCGCTGGTGGGGGCTGTCGCTGTGGGGCGAGGAGGGGCTGGCCCGCCTGGACGGCCTGCTCGCGGAGTCCGCGTCTCCGACGCGGGAATCCACCGCCCCGGAGGGGCGGACTCCGGCAGAGCGCCCGGCGTCCGTGGGGCCGATCTGCGCAAACTTCACCCGCGATGCTTATCTTGCTGCCATCCGGCGAGCGAAGGAGTATATCGCAGCGGGGGACATCTTCCAGGTGAACCTCTCGCAGCGGTTCGAGACGGACCTCGCCGTGCCCCCCGCCGAGCTGTACAGGCGGCTGCGGCGGGCCAACCCCGCCCCCTTCGCCGCCTTCCTGGGCCTCGATGCCGACGGGGCAGCCGTGCTATCGAGTTCGCCCGAGCGCTTCCTCAAGGTCGAGGGACAGCATGTCGAGACCCGGCCCATCAAGGGCACGCGGCCCCGCGGCCGCACGGAGGCCGAGGACCGCCGCCTCGCCGCCGAACTCCTGGCCAGCCCGAAGGACTCGGCGGAGCTGACCATGATCGTGGACCTGGAGCGGAACGACCTCGGCCGCGTGTGCGACTACGGTTCCGTCGCCGTCACCGAGCACAAGGCGGTCGAGGCCTATGCCAGCGTCTTCCACCTCGTCTCTACGGTCGAGGGCACTCTCCACGAGGGCCGCGACCTGGTGGACCTTCTGAAGGCCACGTTCCCTGGCGGCTCGATCACTGGTGCGCCGAAGATACGCTCAATGGAGATCATAGACGAACTCGAGCCGACCCAGCGGAGCGTCTACACGGGCAGCATCGGCTACATCGGCCTCGACGGCACGATGGACCTCAATATCGCCATCCGCACCATCCTCGTGCGGGACGGCAGGGCCTTCTTCCAGGTGGGCGGCGGCATCGTGGCCGACTCCGACCCCGCGGCCGAATACCAGGAAACGCTCGACAAGGGCCGCCGCCTCTTCGCAGCCCTGGGACGCAGCCATGAGCAGTAGCGACGAAAAAGACACCAGGAGTCTTTTGTGCGAAGCACCCGGAGGGCCGTTCCGGCAAAAGACTCCTGGTGTCTTTTTCGTGTGGGTCAACGGCCAGGTGCTCCGCTCGGACGAGCCGGCCCTGAGCGTGCGGGACCGCGGCCTGCTCTACGGCGACGGCGTGTTCGAGACCCTGCGCGCCTACGACGGTGTGCCGTTCCTCCTCGACGAGCATCTGCACCGTCTGGCCGACGGGGCCACTGAACTCGAGATCTGTCGGGTGCTCGATGGCGCGGCCATCGCCGAGGCGATCACCGAGCTGCTGCGCCTCAACGAGCTGAGCGACGCCTATATTCGCATCACCCTCACGCGCGGCGAGCACACGGGCCGACTGGAGCTGGAGCCGGCGGCGTCGCCGACGCTGATCATCGTGGTGCAGCCCCTCCGGCCCCTGCCGCCGAGCCGCTACGACCCTGGCTCGACGGCCATCATCGCCTCGCGAGTGCGGCAGAGCGTTGATTCGCCCCTGCCGCGGCATAAGACGCTCAACTACCTGAACAACCTCCTGGCGAAGACCGAGGCCCGCGACCGCGGAGCCGACGAGGCCATCCTCCTGAACACCCGCGGCAAGGTTGCCGAGGCCGCCTCCAGCAACATCTTCCTCGTTCGCAGGGGCCGCCTCATCACCCCCTCGCGCGACAGTAACATCCTCCTGGGCATCACCCGCTGGGAGGTCGTCCACCTGGCGCGAAAGGCGGGCATAGCGACCGAGGAACGCATCGTTCGCCCGGACGAACTGGGCCTGGCGACCGAGGTGTTCCTGACCAATTCCGTGGCCGAGCTGGTCCCAGTGCGCGCCATCGAAGGTCGCACGGTCGGCCAGGGCAGGCCCGGCCCCCTGACCCGTCAGCTCCAGGCAATCTACCGCGACCGCGTTGGGCAGTGCGCGGGCGCGGAACTGGCCGCCACTACAGTTTGAGGTAGCGAACCATGAATACGAGACGCGTACCACTTCAGCCGAATGAAGTGGAAGTTTGGAGTGCGGCCTTCAGGCCGTATCCTGCGCCCCAGATACGGGCTAAAGCCCGCACTCCGAACCCGGCGCACCACCTGAGGGTGACGGTTGGCTCTCCACTTCATTCGGCTGAAGTGTTACCGAGACGCCTGTTCCCTCAGAGCCGGGCTCATCCCCGGCGCGGCTTCACGCTCCTGGAGCTGCTGGTCTCGATCGGCATCATCTCCCTCCTGGCGGTGATGCTCCTCCCCATTCTCCCGATGGCGCGCCGCCACGCGCGCGACACGAAGTGCAAGAACAACCTCGCCCAGCTCTGGAAGACCGTCAACATCTACGCCAACTGCCATAAGGACACCCTGTTCTCGAACCTCGACACGCCGCTGCGCATCTCGAACGTGGCCTACAGCAATGGCCGCCCCACGGGCTTCGGGTGCTTGTACCCCTTGTTCCTCAAGGAGTACCAGATGCTGTTCTGCCCCGATGACCCCGTCCGCGACCCCCAATGGGCCTTCGGCTGGCAGAACTGGGGCACCGAGGAGGGCGTGGTGCAGATTTCCTACGGCTACCGGGGCCTCCAGGGCCTCCTTAGGGACACTGGCCTCATTGCGGCGATCCTCGCCGATCCCACGAAGGCCCCCCCCGTCACCCTCGCGCTCGTGGACGCTCATCCCAAGAAGGTCTTCGCCGCCGAGTTCTACGAGCCCTTCCTCACCCCCATGCGGGTGCACCACCCGCGGCATGTCAACTTCCTGCGTTGCAACGGCCAGTGCGAGCAGATGAACGTCATGCCGAGCTTCGGCCCGACCGACGAGGACTTCGACACGGCGCTGGAACACCTGGACCTGTAGGCGGAACGCCGCTGGGTGCTTGACTTCGGCCCGGAGTGGCGATATACTCCAGTTGGTGTCGGACGGGGGGATGCCCCGAGCCTGTTCCCACCTTCAAGCAGAACACGGACTGCGCGCCGGCCCATCGCGACCGGCCCTGCGGCATGTCCACGAGGGAAAGAGCATGGCATCGTTCACCAGCCACAGTGCGCGCGCCCCCCGCCGCGGGGGATTCACGCTCCTCGAGCTCCTGGTCAGCACCGGCATCATCGCCATCCTGGCCACCCTGCTCCTGCCCCTCTTCCCCAAGGCGCGCGGCCAGGCGCGCGACGCCACGTGCAAGAGCAACCTCGGCCAGCTCTGGAAGACGGTGAACATCTACTGCAACTACTACGACAACGTGCTCTTCCCCAACCTCGACACGCCGCTGCGCATCTCGAACGTGGCCTACAGCACCGCGCGGCCCACCGGCCTCGGCTGCCTCTATCCGCTCTTCCTCAAGGAGCCGGGGCTGCTGTTCTGCCCGGCCGACCCCGCACGGACCCTCGACTGGGACTTCGGCTGGCAGCACTGGGGCACGCCGGAGGGCGTGGTGCAGCTCTCCTACGGCTACCGCGGCGCACAGGGGCTCGTGGACGACCCGGCCAAGCCCCTCGCCTTTGGACTCTTCGACAAGAGGCCCAAGAACACCTTCATCACCGAGTTCTACGAGCCCTTCGCCACACCCGTCCGCGTCAACCACCCGCGGCACATCAACGTCCTGCGCTGCTCGGGCCAGGTGGACGCCGTGATGGAGACCCCCAGCTTCGGCCCGAACGACGAGGACTTTGCCGCCGCCCTCGAAACCCTCGACCGCTGAATAGCTCACCACGATTCTGAATCAGTGTGGGCGGGGCCTCTGCGCCCCGCGTCACGCTGCGCGGGGCAGAGACGCCCCGCCCACAGCGATCGACCTTTGTGCGCTCACAGCTACCCGGGGCCTCCTGATTCAGAATCGTGGCGAGCTATGCAGACCTCAGAACTCCAGGCGTTCCAGCGAGCGCAGGCCGAGGCGCATGGGGAGCAGGCCGGCCACGGCGGCGACGAGCGCCGTCGCCAGTTGCGCGTAGAGGAGTTCGTAGCCCCCCTGCCCAAGCGTGGCCTCGCGGAGCGCAGGGGGCACGGCGCGGACGGCATACGGGAGCGCCGTGAGCCCCACCACGGCCAGCACGAAGGCGATGCACAACAACAGGTTCAGCGTGCCTCCGAAGCCGGAGACGATCTTCGAGGGGTTCTGCTCGCGCCAGTTGGGGAACACGGCGCCCAGCCCCACCGACAGCCCCGACACGCCGAAGCACACGAACGCAATCGCCAGCCCGTGGTGCCACACCGTGGCCGCAGGGAGGCCCAGCAGGCAGTCCGACGCCACGACGAGCGGCAGCGTGACCACGAGCGCCGAGACGAAGGAGAAGAGGAACTTGGACCACAGGAGCACGTGCCGCGGCACGGGCGCCAGGCCGAGGAACCAGAAGCGGCGCCCCTCGAGGCTGAGCATCGGGAACACGAAGCGCGTGGTCACCGTGGTCAGCACCAGACTCGTCGCCGTCAGGTTCAGCAGCGCCGTCAGGTTCCGCCACAGCGGCCTCGAGAGGTGGTAGGAGAACGTCCGAAGGTTCACCACGTAGAAGCCCATGAGGCCGAAGAGGATGGCGCACTGGGACCACTGGACGGGGTCGCGGACGAAGAGGCGCCAGTCCTTGCTCAGCAGCAGCCGCAGCGCGGGCGCCCAGCGCACGCGCGCCCAGGCCCCGCGCGCCACGCGCGTGCGGCCGCCGGCCTTCGACTGGTGGCGCGACCACCCGACCCTCAGGAGCCGGCGGCCAAGCTCCCAGCACACGAGGAGGCCCAGGGCCGCGTAGCTGGCCAGGAGGAGCCAGTAGTAGGCCGCCTCGCCCAGGTCGCCTCGCGCGCCCCGCAGCAGCCCAGTTGTCATCCAGGAGCTGGGCAGGAACGTGCTGCGGGCGAAGCTCATCCGCCCCAGCGCCCGGGGCACCCACTCGCCCACCGTCGGCGCGCTCGACCAGAGCGCTCCGTGGGCCCAGACGGCCACCGACAGCGCGATGACCAGTCCCGCGACCACCGACAGCCCGAGCACCCGCTTCGCCCACTGCGGCACGAACGCCGCGACGGCCAATGCCACCACGGCCCCCACGCTCGCCGCCAGCAGCACGAAGGGCGCGAAATAGGCCAGCACCACCACCGCGTAGTACCACGGCGCCCCGGCGCTCACCCCGTACCCAAGCATCAGCGGAAAGCCCAGCACCAGAAAGGCCCAGGAGCTGAACGTGACCGACTCGACGAGCTTGTACGTGAAGACGCTCTCGGCCTCGACGGGCAGGGTGAGGAGCAGACTCGTCTCCTCCGACCGGAACAGGCTGCCGAACGAGATGATGGCGTTGCTGAAGAGCAGCATGACGCCGAGGAGGAGGAAGAAGAGGGACAGGAGGGTCTCGGCGAGGGGCTCGGCGCTGCCCAGGTACTTGTCCACGAAGCGGAACCCGCTCAGCGACGCGGCGTAGATGCCGATCCAGAAGGCGGCGCCCGCCCCCGCCACGACGACCATCTTCAGCGCGCTCTGGCGCGGCAGCCCGCGCAGGCCGTTCATCACCAGTCGGCCCCGCAGCCGGGCCAGAAGGCCGAGGGCGCCAAGGGCATCCCCATTTCCGATTTCCGATTGCCGATTGCCGATTTCAGAGCCCCCGAGTTCCGCACCTGTCTGCTCCGATGGAGTCCACCCGCCGCTTGCTCCTCAATGGGAAATGGGAAATGGGAAATTGGAGATCGGAAATGCTCACGTGTGGTAGTCGGCGTTGATGGCCACGTATTCCTTCGACAGGTCGCACGTCCACACGGTCGCAGCGGCCTTTCCGAGGCCGAGGTCGAGGCGGAGCGTGACCTCGCGCCCGGCCATTGCGGCGGCTAGCTCGGCCTCGGTGGCCTTGCCGGGCGCGCCGGCGGCGTAGGCCAGCTTGCCGCCGATGAAGAGGCGGGACTTCGCCTCGTCGAGCCGCGAGCAGGCATAGCCTGCGGCGGAGACGAAGCGCCCCCAGTTCGGGTCGCCGCTGTGGAGCGCGCACTTGCACAGGGGCGAATCGGCGATGGCGCGGGCCGCCGCCACCGCCGCCCTCTCGCTCGGGGCTCTCACCACCTCGATGGTGACCAGCCGTGTCGCCCCCTCGCCGTCGGCCACGATCTTGAGGGCCAGGATACGGCACAGCTCAGTCAGCGCCGCCTCGAAGCGGCCGGCGGCCCGCGTCCCCTCGCGGACCAGCGGAGCGTCGGCCAGGCCACTTGCCAGGCACAGCGCTGTGTCGTTCGTGCTCATGTGCTCGTCAATCGAGATGCGGTTATACGTCCGCTCGATGGCCCGCCGCAGCATCCGCTGGAGGAGCGGCCGCCCAATGGCCGCGTCGGTCGTGAGGAAAGTGAGCGTGGTGGCCATGCCGGGGGCGATCATCCCAGCCCCCTTGGTGCAGCCGCCCAGGGTCACGGCGGCCCCGCCGCCCAGCTCGCAGCGGAGCGCCGCCTCCTTCAGCTCCGTGTCGGTCGTCATGATGGCGTGGGCGAAGCGCTCGCCCGCCTCGAGGGAGCCGTCGAGCGCCTGCACGGCCCGCGGCAACCCTTCGAGGAGCTTCTCGACGGGCAGGTAGCGCCCGATTATGCCGGTCGAGGCAATGAGGAAGCTGTGGGGCTTGAGGCCCAGCAGCTCGGCGGCCTTGGCCGCCGTGGCCTCGACGGCGCGCAGGCCGCGGGCACCCGTGCAGGCGTTGGCGTTGCCGCTGTTCACCACCGCGGCGCGCACCTTGCCCCGGGCGATGCTCGCGCGGCTCCAGCGGACGGGCGCCGCGGCCACGCGGTTCGCCGTGAACACTGCGGCCGCAGTCCCTTGCGTCTCGCTCACCAGCAGCCCGAGGTCGTCCACCTCCACCTGCCGGATGCCGCAGCGCACCGCTGCCGCCCGGAAGCCCCGCGGCGCCGTCACCCCCCCCGCCACCACGTCCCAGCACGTCTTCACCGATGCCTCCTTTGGTTCCGTTGCCTGAGGCCACGTAGCTGTCGCCCTCCCACCTCTCCCTTGGGGAGAGGTCGCCCGCCACGGGCGGGTGAGGGTGCCTTCCGCCCCTCCCCCCCGGGGGGAGGGCGGGGGTGAGGGTGCCTTCCGCCCCCTCCCCCCCGGGGGGAGGGCGGGGGTGAGGGTGCCTTCCGCGCGCCCAAGCACCCTCACCCCGCCCCTCTCCCCAGGGGAGAGGGGGGAAGGTCCTCCCCTCGCCGGACACGTGCGGGGGCCTGCGGCACCCCCACACGACGAGGCCGGCTGGCCGCACAGGCATCTTGCCTGTGATGGCGGATCATAGCCCGCAGGCACCCCCACGTCAATTTTTTCTTGACTTTCCGGCCCCTCCGGACTATAATCGGGCTGGAACGCAACGGCGCAGTCCGTCCCTAAGCCACAGGAGGTTCTGGGCATGAGCCTTGCCGGCAAGATCTTCGCTGTCATCTCCCTCGTCATGGCCGTCTTCTACGCGGGCATCACGGCTGCCCTTCTCTCGCTCCAGGAGAACTACAAGAAGAAGTGGACCGATGAGAAGGAGTTCCACGCACGGACCAAGCTGGACGACGAGACGAAGTACAAGGACCTCGAGAAGGACAAGAGCCAGGTGGACGGCCTGTTGGACCTCGCGAAGAAGAACATCGTCGAGTTGCGCGGCGAGATCCGCGAGCTCCGCCAGCAGTGGGACGACGTGTCGCGCATCAACAAGCTCCTGCAAGCCGACGTCGAGAACCAGGAGAGGCACATCGCCCTCCTGAACTCCCGCAACGACCACCTCAACGACCAGGTCGCCGCTGAGCGCAAGGAGATTGACGCCAAGCTGGCCGAGATTGATGCCCTCAACAAGAAGAACGGCGAGCTGGTCAAGAACCGCGACGGCCTCCAGGACCTCCTCACGGTCCGCGAGCGGGAACTGACCAACGCGACGAAGGAGCTCGAGAGGGTCGTCGGCGACCTCACTGCGGCCAACGACCTGCTCGACAAGCTCCGCGAGATTGACCCGGAGATGATCCCGAGACTCCGGCAGCCCACCCCGACAGTCCAGCCCAAGGAGGTCATCCGCGGCAAGGTCACGGGCGTGGACAAGGGCCTCGGCCTCGTCATCCTGAATATCGGCCAGCGCCAGAAAGTCGCAAAGGGCTACTCCTTCATCGTCTTCCGCGGCGACGAATACGTCGGCAAGATCATCGTGGACGAGGTCTTCCCCGACATGTCCGCCACCCACTACAGCAGGCCGGACATGAAGAGCGACGTCGAGGTCGGGGACGACGTGACGACTCGGCTGACGATTGACCTGTAGCCCGCTCGCGTCTCGACCCCGTGGCGCCCAGGCGGCGGCCCTGCTGCTACCCGCGGGGCCGCTCGGGGCACCGCCCCCGGAGGTGATTGAATGGCACGCGCCCAAGCCCGCTCGAACATCTACACCGCGCTCCCCATCCTCGCCACCTTCATCATGGCCCTCGGCATTGCCGCCACCTGGGTCTGGGGCATCAACCCCTACAAGAAGACCCCCGAACCCCCCTCGCTCCCCCCACCTAAGGCACGGCAGAACCCCGACATCAAGCCGCCCGAAGCGCCGAAGAAGGCCGAGCCGGTGGATGAAGGGCTCCCGCCCAAGGCCCCCGACGAGAAGGCCCCAGACGTCAAGGCGCCGGAGGAGAAGGCGCCTGCTGAGAAGGCTCCTGACGAAAAGGCCCCGGCCGAAAAGGCGCCCGCCGAGAAGGCCCCTGACGAGAAAGCGCCTGCTGAGAAGGCTCCTGACGAGAAGGCTCCGGCCGAGAAG
>Ga0194112_10010255_pt1 | contig 11777 bp, 12 predicted proteins | sample TA2MahC400mmetaG_FD_146191 | JGI IMG/M metagenome (GOLD analysis project Ga0194112, IMG submission 146191) | Freshwater microbial communities from Lake Tanganyika, Tanzania - TA2015016 Mahale Deep Cast 400m | ecosystem: Environmental > Aquatic > Freshwater > Lake | place: Tanzania: Lake...
GGTCGATACCATCATTGACGCGGCAAAACACGGTTCAGGTGAAGTCGGCGACGGCAAGATCTTCATCACGACGCTCGAGGAGTGCATCAGGATCAGGACACGCGAGAATGGCGGTACGGCGATCTGAGCCTTGTGGCGAGCAGTACAAACAAAAAGGCAGCCTCACAAGCCTCTGTGAAGCTGCCTTTTTCACTTTCTGACCGGATCGGATGCAGGATGGAGGTTGTGACAACGGCGGCACCTGCGCTTCAACGCACTCTTCAGTTTGCAGGGGCAGGCAGGGGGAGAACCGCAACGGGCTCTCTCCAGGAAGGATAGTAGGTGTTCAGCCACCGCTCGGCATTCACCTCGCCCAGCCTTGCCGCTTCCCTGAAATCCTGGATACGGCCGAAATCGTCACCGGTTCTGCTTTTGGCAATGCCGCGGTGAAAGTATGCTGCGGCCATCTTGCTGTCGAGATTCAGTGCGGCGCTGAAATCGGGAATGGCGCCGGAAAAATCGCCGGACATGTTTTTCGCAATTCCCCTGTTGTAGTAGCCAACAGCCAGAAAATGCGGCTCTCCGACCGCAATCACCATGGTGTAGTCGTTGATGGCCTTTTCGAACGCTTTCATCCGTTGCCATGCAGCTCCCCTCATCTGGTAGGCCATGGCAAACCGCGGATTTTTCTCGATGGCTTTTGAATAGTCCTTGATGGCGTTTTTCAGGTCTCCCTGCAGGTGTTTCTCGTACCCTTTGTTGAAATAATCGTTATCCTCCGCGCCGTAAACCGTACCCATGAAAATCAGCAGGAGCAAAACGGCAATGGGGAACACCGGGGCACTTTTTCTCATGGTCATCTCCGTAAATTGCAAAAGAGTGCTGCATCCCGGCAGCGGGATTGATCGGAATACAGGATAATGCTGATTGGTTGTCTTAAAGTTTCCGGTGCCGGTTTCTCTTCCAATAGTAAGATTTCATCGGGTTATTTTTACGTAATCGGGATGTTTTTTTTCTATCTTGTTTCATTTGGCGCCGCTTCCGGCCATGGTGCTAAGGAGCCCGGCAAACCGCAACCCTGTTCTCCCTGCGTCGATGTTCAGGATCACTCTTGAAGAATTCGAAGGTCCGCTCGATCTCCTGCTGTTTTTTATCAGGCGGGATGAACTTGACATCTACAACATCCCCATTTCAAGGATTACCTCCGATTTCATTTCCTACATCGGAAGCCTGCGCGCCCTGAATCTCGAGGTCGCTGCCGAGTTCATGTATATGGCCTCGATGCTGATGAGCATCAAGGCGAAAATGCTGCTTCCCCGTCCCGATCCGGAAGGCGGCGAGACCGACGAATTCGATCCCCGCACCGAACTGGTGCAGAAGCTGCTGGAATACCGCCAGATGAAGGAAGCCGCCGAAAAACTCTCCGGGCTGGCCGATGACCGATCAAGGCTTTTTCCGAAAGGGATTCCCGAGTTGTTCGAAGCGCATGTCATCGACGAACTCGACCTTGAGATGCACCGTCCTACGCTCTACCATCTCATGACGGCATACCGTTCGGTGCTCGAGAATATCCCGAAACCCATGACGCGCAACGTCACGGAGGCGCCGGTGACGGTCGAGGAGCAGAGCGCCCTTATTCTTGCCCTGCTCAGGAAGCGCGTGCAGGTTTCGTTCCGTTCAGTACTTGAGGGAGTCCAGGAAAGCATCATCTTTGTCGTGACCTTTCTTGCCGTGCTCGAACTGTGCCGCAACCGCAAGATCATGGTGCTCGTCAAGGAGGGGTACGATGATTTCTGGATATCGGCGCGCGACGCCGCGTAAGGGATGCCCGTCGTCGCTGGAAAATAAAAGATTATCAGGTATATGTTTTCGGTAAAGATCGTGAAGGCTGTATGGCAGCCTTTTCAGTTTCATCGAAAACGCAACGCATGGGAAACAGCAAACATGTTGATGACAGCGATAGATAATCACGAAAGATACCTGCCCGTGTGCTCTCCGTGATTTCCGACGAAAACCACAGGCAACAATGGTTCCAGTCGATCTGGAGCGGAGTGACCGGCGCCTCGACCAAAAATCATCCGGCACCTTATCCGGAGGAACTGGCAACCCGGCTGGTTCGCATGTTCTCCTTTGTCGGCGATACGGTTCTCGATCCGTTCATGGGCACCGGAACCACAACCGTTGCGGCGGCAAAGTGGGGACGGAACTCGATCGGCGTGGAGATCGGTCCGCACTACTTCGAAATGTCCGAAAAACGCATCCGACAGGCAACAGCCTCCCTTTTTTCCCCGACAGAGGTGATAACGGTCGCAAAGAGCGCATAAACAATGGATTTCAAGCCAAGGGTTTCCAATGCTGTCCGCCACTTCTGGAAAGTGAGGACGCAACAGCATACAAAGCAGGGTTCAGCGACGGGTAAGAAGGATGCGGGCAATCGGAGTGCAGTTACCGGAGGCAAGCATCTTGACGGCTTCATCAGGCTGCTTACCGAATTGCTTTCCGAGGCGGGACTTCCTGATTCCTCGATCCATATCGGGGCAACAACCCTTCCGGGATATTTCAGGTCGACAAAGAACCGGGATCTGCTGGTGGTTGTTGACGGCATGCTTCTGGCGACCATCGAACTGAAGGTCCATGTAGGCCCGTCATTCGGCAACAACTTCAACAACCGTGTCGAGGAGGCGCTTGGCAATTCCGCCGATCTGCTTACCGCCTACCGCGAGGGAAAGTTCAAACCGTCGCAAAGGCCCTGGCTCGGCTGGATGATGCTGCTTGAGGATACTCCGAAATCAACGACCCCGGTTCGGGTGGACGAACCGCATTTCGAGGTTTTTCCGGAGTTTCAAGGAGGCTTCCTACGCAAAACGGTACGAGCTGTTCTGCGAGCGGCTTATGCGGGAGCGCCTGTATGATGGGGTTTGCCTGCTCTTATCGGATAAAACCGGAGGGCTGAAAGGTGCCTACACCGAACCGAATCCGGAGTTCGGTTTCGCAGCTTTTGCAACATCGCTGACTGCGCAGATATATATCATAATTATGCCAAAAGAGTCGGCCTCGATCCTGAGGCGGTTTATCTGCATGGAACTATACTGAGACCTGTTGTTCCTCTCGATACCGGGAAAAAAGGGCTTTTTATTCTGGGGGCATATCCTTCTGCAAGGTTTGCTCTGATAGATGGAATTTCCGACGTGCCAACAGCTGATAACCTTGGGCCATTTGAGAGTGAACGATGGTTTGATGGTTGCAGGGTTCGGCAGCAACCTTCGGCACGAGAACTTGAAGAACTTTTTCTGGAGCCTTTGTCATTACAAAGATCAACCTGCTGGATAACTGATCTTGTAAAAATATTCCTTTTCAAACAAGGACACATTGAGCGATATAAAAAATTGAATGCGGTAGTGCCGTCAGGTTATCTTCGTGAAGACTTCTTTGAATTGGCTAAAAAATCTTTGCTCTGGCTCGAGAAAAAACTTGAAGCGGCACAACCTGTTTTCATGATAACTCTTGGTGCAGAGGTTGCCGGTGTGTTGCGCGGGATTCGTTCAAAAACAGCGCAGATAAAGTTACTTAAGCCTGAATACTATACATTGACTGTTGGTTCAATATCTGTACCGGTAATGCATTGTGCTCATCCCGGTATTCTGATGCGACGAAATGATTCGAAAAATCCTTGGCCCTCAAAACATTGTCATGAGTTTATTCCGGCTCTTGAAAAAGCCAGAAAGGACTTTGGTTTTTAGGCTTATCTTGAGGCTGCGAACAGGTAAGGCATTACGAAAATTATAAATATCATCACCATGCCGGAAATCCGGCCCTTCAGGGCCTTGCGCTACAATCCCGAAACTGCGGGAGACGCAGCAGAACTGATCTGCCCTCCCTACGACGTCATTGCGCCTTCGATGCAGGAAGAGTTGTACGGCAGCTCTCCTTTCAATGCCATCCGTCTGGAGTTGCCGATGGAGGCCGATCCCTACGCTGCCTCGGCACAGCGGCTCGAAGAGTGGTTGCGAGCTGACGTGCTCATACGGGAGGAGGAGCCGGCCTTCTACCCCTACAGCCAGACCTTTACCGATCACGATGGCAATACCCATACCCGGTGCGGCTTTTTTGCCGCCATGCGGCTGCACGATTTTGCCGAAAAGAAGGTGCTGCCGCATGAAAGAACCCTTTCCGGCCCCAAGGCCGACCGCCTGAACCTGTTCAGGAAAACCCGTACCAACATCAGCTCGATTTTCGGACTCTATGCCGATGAGGAGGGTGTGGCCGACCGCCTTGTTGCCGGCTATGCCGAAACCCGTGAGCCGCTGGTCGATGCCGTGTTCCAGGGGGTGCGCAACCGGTTGTGGCGTATCAGCGATTCCGGGCTCGTGGCCGGAATCCGCGAAGCGCTGGCCAGCAGGACGGTCTATATCGCGGACGGACATCACCGGTACGAGACCGGCCTGAACTACCGCAGGGAGCGTGCGGAAGCCAATCCCGGGCATACCGGAAACGAACCGTACAATTTTATCCTTGTATATCTGAACAATATTTATGATAAAGGACTGGTTGTTTTTCCGATTCACCGCCTGGTGCACGGTATCGAAGGGTTCGATTCTCCGCGCTTCAGAGAGAAGCTCGAAGAGCACTTTGCCGTTACGGTGCTTGACGGACGTACCGGACTGAAAGCCTACCTCGAAGGCGCGACATCGAGTTACGCCTATGGTGTGATTACCTCCGGTTCCGTTCTGGGGATCACGCTGAAGGGTGATCCGGCAGGAATGATCGGCGAAGGTTTCACCCCCGCCCTGCAGCAGCTCGGGCTTGTGGTGCTGCACGAGGTGGTGCTCGCCAGGATGCTCGGCATCGGGCAGGAGGCCATGGCACAGCAGACCAACCTCGTTTATGTCAAGGAGGAGTCGGCGGTGTTCGATGCGGTGGAAACCGGCAAGGCACAGGTCGGTTTCGTGGTGAAGCCCGCGACGGTCGGACAGGTGCTTGCGGTTTCGGAGTCCGGAGGGGTGATGCCGCAGAAATCAACATTTTTTTATCCGAAAATCATGACCGGGCTGGTGTTCAGTCCGCTCGACTGAGAGGTGATGACCGAAGAGTTTTTTTCCCGCTCCCCCGAAGAGACCCGTGAATATGCCCGGCGGTTCGCAGCGACGCTTCGGCCAGGAGACCGGATATGCCTGAAAGGGGAGCTCGGGGCGGGCAAAACCGAGTTCATGAAGGGCATCGCCGAATGTTTCGGCTGCCAGGAGGAGCTTTCCAGTCCTACCTTTTCGCTGTTCAACATCTATCACGGTTCGTTCCGGGGAACACCGGTCAATCTGCACCATTTCGATCTCTACCGGATCGAGCGGCCTGAGGAACTCGAGGCTATCGGGTTCGAGGAGTACCTGTTCGGACCGCATATCTCCGTTGTGGAGTGGGGTGACCGGTTTGCGGAGTACCGTTCCGGCTATACGGCAACGGTGTTTCTTGAACACACCGGCGGGGAGTCTCGAAGAATCGTCATAACCCGATAGCCATACGATGCATCTGCTTGCCATTGAATGTACCCATGTCTCCTTGAGCGTTGCCGTCATGAACGGCGACCAGGTGACGCTTGTTGCAGGCTCCGAGTGGAGCCGGGCAGCCGAAACCGTTCTGCCGCTTGTGCAGCAGGCGCTTGATTGCAGCGGCACCTCCAAAGAGCAGCTCGATGCTGTGGCGGTCTCCTCCGGTCCAGGGTCGTTTACCGCCCTGCGGATCGGCATGTCCGCGGCCAAGGGGCTGGCATACGGTCTCGGCGTGCCTCTCATCCCCGTTCCGACCCTGCACGCCCTGGCTCTTGCCGCGCTCCCCTTCACTGTCGCTCCGGCGCTCGTTTCGGTCATTCCCTCCCGAAGGGGGGAATATTACTATGCCCGTTATCCCCGCACGGCGCTTGAAGAGGGTGCGGCAATCGATGAATGCGCAAGAGGCTCGTTTGGAGAAGTGCTGCATGCCGCAGGCAAAGCGGCAAGAGAGAGCGTGCTTGTCGCGCGCCGGACAGCGGACTTCCCTTCCGGTATCGAAGACAGCGCCATCGGTTTTCTCGATGCGGATTTCTTTTCCGCGGCATCGCTGCTGCCTGAAGCCGCAAGGCTTTTTGGATCCGGCATGTCGCTTTTCCCTGCGGAGGTTACACCGGCTTACCGGCAAATGTTTGTTCCGGGAAGCAGAAAAGAGTGAATCATTACTATTTTATGAGGACTGTGAGCTGAAACGGCAGAACGGTATTTTTTTAATTTATGACGAACGATACAACGGAGGTTTATGAGCATTTCCGGTCATGATGAACAACAGCGCGGCCTGCAGCCTGAAGAGGTGTCATACAGCGAGCTGCTGGCAAGGCGGGCGGGAGCCCTTGCACTTGAGAAAAAATGTGAACAGGTTAAGATACTCGATCTGAAGGGCCTGACATCGGTTACGGATTATTTTGTTATCGCTACGGCGGATTCCGAAAGGAAAGCCAAGGCTGCCGCCGAACATATCATCGACGAGCTGAAGGAGGACGACGAACGTCCCCTGCATGTCGAGGGCATGGACAGCATGCACTGGATACTGCTCGACTATGTCAATGTTGTGGTGCATATTTTCATGCCTGACGAGCGGCGTTTCTACGACCTTGAATCACTCTGGTCCGATGCCCCCGTTACCCTGGTGACCTGATATTCCCCGAACCCCGATTTCCCTCCCATGTATGTCGGTTTTAAGAAGTTGGAGGGATTTTATACATTACGCCCTTAAGCGGTATACCATTAATTATTACACGGAAAAAACCTATGCAGCGAGAACGGATATTGCCGATCAGTATTGAAGAGGAGATGCGGGATTCCTATCTCGATTATTCCATGTCGGTTATTGTCAGCCGAGCGCTTCCGGATGTTCGTGACGGCCTGAAGCCGGTACATCGGCGGGTGCTGTACGGTATGCACGAACTGGGACTCCAGTCGGGAAAGCCGCACAAGAAATCGGCTCGTATCGTCGGTGAAGTGCTCGGCAAGTTCCACCCCCATGGTGACAGTGCCGTATATGACAGTCTTGTGCGTCTCGTGCAGGATTTTTCCCTGCGTTACCCCCTGATCGACGGGCAGGGTAACTTCGGTTCCATTGATGGCGACTCCCCTGCAGCCATGAGGTATACCGAGGTGCGCATGAAACCTATCGCTGGAGAGATGCTCAAGGATCTCGACAAGGAGACCGTCGATTTCTCTCTGAACTTCGACGATTCGCTCGAGGAGCCTACCGTGCTCCCTTCGGCGATTCCCAACCTGCTGGTGAACGGCGCTTCGGGTATTGCGGTCGGCATGGCCACCAATATTCCGCCTCAGAACCTTCGGGAAGTCGTTGACGGCATCATCGCCGTGATCGAGAACCCGGAGATCGAGATCCGGGATATCATGAAGCATGTGATTGCTCCTGATTTTCCCACCGGCGGCATCATCTACGGCTACGAAGGAGTCCGCCAGGCATACCTGACCGGACGCGGCAAGGTGGTCATCCGGGCCAGGGCGCTGGTGGAGGTGACCCAGAAGAACGGCCGTGAATCCATCATCGTCACCGAACTGCCCTACCAGGTCAACAAGGTCAGGCTGATTGAAAAGATTGTCGAGCTGGTTCACGACAAGAAACTTGAAGGCATCGCCGACATCCGCGACGAGTCAGACCGCGACGGCATGCGGCTCGTCATCGAGCTGAAGCGCGACGCCGTGGCAAAAGTGGTGTTGAACAACCTCTACAAGCACACGCCCATGCAGGAGACTTTCGGCGTGATCATGCTTGCCCTGGTTGACGGTGTGCCGAGAGTGCTCAATCTCAAGGAGATGATGCACTTCTACATCCGCCATCGCAACGAAATCGTGCTTCGCCGCACGCAGTATGATCTAACTGCGGCCGAAAAGCGGGCACACATTCTCGAAGGCCTGAAAATCTGTCTCGACAACCTCGACGAGGTGATTACCACCATCCGCGAGTCCCCCGATACCTCAACGGCGCAGGAGCGCCTCATGGAGCGGTTCGGACTGTCGGAAATTCAGTCCAGGGCCATCCTCGAGATGCGCCTGCAGCGCCTGACCGGCATGGAGCGCAAGAAAATCGATACCGAGTACAAGGAGACGCTTGCTCTCATCGAGGAGCTTCGTTTCATTCTCGGCAGCCCGGAGAAGCAGATGCAGATCATCCGAGAGGAACTGCTGAAAGTGAAGGAGGTTTATGGCGATGAGCGCCGGACCGAGATCGTGCCGCAGGAGGGCGACTTCTCGATCGAGGATATGATCGCACAGGAAGACGTGGTGATCACCATCACCCACGAAGGGTTCATCAAGCGCTTCCCGGTTTCGGGTTATCGTCGCCAGGCGCGGGGAGGACGCGGTGTCACGGGGGCGCAGGCCAAGCACGACGATTTTGTGGAGCACATGTTCATCGCCTCGACGCACAACTACATCCTTTTCTTCACCAATACCGGCCGGTGCTACTGGCTCAAGGTGTACGAAATCCCGGAAGCCGGCAGGGCTGCTCGCGGGCGTTCGCTCGCCAACATCATGGAGTTGCGGCCCGATGAGAAGATCAAGGCGTACATCAACATCCGCAACTTCGACGACCCGCATTACATCATTATGGCCACGGCCAACGGCGTCGTCAAGAAAACCGATCTGAAGCAGTACTCCAATCCGCGCCGCACCGGCATCAATGCTATCAGGATCGAGGATGGCGACGAACTGATCGATGCCCGCCTGACCGACGGCGAGCACCAGGTCATTCTCGCCAAGAGTTCAGGATATGCCGTTCGCTTCCCCGAGTCTGAAGTCCGCGCTCAGGGTCGCGATACGGTGGGTGTCAAGGGCATCACGCTCGATGATGAGGAGCGCTGCATCTCGATGGTTACCACCAAACGCAACGATACAACCCTGCTTGCCGTTACGGACAACGGATATGGCAAGCGCAGCAAGGTCGATGATTACCGGATAACGAAGCGAGGTGCGCGCGGGGTGATTACCATCAAGGCTCACGAAAAGATCGGCTCGCTGGTCGGTCTGCTCGATGTGAACGATGATGACGATCTGATCATCATTACCGTAAACGGTATTGTCATCCGTCAGCATGTATCTGATATCAGGGTGCTCGGCAGGAACACGTCAGGAGTCAGGCTTATCAGGCTTGATGCCGGCGACAGGATTTCCGCTACGGCCAGGGTGCCGAAGAGCGACGAGGATGGCGATTCGGAATCGATGATCGAAGATCCCGACGGCCAGATCGATCTTTTTGAGTGACCGGAGCGTTATGTGCTCATTCGGGACGGTTATCCGGTGCAGTCTCGGACGTTTTTTCAACAGGAAAATGCGCCTTATGGAACAGAACAGACCGACAATCGTCAGGGAGCAGCCGGGCACGAAGTACTACTGTGCCTGCGGCAAATCGCAGAACCGGCCCTGGTGCGACGGTTCCCACAAGGGGAGCGGCCTGACCCCTTACAAGGTCGAGATCGAGGTGGAGAAAAATGTGGCCATCTGCAACTGCGGCCGGTCGGCCAGAATGCCGTTCTGCGACGGGGCTCACAAGAGCCTCACGTGAGATTTCTTTTACTGCAGGCTGCCGGTTCCGGCATGCCGGAGTGGATTTTTTACCAAACAACGAGAAAGAGGATTTATGGCGCGACCGAAAAATGTGAAGCATATATTTGTTACCGGAGGGGTGATCTCTTCACTGGGAAAAGGCATTCTGTCGGCTTCGCTGGGGCTTCTCCTGAAATCCAGAGGTCTTCGTGTGGCCATCCAGAAATACGATCCCTATATCAATGTCGATCCGGGCACCATGTCGCCATACCAGCATGGCGAGGTCTATGTTACCGATGACGGCGCGGAGACGGACCTCGATCTGGGGCACTACGAACGGTTTCTCGACGAATCGACCTCCCAGGCCTCGAACCTCACCATGGGCAGGGTGTACAAGTCGGTCATCGACAAGGAGCGGCGCGGCGAGTATCTCGGCGGAACGGTACAGGTGGTTCCCCATGTGATCGACGAAATCAAGGACCGTATGGCCGAACAGGCCAGGAACGGGAACCTTGACGTGCTGATCACGGAAATCGGCGGCACCATCGGCGATATCGAGTCGCTTCCCTTTCTCGAGGCCATGCGTCAGATGAAGCTCGAAATGGGCGAGCGCAACCTTCTGAACATCCACCTCACCTTCGTACCCTACATCAAGGCGGCCAGCGAACTGAAGACCAAGCCCACGCAGCACAGCGTCAAGATGCTGCTTGAAACCGGCATCCAGCCGGACATCCTGGTCTGCCGGAGCGAGAAGCCGCTTTCACGCGAGATCAAGAACAAGGTCGGTCATTTCTGCAACGTGAACGATCTGGATGTCATCGGGCTCAACGACTGCGATACCATCTACGAGGTGCCGCTCATGCTGCTGCAGGAAAAGCTCGACCTGCGCGTGATGAAGAAGCTCGGGTTGAAGCATTTCAGGGATCCTGATCTCAACTACTGGCGTGAATTCTGCAACAAGGTCAAGCATCCGCAGGATGGAGAGGTCACCATCGGTATCTGCGGCAAGTACACCGAGTACCCCGATGCATACAAGTCGATCCTCGAATCCTTCGTGCACGCCGGAGCGAGCAACAACGTCCGGGTGAACATCCGGTTGCTCAAGGCGGAGGATGCCGAAGGGAAATCATTCGATTTCCGCAAAGAGCTTGAAGGAGTCAGCGGCATCCTTGTGGCGCCCGGTTTCGGCGACCGCGGCATTGAAGGCAAGATCCAGTACATCCGCTATGCAAGGGAGCAGAACATTCCCTTCTTCGGGATTTGTCTCGGCATGCAGTGCGCCACCATCGAGTTCGCCCGCAACGTCTGCGGCATGCCGGAGGCCAACTCCACCGAATTCAACAAGCGTACCCGTTTTCCGGTTATCGACCTCATGGAGCACCAGAAAAAGGTCAAGGAGAAAGGTGGCACCATGCGGCTCGGGAGCTACCCCTGCATTCTCAGGGACGGATCGAGGGCGCACAGCGTCTACCAGAAGTTCCTGATCAACGAACGGCATCGCCACCGCTATGAGTTCAACAACACCTTCCGCAAGGCTTTCGAGGACGCAGGCATGGTCTTTTCCGGCACCTCCCCGAACGGTGAACTGGTTGAGATTGTGGAGATTGCCGGGCACTGCTGGTTCGTCGGCGTGCAGTTCCATCCCGAACTGAAATCGAGGGTGCAGAAGGTGCACCCTCTTTTCAACGGTTTCGTTGCTGCTGCCAAGGAGTTCAGTCAGGGTAAACGGCAGATGGAGCTGCCGGTCGAGCCTGCCAGGGAGCGCCCGGTCGATATGCCCTCCTTCGTGTCGGTCGAGAGCGGAGAGCGTGAATGACCTTTTTCATTTTTTTCTGAAGGAAAAGGGAAAAAAGGTTTGGAAGTTGGGGGGTGAAGGTGATACATTAGGAGCCCGTTGATGCATGAGTACAGGGGCATCGGGGGGGGAAAGGCCCGGAAACGGGCATGTTATTTGACGGTAGGGATATCGGGGGAAGCTGCAGGAACGAAGAGGTCGGGCAGGGTGTTGCTAAACAACCGGCTCGAACGAGAAAGTGAAAAAAGATTTTGCAGGTAACAGGAAAAGATGTACATTGGTTTCCCTTGATCGAGTACGGTCAGGTTCTTTGAATTTGTTGCTTAAGTGAACGCCAAAGTCAATTAGCTTTGCAGTTGATTACAACTCAAGGTATTTCAGTCGGGATCAAACAAGATTAAACTCTACAACGGAGAGTTTGATCCTGGCTCAGGACGAACGCT
>Ga0194112_10010257_pt1 | contig 11776 bp, 17 predicted proteins | sample TA2MahC400mmetaG_FD_146191 | JGI IMG/M metagenome (GOLD analysis project Ga0194112, IMG submission 146191) | Freshwater microbial communities from Lake Tanganyika, Tanzania - TA2015016 Mahale Deep Cast 400m | ecosystem: Environmental > Aquatic > Freshwater > Lake | place: Tanzania: Lake...
GTATTGCTTTGAGGTGAGACATACAACACCCCAGTTCATTCTGAGAGACATTATCAGGAATTCTTCCTTTTAAATGAGAGGAAACGTCATCGACCCTACCATCATATCCAGAGATGCGAGTGTGATTTTCAATTTCCCAGTATTTAAACTGTTGTTCCATGTACTCACGACGGTGAGTATCTGACTCCAAATTTAACCAGTAAACATGTGGAATACCTTTTAGTTTAAATGCTGATTTGTTTTTATCTAAGATTTCCATTATTCAAAATATTTAATAAGTTTTTCTCTATCACCTTTAATATAACTAATACATTCCTGAATATCTTTTGGAAGACTATTCCAGAGATTAGACATTTCCTCAGATGCAGAATTTTTGCTATAGAAAGTACCTAGAGGATGCTTAGCAGTATGATTGTAATCTCTTATTACAGGTCTTGTCATTAAGAATGAAATAGCATTCATAACAAAATCCCAACCCCAACCATACTTTAATTTATCTGGGGTCATATATTGCAATAGTTTTCTATTATAAAATTCTTTTATAATGTCTGAATGAATAAACCAAACAGTTTCATCTGTACATGCTACCATCTTAATATTTTGATCTTCAGACTCAATACCATTAATATCAGTATTTTCTGGAGTATACCACACATTTTCTACATTTGGAGAATATACACCCCATTCGTATAAGTTATAATATTTTTTAGCATCATTTACTAAAGATTCCCAATCATCATATGTCGCATCACCTTGTACGTGAAAGAATACTTTTTTATCGGATCTGAATAACTCCAGTGCTTTATTAAATTGTCCACCAAAATAAGCATCATCTCCAATATCAATCCAACCTGGTCTTGTATTTTCTTCATCACTATTGATGACAGTAACATCATCAAATATTTTTTTCAATGCATCTTCAGTTGCACAGGTTTTTTCAAATTGATTTCTCCAATTAAAAATAAAAGGTTGAATATCTTTTGTACGAATTTGAGGAAATCTTTCCAAATATCCCCTGACATTAAAATCTAAATGATCTCCATAATCATTACTACTGTGCAGATCTTGATATAGAATTTCAAGGAATGGATTCAAGATTCTTGCATAGTTTGTAATATTAGAAGATTTACCAATGATAGTTTTACACATTGATAATGTGGTTGCATCAATCAAAACTTCATCTCCAGCAAGAACTCTTTCTGGACTATTGGGTTGAGCCTGAATCGAATAATGAAGACCAGCAGAACTCATAGTACGTTGATGATCATAATAATAAACTTTAATATTTGAAAAATAATTTTCAAATTCATCAATTATATTTGTCTGGTCTGTTGCTAAAAATATACAATCATATCCACCAGAAGCAAATTCTTCCTCTGTTGTTTTCAAATACTTTTTAATATCAACAAATTCTGTATGTCCTACACCATCGGTACCCCGATAATGGACACCTAGTGCGTTTTTATATTTTTCTACAGGTATATCATTTATTTTTTTCTGCATCCTTTCATTATAAGGAATATACTTTCGATACTTATCTAAATCAAAATCTCTAAATGAAGCCCATGGATAATCACAATCCCATCCATCTTGAGTATTAAAAGTTCTATCGGCATCATCAGAAACTTTTAGTTCATCAAACCAGTTATTTGGATTTCCATATAACATAAACATTGATGGAGATACACATACCTTTTCAAGATCTATACCTCTTTTTTCTAAGGTTCTAAAACTTGTAAGTATTGTCAGATAATTTGAAAGAAAACCTCTATGCATTCCTTCAATAAGTTTAACTTTAAATGTCATGTTTAATCACCTTTAATTAATCGATAGCTATCTTCATCAAAATGCTGTGTTGAAAACTCAAAGAGTTCAGTATCTTCAAGTGCAAACATTTGATGTCGCAAACCCCTATAGATATGAAACTTATCTCCAGGAGTTAAAATAATATCATGTGCAAGTGCAATATCATCTTCATGGTAATATTTTAAATGAAGTTTTCCTGATTGAATATAAAAAGTTTCATCTTTGACTTTATGATAATGCCAAGAACACTTTCTCCCCTTTACAAAATAAAGGAGTTTACCACAGTATTCTTCACAATTCACAATCCACTTTTCAAATCCCCACCCTTTGGGAACAAACTTAATCTCCGAAGAACTCATTAGCATTCATTCCTTTATCGTCAATGTAGTAATCACCAGAGGGCTTACCTAGAACTAACTTGTGATACTTACAACCCCAACTGTCTAGTTGATTCTTTGTAAGTTCATAGAACATTCTTTTTGCAAGATCAGCATTGTTACCAAACCTGCCCATACCTCTAGCAGTAAGATAAATGATTTGATTTCCTTCATCATACAATTTATTTATTTTAGCAATTCTATCCGATTTTGGAACACTAATTTCATAATCACAGTCTTCTTGACATTCTGGTTTGTCGCAGATTGTACCGTCAATATCAATTACATATTTCATAAACATCTTGTTCTGTTAATACATAGGTTCCAAAATTTTGTACAGCAATTGATGCTGCTTTATTTGCATAAGGTATTGCTTCTTCTATTCTACCATACTTAAGGTAAAAGTAAACCAGTGCAGAAATAAATGTATCTCCTGCACCAACAACATCAAATACATTTACTTTTCTCCCTGGATAATTGACCCCATCATATTCTGCCCCATTTGATCCTCTTGTAATAATTAAATTATTATGTTTACTTCTAAGAAGTTTTGATTCATCTTCATTAATTTTGATGTAACAATTTGATTCTGGTAAATTAGTTTTTTTACTATCAACAAATACTGGGCATTTTGAATTAAAAACAATCTGAAATAACTTTTCTTTTGTAATAAATCCTTTATCATAATCGGATATTACGATTGCATCAAAACGATCTTGGGGTAGATCATACTCCATTGGTTTAATCACACCTTCAGTATCAACTCTTAAAATTTGATGGTTATACTTTTCATCAATATACCTAGTTTTTACAATCTTCTCTTGATTAGTAAGTATATAAACTTCTATACCAAAAGACATGAGATTTTCTCTCACATTCCAAGCCATGCCTTGTCGTGTTTCTTTTCTATGATATTTAAGAATTGGAACTGGTGCTTCTGGATTTAATCGTTCACACACTCCATAGACATATTCATCTATGCAACTATCCCCTATCAATAATACTTTGAATTGTTTTTGTTGTGGCATAATCACCTATTCGATCAAAGAACATAAGTTTTTTTGCATAGTGTGATCCTATAACAGGTTTTCCTTTCCAATCAGACCCCACAATCATTATATCAGGTTTAAAGAATTCTATCATAGATTCTAATTCATTGTCAGTTGAAAAAAACTTCACTTGATCAACTGCTTTTAAATTTTCTAAAAAGAATTTTCTTTCTTCTTGATTATATATTGGTCTTGTTGATCCCTTCTTTTCTTTAACTCTTTCATCAGTATCGATTCCAACCAATAAAAAATCTCCTAAACTTTTTGCATAATTCAAAAGTTCTAAATGACCTCGATGTAAAATATCAAAAGTTCCGTTGACAAAAATATTCATAACAGTTTTTAATTTCTTTTTCTAATCCATTAAAATCTATTCCTAAAGTTTTTAGCAGTTCACCAGAACCACAATAAGACTTATCAATCCCCTCTTCTAGAAAACTTACAGGAACATTATAATCAGACAAATTGTTTATGATGTTAGAGACATCAGATAGTTTTGTTTTTGCATCATAAACTAAATTTATTTCTTTTGGTAGATTCTGTTTACTAAGATACAAATCAACAACTTTTTTTGTGTCCTCTATTCCAAAAAAATCCATAAACTTGTCTTTAAAAATAACAATTTCTTTTTTAGAAATGTAATTTTTTATGTTTACAGAAGTAAACATATTATCTGGAGTTTGAGGTCCAAAAACGTTAAAAAATCTAAGGTTGTAAATATTATCCAATTGACGACATCTCTGTGTTATGAGACACTTTGCAAATCCATAATAATCGTGAGGGATTGTTTCACCTACTTGGATTTCCTTTGCTAGATAAATATCTTTCTGTCTACCAAATGCAGCACCACTACAGAAGTTAATCATTGGAATTTTTTGTGCTGCAAGATTTTCAAACATTTTCATATTTGCATAAAAATCGTCAGAAATATCCTGACGAATTCTACGACCACCTTTGATTGCAGCGTGAAGAATAAAATCAATATTATTTTCTTTTACAAATAAATCAACAGATTCTTTATTTGTATAATCAATGTCTGGATAAAAAACACTGTGACTTTTGAAAAGATATGGTACTAATTCTCTTCCCAAAAATCCACGATGCCCAGTAAAAAGTATATTCATCTACTTAGGTTGATATAGGAAGGTGAAGAGTTGTACAAAAATTCTTTAATATCGATATCTTCTTTGTCTTTAGGTCTAAAAGTTTTTATGTTAGGGAACAAAGAAAGTACTTGTTGATCTTCACAAGCATAATGGGAAAATCCACAAACTCCATAGTCATCATCTCTACCACTACCTACAAGTTTAACAGGGATGTTTTCATGGTTTACATAATTCCGAATGAACTCAAATGGGCGATAAAGAACAAAAGGAGTAATAGAATAAACAACGGGAATAATTCCTTCCATTGCCATACCAACTGACATACCAATCATAAGTTGTTCTGATGCACCCGGATTAATTACTCTATTTGGAAACTCTTTTCTTAGGTCATCAAACAAACCATATCCAACATCACCAACCAAAAGATAAATATTTTCATTCTCTCTCATTTCGACTGTTAGAAGGTCTCTAAAAGTTCTTCTCATAATACCTCCAAAGCAGATTTATATTGATCTTCACTAAAGTTTGTATAATGTGCGTGAAGACCTTCTAGACCATAATGATTTACTGTTGTTCTCACAAAGTTTACATATGGATTAAATGCTTTAATCCTATTTTCCAGATAGTCTAGATCAACTGTATCATAAGCAGCCCATCCATTTGCATTTACATAAATTTTGAGATTGTGTAAGTTTTTCTCATATGCAAATCTCAATGCTTCCCATACAGAACCTTCTGCTGCTTCTCCATCAGAAATCATACAGTAAACATTGCGATTAGGATTTGCAAGTGCTCTTCCTACAGCAACTGTAATACCCATACCAAGACTCCCAGTTGAGCAATGAAGTTTTACACTTTCGTCTCTCTTCGGATGCTCTCCATATTTTTCTAGAAGTTCTTCAGCATTAAATCCAAAATACTTTTCAAGAACAACATAGAGAGATACTACAGAGTGTCCATTAGAAAGGATGAAAATATCATCCTTATCCATCTCACTATAGATCTCATCAATCACATCAAGACAAGAAAAGTAACTTCCCAAGTGATGAAGTTGTTTCTCATAGCAGATGTCAAGAAGCCTTCTTGTCAGTTTCTCATCCTTCATATCCAAGGACTCCATCATATGTAAGTTTCATTGTTTTCTTTCCAAGAGATTCAAGTCTTTCAATAACTTTATTTACGTTCTCTTCCATTTTACCAACGCCTTCAAAATCGTGAACTTCTACATAAATGGCATCAATTTCTTTAATTGCGTCTTCAAAAGAAGGATCATGTACAATTACATTTTCAAATCCTTCAATATCCATCTTAACAAAATTAACTCTTTTCTTCACCGTATTTTTAATAAAGTCAGCAAGAGTTGTTGTGGGAACAGTAACACTATCAGTACCACCGGGATCAATACCATGACGGAGGAAAGAATTCATTGTCGAATTACTACTGTTCAATTGAAATTTTTCTTCACCATTTTTAGTGTGAATAGCAACTTGGTTTGGAAAAATATTTTTTATCTCAAGTTTATCTAACAAGTCTTTCATAATCTCAATATGAGATGGAGTTGGTTCAACCGAATAAATTTCAGAACAAATTGAACTCATATAAAGAGAAAATAGTCCAATGTTAGCACCAAGATCAACCATTACAACTTCTTGATTATCCTCCAAAAAAGAATAAAATCCGTTTTGAAATTGCTCAAGAATTGCAGTTGTTTTTGAATGAGAAGTATTATGATGTTCTAAAAACTTTTCGGATTTGGAAAGATTATATGTTTCAAGATCTTTAATAGTATTTAAAATAATTGACATTTTATTTTCCTAAAATTGTTTGAATGTAATCGCGTACTTCTGGTTTAATTATATCATACAACCAATTATAATGGTCACCATACTGTTTAATAGTTTCCATTGTACCAACACCAGCCGCGTGAAGAATGCTTGTTTTCAATGATTCTCCTGTGATTGGATGATCAATATATACGGAATTATCTTTTATATAAAGATTTTTCCAACTTTCACAATGATCTTTTTCTCCCCACTGATTAACAATACCAAAAGTAATTCCACTACCTTCTCTATCAATAATTTCACTTGTGTACTTATTTTTTGCGTGAAAAATATGATTCCAAGTATCTTGTTCGTTTCTAATTAAAGGCCAAGGTCTATAAGTAAATGTTTTGCCATCACTTTGTTCTGCAACAAATTTATTAAAATCCCTCCACTCATACCAAAATTGTTTATCATTAGAAGCAATAAATCCAGCGTTTAAAAATTCTTGTACACCAATCATTCCACCATCACCATATGGTTCATAAAAAGGACTGACACAAGGTTGTGCTGCTCCAGCCTTTCCAAAAAAATTATTATTTCTGACTCCGATTAACTCTGCGGTAGAGTTTATAACTCGGTCAAGACTACCAATACAAAAAGAGTCTGCATCAATATGAATGACCATATCATAGTCTTCAACTAAAGGAAGACAAGTAACGACCATCATCCAATCAGAAAATCTAACATTTTCTGCACCAAGCCAAGGATGCTCCTTAGTTATATTCTTGGTATCTTCGGTTCCAAATATATGAAAATCTATTTCGGGATGAAAATGATTAACTAATTTTTGCAACTTATCTGGTCTTAAGTGTACTGCATAATCATCAGTACACCAAGTTGAAACTGCTACTTTTTTCATTTTTTAAAGGGATAATCAACAACTGTCCAACGGTTTCCATTTGCATCACAATTCGTTTGAGTGATATTATTCATACGAATATCGTGATAAAAAAGTTTTGGTTTAATTTTTTTTGATACACTATCAACTAAACAAAAGAAACTACTATTAACACAATGTATTTCTTTTGCATTCTCAATCAATTTCATATAAGACAACATATTAGTCGTTTGACCAACTTTAATGTCGATTATTTTTACATTTGGAACCGAACCAATTTGGTTTCTTCTCCAATTCCAAAGTTCAATTGGATAATCTTCCTCTGCACTAGAATTCCTATGCACAATAATATAGTCTTTTTCAGATTCTGCCAACCTATCATAAACTTCATCAACTCCAGGTATCTCTTTTGGAAGAATAAACTTTTCATATCTTTCTTTAAAAAGAATATTTGCTTGTTCATAAAATTGTCTATCAAAATTAACTGCGAAAAATTCTGCTGGACAATTTACTCTTTGCAAATTCCTATAGTAAACATTTTCAAATCCAATTCTAGTTACTGACCACTCTTTTTCTTTGGCCCATGGAAACATTTCTTGCTCTAAAGTTGCCCAATCATCATTAAAAGGATGAACAATTATGTTTTCAAAGTCTTGGTAGAGACAACTTATCGTTTCATAATATCTTTTATGGCATGGAAGATGCAATCTTTCACACAATTGCTCGGCATAAATGTGAACAATTGCATTGCAAATAAAATGATCACCTAAAGAAGTATGGTGATGAAAAACTAGATCAGGAATTTTTTTTATTTCATTATCTACTTTATTCATGTTAAAACTCCATGTTCATTAAATTGATAAACGTTTTCAAGATTTCCTCTATAAAGATTAATAAACATTGCAACATTGCCAGTATGATTGACAATATATTTGCATTTAGATACTACTCTAAATGCGGCATCGCACCATTGTTGCCAATCTATAGAGTCTCCACCATTGTTTTCTATTATTTGCCAGATAACAGTATTTGAAGTTGTTGATGGAGTCTCTTCAAAAAATACTAATTTATCTCCTAATACAGAATGAAAATATTGAATTACTTGAGTTTGATCTGTCTGCAGTAATACTTTAAAATCTGGATTTTCATTTAAAATATTTTTAACAACAGAAAGATATGCTTCGGGAGAAGCTAAAGTAAGTTCTGTTCCTTTATCTGTTCCCCTATAAGAAACAGATATTGTTTTTGATGGATCGATCTGATATTTATTTTCTAAAAATTTTATTCTTTCACTAACAATATCATTAGGATTAAAAAACCTGTTTATAATTTTGGTATAAGTTTCAAAATCATATATCTCGGGTTGATACTTATTAGAATCGGGAAGATCTATTTGTTTAAAAAGATCTAAAGATTGATCTGCATTTATTTTATGAAAATGAGGATAGATGTCTAGATTTGGATCTTTCTTAAAATGCCTGAACCCCAAAGAATAATCTATTCTATCAGGAATAATTCCATGCTGCATAAGAATAAGTAGAGAATTGAAGACTTGAAATTGATTGGAGTAAAACCCGCAATTCCAAAGACAGTACAACTCATTAACTTCTGGATGTGCTAATAAGTCACATCCAGCAAATCGACCCGTAGTTCCAGAAGCAACTACATATTTACAATTATGTAACCTCATTATGCTCCAACAATATAATTGCGAAGTTTATCTTGATCAACACTAATTGGGAAGCAAATCAAATATCCTTCTTGAAGATATGACTCAACGATGACATGCGTTTCATCTAGAAGTTCATAGACAAAATCTAAACTATCTCCACCGTGAAGTGCTTTGTTTTCAAAATTACCATTTTCATATGGTCCTTCTTGATAAATTCTAATATCATCGATAACAATAATATCATTACTTACATCTCTTTTTTGACAGATGATTCTCAACTCACCTTCTAAAGGTATTTTAATATAGTCTGGATCATCTTTTATAACTTCACGATTATAAGCATCACGATAAGAATCTGGAAAATGAGCATCTAAGAAGAATAAGGTCGGTTTTTCATCTAGTTCATCAAGCACTTTTGGCAATTCATCATGACTATTACCATGATGCATTAAAACATTAGTGTTATCTTTGAAATAAGTTACTGCTTCATTATAAATTCTATCTAGAATTTCAATAGAATGCATTTTTAAATTTTCTATCTTAAGACGAGAAACTTGAAGTAAAGAATTCTGACCGTAAGAATCTAAGATTCCTCCAGTTCCAGTTTCGACATAATTTTGAATTTTGAAATCTTCAAAGGTAGATTGAAGATTGATTGCATTTTGTAGTTTTGCCATTTTATTATTAATTAATTTGAGAGTTAATCCAATTGTAAGTCTTGCCAATTCCTTCTTCAAGAGATTGAGAATAATCCCAACCAAGTTTTTCACGAATCAAATCATTATTTGAGTTACGACCACGAACTCCAAGTGGACCAGGAACATGATTCTTTTCAACTTTCTTGCCAGCAACTTTAGCAGCAATATCCACAAGTTGATTGATAGTTACCATCTCTTCTGATCCAATATTCACAGGACCAGTGAAGTTGGAATCCATCAGCCGACGAGTTGCTTCAATACATTCATCAATATAAAGGAATGAACGTGTTTGCTTTCCATCACCCCACACCTCAACAATTCCACCATCATCAGGAAGTTCCGCTACCTTACGGCAAATTGCTGCGGGTGATTTTTCTTTACCACCTTTCCAGGTTCCTTCGGGACCGAAAATATTGTGATAACGAGCAACCCTAACTGGAATATCATAATTACGATGATAAGCAAAATACAATCGTTCGGAGAAGAGTTTTTCCCATCCATATTCACTATCAGGTCCTGCAGGATAAGCATCATCTTCTTTCAGTCCAGGATTTTCTGGATCCATCTGTATATGTTCTGGATACATACACGCAGATGAAGAGTAGAAAATTTTGGTTACATTTTTTCCGCAACGTTCATTTAATTCTTTAACTAAACGAAGCACATTCAAATTAATTGATGCAGAATTATTCATAACATCTGCATCGTGATCTCCAGTGAAGATATATCCAGCACCTCCCATATCAGCCGCGAACTGATAGATCTCATCAAAGGTTTGAATATAACAATAAGGTGCAGAGTGATATAAGTTACCACGATCTCCTTTGTATTCAAGAACACGACGAACAAAATCTACATCACGAAGATCTCCACGAATAAATTCGTTTGCCTCATGCTTTGAAAACTCTGGATATTTAAGGTCTACACCACGAACCCAGTATCCTTCGGAACGCAATCTGCGAACCATATGACTTCCGATAAAGCCACCAGCACCAAGTACAAGTGCCTTCTTGATATATTGACTCATATTTTAATCAAAAATAATAATCGTATACTATATATTATACCAATTAAAATTGAAATTTGCAAGGGACATTGAAGAAAGTATTTTATTTTGATGAAGAATATTTTTACAAATCATATGAGATTATTTCAAAATCAGATCAAATAAATCTCATAAAAGACTCGGAATTATATTTAAAAACACACAGAAAAATTGAAGAACTTCATCCACCAATAATGGCTGAAAAATTTTTTACTAAAAAAACTTTGGAAAAAACCTACTGGAAAAATTTAACTAAAGTTATATTTGCCGAAGTAAATGATTATTGTAAAAATTATTTAAATCTTTCTCCACAATTTGAATCTTGTTGGATAAACAAAGTAGGAGATTATAGTGATGTGGATATAACAAATACGTTATATTTTGATGAAGACACTCAATCATATACAGATAACCACTATCATTCTCACCACGAGAATCAAATCATTAGTTGCATTTTTTACTTACAAAATCCTAGTGAGAAATACGGAACTTTGATAAAAACAAAACATGGAACTTTAGTTTTAGACGGAACAGAAAACTCTTTAACTATTTTTGATCCTAGATTATATCATACTGCGTTAACTCCAAACTCAGAAGATAGTTCAAAGTATCCAAGATATGTAATCATAATGTCTTTTATAAAAAAAGAGGGGTAGAATTCTTCCCCTCCCGTGTAACTCAGGCTCGCCACTTACTTTTTGACTAGAAGCAAGAAACTAGGCGGGAGTTACCCCATCCGCACCACTTGCTTTTTAATGGGAAAGCAAGAAACCAGAAGGGGTCAGATTGACTCCACCACTTGATTTTAAGAAACCAAGAAAAGTTGGGTTAATTTTGATATCTCGGTAATACCAAAAAATACTATTAGAAATAGCACATCCCAAAGTTTGAGTTTGATCGCAAAAGGAATACCAAGGAGACCCCCGATAAACTTAATGATCAAACCATATTTAAAACTTCCCCATAACATGATTTGGTAACCAAGCATAAGGAGAATGTTTCCAAGATATCGTAGGATACTTGTTTTAGACATAAGGGGTTTGCTCCCGACCAGTGCTGTTTAAGTCCATCCGTGACTATCAAACCTCCCTCTCTAGACGCTCTAGTTCTTTCTCCAGTTGACTCAATAGTCCCTCTCTGGTATAAGCACCAGTTTCTTCTTTACGACGCTCCATTTCCTTCTCAATCTTTTGAGTGATGGAAGCATGGCGGCGAATTTCTCCACCCATTGACATTTGGTTTTTTGTTTGTTGCATACAGAACTGAAGTTGCATCAGTTCCATATCATCAAAGTACATTAGGTTCTTCATCATCTTTTACATAACATGGGACACGATCTGGATCTAACCATTTTGCATA
>Ga0194112_10010259_pt1 | contig 11776 bp, 7 predicted proteins | sample TA2MahC400mmetaG_FD_146191 | JGI IMG/M metagenome (GOLD analysis project Ga0194112, IMG submission 146191) | Freshwater microbial communities from Lake Tanganyika, Tanzania - TA2015016 Mahale Deep Cast 400m | ecosystem: Environmental > Aquatic > Freshwater > Lake | place: Tanzania: Lake...
GGGCGGCCAGGAGCCTTTCCCCGCCTCCGACGGGGACCCGGAGATCATAAGCCCGGTCGGGGGTCGATTTTTGTCGGAGTTCGGGATTGAGGATCTCCAGCTCGGCCGCCTCGAAGCCCGCGGCGGCGGCCAAGGTCTGCAGCTGGGCCGGGTGATTGACGGTCACGGTGTCGAACCGAAGGGGCGGATATGGCTCGGGAAGCCGGAGCCCGTAGGCCTCCGGGTTCTGGATGATAAGGGTCACGGCGATGAACCGCGGAACGTAACGGGCCGTCTGGTAGGGGAGGCGGGCGAATAGATCCCAGAAATTGTCCAGGTAGTTGATGTTCTGGGTCTTGATGACGCGCTGGACGAATCCCTCCCCGCAATTGTAGCCGGCCAGGGCCGTCGTCCAGTCGCCGAAGTAGGAATGGAGGTCCTCGAGGTATCGGATGGCCGCCTTGGTCGACTTGTAGGGGTCCATCCGCTCGTCGATGTACTTGTCCTGATTGAGGCCGTAGCGGAGTCCCGTCGAACGGATGAACTGCCACAGCCCGAGGGCCCGGGCCGAGGACAGGGCCCGGGAGGAGAAGGAGCTCTCGACGACCGGGAGCCAAACGAGCTCTTCGGGCAGTCCGGCCCGGCGGAGCTCTTCCCTGATCCAATCCCGGTAGAATCCGCTCCGGCGGTAAGCCTCCTCGAAGACCTTTCTTTCGGGTCCGAGGAAGGAGTTGATCTCCTTCCGGACCCACGGGTTGTCTTCGAGGGGGATGGCCCGGTGGTTTCCGACGACGGGATTGCGCCGGGAGGCGTAGATTTCCTGGATTCTTTGGGCGATGAGAAGCCGGAGGTTCTCTTTTTCCTGTTCGAGGGTGGAGTCGGCGGCCGGGAAAGGGATCTTGAGAAGGATGCCGTAAGCGTCGTCCAGGGACTGGATCGCCGCCTCGAAATCCCCCCTCTCCCTGGCCGATTTCGCCTCCTCGTAGCGGGTCAAGGCCTCTTCGAAAGTCAAGGTCGATGAGTCCTTGACGGCCTCGGCCTCGGCAAAGGCGGCTTCGCGGACGGTCCGCCTCTCCTCGTCCGGAATGATCGTCGGTTCGGAGGCCGTCTTTTTCCCGGCCGGCGGCGGGAGGGACTTGGACGGCGGAGCGGCCGGCGCCTCGGCCTGGACGGAAGCGGCCGCGGGCTCCGCCGCCGGAGGGGAAAGCGGGCGCCGGGCGCAAGAGGCCAGGAGAAGAAGGAGGCCGACGGCCGTTCCGGCGGAAAGTTGTCGTATCAGCCTCATGACCTTGAAAACCGTTTATAACACGCCCGAAGCCGCGAGTCAAAAAGAAAAGCCGGACTCTACGCCTTTCGATGCCAATCCCAGGCCGTCCGGAGGATCGTTTGGAGGTCGGAATGCTCGAGCCTCCAGCCCAGGACGCGCTCGGCCTTGGCTTTGGAGGCGAGGAGGACCGGAACGTCCCCCTCCCGCCGGGGGCGGTCCCGGACGGGGGCCTTCCTGCCGGTCACGGCTTCGGCCTCGGCGATGACCTCCCGCACGGAATGGCCGCGCTGGGTTCCGAGGTTGAAGACGTCGCTCGGCCGTCCGGCCAGGAGATGTTCGAGGGCGAGGACGTGGGCCGAGGCCAGGTCGACGACATGGATGTAGTCCCGGACGGCCGTCCCGTCCGGAGTCGGAAAATCCGTCCCGAAGACGTCCAGGCTTTCCCGGCGGCCGAGGAGGGCGAGGATGAGGTTGGGGATGAGATGGGTCTCGGGGTCGTGGACCTCGCCCAAGTCCCCTTCGGGATCGGCTCCGGCGGCGTTGAAATAGCGCAGGGAGACGTAGCGGAGGCCGTAGGCCCGGCCGTAATCGGCCAACATCCGCTCGACCACGGCCTTGGTCCGCCCGTAGGGATTGTACGGCTCCAGGGGGTGGTCTTCGGGGATGGGGATCTCCCGGGGGACGCCGTAGACGGCGGCGCTCGAGCTGAAGATAAAGCTCCCCGCGCCGCCGTCGAGCGTTGCCCCGAGGAGGTTGAGGCTCGAGACGAGGTTTCGGGCGTAGTATTTCCGCGGGTCGGCGGTGGATTCGCCGACCTGGATGAGCGAAGCGAAATGGAGGACGGCCTCGAACCGGCGCCGCCGGAAGACGGCCTCGACGGCCGCCCGGTCCGTCAGGTCGCCGACGACGAGCTCCGCTCCGCGGGCGAATTCGGCCCGGCCCGAGGAGAGGTCGTCGAGGACGACGACCCGGGCGCCCCGGCGGAGGAGGGCCTTGACCGTGTGCGAACCGATGTAGCCGGCCCCGCCGGCGATGAGGATGTCGGTCATCGGACCGCCTTTGCCGCCGCAGGCCTGAGGAGCCGCCCGGCGGCCCGAAGAGCCGCGGCTTTCGTTTCGAACTCGCCGTCGAGCTGACGGCGGTAGATCTCCTTGAGGAGCGCTCCCATTCCGGGGCCGGGCGGGACGCCGAGGGGCAGAAGGTCGCGGCCCAGGAGAAGCGGCCGGATCGACTCCTTGGTCACGTTGAGCTCGGCGAATTTGCCGAGAAGCCAGCGGGCCTGGCGGTCGAGACCCGAAACGAGCCGGCCGCCCCGGCCGGCCCGGTCGGCCGCGTCGAGGGCGGCGACGAGCTCGATTTCTCCGCCGGCCTCCGCGGCCAGCCGATTGAAGGCCTTCTTGGTCAGCGACGCCCGGTTCTGCCAGAGCTCGGCGGCCCAATGGTGCGTGCGGATCAGGGTCAGAGCCGCGGAGGCGACGTCGAACCCCCCCCAGGAGAAGATCTTCAGGCGGCGGAAGGCCTGGCGGGCGATCCGCTCGCTGGCCAGGTCGTGGCCGACGCTCGTCACGGCCATCCGGCCGCGCTTGAATTCCCAGCGGGTCGTCTCGGCCTTGCCGGCGTCGTGGTAGAGGGCGGCCAAGAGGAGGGCGAGCGCTTTCGGCGGGGGGAACCCCAACCGTTCGGCCAGCCGCCGGGCCTGGTCGACCGTGAGCTCCGTGTGGCGCCAGACGGTGTGGTGGCCGAAGGCGTCCTTCTCGGGGTGGAAGAGGGAATCCTGGATGACCAGGGTCAGGGCGTAGAGCTCCGGGAAGAGCCGGCGGAGGGCCCCCAGCTTGAAGAGCTCGTCGAGGCCCCGCGACGGGCGGCTCGAATCGAGGAGGATTTTGACCATCTCCTCGGCGACCCGCTCGATGCTCAGCCCGCCGAGGTCGACCTTCTGGGCGACGGGATAGATTTCGGGGTCGAGGCGGAATCCGAGGACCGAAGCGAACCGGGCCGCCCGGACGACCCGGAGGGGGTCCTCGGGAAAAGCCGCGGGGTTCGTCAGCCGGAGCCGCCGCTGGCGGATGTCCCTTCGGCCCTCGAAGGGGTCGATGAGGGTTCCGTCGGACAAGCGGAGAGCGATGGAATTGCACCGGAAGTCTCTCCGCCGGAGGTCTTCCTCGACGGGCAGGGCGGGGTCGGTCCGGACGACGATGTCCTTGTGGCCGCGTCCGTCGGGAAGGTTTTTGTCCATGGCCCGGTCGGTGCGGGGAAGGGCGACGTCGTAGGTCTTGCCGGCGCGGGTGAACTTGATGACCCCGAAGCTGCGGCCGACGAGGTCGACCCGGCCGTGCTTCTTTAAGGACCGGACGACGTCCTCAAGCCTCCGACCGGCGACGAGGAGGTCGACGTCCTCGGAGGGGATCCCCCTGAGCCGGTCGCGGACGAACCCGCCGACGGTGTAGACCCCGTCCTTGAAGAGGCGGACGAACAGGCCCCTGTCCCGAAAATCGGCTTCGAGGCTTTTCATGTCCGCTCTCCGCTCGTCCGGGCTATTATATATCAGGTTCTCTTCCATTCGGTGTGGGTTCATGAAGCCGGGGTGACGGCCTCGCTCCCAGGTCCGGTTCTTCACGCCCTCCCGAGGCTCGGCGGCTCGGCGGCGAAGAACTCGCGTCTCGGCCCGTCATTTTTCGGGTGTTCGCCGGGACGCTCAGACAGCTTCGCCGGCCGGCTTCTTCCGATCCGGCTGCCCTCGCCGCCGGGGTCTTTGGAGCCGTTTTTCAAGACTTTTCCCTTATTGATATTCACCCCACCTTCCGCCCCTCGAAAAAGGGGCGGCCCCGAAACCTGTTAACGGCTCCGGGGTCGGACATGTCCGCTCGGTCCATCACCCCGGCTTCTCGATCTTCACCCACACAAAATGAAAGAGAACCATATATCAGAACGCCCTTGGGCCGGCGTGGTTTGACTTGCCCGCGGGCCTCCGCTAGAATGAGTCTTCAGTCGGATTTTCATGGAAAAAATCGGCAAGTATAGGATTCTGTCCCAAATCGGCAGCGGCGGGATGGGCGTCATCTATAAAGCTCTCGACCCCGACATCAACCGCGAAGTCGCGGTCAAGACGATCCGCGGCGACCTTTTCGCCGAGGGCGGGGCGAAGGATAAGGTTCTCAAGCAGTTCATGGTCGAGGCCCAGGCCGCCGGGCGTCTCCACCATCCCCACATCGCCACGATCTACGAGGTCGGACGGGAGGCCGACCTGACGTACATCGTCATGCGATACATCCCCGGAAAAAGCCTCCGCAAGGTCCTCGAGTCCGGGAAAACGTTCACCGCCGGGGAGGCCGCGGACCTCCTCCTGCCCCTTTGCCAAGCCCTCGATTATGCCCACCGGAACGGGATCGTCCATCGCGACATCAAGCCCGAGAACATCCTCCTCGACGATGCCGGCCGGCCGATCCTCGTCGATTTCGGGATCGCGACGATCGAGACGGTCAACGTCACCCGGACGCGGATGACCTCGGCCACTCCGGCCTACATATCCCCCGAGCAGATCCTGGAAGGCGAGGTCGACCACCGGACCGACATCTTTTCCCTGGGGATCATCCTGTTCGAGCTTCTGGCCGGCCGGAGGCCTTTCACCGGAGACAACGTCCCGTCCCTCCTCAACCGGATCGTCAACGAGGAGCCGGCCCGTCTGGCCGGCGATGAGGCGGATCCTCCCCGGGGTATGGAGGCCGTCATCCGGAAGGCCCTGGCCAAGAAGCCGGCCGACCGGTACGCCTCCTGCGTCGAGATGGCCGCGGCCCTGGAGGAGGCCTCCGGGGTCATGGTGACGACGGCCCCGCTGCGGGAGGTCCGGACGGCCAAGATCGCCCCCCGGCGGAAGCGGCGGCCGTGGACGGAGAGGGCGAGTCTCGGCAACAAGGCCAAGGCCGCCGTGGCCGCGGCCATGATCGTCTGCGCGGCCGCGGGGGGGGCTCTCCTGTGGACCCGGGTGATTTCCCCGCCCCCCGAGCACGAAGCTCTTGTCGCCGTCTCTCCGTTCCCCTCCGGTTCGACGGCGATTCCGAAGAGCCTCGTCGAATACATCCTCGACCGGTCCTTGATGGCGGCCACGCCGCTGCCCGTTTTCGTCCAGAGCACGCCCGGCCTCTGGTCCCGGCAGACGGACGCCAAGGGAGCCGGACGGCGCGCTCCGCGGATCGAGGTCGGCGGCCGGGTCGACCCGACCGTCACCGGCTATGAAATCACCCTGACGTCCTCCTACAAGGGGAAAAAGCGGACCCGGGTCTTCCCCTGCAAGGGCCCCCTCGACCTCGTCACTTCCCAAGTCAACGAGATGCTGGCCTTCATCGCCTCGACGACGGAAGGGGAAATCGGGACGATGGCCGGAGGCCGGACGTTCGCCCAAATCACGACCTCGGACTGGGACGCCTTGAGCCACTTCCTCAAGGGACAAGAGGCCTGGGACAAGCTCGACTCGGAGGCCGCCCACGCCGAGTTCAAGACGGCGCTCGAAAACGACCCCGACTTCGGTCTGGCCCTCCTGAAAATGGCCGAGGTCAAGCTCTTTCGGGGCGACCGCGAGGACGCCCGGTTGTCCTGCGAGAGAGCCCTCGCCCTGAAGGACCGGCTGATCGAATACGACGTCCTCCGGGTCAACGCCCTCCTGGCCCGGCTCGAAGCCCGTCCCCGGGACGAGCGGGCCAATCTCATGAAGCTCATCGAGGCGTTCCCCCTCAAGAAGGAGTATCTCTACGAGTTCGCCGAGTCCTATTTCCATGTCGGCGACGGCGAGGAAGCCATTCCGTCCTATGTCCGGGCCATCGAAATCGACCCGTCCTACGCTTTGGCTCACAATCATCTCGCCTTTTGCTACGCCTGGACCGGAAGCCATGACAAGGCCGAGGAGCATTTCCGGACCTACGTCAAGCTCGACGAGACGGCCAACTCCTACGACAGCCTGGCGACCGGCTACATGTTCGCCGGGCGGACCGAGAAAGCCCTCGAGGCCCTGGAGAAGGGGCGCGCGCTCGACCCCCGGCTCGATTATCTCTACGGGAATTTCGCGACCAACTTCCAAATCGTCGGGGCCCTGGCCAAGGCCGAGGAAAGCCTCGACCGCCAAGCCGAGGTCAGCACCCGCGACTCCACCAAGCAGGACGTCGCCTTCGACCGGGCCTATCTCCACTGGCTCCGCGGCGACCCGGCCCGGGCCGAAGCCGGGCTCCGTCCGGTCCGGGACCACTATTCCGGACCCGCCTTCCGGTCGCGGCTCGATGAATCGCCCAACCTGCCCTTCTGGCTGACCGGGGTCATGGCCGCCGAGCGGAAAGACCTCCCCCGCCTTCGGGAGGCGATCGGACGCCTCGACCAAAAGGTCCGGACGTTCGAAGTCAACGCGACGAATTTCTTTCCCGTCTTGAAGCTTCTCGTCCACCTCCGCGTTCTTGAAGGACGGCTGGCGGGCGACTTGACGGGCGTCGTCCAAAACATCGAGGAGGGCCGGCGGATCAAGTGGAGGATGGGCTATTGGGGATCGGCCTACAACCTGCCTTTCTTCCTCACCCAATACGCCAGGACCCTGATCGACATGGGAGCGAACCTCCCCCTGGCCCGACAGCTTCTCGAGGAGGTCCTGGCCTACAATCCGTCCTACGCGCCCGCCCTCGTCGACGCGGCCGACCTGGCCCTGGCGGAAAACAATCCCGAAGAAGCCCGCTCGGCGGCCAAGCGGGCCCGGGACGCGCTGGCCCAGGCCGACCCGGATTTCACCGTCCGGAAATCCTTGGAAGCCGTCGAGCGCCGGATCGGAGGGAATTGACATCATGAACGCTCATCTCGTCATCGAGCAGCCGGGCCTGGAGCCCGTCCGCCTGGAACTCGGGAACACGACGGGCATCGGCCGGTCCTCGACCAACCAGGTTTGCCTCAAGGACGACAGCTCCGTCTCCCGGCAGCATGCCCTGATCCGCCGCCAAGGAGAGTCCGAGTACTCCGTCATCGACCTCGGGAGCGCCAACGGGACGTGCCTCAACGGCAAGCTTGTCCTGGGGCCGACCGTCCTCCGGCCCGGCGACCTCATCCGGGTCGGCGAGACGACCCTCCGTTTCGAAATGGAGGGGGCCGCGCCGGACGCGGTTTCGCCCGAACAAACGGTCTACGAACGGACGATGATGGCCGTTCGGATGAGCACGATGGTCGTTCTCGTCTGCGACATCCGCCGGTTCACCCGGATCGGCGAGATCCTCCCCCCCGACCAGCTCTCCCGTTTTCTCGGCTCCTGGTTCCGCCAGACCTCCGGGGAGATCACCTCGCGGGGCGGCGTCGTCGACAAGTTCATCGGCGACGCGGTCATGGCTTATTGGCCCGTCGAATCCGGAAAAGCCGAGGCCGCGGCCGAAAGCGCCGTCGAGGCGGCCAAGGCCATCCACGCCCTGGCCCGGACGGTCGAGGTGCCCGGCCATCCCCGTTTCGAGTTCCAGGTCGGCGTCGGCCTGAACCTGGGGCTCGTCTCGAGCGGGAACATCGGGATGCAGTCCCAGCGCGACATGACGATCATGGGCGACGCCGTCACCCTGGCCTTCCGGCTCGAGGGCGTCTGCAAGGTCAAGAAAATGCCGATCGTCGCCGGGGCCGAGTTCGCCAAATCGCTCGCCTCCCGGTACGCCTTCATCCCCCTGGGCAAGGTCAAGCTCAAGGGAAAGACGACCAGCCCCGAAGCCTTCGGCCTGGCCCTGGAATGAGCCGACCGATGCGCCGCCCGGTTCTCCTCGGCCTCCTCTTCGGGCTGGCTTGGGCCGCAGCGGGCCGGCAGATATACGACGTCGAGATCGTCGTCGGGGGGAAAAGGATCGCCGAGCCCTCGGTCAACGGATACACGATTGCCTTCCACCTCGGCCTCCGAAGCCTGTCCGACCGGACCCTGGAGCTCGTCCGGGTCGACTACCGGATGGTCGTCGAGGACGTCGAATACCTCCGGCTCGAAAGCGAGGTCGACCCGGCGGTGGGCCTCGAGGCGGGCGGCCGGACGACGATCGCCCTTCCGGTCAGGCTGAGCGCGGAATACCTTTTCCCCGCCGTCCCCGGCCTCCGGGACAAGGACCTGGCCGTGGCCTATGTTTCGGGGGGAATGACGTTCCGGGACGAGCGCCGCCGCGAACGAAGGGTCCCGATGGCCTTCTCGGCGGAATTCCCCGTCTATCGGGGCTTCGAGGGCGGGGTCGGACCGGTCGACGTCCGAACCCTGACCGTCGGCGGGTCCGAGCTCACGATGACCGTCCTCTTCAGGAATCTCAACGGTTTCCCGGTCTCCCTCGGCCGGCTTACCTACAAGCTCGAGCTCGTCGGACGGCCCGTCGGCGAGGGGGCGTTCGCCGGGGACAGGACGGTCGACGGCCGGGGGATGGTCGGCTTCCCGGTCCCCTTGACCCTCGATTTCTTCGAGATCGGCAAGGCCGTGTCCGACGGGCTGCTCCAGCCTCCGGTCGCCGTCCGGGTCAGCGGCGAGGCCGAGGTCGAAACGCCCTGGGGTCCGTGGAGAATCCCCTTCGACAAGAGCGACAAGGTCGATGTTCTAAGAAAAGAGGGGGGACACGAACCGAATTCCGGCAAATTCGGATCATGTCCCCGGACGGATTAGAACCAGTAGTTGATCCCGACGGAAATCTGGTAGTGGCCGAGGTCGAGGGGGGCGAATCCGGTGAAAGCCTCGGACATTTTTCCCTTGGCGAAGCTGAGCTTGAACTCCGCGTCGAGGGTCAGGCGGTTGGCGATCGGGAACATGATCCCGCCGAAGACGTGTCCGCCGAAGGAGATTCGGCCGAAATTCCGCCCTTCCATGGCGTCGACGATGTAGATGGGGTAGACGGGGACGTCTTCATTGTAAACGTCGTCGTAGTAGTAATATTCGTCGCTGAAGTCGATCATGTCCCCCTGCATTCTCAGGCTCCAGAAATAGATCCCGGCGCCGGCCCCGACGTAGGGGATGAGCTTCATCCTCCGGCCGAAGGGGACGACCTTGAGCGAGAACTGGATGGGGGTGATGGACGTGTAGAGGCTGTGCTGGGGGGTGAATTCGCCCTCGTAGAGGTCGGGAAAGGCCCAGTCCTCGTAGTCGATCGTGTAGCCGACGTAGCCCTTGTAGAACGCGCCCTTCGTCCGGCTGTAGGTCTCGAGGCCGACGACGAAGCTGATCTCGCGGGTCAGGAAAAGCTCGTAGGCCAGGCCGAACGAGGTGTTCTGAAAATTGGACCTGGCAAAGCTCATGTTTTCGAACTCCGTGTCCCAGAAATCGCTTTTCATCGTCGGGATGAAATAGCTCATCTTGAACGTGACCGTGTTGGCCGCCAGCGGGGCGGCCGCCAGCAACACCGCCAGGGCCGCGATTTTGTAGCTTTTGCTCATGTTCGTCCTCCTACACGCCCCAAAAGGTGCAATTTCCGTGCCAACATCGATCCCGCGGGGCGGCCCGGGCCGCCGGCCCGTCATGTGTCGAAAAGCGGTCAAATGTCCTCTTTCCGAGGAGGGGCGGCTCCTAGTTTAAGGCTCCGCCCGGCCTTTGTAAAGGCGGACGGAATGGCCGATAATAGGCGGGGCAGGCCATGAAAGCGCCGATCATCGCCGTCCGTCCGGGGAGTCCGGGGAGATTCGACGCCGGAGCGGTCCGGCCGGTCATCGACCTCGTCCGCTCCGGCGAGGTGGTCGTCTATCCGACCGAGACGTTCTACGGGCTGGGAGGAAACGCTTTTTCGCCCGCGGCCGTCGAGAAAATCTATGCCCTCAAGGAGCGGGACCGGGGCAAGCCGCTCTCCATCGTCGTCGCGGAACGGGCCGAGGCGGAGGAGGCGGCCTCCGAAATCCCATCCGTTTTTAGGCGTCTGGCGGAGGCTTTCTGGCCCGGTCCGCTGACCTTGGTCGTCAGGGCCAAGCCGGTCTTTCCCGAAGCCATGCTCGGAGCGGGGGGGACGGTGGCCGTAAGGGTGCCGGGCTCGGAGTGGTTGAGGAGCTTCCTGGCCGACCTCGGCCTTCCCTTGACGGCCACGAGCGCCAACGTCTCGGGAGAGGGAGAGATCGCCGACCCGGCCGAGGTCGTCCGATGTTTCGACGGCCGGGTGGCGGCGATCCTTGACGGCGGCCGGACGCCGGGCGGTCGGCCGTCGACGGTCGTCGACGTCACGGCGAGCCCGCCGCGGATTCTGCGCGACGGCGCCGTCCCCGCCGATCTCCTTCGGCCATTCCTATTCTAAGGTCGGCGGCGGAAGCCGCCTTGATCCCGACGTGGGATCTTGAGTTCACCCGAAGATTCGGCCTCGCGGGAATCGTGTAGGCCCGGTTCGATGGGAAGAAACGCCGGAGTTTGATAAGGACTTGCCGCCCCCCAGATACTTTTCGAGGGACTCGGCGTGTCAGGCGGCGGCATGGCCGTCCTCGTGACCCCGTAGCGGAGGGGGGGCCCATTTCGGAGCCGTTTTTCAAGACTTTTTTACCATTGGTATTCACCCCACCTACCGCCCCTCCAAAAAGGGGCGGCCCCGAAAAAGGACAACGGCTCCGTGGGTGATCGGGGGGAACCGACGGGACTGGTTCCTCGGGGCCGGGGTTAGAGGATGGCCACGTCGCCGCGACACGCCCCGAGAAATCAGGGCCTTTGAGAGATGGAGTTGAGGCCGTTCTTGGATGCCGCTCCGCGCCTGGGAGGGGAGCGCGGCCGTCGGGCGATCTTCAAGAATTTAGGCCGTACGAAAGAGAGCCGCCCGCTACGCCTCCTCGACGACCGTCCAGCCGAGCCCGTCGGCCAGGGCGTGGACCGGCTTCTTGAAGTCGCCGTAGAAGGTCACCCGGTGCCAACCCCATTTGTCCCACATCGTGAAGAGCTTTTCGATGTCGCCCAAGGGCTCGGCGCAGAGCTTCGTCCGGCAGGCCCGGTCGTTCGGGTCGTTGCCGATGGCCTTGGCCTGGTGAAGGATGATTTCCCGGCGCGGATCGGAGACCTCGACCGTGGTCGTCAGGAAGCCCTCGGGGAGGAGCGAACGGACCGAGGCTCCCTGCCGGTCCTCGGAGTGGGTCAAGATCTCGTAGGGGTTGGACGGGCCCAACGGCCCGAAGGCCCGGCTCGAGGCGACGCAGTGGGCGTAGATGATCTGGCGGCGGGCGGTGTCGATGACCGGGTCGGAGATGTATCCCGGCCGTCCTTGGGATATTGTCGTCAGGGCGACCATCGTCGCCGTCGAGGGGACGTCGCATTCGCAGGCCCCGACGAGGCCTTCGTTGAGGAGCTCCATGAATCCCAGGCAGGGATAGGCGTGGATGTGTCCGCCGTAAAACCCGCCGAGGCAGTTGATCGTGACGGCGTTGGCCCCGTGCCTGCGGAGGACGGCCTTTTGGCTGAGGTACATCGCCGCCGAGTTTTCGACCTCGGCCCGGGAGACGCCCTCGACGAGGGCGGCCTCGCGGATCCAGCGGTCGGCGATTGTCCGGGCTTCGTCCTTGTCGGCCGCGGCCCAGGCTTCGTTGAGCTCGGCGAAGGGGAGATAGATGACG
>Ga0194112_10010260_pt1 | contig 11776 bp, 16 predicted proteins | sample TA2MahC400mmetaG_FD_146191 | JGI IMG/M metagenome (GOLD analysis project Ga0194112, IMG submission 146191) | Freshwater microbial communities from Lake Tanganyika, Tanzania - TA2015016 Mahale Deep Cast 400m | ecosystem: Environmental > Aquatic > Freshwater > Lake | place: Tanzania: Lake...
TCATTTTTCCTAATCGTTAATTAACGATTAGAATATTTAAACTTTTCGGTCGAATCCAAGACGAAAATACGAAGAGAAAAGCCCAAATATCAAATCCTACTCACTAAAAATGGGTGGAGAAAAGGTTTTAAATTAACGACGGGCTTAGGGAACAAATCTTTGTCACGGTTTAATTCATAAAGATGGATCATGATATCAAACTCTTTGGACATCTCTTTTTTACTTCTTTTTACAATAAGTTTAGATAAATAGGGTTTTGATGCATCATCTATTTTTCCAACTTCATTTGTGGACATCGTACTTCTTTTGAGTATGATATTACCCGTTGTTTTAAAATACTCATTGATAAGCTTGTTAAATTCTTTTAAGGATTTATTTTCGTCTATTTCGGGCGGTATTATCTTTTCAAACAGTTTGGTACCTGTTGTTTCATTAAAGAAATTGGTACTTACTTCTTTTATGTGGGTGTTATAATAATCCATAACACAAAGTCCGATTCTAACATCAGACCATACGGTGCTATGGTCGATTTCTTTTTTTGTATTGAATATTTTATCGAAAACGTATAAAGCTACGCATTCTCGTATCCATGAGTCATCTCTTTCTTGGGTGTTATATTTTTTTATCCAGTCAGCTATTCGTAGTCCATCAATAATTTTTAGTTTATTTAATTCTTCAAGCTTATTGAGTATAAACGATTTGTTATCGCTTTGAGAAATTGATAAGTAATTATCCATAGCAATCTTGATTGGTTCAACTTGTTCTTCTAGCCTTGCTTTTTTCATTTTGATACAACCTTTATCTTTTTACTAGTTCTGCGCGTATTTAAACCTTTCTTTTGTAACTACTGCTCAGTAATAAAAATAGTAAGGTTTATATAGTCTTAAAGCTATAAAAATGGTTAACATGTCAGACCTATATCAAACAAAAGAATGGGGAAGCCTACCTGCCATGGAAAGGGCTTATCTACTTCCAACTATTGAAGGAATCAGAGAAGGATGCATTGTCAGCACAAAACAAGTCCCCAATATACACTCTTTGGAGTACTGCTTAAACCAAAAAGGATTAAAATATCACAAGAAAGAGAGTATTGTTATCGCTTCAGCTAATGAAGAATTCTTAGAAAAGATAATCAAAGAGCTAGAATCAATGAACATAGCTCATTCTTTTAAAGGGTTGGACAAGAAAGCAGATAAAATCATAAAAGAAATAGAGATCGGATACCATAAGAATATGGGTGAATTCTTAGGGTATCCTAAATGTTGTACTAATGGGTTCATTAAATCCACTCTAAAAAGGAAATATGCAAGCAATGAATGGTTTAAGAAAGCCGCAAAAGCGTGTATAAAAGGAAAATACGACCCATTATTCGATTACATATTCCATGTCCCTCACAGTATAGACTGTAAAAAAAGTTTGAGATTATGCAAGGATATCAAAGAATGCTTAGAATGTTACGATAAAAAAGCGGCTGAAAATCTAAGAATTTTCAACAGAGGGCACTTAGAGAAAAAGGTTAGGAAATGTACCACAACATAGCAAAATATTCAAAACTGGAATCAGGGCTTTTCAACAGCCAGGGCTATCAGCCTTTGATGGACTACTCGCCTATAGAGAAGATGGTGAAATCATATTCCTTCCATAACATGAAGAACGCGAAGATAGAATACAAGTCAGATGTAAAGCTGGAATACAACCTCATGCTGGCCAAGAAAGAATACGACGCTTCAAAGCCATCAACGACTTACACCCATATCAGCGTTAATGATTTCCTCAACCCGGACAGGCCAATAACACAGTTCATAGGCAAGAGCGAGGAAGTCAAGCATTACATAGAAGAAGCCTTCGAAAAGACAGCAGGCGAGAAGCTGCCCCAGCACATAATCATAAGAGTAGTCACAAAAGACGAGCTTAAGGCATTGCATGAGAAGAACAATGGAGTATGGTCCGAGGGAATAATGGGCTTCGCGATAAACAAGACCATCCCGGAAATATTCGTCCGGGAAAACCATCTGGACGCATTGATGCTCACGCTAGGCCACGAGCTAGGCCACGTATTCACCAAAGGCTTGGCCAACCAGCACAGCGAAGAGGCTAAAGCTTTCGCTTTCGAGATGGCATGGATAAAAACCATCATAGAATACAACATCGCGGGCTTGAAACACTCATTCAACATGAACCCTAACCCTGCCAAGAACGGCTTGCACGACGTAGCGTTCAGCTTCGTCAAAGACCTGCTAAGCAAAGGAAAGAAAGCCATACAGGTATACTGGGACCTAGCCCGAGGCATAATCACAGTAGAGAACATCTACACGTTCGAATACAAGGTGTTTTAGAAAAATGGCAACTGATAATATAATTGGGGATACAATAATAAAAATAATGAACCTTGAAGAAATACCTGATGCGGAGAAACAGAAGTATACTAAAATCTTCAAAAGCTTCCCAGATATAAAAGACGATGACATAGCCTTAACCTACGCCTCATACGTGCCTTACGCAAAATTAAGGACTTACGAAGCAGACGGCAAAATCATAAAGACAGTTATTGTATTAGGACTGTTCTTCTACGAGCTTTTTGATGATGAAGAAAGAGAAGCTGTAGTAGCACATGAATTAGGGCATTATATTCACAGAAAGAATCGTAGCATTAGTGAGGCAAAAGAATTATCCGATAAGTTTTATGAGTTAGAGTCTTACTACAAAAGGAGGGATTCAGAAGAAAAAGTTGTTATTACTTACACTGATGAAGAAAAGCATAGAATAAAAGAACTTCAAGATATCCATAATGCTTACGAGTTTTACGCTGATGACAAAGCTATAAAATCAGGGTATGGGGAGCAGATACTTTCTTCATTAGAGAAGATTGCTGAAAAGCATTACAATCGTTTAAGCCGGATGAGCAAAGAATCAGTCAAGGCAAGGATAGAAAGGCTGAAGCAGATGAATAATAGGGGTTTTTAAAATGATAAAAAAACTATCAAAAATATTAAACACCGACATTAAAGACTTGTATTTTAGTTGGAAAACTAAAAAGTGCTATCCAAAACTTTCTGAAGAGTTCAGCCTTATAAAAGACGGCACTGTCAAGATGGAGTATGGCTCTTACATAACTGTTGCGGGTCTTTCACCGGTTGATGATAACGAGTTTTCGTATAACTACAGATTAGTTAAAAAACCAGTTCTTATTACAAGCCGTCTTTTTTTAGATTTCAATAATCCGGAGAGATTCTCAATCATAGCCCACGAGCTGGGGCATTATGATTTTTTCTGCAACGCACCCAGTCTCGAATGCCTGAAGAGGAGAATGTTATGGGGCTTAGTTCATTATTACATGGACAGCGGCTATTTTGGTTCTTTATACAGCGATTATCTTGTCTCTTTGTCCGCTGAAGGCATGAACACAAAAATTTTAGATTACCTATCCAAGTATGTACATAACGATAAGAGAAAAGAAAGAATTAAGAGATGGAATCTTCTGAAGGAAGTTTACGCAGACAACAAGGCTATTGACTCAGGGTACGGCAAGGCATTACTTGACGTGCTTAACAATCTTCATGAAAAATTCGGCTCAAGGATTAGTGAGAACGATGTCCTTTCTGAGAGGATTAAGAACTTAGAAGAAAAACTGAAAACGGATGTGTTTTGAAAAATGGAAGAAAACCAAGAAACAAAAATTGAAGAAGTCAAGGCATTATACGTTAAGGTTTTGGAAAAATTCCCGAGCTTATTATTTAAAGAGCCGAGAATAGATTATGACTCTTCGGGGGGCAGGTACGCAGCCATGTCAATACTTGACGAACGCGGCCGAAAAGACCCTGTCGTGCTCGTTGGAAGAATCTTCTTCAGTTTAGAAGACAGCGAGAAAGAGGCTATCTTCGCCCACGAATTAGGCCATTACTGTACTATGAGAAACTACAGTGTAGAAAGGCTTAAGCGGACGAGCATGTGGACTTACAGGTCATCATTTTACGAGGCATCCCACGCCCTAGCCAACAAAAGGTTCTCTCACGAGATCAAGAGGCTCCAAAAATGGACAAACATGAGAGAAATAGACGCTGACAACAAAGCAGCAGAAGCAGGATATGGCAAGGAAGTGCTCCAAGCCCTGAAAAAAACTTGCGAAGAAAGCTGGGAGAACTGCTCGATGATAGGCCAGAACAGTTTGCTGGCAAGGATAAGCAATCTAGAAAAAAAGCTTAAACAGGAGCCGTTAATAGAATGAGCGATGACAGGCTAGAAAACATGTGTTATAAGGTAACCAAGAGCTTTGAACAGTTAAGAGAGAACGAAATCGGCATAGAATACCATCCGCTAAAAAGAAGTTACGCTTCATTGGCCATTTCTAAGGAGAGTAACACTTTCAGGATGATCGTCGGAAACCTTTTTTTCGAATTGCCTGAAGAAGAAAGAGAAGCGGCCATAGCCCACGAGCTAGGGCATTACATCCGTCTGAGAGGCAGAGGCGATAGGAATAAAGGGCTTATGAAAAAGCTAAACATAGAGTTTATGAATTATTCTCTGAGCGGCATCGCGAAATCAGACCTCCGGGCTGAGAGGCTCATGAGAAGGGTTAAGCTTTCCGAATACGATGCGGATAAAAAAGCAGTCGAAGCAGGATACGGCCCGCAATTATTATCCTTGCTCAAAAACTTAGTCATTAAGCATGGCTCGAACAAGAGCATGGATAGTTTAATGCAACGGATAAAAACTTTAGAAGACAAACTCAAACAAGGAGGAGAATAGAATGAAAGACAAAGTTTTGGAAGAACTAAAAAGGATTTACTCAAAAGTGACAGAAAGGCTCCCTGAGCTGAAGAAGGAGGAGCTTAGCCTGAGATACTCAGAAAATATAGACTACGTGATATTCTTGATGGTTGATGAGAAAAAATTCTTAAAAGAGAACAAGATTGTAATCAGCCCTTCGATAACAGTAGGCTTGAAGTTCTTAACTTTTACTGAAGAAGAGAAAGAATCAGCAGTATCTCATGAGTTGGGGCATTACTGCCGTTACAAGCGGAGCAGCCCTGTCAAAGTAGAGAAGAGCATGCTTTACGTCCAAGTGCTGAACGCTTATGCAGCTAACCCTAAGATATGGGTGTTGGAAGAAATGGACTATGAAATTAAGCACAAAATAGGCAGGGTTAAGAAGTGGCATTACATGCAGGAGATGTACGCGGACAACAAGGCTTTTGAGGCAGGCTACGGCCAAGCGTTGCTGAATGTTTTGAAAAATCATATAGCCACGTATCATGACGCATTAGCGCCGGTTCATAAGAAGGAGCTTAACCTAAGAATCAATAACCTGGAGGAGAAACTAAAGGCAGTATAATGGCAAGCTACAGCAAAGACAGGCATGCAGGGAAGATAGGCTACATATTCAAAGAGTATTACAAAATCCTGAAGAAATTCAAGAACATAGGATTAGAGGAGCTTAACATAATGTACTCCCAGGAAGCGGATAAGTACGCGGCCTTGTCTGCAGGAGAATACCAATCATTCCTAGTCATAGGCAAAAAGTTTTTGACCTTAAGCAAAGGCGAGATGCGAGCCGTAATAGCCCACGAGCTAGGGCATTATGAAAGGCTGAAAGATTACAGCCGGAAAAGGTTCATACTCACCAACCTAAGGGATGAAGAGTTCTTCAACTACGCGAAAGAAGGCAAAACCCAAGGCAAGTACAAGCACAGGTTTGACATGCTCAAGAAATGGTCTTTGCTGCACGAGATAGACGCAGACAACAAAGCGTTAAAAGCAGGCTACGGAGAGCCTATGCTGAACATCCTGAAAAGTTTCACCAACAGCAAAGAATTCGGAACAATGCACCCGTTACTTAAAGAACAGATGATGCTGAGGATGAAGAGCCTGGAGGACAAGCTGAGATGCTAAGCGACATGATAGAAGAAAACCAGAAAGCATGCGAGAACGTCTACAAAGAAGCCCTGAAACTCTTCCCTTACATCAAAGAAGACGAGATGAGGATAGATTACTCGATCGCGTATCAAGGAGCTGCTGACTTTTCAATATCATGCAAAAAATCAGACATGAAAGAAGGAAGGTTCGACCCATCTATAAGGCTGGGAAACCAATTCTTGATGCTGACCCCTAACAAGAAGAGGACAGTGATGATCCACGAGATAGGACATTATATCCACAAGCTGAAAAAACATCCGAGCATAGAGCGGGCTAAAAGACTTTCGCGCTTCACAAATGAAGCGAACTTTTACAACTCACACCCGTACATATCATCCGCTTTGCGATTCTTAAGCAGCAAAGAAAAACACAAGATGGGAAGATTACAGAAATGGTTCATTATGAAAGAAGTATACGCTGACAACAAGACATTCGAGGCAGGATACGGAGAGCACATGCTGGAACTGCTTTACATGATGGAACCTGGTTACGCTGGTCTCCCGAAAGTGTTCAGGAAAGAAATAGCCGCAAGGATTAATAACCTGGAAACAAAGCTAGGAATACCAAGATGAACAACAAAGCTGAACAGCTCAACAAAGATCCAGGATACTCGCTTATAGAGAAGGCCTATGCTACTGCTTTGCAAAAATTCCCGAACATAAAAAAAGAAGAGATATCCTTAAACGTCGTGTTCGACAGCTTAGGCAAAGACTTCATCCTAGGCATAGTCGTGAACTCGCCTTCAGAGAGCATTAAGTATGGCGTTAAGGCAAGGATACTTGCAGGGCTGCAGTTCTTCCTATTCAAAGACAGAGAGATGGAAGCGGGCATAGCCCACGAGCTGGGGCATTATGAGCATGCTATGAAAAGCTATAATGATAACAGGATTTTGAGGATGAAACGATTTTTTGAACAGACAGCTAAGTATGCGATGCCTAACTTGTCTACCAGCATCAAGCTTTTGTTCAACAAGAAACACAAGCACCGTTGGAAGAGGCTTCAGAAATGGTATATCATGAAAGAGATGTACGCGGACAACAAGGCTTTCGAGGCAGGCTACGGCGCTTATGTCTTAGCTGACTTGAAAGTGCTTATGCCTTTCCTGTATTCCCAAAAAGGCACATCTGAGCTCACATTCAAAGAAACAGAAGCCAGGATTAAGAACTTAGAGGAGAAATTAGGAATATGATGGGCGCTTACAAAGATTTTTTGGAGAAACGGCAGACCCTCATAATGGTATATCACGATGTTGCTAAAAAGTTTAAAGATCTAAACGTTCAGGATGTTACAATCAAATACGCTCCAGATATGGACGACTATGCAGTGCTCTCGCCTTACGGAGAGGATGAGAAGCGCAAGAAACCAACCCTATTTGTAGGACACCTGATGTTCAACTTAGACAAGGAAGAGATAGAAGCGGTAATAGCCCACGAGCTGGGGCATTATGTTAGGATTAAGAACTACAGTTGGGAGAAGTTCAAGAAACAATCTGATTGGAGCCAAGAAATCGGAGATTACACGAGCCACATGCTCAAAGACGAGGCTGTCAAGCACCGCGTAAAGAGGCTCCAAAACTGGTACTTCCTCATAGAATCTTACGCTGACAAGCAGGCCGCTGACAAAGGATATGCTAAGCACATAGTCTCCTCGATTAAGAAGATTAACCGCTGGCATGAAAAAGAAATGCCCCTACTGGCCAAGCGGAACGACGCTAAACGCATCAAGAGTTTAGAGAAAATCCTGAAGGAGAAACGATGAGTTATAACCAAGAACTGAAAAAAGTTTTAGAATCTACTTATGATAAAGTCGTAAGAAGCTTTCCGTAGATAAACAAAGAGGATATAAAAGTAGGCTTAGAAAAAAACGTTGATATGATGGCTCTCGAATGCGAACGAGTAACTGAAAAAGAGGGGATATCAGTAAAGTTTTACCTGTCTGGAGGGCAAGGGTTCGGATGCTTATCTTCTGAAGAGCTTGAAGGCGTTGTGGCTCACGAATTGGGGCATTACGCGCATATGGCTAAAGGAAACAGTACCGACAGCATAATGAGGCAGTACAGGTGGACTCACATGTCAGATGTTTGTTGCAACCGTAGGCTTATGAACCGCATTTTAACAAGGCTTGACAAGAGCTATAAAAGAAGAGTTTACAGGCTTAACAAGTGGTACTTATTATCAGAGATAGACGCTGACAACCGAGCAGCGGGCGCTGGTTACGGCAAGGGGTTGTTAAGCGCTTTGAAAAGCTTTTTGTATAAATGCACAGCCAACAAAGAAGATACGCTCATAAGGATAAGAAGCTTAGAGGAAAAACTAGGATTATGAAAGCATACGGAAAAAAACAACCAACAGAGGAAGAGAAAAAATCTTTGGAAGACCTCAGACGAGTCTATGATAAAGTAGTCCAGAGCTTCCCGCAGGTCAAGAAAGATGACATGGTTTTGTTATTCTCACAAGACATACCTCATGCAGGCTTCACACATTGGACTGGAGTTGGTTATAACCAGCTTAAGTTTTACCCAGCAATACTCTCAGGGAAGAATTTTGCAAAGTTGTCTGAAGAGATGAAAGAAGGATGCATCGCTCACGAATTGGGCCATTACTGTGACGCTTTCAAACTTATCAACAAGCTCTCAGGTAAAGATTTTTACAAGGACCTGAACCATCCTGTCATCCAAAGGATGATAAGGCAGAAACGCATAACCAAGAAAGCTTACCTTTACGCGGGTTATTCTCCTCTGATAAGCGTGTTGAAGGTTTTCAGCAAAAAAATCAGGCATACTGACAAAAGGCTTAAGCAATGGTACTTAGTTTCTGAGCAGTACGCGGACAACAAGGCTTTCGAGGCAGGCTATGGCAAGCAAGTCATAGAAGTGCTGAAATATTTCAAGCCGTTCGCTAGTCCTAGTTCCAAGACTTATTTAACTGCCAGGATCAAGAACCTGGAGGAAAAGCTTAGGGGTGTAGGAAATGTTTAGCGCTTACGAGGAAAAGTTGAGAATGCGTTATGAAGAAGTAGTGAAGAAATTCCCGCATATAAAGGAAAGTGATATCAAACCAGAATTCGACCCCGATTACGGAGTTTGCGGCTTAGGATACAAGCTAGACTTAAACAATTATCATGACTGGGAAACCGATTATTTGATAACCGCTGGCTACTCATTCTTTGAAATGCCTAAAGATCTGCAAGAAGGAGTTTTAGCGCATGAGCTGGGACATTATTGCCATGCTGCTAAGCATCAAAACTTTATGAGGTTCGTGAGGCATAGGAGATGGATCAACGAGTCAAAAGAAAGACTAACTAACAAGATGCCTGAAAGTAAAGGGACACATAGGGATACAAGGATGAAGCGGTGGTACCTTCTTAGCGAGATGCATGCTGACAACAAGGCTTTCGAAGCAGGATACGGCAAACAGCTGTTAGACGCTTTAAAGTTCCTACGAAGCACGAGCCTTGTGAAAGAATACGTAGACAAAAGGATTGAAAACCTAGAACTAAGACTACACGATTAGCTTCTCTTTCTTCCTAGCCACGTCTAATAGTAATTTCTTCTCGGCCTTGGCTACGGAGTATTTTATCTTCTTCACAGATTCTGCGTTGGCAGTTATGCTGTCGATGCCCATCTTTACGAGTAGTTCTGCCATCTCAGGGTCGGATCCTGCCTCGCCGCATATAGAAGTCTCGACGTTATGCTCCCTGCAGACGTCTATGACATGCTTTATCTGCCTCAGCACAGCAGGATGTTTCTCGTTGTACAGCTTTTGCACTCTGGAGTTATCTCTGTCTATAGCTAATGTTAATTGTGTAAGGTCGCTAGTCCCGAGGCTGATGAAGTCTACTCCTTCCTCGCATATCTCTTTTATCATCTGTACAGCAGCTGGCGTCTCGATTACTGCTCCGAACTCTATGTTTTCCATAGGCTCTAGGTTAAACTCTTTGAGCATATCCTTAGCTGCCCGTATCTCATCCACGTTTATCACTAACGGTATCATGACTCCTACGTTGGTGTAGCCTTGGTCATGCACTCTTTTTATAGCCTCGAACTCCGCTCGTAAAAGTTCCGGCTCGTCCAGGCTTCTTCTTATGCTCCTCCAGCCTATCAAAGGATTAGACTCTGTGGGCTCTTCCTCGCCGCCTCTCACGTCCTTGCACTCGTCGGTTAGGGCGTCAAAAGTCCTGTACCACACAGGCTTGCCTCTGAATGCCTCCGATATCCTGCTGACATCCTCTGCTATGCTTTGAATTAGCTGTTCTTTCCTGCCCTGCCTGATCATGTAGCTGGGATGCTCGCCATGCTTGGTAAGGATAAGGTTATTTTTTAACAGGCCTACGCCATCAGCTCCTGTCGCCGCAGCCTTTTCCACGTGGTCCGGCAGCCCTATCACTACCTTGACTTCGGTGACTGTCTCTAGGGCCACTTGCTCCGGATCAGCAGGCTCTTTTAACACGTCTTCTTTTACCGGCTCTTGTCTAGGCTCTTCTTTGACAACTTTTTTTGAGAAATTCGCAGGAGTGGACCTTATCACATACAGGCTGGTGCCTTCTATCGCATACTCGACGTCTTGCGGCTGGCCGTAATAGTCTTCCACCCTCAGCGCCATGTCAGCTATCTTCTTGATTTCCCACTCGTTCAGCTTTTGGGCGTTGACCTTTTCCTGAAACACGTTCCGCCTTATTGTGTAGCCCATGCTAGCGTCTAGAGTGTACATCCAGTCCTGTGGGCTGACCTTTTTTGATTTTACTTCCATGCTCTGCTTGTTGATTACGTACTGGTCAGGGCTGATGTTTCTTGAGACTATAGGCTCTCCCAATCCCCATCCTGCTTCTATAAGCATCTCGTTGTTATCATCGTTTGCAGGGTTGGTTGAGAACGCTACTCCGCTCTTATCGCTCCTGGCCATCTTCTGGACGACTATGGCTATAAAGGCGTCCTCATGCGGAATATTGCTCTTGGCCCTGGAATAAATAGATTTAGGCGTGAACAAAGAAGCCCAGCACTTCTGGACAGCGTCTAATAAGTTCCTGTTGCCTTTGACGTTCAAGAACGTGGCATGCTGGCTTAGAATGTTATCAGGTAGCCCATCAGACATCATTGAGCTCCTGACAGCGACGAACGGAGGCTCCCTGCCTACCTTGATGATGCTCATAGCCTCTTTGCCTAGCTTCCTGAACAGGTCCTCGTCAACGTTCAGGCTGTCGTAGCTCTCAAGAATCTCCTCAGAGATGTTATCAGGAATCCTTGAGTTGAGTATGAAGTCGCACACGCTCTTAGAAACCGAATGCAAGACTGACTTGTCCTCGCAGTTCAGGTTCTGGAGCATGGGATAAATCTTATCGGACAGGCTTGTGCTTTGTAAGAACCTCTGGAAAGCGTCAGAAGTGATAATGAACCCTTGAGGCACAGGGATTCCGGCATTGGACATCTCGCTGATGTTGACGCCTTTAGTCCCGACTAGCGCTGTGTCTTGCTTAGAAACATCTTTGAACCAAACAACGTTAGCCATTCCGCCTTTCGAAACCACCCTTTTAGTCTTATAAAACCATAAAAAACTATATAAATATTTCTGAAAATGTTTTTTCAACCTGGCTTCATCTAGATTTCACAATTTATGTTTACACTCAAGGGCAGTATTTTATGCTGCTGTACACTTTACCATTATAGGTTATCTTTAGAATATCAAATGAGTCACTAACTTTAGAGTAAGTGTCTATTATTTCATGCACTAGGTCTTCGATGCTTTTAGGTTGCATGATATTCGCTGAGCAGAATCCTTCGCTAGCTTCATCATGTGTCTTGTATCCTAGTGTCGTAGTGGCATAAGTGTTGTGATTGTCTTTTATACTATCTGAAAAGTCTGATATA
>Ga0194112_10010261_pt1 | contig 11776 bp, 10 predicted proteins | sample TA2MahC400mmetaG_FD_146191 | JGI IMG/M metagenome (GOLD analysis project Ga0194112, IMG submission 146191) | Freshwater microbial communities from Lake Tanganyika, Tanzania - TA2015016 Mahale Deep Cast 400m | ecosystem: Environmental > Aquatic > Freshwater > Lake | place: Tanzania: Lake...
GCCCCGCCCCCCGCGACCCGCGCGCCCGCCGCACCGCGTGCGCTGCGCTCGCCAGCCTCGCGCTGCTCCTCGTTCTCGGCGCGCTCGCCGCGGCGGCCCCCGCCGCGCGCGCCGCCGGCGCCGGCGACGGCGAGGAAGGGTCCCTGACGGGCGCCGCGTTCCTGGCCGCGAGCGCCCCGGGCGCCGCGCGAGGCGAGCCTCTCGCCATCCGCGTGCCGGCCGTCGACCGCGCGCTGGCCGACCGGCTCGAGCGCGAGGGCCTCGACATCGCCTACCGGGGCCGGGACTACATCGAGGCGCTCGCCCGCCCGGCGGACTTCGAGCGCCTGGAGGCGTTCGGCCTGCGCTGGGAGCCGCTCGAACGCGACCTCTTCCCGGGCGGGCGCGCCGTCTCGCGCGAGGGCAACCTCGATCCGCAGTACCACACCTACCTGGAGATGCTCGCCGAGCTGCAGCAGCTCGCCGCCGATTACCCGGGGATCTGCCGCCTCTACGACATCGGCGACGCCGAGAGCCGCCACTGGAGCTGGGTCAACTACTCGCACGAGTACGACATCTGGGCGCTGCGCATCTCGGACAACCCCGGCATCGACGAACCCGAGCCCTGCATCGTCTACGACGGCCGCCACCACGCGCGCGAGCCGGTCTCGACGGAGATCGTGCTCGCCATCGCGCGTCACCTCTGCCAGAACTACGCCAGCGACCCCGAGATCGCCTTCCTCGTCGATCACAGCGAGATCTGGTGCGTGCCGATGGTCAATCCCGACGGGCACCAGTGGGTCGAGGATGTCGACGTCTGGTGGCGCAAGACGCTCTGGGACCACGACCAGGACCACCTGGTCGAGAGCTACGAGGGCATCGATCCCAACCGCAACTACGACTGGCACTGGACGCTCGACGCCTGGAACAGCGAGACCTACGGCGGGCCCGCCCCCTGGAGCGCGCGGGAGGTGGCGGCGATGCGCGACCTGCACCTCGCCCACCGCCCGGCGATCAACCCGAGCTTCCACAGCTACGGCCGCGAGGTGCTCTATCCCTTCGGCTACGGCGTGCAGCCCGAGCCCGCGGTGACCGAGATCGCCGGCCAGTACGCGAGCCAGATCGGTTACAACCTCTATCAGTCGACGACCGCCCACGGCTCGTCCAAGGACTGGGCCTACGGGGCTCTCGGCAGCGCCTCTTTCACCGTCGAGACGGCGACCACCTTCATCCCCGGCGGCGCGGCGATGGAGGCCGAGGTGGCCCAGATCCTCCCCGGCAGCCTCTGGCTCGCGCAGCGCCTCCACGGCGCCTCGGTCCGCGGCGTCGTCGTCGACTCCCTGATCGGGATTCCGCTGGCGGCGACGATCCACATTCCCGAGATCCAGGGCGTCTACGGCGGCGGGGAGCTGCAGGACATGCGCACCGAAGCGGCCACGGGATTCTTCTGCCGCATGCGCCCGCAGGCCTCCTCCGCGATCACGCTCCAGGTCGGCGCCGAGGGCTATCACGGCAAGAGCCTGCAGGTGACGACCGGGGGAACGGCGCCGACCGAGGTGCGGATCGAGCTCGTCCCGCTCTCGGCCGACAACGGCGTGCTGGCCGGCACGGTGATCAACGAGACCGCGGGCGGCGCACCGCTCGCCGGGGCGACGATCGCCGTCCTGCCCGACGGGCCGAGCTTCGCCAGCGGCCCCGACGGCGCCTACATCGGCTACGTGCCGCCCGGCACCTACACCGTCGAGGCGAGCGCCCCCGGCTTCGCCGCCGCGTCCGCGCCGGGCGTGGCCATCGTCGTCGGCGAGACGACGACGGTCGACTTCGCGCTTGCCGACATCGCCCCGCCGGAGATCTCGGGAACGACCGATCACCCGAGCACGAGCGATCCCGTCGGGCCCTACGCGATCGCGACGACGATCATGGACGCCAGCGGGCTCGCCGAGGCCCAGCTCCGCTACCGCGTCGCCGGCGAGGCCTTCACCGAGGCGCCGCTCGCGCCGCAGGGACAGGACCGCTACGCGGCGGCGATCCCGGGGCAGCCCTACGGCTCGCGGATCGAGTACTACGTCTACGCGCGCGACCCGGGCGGGCACAGCGCCGTCGATCCGCCGGGCGCCCCGGCCGAGCTCTACGCCTTCCGCGTCGCGCCGGAGGTCGTCCTCTTCGACGACGCCGTCGAGGCGGGCGCGCCCGGCTGGGCGCACGGGGTGGTCACGCCTGGATTCGCCGATCAGTGGCACGTCTCGACCGCGCGCAACCACACGCCCGGCGGGCTTCACAGCTGGAAGTGCGGCGACAGCGGCTCGGGCACCTACGCCAGTCTCCTCGACGCCGGATTGACGACGCCGGAGATCGAGCTCTCCGAGCAGAGCAGGCTCGTCTTCTGGCACTGGATCGACGCCGAGACGAGCAGCGCCTACCCGGGCCAGGCCTACGACGGCGGGCTGATCGAGATCTCCACCGACGGCGCGAGCTGGACGCAGGTGACGCCGCTGGGGGGCTACTCCCACGTCTGCCGCACCGGGAGCAACCCGGGGCCCTTCCCCGCGGGGACGCCCCTCTTCTCGGGGGCGCACGACTGGGAGGAGGTGGCGGTGGATCTGGCCGCCTACGCCGGCCCGGCGCGGGTGCGCTTCCGCTTCGGCAGCGACGGCGCCGTGTCCCGCGAGGGCTGGTACATCGACGACGTCGTCGTCACCGGGCTCGAGACGGCGTCGGCGGCGCCCTTCGGCGAGCCGGCGCTCTCCGCGGGGCGCGGCTCGCTGCGCTGCGCGCCGAGCCTCGTCGCCCGCGGCCGGGCGGCGCTGCTGAGCTACGAACTGGCCCGGCCGGCCGCGGCGAGGCTGCGGATCGTCGACCCCTCCGGCCGCCTGGTGCGCACGCTCGCCGCGCGCGAGCCGGCCGCGTCGGCCGCGCTCCTGTGGGACGGCCGGGACGCCTGCGGGCGCCTCGTGCCGAGCGGCGTCTACTGGGTGAGCCTGAGCGCGCCCGGCGCGGGCGCGGCGCCGGGAGGCGTCGCCCGCGCGAGGGTGGTCGTCCTCGACTGATCACCGGGCTCCCCCGGGGAAGGCTCCTGGGAGATGCCCTTCCCCCCCGCCTCTCGATCGAGTAGGCTCCCGTCTTCGTTGCCCGACACGCAGCCACCCGCACGGGAGGAGACATGGACCGCGGCCCCGCGCCCCGCATCCCGATCTGGTGGATGGCCTTCGGCTACTTCGCCTGCTACTGGCCCTACAGCGGGCTCGTCCGCGCCACCGCCGACGGGATCCTCCCCGGGCTCTCGGGCGAGCTCAAGGGGCTGACACTGCAGCCGCTCCAGGTCGCCTCGTCCCTGGTCTCCATGTTCCTCTTCATCACCCTCATCGGGTGGTGGAAGTACCCGGGGCGCCGGAGCGTGCTCGGGGCGCGGATTCCCTTCCCCTCTCTCTGGACCGCGCTGTCCGGCGTCTGCACGGCGCTGGTCATCGTGACGACGAACCTCGCCTACACCTTCAGCGGCGTCTCGATCGTCTTCGTGATGCTCCTCATGCGCGGCGGCGTGCTCATCCTCGGGCCGATCGTCGATGCCCTCAACCGCCGCCGGGTGCGCTGGTTCTCGGCGACCGGGATGATGCTCAGCCTCGCCGCCCTGGTCGTCGCCTTCGCCGAGAAGGGGGGCTACGCGATCTCGATCCTCTGCGCGATCGACGTCGCCGTGTATCTGCTCGCCTACTTCGTCCGCTTTCAGTTCATGAGCCGGATCGCCAAGTCCGCCGACGCGGCGCGCAACGTCCGCTACTTCGTCGAGGAGCAGATGGTGGCGACGCCCTTCCTCGTGGCCCTGCTGGCGCTCTTCGCCCTGCTCGGCCGCGGGGAGATGGCCGAGCAGGTGCGCGCCGGCTTCGTCGGACTGCCCGCCGGCGCGATTCCCTACGTCGTGCTGGCCGGCATCTTCTCGCAGGGCACCGGCATCTTCGGCACGCTGATCTTCCTCGATCGCCGCGAGAACACCTTCTGTATCCCGGTGAACCGCTCCTCGAGCGTCCTCGCCGGCGTCTTCGCCTCCTTCACGCTCGCCCTGCTCTTCGGGATGCGCGTGCCGAGCGCCTACCAGCTTGCCGGCGCGGCCCTGGTCATCCTGGCGATTCTCGTCCTCAGCCTCCCCGGCGTTCTGGCCCAGAGGCGGCGGGCACCAGCGGCAGCGTCACGATCCTGATCGACAGATCCATCGCCTTACCACCCTCCACCGCCACGCTCCGCGAGAACTCGGTACGTCCGTCCGGGATGCCGCTTGCGCAGGTGGTGCTAGCCCAAGTAGTTCCTTCTCAGGATCACGGTGACGGACTGCTCCCCGCTCAACCACAAGCTCTCCCCCTCCGGGGCAGGGAATCACCGTGCCGACAGGTGGCAACACCTGATCAGGGCCAGCGGTCCATACCATCATCCCGTCAGGTGCCCGAAGGCCAATGAGCTTGGCCGGGTCTCCCTCGACCACTCCATATGCAGGGACATCCTGAGTGACTACACTCCGAGCCTTGACCCTCGCGTAGTCACCAACGGACAGACCACGTCGCACAATGGCGAGGCTTCGGTCATCCGACCGCCTGCTCCGGGCCTGGCTTCCCGCGTCCGGCCAAGGTGGCAGGACGCCCTGGGCTTCGTGAAGCCCGAGACCGTGATCCGGTGCAGTGATGCGTGGGGCCATGCAGCGACTCGGGAGACAGCGGCGTGGCCGGTGCGCTGGGCGGCTGCCTCGTCAGTCACGAGATCCCCATCTCGTCGCCCCGCCGCCGCTGGAGCGCCGCAAGGGTTTCTCCAATCCAGTCCTGGTGTCGTCCCTGCGCGGCCAGCAGGAACAGGACGTGGGCCGTCCTCAGGGCGGCGATGCGGCGAGCCTCGGTGTGAACGCGCAGCGCGTACACCATGCGCCTTGCGAACGCCGCACGCGGCTCCCTCGGGAAGTGCTGGTAGATCAGGAGCGAGCAAGCGGAGCTTCCCGTCCGAACCGCCATCGCCCGGCGTCAGCATCCACTCCCGCGCCCTCGTCGGCGCGCGGCAAACGCCGGGCGTGGTTCGCCCGAAGGCGGGCTGGGGAACTGCAGAGTGACGCCGAGGGCATCCTCCACCTCGAACAGGTCTTCGATGAATCGCTCGCCGATGTAGATCCACCCGGCCGTCATCTCGACCGCCCTCTCCTCCAGGTCGAAGCGGAAGCCCTCGGCTTCTCGAGCCTGTCGATAGTCGGGGTCAGCGATCGCCCGTTCCCAGAAGTCCAGCAGCGTCTCCGGATGATAGTGCGATCTGGCCAGTGGCGGGTAGCCCCATCGGCGCTGCTCGTTCGCCTCGAGAAGCCACAGGAATCGGATGGGGAAGAGCCGATCCTGGCTCAGGTCCCGGCAGCGGCGTTCGGCGAACTCGACTTCCCGCCCGAGGCAGTCGGGGATGGGGAGCGGCGCGATGGGCAGGATACCTCGCCGGAAGCGCTCGTAGTCCCCGCTCTCCAGAGCCTGCAGTGACGACTGGAGCCAAAGGCTCATCCTAAGATCTCCGACGCGTCACGCCCCCAGTCCCGCCCCGCTGAGCGCGCCGATGGGCCGTGCTCCGCGAAGACCCGGTATGTCCATCCGGGATCCCACTTCCTAAGGCCGTGCCAGCATCCCGCCCCATGCGCATGCTCATTGTAGCCCTCTCCCGGCCCTGCGGGCAGCTCTGATATGACCAGCCGCCTGGCGCACACCGGGTCCGAGAGCGGCCATCCGGCCATCGGAGTTCGCCAACCGTCCCGCTCGGGCTCCGATCGTGACACCTGCGTTCACCACTCCCTGCCCCGAGAGAGAGAGAAGGAGAGAATCCGGCGGCCATAACGCCCAGCCAGGCCCGTCGCGGTGAACAGCCGGAGAGCGACGACCCTGAACCAGAGAACGCCGCTCCAGCCTCACAATCGCATGACCCAGCGCGTGTTGGCCTTATGGCGAGACCCCGACGACTCTCGCCGCCGGGGTCTTCGTCAACCTCTCGCGCCACGCGGGTTCGTCGCGCGATCTCTCGGCTCCCCGAACGAGACAGTCTACGAACCATTCTCCGCCCTTGGAGCCCGTCGACTCCGTCGTCTTCTTCGAGGAAGGAGAATCGCCGGATTGTCCTCGGCCAGCGCGGCCAGCGGTGCGACACGCACGCGATCTGTCAGGTCGTAGACCGTACTCCCCGGATAGAGAACCGTGAGTTGGTCCAGAGCAAGATCGTCCAGCGCGATGCGCATTGAAGGAGTCAGCCGCGGAGCATCTTGCCGCTTCACCTCGACGCCGATCCGTCGGCCCTGCCGCATGAGCAGAAGATCGAGCTCGGCGCCCGTGTGCGTGGCCCAGAAGTACGCTTGGCTGGGCCTCGCGACCCTCAGGACCTCTTCGATCGCGTACCCCTCCCAGGAGGAACCGCTCTTGGGGTGGGACAATAGGTCCTTCTCGGTGGCGATTCCCAGCAATTGGTGCAGCAGGCCGCTGTCGCGGATATAGACCTTGGGCGACTTGACCTGCCGCTTCTTGAGATTCTCGTGCCAGGGCGGAAGCTGGCGGACGACGAAGAGGTCGCTCAGCAAGTCAAGATACCGCCGCACCGTAGGTTGGCTCAGGCCGAGGGATCGTGCAGGCTCAGCCGCGTTCCAAATGCCCCCGTGGTAGTGCGCGAGCATCGTCCAGAAGCGCAGCATCGTCGTGGCGGGGACCTGAACGCCAAGCTGCGGGAGGTCGCGCTCCAGGAATGTCTGCGTGAACTGATTCCGCCAACGGATGCTGTCGCTCTCCGAGCGGGCCAGGTAGGACAGAGGGAAACCTCCCCTCCGCCAATGACGCGCCAAGGCTTCCGCCCCTAGCTCCGGCAATCCGAATCCCGTCATCGCAATCGTCTCGATCCGTCCCGCGAGGGATTCGGAGGATTGACGGAGGAGCCCCGGCGAAGCGCTGCCAAGAATCAGGAAGCGCGCCCGGAGAGGCCGCCGGTCCGCCAGTACGCGCAGAATGGGGAAGAGATCCGGACGCCGCTGTACCTCGTCGACCACCACGACTCCCCGCAGTGGTCGACGGTCTTGTCGTCCGGGAAAGGTCCTTCCTCTGCATCCCGAAGACTGCATCAGCTTGTTGCTGCTGGACTTGTCCGTCAGGCGCGACGGCCCGATTGGCCCGCCCGAGATCGCGCTTGCCATCCGACACGCTGCTCGTCCACGCTTGGGTCAAGCAACAGATCCGGGAAGCCACCGCCTGGGATCAGATCCCACGCTTCCTGCTTCACGACAACGACGGTGTCTGCGGTCAGTTCGGAAGGCCCGTCCATGTCGAGCGCGCTGGCGGGAAGCGCAGCTACCGCTGTCATCTCGAGCGCTGGCTGGACGAGGTCATGGGGATCGAGGGGTTGCCGATCCCGTTCGGGGCGCCGAATGCCTCGCCTCACGTCGAGAGGTTCATGCGCACGCTGCGGGAAGAGGCTCTGAACCACTTCCTCTTCCTCGGCGAGGGTCACGTCCGCCGGGTCGTTCGCGAGTACGTCCGCTACGACAACGGGGCAAGGCCTTCGCAGGCGATCCATGGGATCCCGGAGCCGTACCCAGAGCTGAAGCAGCCGCCGCCATCGAGTGGAAGGCTCGTGGCTCTGCCCGTCCTCGGCGGCGTCCTGCACGACTACCGCCTCGTAGCCTGAGTCGGCGTCAGTCCAGAGACCCGACCCCCTCGCACTCACCGGCACCAGTGCGCCCTATCGAGCCCAACCCGCCAATCGGACTTCAACACCAAGCGAGACGCGGGGTTTTCGGCCTCCATCACGATCGGCGTCCGGCGCCCCACGCCAGCCTGACCGAGTCATGGATCGGCCCGCGCTGCGCGGGGATGGGGTTCTCGCGGACTGCGGCTGACAGCTTGCAGACATGCGTATGCATACGCACAAGGGGACTCTCCACGTCCCCTTGTGCGTATGTTGTTGCAAGTCGCGGGGGATTCCGGTATCCTGCGGTGCGCGGACCCAAATGCAGAAGGGCCGCAGGAGGTCCCGTCTTGCCTAGAGATCCGCAGGATCTGCATCGCACCCTCGGGGAACTCGTCGATGCCCACCAAGCCGGTGGCCGCTATGTGGTGACGCGCGCGGAGGCTGGCCGGGCCCTCGGCGTCTCCGATGAGGCCCTCAAGAAAGCAGTCCAACGCTTGGTGGCTAAGCGTCGCCTCGCCGTCCCCCGACGCGGGTTCTTCGTCATCGTCCCCGTTGAGTACCGCCAGGCCGGAGCGCCACCGCCGAGCTGGTACATCGACGACCTGATGAAGTTCTCCGGCCGGCGGTACTACGTCGGCCTGCTGAGTGCCGCGGCGCTACAGGGCGCGGCCCACCAGCAGCCACAGGAGTTCCAGGTCGTCGCCGATGGACAGCTCCGTCCGGTCACGGCAGGTCGGGCACGCATTCGGTTCTTCCGCAAACTCCACATCGAATCGACCCCCATCATGAGCATGAAGACGGAGACCGGGAAGATGCACGTGTCCACCCCCGAGGCAACCGCCCTTGACCTAGTCCGGTATCTCAAGGGAGCCGGCCACATCGGCCATGTCGCCTCGGTACTGGCCGAGCTGGCGGAGAGGATGGACGCCTCGCGGCTCGCCGGGCTGGCGAGGCTCGAGGGCGACCTGCCCAGCGCTCAACGCCTCGGCCATCTTCTCGATGCGGTCGCTGCCAGCAAGGTCGGGACGTCCCTCGCGACGTGGATCGCGGAGCGACGGCCGCGCTTCGTTTCTCTGCGGTCGGATCGCTCCTCCAAGCACGCCACCAAGGACGAACGGTGGCGGGTGCTCGTCAACGAGAAGATCGAGATCGAGGCGTGATCCCACGCGCCCACATCGCGGCATGGCGCTCCGCTGCACCCTGGGCCACTGATGCGCAAGTGGAGCAGGACCTCGTCATCTGCAGGGCGCTCACCGACCTGTATTCGGAAGAACTCCTGGCTCGCGAGGCCGCATTTCGCGGAGGCACGGCTCTCCACAAGCTTCACTTCGACTCTCCGGCCCGCTACTCCGAAGACATCGACCTCGTCCAGGTCAATGCTGGGCCGATCGGTCCGGTGATGCAGGCGGTACGAGTCAGGCTGGACTCGTGGCTCGGATCGCCGCAGTGGAAGCAAGGTCAGGGCCGCGTGACCTTGTACTACCGCTTCGAATCGGAGACCCGTCCCGTCACCCCACTCAGATTGAAGGTGGAGATCAACACCCGTGAGCACTTCTCCGTCCTCGGTCTCCGTCGTGTGTGCTACCAGCTGAACAGCCCATGGCATGCCGGAGCCGGCGACATACTCACCTACGAGCCCGAGGAGCTGCTGGGCACCAAGCTGCGGGCCCTCTATCAGCGCAAGAAGGGGCGGGACCTCTTCGACCTATCGGAAGCGCTCGCCCGCCTGACCGGACTCGACGCCGGGAAGGTGGTCGTTTGCTTCACGCGCTACATGGAGCACGACGGCCGACGCGTCACCCAGAGGCAGTTCGAAAGAAACCTCGCGGAGAAGATCCAGGACGAGGCCTTTCTCGGTGGCGGACCGCCCCTCCTCGCCCTCGGCGTCACATTCGATCCTGTGGTGGCGCTCCACCAGGTGCAGGACACCCTCATCTCACGCCTGCCCGAGGGCGCGACCCGGAAGCGGAAGCCCCGCAGGCCGTAGCCTGACGCGGGGTGCCGGCTCCCCCACTGGACAGCTCGGGGGAGTCCTTGCAGCCATCCTCTCCCGCGTGCGCGCAGGACTCTCTTCGTACCCTTGCCCACATCGCTCGCTGCTGCTGCCAGTCCGGGACAATGGCGATCGGCCGAAGCTGTCGCTCGGTCGGGGCCTCCCGGCCCACGGCCGTCCTCGAAAAGAAGAGGATCTCCTCCTGGATCGCCGGCGCCAGGTCGAGGGCCATGATCTGCGAGATGCGCGCGCGTCACGCCGCCGAGCCGTGCCAGGTCGGCGTGGTCGCGGACCTCGCTTCGATGGATGGGGTTTTCGCGGACTACGGGATGTGACGACGGCGGATGTGACGAAGGCGGATGGATGCCCCAGGATGCCCTAGAAGGAATCCCCTGCGCCAGTCGGGGGGGGCGCCGGCCGCTCCAGGAAGAGCGTCTGCGTCGGATAGGCGAACTCGATGCCCTCGGCGGCGAAGGCGCGGTGGATGGCCAGGTTGATCGCCTGCTGGACGTCCATGTAGGCGCCGAACTCCGGGCGGGTCATCCAGTAGACGACCTCGAACTGGAGCGCGAAGTCGCCGTGGGCCTTGAAGTGCGCCCGCTCGAAGCGCGCCAGCTCCTGGCTCTCGATGATCCCGCGCAGGATCCCCGGGATCCGCTCCAGCTTCTCGACCGGCGTCTGGTAGGTCACGCCCAGGGAGAAGAGGATGCGCCGCTCCGTCATCCGCTTGTAGTTGCGGATGCGGCTGCGCAGCAGGTCGGCGTTGGAGAAGATGAGCTGCTCGCCGGTGAGGCTGCGCACACGCGTCGTCTTGACGCCGACGTGCTCGACGGTGCCCATGAACTGGTCGATGACGACGTAGTCGCCGATCACGAAGGGCTTGTCGAGGGCGATCGACAGCGAGGCGAACAGGTCACCCAGGATATTCTGCACCGCCAGGGCGATGGCGATGCCGCCGATGCCCAGTCCGGCGACGAGCGTCGTGATCTCGATGCCCAGGTTGTCCAGCGCCAGCAGGAGGATGAACACCCAGAGCCCAAGCCGGACGACGAACGACACCGCTCCGAACGCCGTCGCCGCCCCCGGGTCCTCTTGCAGGCGGGCGCGCACGTAGTGCTTCCGGGCAAAGTCGATCGCCCGGCCGCCCCACAAGGCGACTTGCAGCAGGAGCGCCAGTACGACCACCTTGGGAATCAGGCGCTCCGCCGTCTCGGGCAGATCGATCGCCTGCGAGCCGGCGGAGACGGCCAGCACGGCGATGAAGAAGACGCGCGTTCCGCGCAGGATGTGGATGGCCAGGTCGTCGAGCTGCGTGCTCGTCTTCGAGGCCAGCCGCGAGATCTGGCGCAGGACGACCGTCTTGATCACCCAGAGGGCGGTCCAGACGATCGCGGCGATCCCGATCGCGGCGACCCAGTCGCGCAGGCTGTTGCCGTAGAAGGCGGCGTCGGCGGGCTGCATGGCTCCCTCCCGGCGGCCGGGGAAAGGCGGCCGCGCATGCTTCGCGTATAGCGGGCGGCGCGCGGGAATGCAACGGCCTACGGCGGGCGCGTCCCGTTCAGAGGCTCGCCTTGCCGGTCATCTCCTCGATGTCGAGCCGCAGGACGGCCACGCCGCCGGTCCAGCGCGGATCCGCCAGGAAGCGCGTCCTGACGGGATCGGGGTCGGGCTCGTGGTGGCGGATGAGGACGTCCATGGCGTGGCGCTTCTCCAGCTCGTCGGTGACGATCGACAGCGGGCCGCGCAGGACCACCGAGCGGTAGCGATGGCTGCACTCGCCCGGCGCGTAGCCGCGATCCTCGACGACCGTGGCGCAGGCGCGCGGATGAGCGCGGATGAAGTCGAGCTTCTGCCCCTCCGGCGCGGCGTGGAAGTAGAGGCAGTTTCGCTGCTCGTCCAGACCGTGGTTGAGGGTGACGACGTAGGGTTCCCCGTCGCGGCAGAGGGCGAGGGCCGCGAACCGCCCCTGCCGCAGCAGGGCGTGAAGCTCCCGCGACTCCTCGATCGCCCGGTCCTTCCTCCGCAGGTGATAGGCGTCCACGATGCCTCCGGTGTCGGCTGCGGATCGATCCCCACGACCGGACCGCTAACCCAACACGACCCTACCACTCCGCGGGGCGGTTGTCGCTAGGC
>Ga0194112_10010271_pt1 | contig 11764 bp, 14 predicted proteins | sample TA2MahC400mmetaG_FD_146191 | JGI IMG/M metagenome (GOLD analysis project Ga0194112, IMG submission 146191) | Freshwater microbial communities from Lake Tanganyika, Tanzania - TA2015016 Mahale Deep Cast 400m | ecosystem: Environmental > Aquatic > Freshwater > Lake | place: Tanzania: Lake...
GGGCTGGGTGCCCACGGTGGTAGGGGTGGATCGCAACGTGGCCCGCCCGGTGGTGTGCGACGATGGCCGGGTGTTCGGGACAACCACCACCACGGCCAAGGACCTGGCCCGGCTGGCGCGCTTGCAGCGCGTGGTGGCGCACAAGCGGGAGGCGGCGCGCGCCGCTCACGGCCTGGCCCCGGGCGCGAGCCTCAAAGGCATCCCGAAGTCCAACGGGCTCAAACGCGCCGAAGGCCGGGTGGCCAAGTTTCTGGGCCGACTGGCGCGCAGGCGCGACCACCAGGCCCACACCATCTCCCGCGCCCTGGTGGAGGGGTGCGATGTGCTGGCGTTTGAGGATCTCGACACCAAGGCCATGACCGCCACCGAGAAGCCCGATGGGACGCCCAGCGACCGATCATCCGCGCAGCGGCGCGCGATGCTGGACGTGGCATGGGGCACGATTGCCGTCTATGCCGACTATAAGGCCCGCTGGGCCGGGAAGACACTGGTGCGGGTCAACCCCGCTTACACATCCCAGATGTGTCATGCCTGCCACTTTGTGGCCGAAGATAACCGCGACCGCCAACGCTTTGTGTGTGGGGCCTGTGGCCACACGGACGACGCGGATGTCAACGCGGCCAAAAACATCCGGGCCTTGGGGCTCGCCCTGCTGGGGCTCGACGCCACAGGCCGGTGGCCTGTGCAAGCCCACGATCACGACGGTGCGGAGGGATACGCCGTTCCGAAAATGCGGCCGGAGGGGGAGGCAAGCGCGCCCAACCCGAACGCTGAAGCCAAACACTTGCCCGCAGCCAACCGCTAAGGGAAAAGAAGCCCCGGATCTTTAGTCCGGGGAGTATCACGGCGGCGCCTTCGAAAAACCGCCGCAGGCCCTCTTCATCGGGCGTCGTGGTGCGCAGGCCTGCCCATGCCCCCATCATCTGGGCCATGGGGCGCAGGCCCACCTTGGCCCAGATTGCCCAGAACCCACCGGTGCATAGCAGGAGAAGGGGCGCCGCATCCCAGCCTTCTTTCCAGACGGCTGTGGCGATCAGCAGCGGCAGACAGATCATCAGGATCCCTACGGCCTTGCGGCCGCGCCGCTCGATGGGACCTGGAGTCCCTGCATGGGGAAGTGGGCTGGAGCTGGACATAGGGGTTCCGAGATGTAGGGAGGGAGAAGGGGCAGAATTTAGCGTACCGCCCCAGGAATCCCCGTCCTTTAGGGCGGGGAGGCTTCACGGGGTGGGCGAGGCCTGTGCGCAGTATGCGTTGACGTAGGCGTGCAGATCGCGCACCGCCTGTGCGTTGCGCTCCAGCGTCATCTGGAGCGCCACAAGGGCGAGGATTGTGTGCGGGACAGGCTCGGGGGTTTGCGCCCATCCTTTGCGGGGCGCGGGCGGGGTGGCCTGCGCCAGGCTGGCGGCGTGGGTGAGGCGCTGGTGGGCGCTGGTGGTGTGGGAGGAGATGCGCGTGGTGTGCAGGGCGAGAGGGTGCAGTGCCCGCCGCCCCTTGGGCCGCAAGCGCGCGCCAGAAGGCGCACAGGCGGGTGCGGGCGGTCATGGGTGCTCCGGAATGGGGTGGGATATGGGGGTGTGGCGCGCCCGCCATGCGAGGCGCGCGTGGGCACTAGGCGCGGGGGGGATGGAGGCGAGGGTGTTGCCGTCGGTGGCATCCACCGCCCCCATCCCACGATCATGGGTCAGGGCGCTGGCCACCATGGCGGCCTCATGGGGCGCCAGGGGGAAGGGGAACAGCCCCTGTGGGGTGGCCAGGACGACGCGCAGCCGGTGGCCGGCGCCATGGGGCTCCACGCACAGGTGTGCCAGGGTGGGGTGGGGATGGTGGCCGCGCTCAGCGGCGATGTGGGCCAGCACGGCCCCCGCGGCCTCGCCGTCGGGGACGACAGGGGTGTCCACCCACATCTCGTCGAGGTGCAACAGCCAGGAGGCGGGCCCGGTGATCCACACAAAGGCGCCCATCCCCGCCACCACCACCGCGAACACGGCGGCCGCCCCGAGGTGGCGGGCGTCGCTCGCCAGCAATATCCAGAAGGCGCCCCCGATCAGCAGCAGGATAAAGGACAGCAGCGCCCATGTGGCCGCGCGGCGCCGGCGATCGGCGGGCAGGGAGACGGGGGTGGCATGGGGCAGCATGGGCCGGCCTTTCTAGGTGGTGGGAAACACGCGCGCCATCGCGCGCGTCAGCGCCCGCAGCGGGGGCAAGGCCCGCGCGCGGGCGTGCGCGGTGGCGGCTGCCGCCTCCTGGGCCCGGGAGAGGCGCTCATGGGCGGAGTAGCGGCGGGTGTCGAGTTCCACGCGCGCGAGGGTGCGCATCTGCATCCCGCTGCCCACGGCCACCATGCCGGCGCCTTGGGTGTAGAGGTGGGTGCAGGCTTGCGTTTGATCGCGATCGAGCACCAAAGGGCCTGCCCAGGCGAGGCACGAGGCGCCGTCCCGGTGGGGATAGACCAGCAGGCGTACCTCCTGGGGCATCGGGATGTTGGCGGCGATCGCGCAGCCTTCCACAAAGCGCAGCGCCGCCCCTTGGTCGGCCAGGTGGCGGCGGCGCGTCAGCAGGGCGCCCACGGTGCACGCCATCCGGATCCAGCCCTGCATGGCGAGGGCGGTGGTGGCGGCAACTGCCAGCATCAGCCCGGCCACGAGGCTGCCCAGGGGCAGTGAGTCGCCTGTCCATAGGGCCTGCATCGGCACCAGGAGCAGCAGAAGGCACAGCGCGCCCCATCCCAGGATGGCCCACTCGCCCCGGTGGAGCAGGCGCATGCTGACGGGGCTCATAGGGGCACCTTCCCAGGAAAGAGGCGCCCCAGCAGGCGGGCGGGCGCGGTGGCTTTGGCGATCAGCTCGGCCAACCCGTGCGCCTGCCCCAGCGCCTCCCCGGCGTGGTGGATGGCGGCGATCTGGGCGTGGCGGGTGTCCGGGATGGGCAAGGGGAGCGTGGTGGGGCGGAAAAAGGCGAGGGCGTAGAGCGAGCGCCCGCGTGTCAGGATAGGGGCCAGCGCGTCGCACTCCTGCGGGGTGAGGGGCTGATCGGGCTGGCCTTCGCGGCTGATGTGGCCTTTGACAAACGGCCGGCCCAGCAGGCGGTCGGGTTCCAGGTGGGCCGTGGGCGCGCGATGGGAGGGATCGTGGATGGTGTCGAGCAGCGCCCGCCCGGCCAGGAACGCGGCACCGGCCTGGGTATCAAGATCGCCGTTGGATGTAAAGATCAGCGCGGTGGCCGTAACCATGCGTGGCCAGCCAAAGAGCCACAGGTTGACGCCCCAGGTGGCGAGGGGGCCCAAGGCGGTGAGAAAGGAAAACCCCTGTCCCCAGTTCAAGAGGGGCGGGGTGCCCACCAGGAACACCATCAGGGCGGCGAGGCCGAGGCTGGCGCGCCGCTCGACACGCAGGGTCTGGGCGTAGATCATGGGGTGGCCTCCATCTGGGCGCGCAGGCGCAGGCGGTCATGGGCGGAAAGGGCGGGGGCGTCGACCTGGAAGGCCTCCTGGCCCCGCAGGCGCATCAGCTTCCATGCCGACCCCGGCGCGCCCGTCATGGCCCCCAACAGGGCCGGGCGGCGTGCGGGGCTGATGGGGAGGGGCTGGCCGTTGGCGGTGAGGACGAACCCGGGCCGCAGTTGCCAGCGCCGGGTGGTGCGGGTATAGAGGACCTCGACGGTGGGCCCATTGGAGAGCGGGCCGAAATGGCCCTGCTCTGCGAGCTCCATGGCGAGCACGCCTCGGATGGCCTGCACATCGGGCTGGGGATCGGGCTGGTGGTTGACGAGCAGGGCGCCCAGCACAAACCACACCTCGCGCGCGGTCACCACCAGGGACAGGATGATGATGCCCCCGGTGGCGGCGGCCACCAGCATGCCGAGCAGGGTGCTGGGGGGCTGGAGGAAGAACAGGTGCGCCACCCCCACGATGGGCAGGCACAAGACCGCCGTCACGACCCACAAGATGCGTTCGATATGGCGATCGGGTGCAGCGGTGGCGTGCATGGGGCAAAGATCCTGGTGGCGGTCAGCCCGCCCAGCGGCAGACGGGGGAGGATCGGCGCGCCCGCCATGCCAGGCGGGCGTGGGCGGACAGCGCGGGCCGGGTGACGGTGAGGGCGCCTGTGTCGGGGCGGCCAAAGAGGGCCCATCCGCTGGGGGTGGGGCCGGTGATGGCGGTGAGGAGCGCATGGTACTGGGCGCGCGTGGGCCGGAGCGGGCGGCCCTGGTGGGCGAAGGTGATGTGGGGGCGGATGCCCTTATCGCTGTGGATGGCCCAGGTGACGCTGGCCGCGTCGCGGTCCAGATCGGGCCCGAAGGCGCCCTGTTCCAGGAGGATCTGGCCCAGGATGGCGGGGATGTCTTCAGGCGCGTGGGCCTCCTGGCGCGTGCGCGCCATGCCCCAGCCGAGGAGGAACCACAGGTGGCGGGCGGCCTTGGCGAGGTGCCAGGCGGCGACGCCTGCGGCTGCCCACTGCCACAAGGGGAGGGCGGCCTCATGCCCGATGGCCACCCAGAAGACCCAGGCCACGAAGGCCACGGGCACCGCGATGAGCGAGAGGGCGGCGCAGATGCCGGCCTCGATGCGCCGGTCACGGGGGGTGGGGAACATGGCGGGTCCAGTCGAGGGCCCGCATCGCCGCGAGGCGCTCATGCAGGCGGGCGGTGTTGGTGGCGATCTCGGCCGCGCTCGGGGCCCAATGGGGCAGCTGGCGGGCCATGTCGATGCCCTCAAGGAGGGCGGGCGAGGGCAGGAATTTGGGCGCCATCCCCCGCGCGCGCATCTCGGCCACCAGGGCGTGTTGGCGCTCGAGCAGCCAGGGGGCCTTGTTGTAGAAAAAACGCACATGGCCTGGCCCCAGCAGGTAGGTGGGGGCCGGATCGGGCGTCTTGCGCCCCGCGGCGCGGCGCGCGTCGTCGGCCCTGATGAGGGCAAAGAGGCGTGGCAGTTCCCGGTACTCCGCCACCAGGTGGCGGGGGTGGAGCGCGGCGGGCGGGACGAGGTTGATGCGAGTCATCGGGGCCTGTGCATGGTGCAGGCCCTGATATGGGGGGTGGGCCGGCCTATTGCGAGGCCCGGCGGGCGTCGATGAGGACCATGCGGGCCTTGTCGCTGCGATCGAGCGTGGCGGTCCAGAGCACGTCGCGCCCCGCCTCCATGATGGCCTTGATGAGGGGGGCCTTGGTGAGGACGGCCGACACAACGGCGCCCGAGGAGGGCTGGCGCAGGCGCAGGTGCGCCACGGGCCGGTTGTAGTCGTCTTTTTTCAGCTGGAGGGAGTGGATCTGGACCCGCGAGCGGGCCACGTGGGAGAGGAGGGACTGTGTCATAGGTGCTCTGGGGCATGGATGCCCGGGGGGTTGTGGCCCCCTGTGCGGGGGCCGATGGGGGTTAAGACCACTCCTGGCGGTCGTAGGCCATCAGGAGGCCAAAGACCGGGTCGGGGGCGCAGGGGAGGGTGAGAAACGGGGGGTGCCCGTCGGTGGCCGCCCGGATGGCCGCGCGGGCGCGCGCCTCGGGGGTGGCGGTGGTGTGCCAGCCGTTGAGGGCCAGGGCCAGGGCCCAGGCGGCCACGCTGGCGCGCTTGTTGCCATCGACAAAGGCGTGGGCCTTGGCGATGCGCCCGCCCAGCCGGGCCGCGGCCTCATCGACCGGCCAGCCGCCATAGGCCTGGCCCTGGGCGATGGCGCCGATGGCCCCGTCCAGGGCCCCGAGATCGCGCAGCCCGGGCTGTCCGCCGGTCTGCACCAGGATGGCGTCATGGAGCGCGGCGATCTGGGAAGGGGTGGGCAAAAACATCATCATGCCTTTCTGAAACCGGCTGCGGGGCAGTGGGCCCGTCCCCCTACGGGCCCACGCCCGCGCAGGCGTGGTCTGTGTCTTGCGACAGTGTGGAGGTCTACCACAGGTCCAGGCGGTGGCCCGCCTGGATGGCCTCCCCGTCCGGGGTGCCGAGGGGTGCGGCCTGGGCATAGGCCAGGCCGGCGTCGTAGGCCGCGCGGGTACCCTGCTCGGCCAACAGGGCGGCAAGGGCGTCCACCTGGGTCGCGGCCCACCCGGTGGGGTTGGGGAGGGGGGCCGGCATCCAGATCTGGAGATAGGCCAGGGACTGGAGGAGCGCGGTCGTGAGCATCTGTGCCAGCTTGGCCCGTCCGGCGGGGCTGGCGGCATGCGTGCGGGCCTGGAACACCCGCGCGAGGTCGGAATGGCCGGGGGTGAGGCTGCGCTTGCGGGTGTCGGTCATCGCGCCCAGGCCTTCCAGGCCGTGGTGGTGGAGGCCACGCAAGATAAGGGCCTCCACCGCGGGCGCCATGCCAGCAAAGGGGCTGTCGTGGAGCGTGAGGGGGGCCTGGCCTGGGCCGCGCGCCCCCATCCAGCCGACCACGGCGCCCAGCGCCACGGCCACGGGACCGATGGCCAGCAGCGCGCGCAGGCTGCTGGGATTCCAGCCCTCGCATGCCAGCAGCTGCGCGCGGGGGTCGGGGGCAAAATAGGTGCGCGCATCCCATTCGCCCGCCAGGGCGCCGGTGCCGGTGATGCAATCGCCCTGGAGGGACAGGGTGGCGTGGGCAGAGGGGTCCGCGCCGTGGTAGGCGGTGATAGGGCAGGGGTGGATGGGCGGGCGCCGTCCCTCTGCACCGCGCACCCGGAAGGTGGGGATGTCCGACCACAGGCGTTGGGCGCCCTCGGTGGTGAGGATGGCCCCGGCGATCGCTGGCCGCCCGTCGGGCCCCAGCGCGCCGAGGTGGGCTATGAAGCGGCCCACCTGCTCGGCAGGCGTGTCAGGGATATCGTTCCGGGGAAAGAGCGTGAGGGTGACCTGCCCAAGCGAGGGGAGGCGCGTCTTCCAGACACAGCTGTAGTCGTGGTCTTCCCCTTCAGCGCAGGTGGGATCAAGGGGCTGGTGGCCGTCGAGGGTGCGGTGCAGGACCGGACGGTCCCACGACAGCGTGGTGATGAAGGGGGTCATGGGGCGGTCTTTCTCCGGGGCCCGCGGGCGAGATCGGGCAAGAGGGTGGTGAGGACCCGGTCGGGCATGGCGATGGCGGCCATCTGGGCGAGGCGGGCATGCCCGGTGGTGCCGTCGAGGCAGCGATCGAGGATGTCGGCGGGCGAGATCTCCGAGATGCGCCCGGGGATGGCGTTGCCGGCCTCGCGCCCGGCCGCGAGGAGCGCGGGGGGGAATTTGGCGATGGCGCGCTCCCAGTGCGGGCCCTTGACCCAGGCTGTGGGGGCATAGGGGGCGTCAGGGACCAGGATGCCCAGTTCGGAGAGGGTGGTGATCCAGCCCTCGCGCAGGGTGAAGCGCCCGGCAGCGGCGGCGTGGGAGGTGTGGGCCAGGAGGCTGGGCATGTCTTGCAGGGCGCGGGCCTTGGAGGCGCGCACCGGAAAGGCCCGGCTGCCATAGCCCTGGCGGGGCAGGTTCGGGTTGCCCAGCCACGGGTGCAGGACACGCGCGGCGGAGCCGATGAGCGCGTACATCCAGTCCTTGCTCAGGGTTTCCTTGGCGCTCTCCGCCGTAAATGCCAGGGGCAGGCGGGCCTCGATGGCCCCCAGCAGCAGCCCCACGCCCACGCTGTCCCACCACGGCGAGGTCCACGAGGTGCGGTGGCGCTGGGGGCTGGTGTAGGTGTGGCGTGGCAGCACGAAGGCCTCGGCGGTGGGCCAGGCGTGGCGGGCGGTCGAGACCCCAAAGGCGCCGCTGAGGGTGGTCACCGTCTCGTCGATGGGCGGGCAGGAGGCCCGGGTGGCCAGGACCCACGCGCCCACGGGGAGGATGTGGCCCCCGATCCAGTGGTGGGTGGTGGCCGCGCCGGCGATGTCGGAAAGGGGCGGCAGGCCACGGGTGATCCCGTTCTTGACCATCAGGATGGCCAGCAGCCCCAGGGCCACATCGGCGATGTGGGGGTGCGTGCACCGCTGGGGGAAAAACACCAGCACCGGATCGTCCGGCTGGGGGCGGGCGCGGGCCTGCAAGGCCATGGTATAAAGAGGGGTCATGGGGGGCCTGTTGGAAAAAGGTGCGCGCAGGAGGGCGGTCCATCCACCGCCCCCTGCGCGCACGGGTCATCCCCGATCGATTCGGGACAGCATGTCGTGGGCGTTTGGGACCACCTGGGACAGGGCAAAGGAGCCGGAGTTGTGCCCCAGGGTGTGGGCCTGGGTGGCCAGGATCCAGCGCAGGGCGTCTTCGGGGTCGGTGGCGCGCGCCTTGTAGGCGGCCTCCACCCTGTTGGTCCGGCGCGCCTCCCAGGTGGGGCTGTCGGGGGCGTGGACGGTGGAGGCGTGGGTGAGGAGGTGGTGGATGTGGCCGATGCGCGCGCCCGGGAGTCCGTGGGTGCGCGGGTCTTCCCAGGTGAGATCGCGCATGGCCACCTCGAGGGCATGGGGATGGGTGCGCACCCAGATCGTGAGCGTCGGGTATTGGGGCCCGAGGTGGGCGCCCAGGACGGGGTGGCACTCGCCGGGCGCACGGGCGGCGAAGCCGGGGGTGAGGGACCATTCATGGGCCAGCGCGGCAAAGGCCGCGCCCAGCGTGGCGGCCGCGGCCCGCAGGGCGATTAGGGCGGTGTGGCGTGCCAGGATGGCATGCTGGGTGTCGTCTGGCTCTTCGGGGGGCGTGAAGGCGAGGCCCACGGGCCGCGCATGGAGGGGGGCGCAGGCCATGATCGTGATCGCTTGGGGGCGATGGAGGGGGGACTGTGCGCCCCAGATCGCCTCGATGCGGGCAATGGCCTCTTGGGCGGTGGCGAGGGCGGCGGACATCGGCGCTCCTGTTATAGGTGAGGCTGGAGAATGGCCAGCACATCGGGGCGGGCCTCCAGCCGCTGGCGCGCGCACAAGAGGGCGTGGGCGGACGGAGGGGCGGGGCGCGCCAGGCTGGCCACGTGCCGGGGCTGGATGCAAAGCGTGCCGCTGCCCGACCAGCCGTGGGCCCATTGCCAGTCCTGGGCCACCCCCAGCCGCCCTGGGAAGAGCAGGTCGGCGATGGCGGCCAGGGCGCGGGCCGCGGGAGTGGCGCGGGCGATGTTGGTGCTGGGCAGGATGGTGGGGGAGGCGGCGGTCGACAGCGCCATGGTCGCGCTGCCCAGCGGCCGCCATGCGCGCAGGTGGTGGATGGTGTCCGGCAGCCTGGCCCAGAGCGCCAGGGCGGCGTCCGCCCAGACAGCGGTGGAGGCCTGGAGGAGGCGCGCGGGTGCTTGGGCGGGCAGCAGGGCCTCCAGGCCGGTGGGTGCCTGGGCCCAGTGATCGGGCTGGCGGGGACGGGAGGGGAATGCGACCCAGGCCTCGCCGAACACGGGATCGACGGCCTGGGCCAGGTGATCCAGGGGCAGATCCATCCAGCGCCCGCTGTGCTCGACCAGCACCCCCGGCAGCCGCCAGCCGCGCCCGTGTGGGCGCAGCGCCATCCCGCTGCCGTCGCCAAAGGCCAGGAACAGCCCGCGCCGGGTGGGGATCTGCACGATGGGGGCCACGGGGCCGTGCGCGTCGATGTCATAGGCCGTGCCGACCAGCACGTCGGCGATGTGGGCGTCGGTGGTGCGCGAGGTGGTGGCCCCCCGCGACAGCGCATACAGGGCGCGCAGCGCGTCGGTGCGCACCATGGCGTCGGGGTGGGCCTGGCCAGACCAGGGGCGGAGGGGTGCGCTCATAGGGGGCTGCCTTTGGGCGAGGGGAGGAGGCTGTGCAGCAGGCCGGGGGCCACCGCATGGATGGCGGCGTGGTGGCGCAGCCGGTGGTGGTGGGTGGCCTGGGTCGTGTCCAGGCAGGGCAGATCGAGAAAGGGCGCGGGATCGAGCGCGGCGCGGCCATCATGGGCGTGCCACGTGGCCCCCCATCCGAGCCGCCCGGGGAAGAGGACGCCCAGCGCGCGCACGAGCAGCGCGCAGCGCCCGTCGGCGGTGTCGGGCGTGAGGGTATGGGCGTCGGGGCCGTGGATCATGGGCGGAAAGCCGGTGGTGTGGGGGTGGATCGGGCCTTCCGGGGCGTGGCGGATGCAGCTGATCTCGCGGTACTCCCACGCGTAGTGGCTGGCCGGATCGGCCTGGGCCAGCAGCAGGGCGCGCACCGCCTGCGCGGCCGCCACCCGGGCGTTCCAGTCGAGCCGCGGCGCCCAGGTGGCGGGCGTCCAGGGGCCGTGGCGGTCCAGCCAGGACAGGGGCCGGGTCCAGTCGCAGGGGTGGGCCTCTGGTGCGGGGGTCCACAGATCACCGAGGACGCGCGCGGCTTGCTGTTCATCCCAGCTCTCGGCCACCCAGGTGTTGGCGGGGGCGTGCAGGGAGGATCGGGCGCGGCGCAAGGCCAGCGCGCTGCCGTCTGCCCAGATGAGCACCCGCCCCTGCGCGCTTGTCCAGACTCGCTGTGGGGGGGTGGCGGCACACAGGGGCGGGGCGAGGCCGTTGGAGTGGGCCTCTTCCATCGCCCCGTCGACGGCATCCCCGTGCCAGCACTGCTGCATGCGCGATCCGCGCAGCGTGGCGAGGAAGGCCATCGCCGCGCCGGTCTGCCAGCTGCCGTCCCAAGGGGTGGGGGTGGTGGTCATCGAGGCGCCTGTTGTGTGGGGTGGGGCCGGCCGCGGGGCGGCCGGCGGGGTGTTTATGCGCGCCCCAGGATGGCGTCGATGCGGGCCCGGACCTCTTGGTGATCCAAGGCGAGCAGGGCCTGCGGATCGCACAGCGCGGCGCGCAGGGCGATGCGCTTGTGGGCACTCGCGCGCGCCCAGCGCCGGGCGAGGGGGAATTTCCCCCCCTCGTCGGCCTCGCCGGCCTCGGCCAGGGCCGTAAACCATGCCTGATCCCCCTCTTGGGCCGCGAGGGCAAAGCGGATAACGCCGAACAGGGCCCAGTCGGGCAGCCGGCAATTGTAGATGCCATAGTGCTGGACCAGGCCGCGCATGCTCTTGGGCGAGAGTTCCCAGCCGTCCCGCGGCTTGGCCACCTCGCGGGCCAGCCATGCCAGCCGGTGGGCGGGGTTGGTGAAGAGCCATGGGCCGCCCTGGGCAAGGAATCCCGGGTGGTCGTCGCGATCGCGCTCGCGATCCACCCAGCGCAGGGGATCCTGATCGGTCAGCGCAAGCACCTGCTCATGCCAGCCCGCGGGCGCGTTGGGCACGTTCATCAGCCGGGCAAACCACTCGCCCGTGATGGGGCCTTGGGCCCGCACCCATGCCAGCCCTTCCAGGGTGGGGTGGATCAGCACGGCTTTGAGCGCGTCCTGGGTGGAGATGCGCAGCGAGACGTTGTATTCCCCCACCGCGCCTTCCAGGGCGGCCAGCGCGTTTTTGGCCAGATCCACGTGCCCGGTGCCCCCCAGTTCGGCGATGGCGGCCACGGCGGCGGTGATGGCCTTGCGGCATTGGGGAAGATAGCGCTGGGTGTTGTCCTTCAAGCTTTGGGGGATGTGGATGGGCGCGATGGCGCCCTGTTGGGCGAGCAGGTCCAGCGTGGCCTGGACCGCCTGGGTGTCCTTGGGCGAGAGCCGGCCGGTGGCCAGCGCCTCGCGGCAGCGCTGCTGGTAGGAGGCGATGTTGCGCAGCCCTTCGTAGCGCACGCCCTGCCCGGCGAGCAGTTCGGTGACGTCTTTGGTCTTCACGGGCGCCTTGGTGGGCTTGTCGGAGGGGGCGAAGACGCCAAACACGCGGGCGCGGATGGCGGCGGCGCGCTCCAGGGGGGTGGCGCGCACGAAGGCCTCGGGGGTCGGGAAGGCGGCGCGCAGCGCGGCCAGCCCTGCGGGGGACTGGGCATCCATCAGGATCGCCCATTCGGTGCCCGTGCCGTTGTG
>Ga0194112_10010273_pt1 | contig 11761 bp, 7 predicted proteins | sample TA2MahC400mmetaG_FD_146191 | JGI IMG/M metagenome (GOLD analysis project Ga0194112, IMG submission 146191) | Freshwater microbial communities from Lake Tanganyika, Tanzania - TA2015016 Mahale Deep Cast 400m | ecosystem: Environmental > Aquatic > Freshwater > Lake | place: Tanzania: Lake...
TGGGGGCGAATGGCGCCGCCGGCGGCGAAGTCGCCGGCGACGGGCGTGGCAAGGGACTCCTTGTCGGCCACGACGCCTGTCTTCGAGGCCGGCAGGCCCAGGCGTGCGGCATCGCCCGGCCGAAGCTCACCCGCGGCCACAAGAATCGCGTCGAAGGAGTTCCGAAGCTCGGTGATGTTCTCGACCCGCTTGCCGAGGCGCAGTTCGGCCCCGAGGCGGGTGATGAGGGCTATCTCGGCGTCGAGGGCGGCACGGGGCAACTTGTCCTCGGGCACCGCGTACTGGAGCATGCCGCCCGGCTTCTCGTGGTCGTCGAACACAGTGACGGCGTGGCCGTCCTGGAGCAGATACCAGGCGGCAGAGAGGCCGGCGGGGCCGGCGCCGACGATGGCGACCCGCCTGCCCGTGCTCGGCTTCCGCTCGGGCAGCCACGGCTCGGGAGCCGCGAGGTCGGCATCGCCGACGAAGCGCTTGAGCAGACAGATGGAGACCGCACTATTTCCGATTTCCGATTTCCGATTTCCGATTTCAGAATCTGGAATCTGGAATCTGGAATCTGGGATCTGGCCCCGCCGGCAGCCCTTCTCGCAGGGAGCAGGGCAGATGCGGCCGAGGACCGCGGGGAGCGGGATGTGCTCCTTCACCGTCATCACGGCGTCGCGGAGGCGGCCCGCGGCGATCTGGCGGAGCATCCGCGGGATGTTCATGTGGGCGGGGCACACGGCCTGGCAGGGGGCGATGCAGTCGCCCAGGTGGTCGCTCAGGAGCAGTTCGAGCGCCGTGCGGCGAGCGTCGCGGACCTCCTCGCTCTCGCTCTCGACCTCCATGCCCTCGGTGGCGGCGGTCGCGCACGATGGCACGAGGCCCGGCTTGCCCTTGAGCTTGACGACGCAGACGAAGCACGAGGTGGAGGGCTCGAAGCCGTCGAGGTGGCAGAGCGTGGGAATCTCGATGCCGAGCTTGCGCGCGGCGTCGAGCACGGTGGCGCCAGGGGGGACCTCGACCGGGCGGCTATCAATCGTGAGCTTGGGCATGGCCTAAGCCTGGAAGCCGATGGGACAGATCAGACGGATCAGACGGATCAGACGGATCATTCACTCCACCTTGATCGCCGCCACGGGGCACAGGGCCTTGCAGGTGCCGCAGCGGATGCACTTGGCCGTGTCAATCTCGTGCTTCTCGTACGGCTTCATGGCGATGGCATCGGCGGGGCAGTGCTGGGCGCAGAGGGTGCAGCCGATGCAGTCGTCGGTGACCAGGTACTTGATAAGGGCCTTGCAGCGGCCGGCGGGGCAGCGGCCGGCGATGTGGGCCTCGTACTCGTCGCGGAAGTAGCGGATGGTCGTCAGCACGGGATTGGGCGCGGTCTTGCCCAGGCCGCACAGGCTGCCCTTCTTGACCATCGCGGCCAGGTGCTCGAGCTCCTCGATGTCGCCCTTCCGCCCCTCCCCGGTGCGGAGGCGTTCCAGCACATCGAGCATGCGCTTCGTGCCGATGCGGCAGAAGGTGCAGCGGCCGCACGACTGGTTCTGGGTGAACTCCAGGAAGTAGTGCGCGATGTCCACCATGCAATCGAGGTCGTCCAGCACGACGAGTCCGCCCGAGCCCATGATGGCCCCCGCGCCGGTCAGGGCCTCGAAGTCCACCGGCACGTCGCCCATGCTCGCGGGTAGGCAGCCGCCGGAGGGTCCGCCGATTTGCACGGCCTTGAAGTGCCGCTCCTCGCGTTTCGCCGTGGCCGGGAGACCGGCGCAGGCGGGCGCCTGGCCCACTCCGCCGCCGACTTCTTCGACGACCTCGCGGATGGAGATGCCCATCGGGACCTCGATGAGGCCGCCGCGGGCCACCTTGCCGGCGAGGGCGAAGACCTTCGTGCCCTTGCTGGTGGCCGTGCCGATGGCGGCGAAGGCGTCGGCCCCGTTCCGGAGAATCCACGGCACGAGGGCATAGGTCTCCACATTGTTGATGAGGGTCGGCTTGCCCCAGAGCCCGCGCTCGGCGGGATAGGGCGGGCGGAGCCGCGGCATGCCGCGCTTGCCCTCGATGGAGGCGAGGAGCGCCGTCTCCTCCCCGCACACGAACGCCCCGGCGCCTTCCATTATGTGGAGGCGCAGGGAGAAGCCGCTGCCGAGGATGTTGTCGCCCAGGAAGCCGCGCTGGGCGAGGACGCGGAGCGCCTCGCGCACGCGGCGGACGGCCAGCGGATACTCCTCGCGGATGTAGAGGTAGCCCTCGTCCGCCCCGACCGCGAATGCCGCAATGATCATCCCCTCCAGGACGCGATAGGGATAGGATTCCAGGAGCATGCGGTCCATGAACGCCCCGGGGTCCCCCTCGTCGCCGTTGAGGACGATGTGCTTCCTGGGGCCGGGCGCTTCACGGACGCGCTGCCACTTGAGGCCAGTGAGGAAGCCGGCTCCGCCACGCCCTCGGAGGCCGCTGCGGCGGACATCTTCGATGATGTCCTCGGGGCGGCGACTGGTCACGCAGTCCCGCAGGGCGTGGAAGCCGTCGTGGGCCAGGTACTCGTCGAGATCGGTGGGGTCAATCTCGCCGCAGTGCTCGACGGCCAGGTGCTTCTGCGGGCCGAGGAAGGCGGCCACGTGCGGCTCGCGCACGTCCAGCGCGTAGCGGGTCACGGGCGCCCAGGCGGCGTCGGTGAACAGGCGGTCGAGGAGGCTTGTGGCGGCGACCTTGAGGCGCTGGCCGAAGCTGCGGGGGCGGAAGTGGCGGAGGACGATGGCCTCGACGTCCTCGGGCTGCACCTGGGCGTAGAGGGCCGTCGGGTGGCCTGGACGGACGATCTCGACGAGGGGCGTCTGGTGGCACATGCCCACGCAGCCCACGCGCTTGATGCGGGCGCGGACGCCGCTGTGCGCGATGGCCACCTGAAGCGCGTGCTCGATCTTGCCGCTGCCGCGCGCGATGCAGCAGGAGCCCAGGCCGATGCGTATCTCCGCCCCGTCGCCCTCGTGCTCGGCCGGGCGGTCGGCCCAGTGCTTCTGCTCCCCCGTGCGGTCAAGCTCCAGGAAGTCGCGCAGCACGGCCGGCACGCGGTCGGGCGTCAGGTGCCCGTATGTCACCTCGTCTATCTGGATGACCGGCGCCAGCGTGCAGCAGCCGAGGCAGGCGATCTTCTGGACGGTGAAGAGGCGGTCGGGGTCCGTGTCGTCCCCCTCGGCGATGCGCAGGTGGCGGACGAAGGCGTCGTGGACGAGTCCCGCGCCCTTGACGTGGCAGGCGGTGCCGACGCACACGCGGACCAGGTGCTCGCCCATCGGGCGGTGGCGGAACTGGGTGTAGAAGGTGGAGACGCCCATGATGGCGGCGGGCGTGATCTCGGTGGTCTCGCACACCCGCCGCAGCGCGTCCTCGGGCAGATAGCGATAGTGGGCCTGGATGGCCTGGAGGATGGGGATGACCTTCTCTGGCCCACGCCCGATCTGCTCGACGGCTTGGTCAACGAATGTGAGGTCCGGCGCGCTCATCGTGTCCCTACAAGAGGATGGATGGGTGGATGGATGGAGGAATGGAAGACTGGTTCTGACATTCATCCACCCATCCAATCATCCATTCATCCTCGCTTCGAGTTCACTTCTTGCCAATACAGAACAGATGCTTCTCGCCCCGAATGATGATTCGCCCATCGAGAAAAGCCGGGCTTGTCCGACACCCCTCGCCCAACTCGGCCTTGCCCAACACCTTGAGCTCGCGGGCCGCGGCGACGAAGTGCGTCACGCCCTTCAGCGTGGTCACAAGTACCCAGCCGCCGGCGAGGCTGGGCGACGCCTCGCAGTTCTGCTCGAAGTCCTTCTCCCACACCCGCTTGCCCGTCTTGGCGTCATAGCAGGTCAGCAGGCCGCCGGTGGTGAGCGCCCAGACCAGTTCGCCGTTCGTCAGCGGGCTACAGATGTCGGGCAGGCCATCCTCGGCCTTCCACAGGATGTGCGACTTCGTCACGTCGCCCGTGCCATCGGTGCGGACGGCGGTGGCGTAAGAGCCCGCGTTGGCGGTGTAGGCCACGCCGTTGGCGTAGGTAGGCGAGGGGGCGATCTCGCCGCCCAGGCATTCGGCCCGCCACAGTTCCTTGCCCGACGCCGCGTCGTAGCCGCACAGGAACGGGTCGCCCGAGCAGATGATCTGGTCGCCCTTCGGCGTCTTCGCCACGAGGGGGGTCGCCCAGGTCTGCGGCGAGTCGCGCTTGGTCTCCCACACCGTGCGGCCGGTCGCACCATCGAGGGCAATGAGCTTCGACTTCTTGTCGTCGGATGTTGCCTGGTCGTATTGGATGATGACCAGGTTGCGCCACATGGCGAGGGAGGAGGCGTGGCCGTAGTGGTTGTCGGGCGTGCCGAGGTTGCGCGCCCAGACCCGTTTGCCGCTGTAGTCCACGGCCAGCACGTCGCCCGTGGCGAAGATGGCGTAGACGCGGGCGCCGTCGGTCGCGGGGGTGGAGGGCGCCCATTCCACGCCCTCCATCACCTTCGGCCGTTCGGCGGGGCTGCCGGGGATGCCCGCCGCCTCGTGCTGCCACAGGAGCTTGCCGTCCGCCAGGTCGAAGCAGTAGACCTCCAGGAGCTTCTTGCTCGAGCCCGTGAGGAAGATGCGATCGCCCCAGACGATGGGCGAGCTGGGCGCGCCCAGCGGCACGGGCGTCTTCCACACAATCCCCTCGCCCGTCTTCCCGTTCCACGAGATCGGCACGTTCGTGTAGGCCGAGATGCCGAGTCCGCCCGGCCCGCGGAAGCCCGGCACGTTCTTCGCCACCTCCTCGTCGGAGGGATAGCTGGCTGCCTGTTCGCCGGCCACGGGGCGGACGAGGATGCTGGAGGCAGTGACGACGAGGCCGGCGGCGGCGAGCGCGAGCACGAGGCCCACCGCGGCGACCGCCCAGCGCGACGAGCGGGCGAGGCGGGCGACGAGGCCGGGCACGGGCGTCTCGGCCTTGGGCATTGGGAGCTTCCTGCGGAGCACCATCGCCGACTTGAGCGAGATGAGGAACACCGCCACTCCGGCCAGGAGCAGCGAGCGCCCCGTGTCGGTCGCCAGCGAGCGGCGAAAGAAGCTGCGCCGCAGCCGCACATCGTAGTCGCGGATCTGCTCCTTCAGGGCCTCATCCATCGGACGGTCCCGCAGCGCCACCTTCAGTTCCGCCAACCGGTCCGCCGTCCGCATGTCCTCCGCCTGGCTCCGCAGGGCCACCACGGCCATCGTCCCGCTCACCACCACCGAGAAGATCCCCGCCACGGCCGCCGTGACAAGGCAAGCCTGAAGCCAGGACTGCTTGCGTTCAGCAGCTTCGGCCCGCCTGATGGCTTCAGCTTCTTGCGCAGTGCTCATTTCGAGTCATCTCACCTGATGCAGGATGAATGGACGGGTGGATGAATGGATGAATGGGAAGACGGCGCCCGCTCTTCCATCCATCCAATCATCCATTCATCCAATCATCCTCCCCTGGCTTTCGTCTCCCCACCTGCGTCCTTCCGGCGGCGCAGTTCCACCGGGCAATAGTCATAGCACCGTCCGCAGGCGATGCATGTCCCGCGGTCGGCCTCGTAGTCATCGCGGCGGCGGCGAAGCGTGAGGTGGATGAGCATCCCGCCCACGACGAGACCCATCCAGGCGCCGAAGAGCCGTCCGCCCAAGGCGAGGCGGCCCCGCAGACGCCGCGCCTCGCCGTAGAGAGCGTCGGTCGTGCGCCCGCTCTCGTAGAAGGCGTCGCTCGCGTCGGTCGTCCCCTTCACCTCGCCCAGCTCCTCAGCCCGCACGCGCTCCGCGCGCGTCACCTCGGGGTGGAGCTTCGAGAATGGTGTGCCCAGCGCGCCGCCCGCCACGAAGCCGACGGCGGCGAGCACCGGCACGAGGCCGAGAAGCCACGCGAGGCGTCGCCGCCCGGCCACACGCTCGGCCGGCGTCGGCGGCTCGACAGGCTTGCGAATCGCCCCGAAGGGGCAGGAGTCCTCACACAAGCGGCAGCGCACGCAAGCGTCGGGCGTGATCGTCACACGCCGGCCCGACAGCCTCGACAGCCAGCCCAGCAGCACCCCGTAGGGGCACAGGAACCGGCAGTAGGGCCGCCCGATGAACATCCCCACGGCCAGCAGCCCGCCGCCGAACAGCAGCATCCCGAGCGATCCACTGAGGCGGAAGAAGCCCACAAATGGGTCGTAGCGGCAGATGAGGAAGACCGGCGCGACCGCGGCGAAAATCACCGCGCCGCCCAGATACGCATAGGCCAGCACCCGCAGCCCCCCCTCCAGCCATTGCGGCACCCGCACGGGATAGACCACCACGGCGTCCTGAATCCCACCCAGCGGGCACACCGCCGCGCAGAAGCTCCGCCCGAACAGCAGCGTGAAGACAAGCGGCAGCGCGAAGAACGCCAGCACGGCGGCGGGGATGGCGTACTTCGCATCGGCTAGAGCCAGCGTCACGTTCTGAATCGCCCCAATCGGGCACACGCAGCCCTGCCGCCAGAAGCCGAAGTAGACCAGGCACGCCACCATCAGCGCGAACACCGCGTTCCGCGAGCGCAGTCCCAGCGCCAGCCACGTCGCCAGGCACAGGGCAACCACGAGCACCCACACGTCCATGTTCTGGACCGTGGACGGCACAGGCTGGGGATACTGCTCGCAGGGAAGCTGGTGCTGGGTCTCGGTGAACTCCGGCGGCGGAAAGCGCTGCTCGACGCCCAGCGCCGCGCCGCAGGCCGACACCAGCAGAGCCACGAGGATGAAGCTACGCGCCCTCACGTCGTCGTCCTACCCCTGTTTCCCCGTTGCGGGCGAGTAGCCTGGGCGATAGAGGTAGCCCTGCGTGGCGGGCACCCGCGAAAAGGCCTCCGCCGGGCAGGCCGCCGCTATCGAGCACTCGTTGCAGTTCAGGCACCGGTCGTGCCGCACCTGGAGGAAGAGCGAGCCGTTGCCGAACGCTCGGCAGCCCTCCACGCACTTCCCGCAGCCGATGCATAGCGGCTCGTCTATCTCGTACTCGAAATACGGGTCCTCGACAAACGTCCGCTTGATCGCCGCCACGGGGCAGAGCTGGTTCTCGGCCGCCGTCGTCAGCGCGTTCGGCTCCGGCTCGAAGTAGCCCGTGCACAGCTCGCAGTAGCCGCACATGGCGAAGGCGTGGACGCACTTGACCGCCGACGGCTTGAGCACGCAGTTGGTCGCGCACTTGCCGCACTGCGTGCACTTGCTGGGGTCGAGCTGCCACACGTAGCGCGCCTCGCGGCTGCGCGTGGCCAGGTAGCCCGTGCCGCCCACCACGGCGGCCAAAGCCACGCCTCGTGCGCTCACGCGGAGAAACTCGCGGCGGGGGATTCCTTGTGTGTCCTCTGGCATTCCTGCACCTCGCGAAATGCGTAATCCGCAATCCGTAATCCGTAACCAGAGAAGAAGACACCGCGGCTCTTCCTTCTGGTTACGGATTACGGATTACGCATTACGGATTGCTTCCCCTCGTCCCCTTCTTCACAAACACGCGCACTCTCTTGCTCGCGGGATCGAGCACGAGAATGCGCCCCTTCGAGTCGGCGGCCAAGTCGAGGCCCACTGCATCCTTGCCGAAGCGGTCGGGCGCTGCGACGACGCCCTCGAACTTCCCCTCGGCGCTGTAGACCTTCACGCGGGGCAGTCCCTTTTCAGCGGTCACGAACCGCCCATCGGGCAGCACCGCGATGTCGGTCGGGTTGCAGCAGCCGCTGAAGCCCTCGATGCCGGCCGACGCCTTGCCCCACGAGGCCTCGAGATGCCCGTCCGCTGTGTAGGCCTCGAGCTTGTGCCGGCCGGGGTTCACCACCCACAGCAGCCCGTCGCGGCCAATCGCCAGGTCGAGGTGCGGGCTGGGCACGACCAGGCCGGGGATGTCCCGCTCCGCGTCCTTCTTCCCGATGAGCCCAAGCTGCCTGCCCGCCAGGTCGTAGCGCACGACCACCCGGTTCCCCGCATCGGCCACGAACACGCTCCCGTCGCCCACCGCGATAGATGTGATGATCGCCTCCGCGCCCCGGCCGTCGGAATACGCCTTCACCACCCCCTTCGGGTCTAAGGCCCCCATTCTGTTCTTTGTGGCGACATACAGCGTGCCGTCGGCAGCCACGGCGAGGCAGCGAAGCTCGCGTTGGACATCGATCTCCGCCTCCCGTTTGCCTTCCTTGCTGAAAACCAGCACCGCCTCGTCCCCGGCCACGTAGACCCTGTCCTGCGCGTCCACGGCGATGCCGCGGGCCTCCTTCATCCCCGTCTCAATCGCGGCCGCCTCCTCATAGAGGATGAGCCTGGGGTCCACCTTCCGCAGCTCCGTCAGGTCGTAGCTGAAGTCCTTCCCCAGCCCGCTCCCCTTCTCCTCCGAACACCCGAACGTGAGGAGAAGGCATGCGGCAAGCAGCGCGGTTCCTTTCTGGGGCACGCGGCACGCGGCACGCGGCACGCAACACACGCCACTTGTCACTAGCCACTTGCCACTCATTGCTTTTTCACATCCAGGCACGCCACCCGCGTGAGGTCGCGCACGATCAGCCTTCCCCCCGCGAGCGCCATCGGCCCCCAGGCGTCGTGCCCGCGCTCGAACACCGCCGCCTGGCCCAGCGGCTTGTAGCCCACGGGCGTCGCCTCGGCCATCGTGAGCACCCCCTTGTCGTTCATCACGAAGATCAGCCCGTCGGCGATCATGTAGGGGCCGAGGCCGAACAGGTTGGCCGAGCCGCTCTCCCAGAGCACCTTGCCCCCCAGGTCGGCGCACGCTAGCTGCCCGTCGCTCCGCACCGCATAGAGACTCCCGTCGTAGAGGATGGGCGTGTGCTGGGGCGAATCGAACTCCTTCGGCTTCAGACGATACCGCGTCTCGACCGCGATCTCCTCCCCAGGAGTCCGCCGCTCCGCGGCGGATGCTTCCGCGACGGAGTCGCGGACTCCTTTGAGCTGGAGCATCACGCTCCCCGCGTTGTAGCCACCCGTGAGAAAGATGCGCCCGTCCTCGAACACCACGGGCGACGGCACAGTCGCAATGCTGATCTTCCAGTCCGTCGTCTTCCACAGCACCTTGCCGTCCTCCGCGTTCACCCCCACCACGCCCTTGCTCGCGGCGTAGACGTAGCTGCGGCGGTCCGCGAAATCCATCGGCACCACCGACGAATGGGTCATCGTCCATCGCTCCGGGTTCGGCGTCTTCCACAGCACCTTCCCCGTCTCAAGCTCCACCGCCATCAGCAGCGCCTCGGGGCCGCCTACGCCCAGGATCAGCTTGTCGCCGTCCACCAGCGGGCACTGGCCCGCATACCACTGCGGCACCGTGGCCCCGTGGTCCTTCACCAGGTCCAGGATGGGCCAGGCCGGCTCACCGGTCTTGGCATCCAGGCACGCCACGTGGCACTTGGGGCCAAATGTCACCACAAACTTGTCGGTCACTGTCGGCACGGTGCGCGACATGCCGTGGTTGCGCTTGATCTTCACGGGGTAGGAGAAGCGCCAGACCTTCTTGCCGTCGGCCAGCGACAGGCAGCGAAGGGCGTCCGCCTGCGCCTTCCGGTCGTAGTCGAGCAGGTACACGCACCCCCCCCGCACCGCGGCGCCCGCGTAGCCCTCGCCCACGTCGAGCCGCCAGAGCACGGGCGGCCCCTCCTTCGGCCACGAGCGCGCGAGCGGGGCGTCCTCACGGCTGATATTGTCGAGCCTTGCGCCGCGAAAGCGGGGCCACGAGCCGGCCAGCTTGGACGCCATCCCCTCGCCCTTCGTCAGCTTCCCCTCGACCTTTCGGGCGACGTCCACCTCGGTCCCCGGCGGCCGATCGGTCCCTGGAACGCGAGGCTTGAACTCCCCGGCCGGGCTGGCCCGCAGCCAGAACACGAGCGCCACAACGCTCGCGAGCCCGGAGAGGGCGGGGATGAGCTTCGGATGCAGCTTCATACCTCCAAATTACCAGATTTCCGCGAAATCCCCAAGCCCAAATCGCACCAGTGGCTCTGACCTTCCCCTCACGTGGCACAAGCGGGCAGGTTCGCCCATTGTTGTCCATTGTTGCGCCCCCCAAAAGGGGCCTCAACAATGGCAGATCGCCCAATAGCGGCCTTGCAGGCCATTCCACCCATTGTTGCGCCTGTGCGCGCACTCATACTTCGGGCCGCCGGGGCTCGGCTCCGGAGGGCATAGCGGAAGCCTCATGTCAAGTATTGACAATGGCTTATGGCAACCGGTCGCCTTGCGAACCGTCGCCTCACCTGTCATTGTTGGGGGCCATGCAGCGCGCGCGGCCCCCAACAATGGGGCCGACCTCACTCGTTCCTCAACGCATTCAGCAGCGGCCCGCGGAGCGCGGCCAGGGCAGCCAGCCAGGTCCAGAGCAACCCGCTCGCGGCGACGGCCACAAGTGTAATAATAAGCGATAGATACGGCACATCAGCCCCCGGTGAACGGAGCGCCGGCAGCACAGCGACCACGGCGGAGGCCGTGCCCACGAGGAGCCCGAGGGCGAGTAAACCCCAATGCTCGCTAAGCACGAGCCACCCCAGCGCCCGCTTGCGGAAGCCCACCGCGCGCAGAAGTGCCAACTCGTTTCGCCGCTCCATCACGTTCCGCAGCACCACGATGCCGAGCCCCACGCTCCCCAGCAGCATCGCCAGCCCCCCAAGTGCCTGAAAAATCGAGAGATACGTGTTCTCCACCGCCCCGAACTCGGCCAAACGTTGAACCGTCGGGACGAGTTCCAGCCCCGTATCCTGAAGCGCCTTCGAAAGGCTGTTGCGGACCCAACGCCATCGCCATCGCGGAGTACTGCCACAGAACATGTCCATCGTGAGTTCATCGTTCGGGTTCGCCAGCGACGGGTCGGGCAGGGGCCAGTCTCTGCGCCTCTCCGGCATAGGACAGTTCAGCAGGAATGCCCGATAGCCCTCGTCGGCGGGGAAGAGGCGGATGAACTGCTCTTCGGCAATGAGCAGGCTGCCCTGGAGAATCGAGTTGGCGATAAGCCCCACTAGGCGCACCCGTAGCTGATTCCCGCGCCCGTCCACGTAGTCCACATCGTCGCCTATCTGCTTGCCCAGCCCCCAGACCACAGTGGCCTCGTCGCCCACTGCCGGGACGATGGGCTCGAGGCCCCCCTCCAAGAGCAGCCACGGCTTGTCGGTGCGCTTAACTGTCTTGACGAATGTGAAGGCATTCCTCTTGGCAAGCTCCTGGGGATTGACGCCGAGGATGCGCGGCTGCTGGGCGCGGTTGAGGTTCAGGCAGCTCGCGTCGTCGCCGTCGTGGACTCGGAGCGGCACGACCTTGACGCCCGCCATCGTCTGGGCGTCGAGGCCATATGTCTTGCGGCCTTCGGGGCTGTTGAGGTCCTCGAACACCGGCATCGCCGTCTCGCCATAGAAGGCGAAGCCGCCCGTGCCCGAGGAGCGGTCTGCCGCGTTCGCCAGCGGGTCCTTGCGGTTGGCTCCCACGGCGAACACGAGGAAGCTGGCGCAGGCGAGGAGCGCGACGACGGCGAGGCTGCGGCCGCGGCGCCGGGTGGCATTTCGCCACCCAAGCCCCCGGAGAGTCACCCCCATCCCGTCCTCTTCGCCCCCTCTCCCTCGGGGAGCGGGTGCCCACGCTCCCGCGTGGGCGCGGGGTGAGGGTGCTTCCTCCCCCTCTCCCTCGGGGAGAGGGTTGGGGTGAGGGTGCTTCGCCCCCTCGCGGGCCGCGGAAGGCACCCTCACCCGCCCGCCCTCGGCGGGCGACCTCTCCCCAAGGGAGAGGTGGGTCCACGGCCCTGTTCCGGGCGA
>Ga0194112_10010274_pt1 | contig 11760 bp, 9 predicted proteins | sample TA2MahC400mmetaG_FD_146191 | JGI IMG/M metagenome (GOLD analysis project Ga0194112, IMG submission 146191) | Freshwater microbial communities from Lake Tanganyika, Tanzania - TA2015016 Mahale Deep Cast 400m | ecosystem: Environmental > Aquatic > Freshwater > Lake | place: Tanzania: Lake...
AGCCCAACCATGCCAATGGGGGAATCTTTCCAGTAGATGATGGTCAGCGCCACAAAGACGATCCCATAGAAAAGCGGACCGCGCAGAATCTCGCGGCGGTCGCCGGTGCGCGACATGGCCTGAACGGCAGCTTCGTCCTTTATGACCCCCAGGCCGACCATGACGAACTGCGCGGTGATCGTCAAAGGCACCAGCGCAGCCAGGTAGCGGGCTGAGGCGGTTTCATGGAAGAGCAGCCAGCACAACACGAAGATTGGGCCGGTACCCATGTGGATGATCTTGCGGCTGAGGTGGCTGCTGATCCAGCCGCGATGAGCAGCAAAATCGTTCAGCCGCAGCCAGATGAGTGCGGCTGCGAAGGTGATGACGAGAGCGAGGAAATTGTTGGATAACATGTTGGCTCCGATTACCAGGATATGTCCGGACAGGTGTTTACGCCGGAATGTTTCCCAATGGTTTTATACATGGTCACATTGGTAAACGGCTCTCCCAGGATTCCGTCGTGGATAGCCCAGGAGCGCAGGCGGATGCTATTGGCGGCCTCGGGATGCCGGAAGGGGGTGCTGCTATCGAGCAAGGGCAGCAGGTTCCCACCGGGAGAGAACCCACGGTTGTAACTTTCCATCCGGCGGCGGCCTTGCTGGTAGGTGAAGCCGTAGCGTTCGAAGATCACTGCGTTGTGGTAGTAGAGCGGCTCGGCGAAATAGATCGTATGACCAGCCTCCTCGACGAACTTCTCGAAGGCGGCGACGGCCGATTTCAGGAGGTGCAGTCCCTCGCGGAGCTGGCCTGGGGAGAGTCCTGCTTGCATGGCAGCGATTTCAGCCTCGATGTTGCGGATGTTGGTGCCAAATTTAGTGGCCGTGCCATCGGGGAGTTGGTCTACATCGTAGCGCGGCGACTCTGGATCATTGAGGATGTATAACAGGATGTGTAGCTGTCCATTGATGGTATCGGTGATGTGACCGTAAAGGATTGGATCTCGGAAGCCGGGCCGGTGAAAGAGACTGACCTCGGCGCTGCTGCTCCCTGTGGGGCAATCCAGGCGCAGTAAGTCGCGCCCTTCTCTATCGGTCAGGAAGGGATTCAGGTGAAAGCGTTCTAAAAGCTCAGGCGGGATGATGCTGGCGTACAGGCGACGCTTCTCCGCCATCGTGAGGAGGTTGATGGCGCCGATGGTGGCTGGTGTTGACATAGGGGCTCCTTAATGACTACTGTGCCGTAGTTCGCGTTCGACCTGACGTTGCGCATCCCGTTCAGCGATGCTCTGACGTTTATCGTGCAGCTTCTTGCCGCGAGCGATAGCAATCTCGACTTTGGCGCGCCCGCCCCGCAAATAAACCTGCGTGGGAACGATCGTGACACCTTTTCGGCGCACCTCGTCCCACAACCGGTAGATTTCTTTCTTGTGCAGCAACAATCTGCGCGGCCGGGTGGGATCATGCCCGAAGCGGGAGGCCTGCTCATAGGGAGCGATGTGCGCATCTACCAGCCAGGCCTGTTCGCCATCGACGCGCACATAGGCCTGCCGGATGCTGATCTGGCCGGCTCGGATGGATTTGATCTCGCTGCCCTGAAGCGCCAATCCGGCTTCGAAGCGATCGAACAAGAGATAATCGTGGGAGGCTTTCTTGTTTCGGGCGATGACTTTGATGCTCATGTGTAGACGAGACACTGACTTCTTGGACACGGATTTCACGGATGAACACGGATGAAAAAAATTAATATCCGTGCAATCCGTGTTGATCCGTGTACTACATCTTGCTTTGTTTGTGAGGTATTTGCTCCCTTAAGGAATTCAGGCTTGTCACCTATTCCTTCCATTCAGGGGTAGTTACCTTTATAGAGGTGTAAATGGTATTGTACCTTAGTACCAATGTCAATAGTGGTGTGTATTTATTGTCCAAACATCTCCATGAGAACCGGGTTGATGGCAGACCAGTTGGGGGCCAGCACCTGTGCGCCGCCAGCCGTCGTGAACGGATAGGTCATCTCGCGCGTGATCACGCGGGCGTCAATATTTCTTACTCCCAGGCGCAGCGCGGCAAACCCCAGGCGCGGCCACAACCAGACCGGCAGATCGGCGTCTACGAATTCGGACATCGCGCGCAGCGTTTGGGGCAGTCGCGGCCAGTTGGCCGGAGCGAGCATATTCTTCAGCAGGGCTTTCAGGAAGATCTGGCCGCGCTCCATGCGGAAGAAATCATCGCTTCCGGCGCGGTCTCGGACCAGGGCCAGGGCTTGTTCGGCGTCGAGCAGATGTTCCCCGGCAGGATAACCGGACATGTCGCGGGGCAATTCCACTACGATGCCTCCCATCGCATCTACCACTTCCAGTAACCCGATAAAACGGATGCGGATGTAGTAATCTACGTCTACGCCGAAATTAAAGGAGACGGTCAGCATGACCGCGCCTGGGCCAGCCCCGGGATGATCGGCTTCGGCGAGGAAATGGGCTGCGTTGACCCTGTTTTCGCCATAGCTAGGGATCGTCACCCATAGATCGCGGGGGATGGACAGCATCCCGGCATAGGGTCGCCAGGGTTCAATGGTGGTCAGGATCAGGGTGTCGGTGCGGCCAAGATAGGAATCGGGTTCGCGCACATCCAGGCCCATGAGCAGGATATTCGTTCGCCAGGGATAGAGTAGGTACACCAGAAGGATCAACGTCAGCGCCAGACTGGGCGCAGCCAGACCCCACAGGCAACTGCTAGCGCAACAGCAGGAGCGTTTTCGTGGCAGCTCGGCCCACTCCGGAAGGTTTGGCCGCGGGTGGGTGGCATAGGTGGGTTGAGTTTCGCTCCACGGGTCACTCGAGGGGTAGTGTGTCAAATCATTTCCTTTGTGTGAAATAATGAATGGCAGCTTCGATCGCTATATCTTGATTCTCTTCTCCAGGCGCGACTTCGATGTCTGGAGTCAGGCCATTCTCGCCAATATCTGTATCCAGGCCGGGGATCCACCACCTGGCGGCGGTGACATGCAGGCTGGAGCCATCCTGCAGTTCGAAGGCGAGTTGGATGCTGTCTTTGCCGAAGGTGTGGGCGCCGATGATTGGGGCGCGTCCATGGGCTTGCAGCGCGCCCGCGACGATCTCGGCCGCGCTGGCCGTGTTGGCATCCACCAGAACCACCAGGGGGATATCCACCAGCGAGCCGGATTTTTCGACTTCGTAGGTGTGGACGGGTTTATCGCGATACTGTTCTCGAAGGATGTCGCCATCCTCCAGGAACAGGCTGGCGATATTGACCCCGGCGTCTACCAGACCGCCGCCGTTGCCGCGAAGGTCAAGAGCGAAGTATGCCGCGCCCTGGGATTTCAGATCGGCGACGGCGTTCTCGATCTCTTCGGCGGTGCTGGCGGCGATCAGGTTGACTTTGACGATGCCCAATCTCGGATCGGCAGGGGCGGTGTGCCATGTGACCGAGGGTAGGGGGATATTTTCGCGAACGATCTCGAAGCTGTATTCCCGATGCTCAGGGGGGCGGGTGATGGTCAGGGAAACAGGATCACCCTCGGGTCCCCGCAGCGCAGCCACCGCTTCATCCGTGGAAGTCTCCGGGGTGATGTCCACCCCATCAACCAGAATCAGCCTGTCGCCGTTGCTGATTCCAGCCTCGGCAGCCGGCCCATCGGGGAAGGGGTACAAGAGGATGAATCCTTCAGGATCGCGGCTCAACGTCGCGCCGATTCCGCCGTAGCTGCCCGCCAAGTTGTTGTTGTCGAGTTCGGTTTGCACGGGTTCGACGAAGCGGGTGTGCGGGTCGCCGAAGGCTTCCAACATGCCGCGGATCATGCCGTATTCCAGGGCTGGCGCCTGGGGGAGATCATCCAGCGCGTTATTTTCCAGGATGTCCCGGGCTTCGACCAGGATGGGGAAGTCGGTATCGAGAGAGCCCCAGAGAGCATGGGTGAAGAACCCCGCCAGAAAGGTTAGACTTAAGGCGGTCAGTAAGAGTAGAATAGAGAGGGTAAAATGTTTTCGATTCATATCACACCAACTGATAAGGGTGTGTTTCGAATGAATTGAAAGTAGGAACGTCCCGAAGGTTTTCACAGAGAGTTTGCTGCTTTCACGACAACCATCGGGACGGTTTCAACTGAAATGAAACACATCCAACTGATAAGCAAAGCGAGGCTAGAAGTTTATCACATAGTGAATTCGATCTATAGGAGTAAAAAAATATGCGCATAGCCATTATTAATGACAGTCACGACAATATACCGAGGTGGCTGCCGCGGCAGAGAATATCCATTTGCATGGCGATTTTGCCGAGGTGGAGTTGTGAGGATAGTAGGCAGTTGGCAGTTGGCAGTGGGTAGTGGGCAGTAGGCAGTTCTCGTGATTCGGCTTTTGCCAAATCCGTTGATTTCTCGATCCGTTGTTGTATTCTTGAGAAGATAGCCGTTTGATAATGAAACACATTCTGTAACTGCTCAGCCATCGAACGGATTAGCCCGAAAAAAGGGTGTGCGAAGGGGGCTGCGCCCCCTTTGCACACCCTTTTTTCGGGAACTTCCCCGCTTGGCTGGTAGTTACCACATCCTTATGAAATTCCTTGAGAAAGGATAGCGAAATGACCAGACAATATCACATTCAATTACAGGAGGGAGATGTGGGACGTTATGTTATCCTGCCCGGCGACCCGGGACGAAGCGAGAAGATCGCCAGGTATTTCGATGATCCTAAGTTCGTTGCGAATAATCGCGAATTCACGACCTATACAGGCATGCTGTTGGGTCAGAAGGTGACGGTTACCTCCACCGGAATCGGTTGCCCTTCGACAGCCATTGCCGTGGAGGAGTTGATCAAGATCGGCGCGGACACCTTTATCCGCGTGGGTACTTCCGGCGGGATGCAGCCGGGCACCAAGACCGGCGAGGTCGCCATCGTCACGGGGGCGATCCGCGATGAGGGTACCACCAGTCATTATCTGCCAATCGAATTTCCGGCAATCGCTGATCCCGATGTCGTGCTGGCTTTGCGACAAGGGGCTGAAAAGCTGGGTCTGACGTACAGGGTTGGGATATCGCACTCCAAGGATTCCTTCTACGGGGAGACAGAGTCCCGTCGGATGCCCATTGCGGAACAACTCGAGGCGCGCTGGAAAGCCTGGGTGGAGGGCGGCGCCATCTGTTCGGAGATGGAATCGGCGGCGATCTTCGTCATCGCCAGCATCCACCGGGCGCGCGCCGGGGGTGTGATGATGATGGTGGGTTACGAGCAAGGCCTGCCTGAGGACGAGCATGGCAAGAAGCTCTTTCATGGGGATCGGGCGATTCGGACGGCGATCGAGGGGATCAAGATTTTAATCGAGAGGGATGGGGGGAAGTAAGCAGTAGGCAGTAGGCAGTAGGCGGTGGGCGGTGGGCAGTAGGCGGTGGGCGGTTTCACTCCCCCTGGTCGCTGGCCATCCCCCAATTTTCGATCCAGGAAAGAAACACAACCATTGATGATGTGGGGTGTTATAAGGTGTATTCCGATAGACATTGTTAATATTATAGAAAATGGAGAGCAAGGAGATCGTCATGGCTGAACGCTATGGAAATATCGTGGGGTGGGGAAAATATGTCCCTGACCGAGTGGTAACCAACGCTGATTTCGAAAAGCGGTTAGATACCAGTGATGAGTGGATCGTCGCCAGAACGGGCATCCGCGAGCGAAGACATGCGTCCGAGGGAGAGGTCACTTCGCAGATGTCTACAGCCGCCGCCCGCGAGGCGTTGGGGATAGCTGGATTGCGACCATCCGATCTGGATTTGATCATCGTCGCTACTTCCACGCCCGATTATTTGACCCCGCCGGTTTCGTCCCAGATTCAACATCTGTTAGGCGCAGGCCATGTGGGGGCGTTCACGTTGGTGACTGGCTGCACGGGATTTGTGTATGCCCTGGCCACTGCGCAGCAGTTCATCGCCTCGGGTTCGGTTACCAACGCGCTGGTGATTGGAGTCGAGATCATCAGCCGCTTCGTTGATTGGGAGGATCGCGCCACGTGCATTCTGTTTGGGGATGGAGCAGGCGCGGTGGTCGTCCAGGCTACAGACGAACCCTGCGGGGTGCTTTCATTCGACCTTGGTTCCGATGGCTCAGGGGCGGAACACCTGATTCTGCCAGCAGGCGGCGCGGCGATCCCTGTTACCCACGAGGCGCTGGTCAAGAAACAACAGTATCTGCGCATGAACGGCAACGAGGTCTTCAAATTTGCTACTCGCGTATTGGGAAAGTCGCTGCGGCAAGCCATCGCCAAGGCGGGATTGACCGCTGATGACATTGATTTGATTGTCCCCCATCAGGCCAATGTACGCATCATCGAGAGCGCAGCCCGCCAAGCGAAACTTCCGATGGAGAAAGTCTTTGTCAATATCCACAAGTATGGCAATACCTCGGCGGCCTCGATTCCGATAGCGTTATGCGAGGCACTGGAGGAAGGGCGTGCCAGGGTTGGCGATACGCTGGCTTTCGTGTCCTTCGGCGCGGGATTGACCTGGGCGACAGCGATTGTCAAGCTGGCGGAACGGAAACAGCCCGTTTCCAGGCGAAAACGGTGGTTCTCCTTTTTGGGATGGTTTATCAGGGATTCTTCGTCGCTGCGCTCATCAGAATGACAAAGCGAAGTCAACTGTGGATTTCTTTTATCTTGGCGCGGTCTAATTCGCCGTTTTCATCGCGGGGGAGTGAATTCGCATCCACGAAATCCACCAGCCGGGGCTTTTTATAGGAAGCGATCTGCCCGGCGACATATCGGCTGACATCAGCGAGGGTCAATGACCGGCCTGGCTGTAATTCGATCACAGCCTTCACGGTTTCGCCCCATTTTTCATTGGGTACGCCGATGACGCAAACGGCTGCCACCTCAGGCATTTCCAAAATCACATTCTCCACCTCGGCGGGATAGATATTCTCACCGCCAGATTTGATCAGATCTTTCTCTGGTTTTCGACCGACGTAATATAAATAACCTTCTTCGTCGAACCTGCCGACGTCGCCGGTGTGGTGCCAGCCGTGGCGAGAGGCGAATTTCGTGGCGTCGGGGTCGCGCCAGTAGCCGGCGAAAACCAGCGGGCCTCGCACGACAATCTCTCCCGGCTGACCTATGGGCGCATCCTGACCGGCCTCGTTCACACAGCGCACCTGCGCCACGGGCAGCGGCTTCCCGGCGGAGCCGGGCTTTTCGTCCACGCGCGCCATCGTGACCAGGCCGGAGGTCTCGGATTGGCCGAATCCAGTCCAGAATTTGGCGTTCGTCTCTGCGTACAGGCGATGAATGGCGTCGGGCGCATCCAACCCGGCGACGTGTTCGAGGCTCGCCAAACTGGCTCCGGTTGCCTGGCGGGCGTCGAGCAGCATCTGCAGGATGGGGGGGAAGTCGGCGACCAGTGTGACGGCGTGCTCATCCATCATCCGGACAGCCTGGGCGGGGTCGAATTTTTCCATGACGACGTTGGCCCCGCCAGCTTGCATCAGAGCCAGGGATAATCCCAGCCCGGTGATATGGAAGAATGGCAAAGCCGCCAGATGCCGGTCTCGACCAGTCAGGCCGAGGGCGTTGATGATCTGGTCGCCGGCGGTGAGCAGATTGGTGTGGGTCAGGATTGCGCCGCGCGGCGCGCCGGCTACGGCAGCGGTGGAGATGATGGCAAAGGGATCGTCGCCGCTCACTTTGGCTGGCGGACTCCCTTTGGGGTGATACAACTCCGAAAGCGGGATAAACCCCTCGATAGTACCCTCGCCAATCATGGCGCGCACCCTAAACCGGGTAACGTCCAGCCCGTTTATTTGGGGCAGATTCTCTATCCCCACGACCAGCATCTGGGGGTCGGCTAATTCCAGGACGCCTTTTATTTCGTCAGAGGAAAGCCGCCAGTTGACCGGGTAGGCTATCGCGCCCGTCCTGGCGCATGCGCCGTACAATTCGAAATAGGCGGTCGAATTCTGGGCCAGGATGCAGATGCGATCCCCTTTGGAGATCCCCTCTGCGGAGAGGCCGACGGCAAGCTGATCAACCCGCTCCAGGAATTGGGCGTGAGTGAATGTCCTCTCTGCACTGATGACCGCCATTCGATGGCCCTTCAGGCGGGCATTCTTTTGGATGATTTCGTAAATGGTCGTGTTGTGAAATTCCATGATTCCTCCCAGTGGTTTTGCTACCCTAGCCAGCGTTTGCGCCGTTTATAGTGTTTCACATCGCGGTAGCTTTTGCGCTCGCCGAGCTGGGTCAGCCCCAGGTAGAACTCTTTGATGTCCTCGTTTTCGGACAAATGATCTGCTGGCCCATCGAGCACGATGCGCCCGGTTTCCATGACATAGGCGTAGTCGGCGATCTCGAGGGCGATTTTGGCGTTCTGTTCGACGAGCAAGATCGGAATGCCGGATTCTTTGTTGATCTGTCTGATGGCCTGAAAGATGTCCTGCACCAGGAGGGGTGCAAGGCCGATGGAGGGTTCATCGAGCATCATCAGCCTGGGACGCGCCATCAATCCACGGCCAATGACGAGCATCTGTTGTTCGCCTCCGGAGAGATAACCGCTGGTGCGCCGGTGAATGTCTTTCAGGCGCGGGAAATAGTGATAAACCTTCTCCAGGTCAGATGCGATTATCCTGCGGTTGTGACCGCGGGCTACAGCCCCGATCATAAGATTCTCCTCGACGGTCAGGTGGGCGAATAATCGGCGTCCTTCCAGGACTTGAATAATGCCTAGTTGCACGATATCCTCAGCGGGTTGGTGATCAATGCGCTGGCCATCGAACTCGATGCTGCCGCGTGTGATCTCCCCTTCTTGGGAGAGCAACAACCCCGAGATGGCTTTGAGGGTGGTGGATTTGCCTGCGCCGTTGGCGCCCAGGATGGTTACGATCTGACCCTCCTGGACTTCGAGCGAAACCCCGCGCAGGACGAGGATGACATTGCTGTAGATGACTTCGATGTTGTTCAGTCTCAACATGAGGTGCTCATACTGGGACAATAAGGTTGTACACGGATTATCACGGATCGAACGGATAATAGAAATCCGTGTCATTCCGCGTAATCCGTGTACAAGATTATGGTGAGAGTTGATTTACTCGCTTGGTCGCAGGTCGGGGGTTGCAGTCCAATCTTGCAGGACATTGAAGGCATCCGGCCCGCCCTGGATCATGCGGATTTGGGCCTCGTGCGGTGAGCGGTTGTCGTCCGAATAATCGAAGCGAAAGACGCCGTCCAATGCCTCGGAGGGACCCATTTCAACCAGTGCATGGTGCACGGCCTCGCCGGTCAGGTTTTCGTACCCGACGGCATCTATGGCCTGTGTGATGGCGTCCACCGCCAGGTCTACACCAGCGATCAGGAGCAGATAGCCGACATTGTGTTCGGCAGCAGAACGTTCATTGGCTGCGAAGAGTTGTTCAGCATACTGAACGCCGGGGTTATCAGCGTCGGTCCACCACAGATAGGGCGTGGGGGCGATCAGACCTACACCGTATGCCGGGTCGGCCAGGAAGGCGTACAGGCTGAGATCCATAGCCCAGTTGTCGGCCGCGACGACGAATTGATCGCGCAGCCCCAGGCTGTTCAGGCCATTCAAGAGAGCTGCTGGACCGAAGGCCAACGTGTTCGTCCAGATCACATTGGCGCCCGCAGCCTGGGCGTTGAGGATGGCTGTCGTGGTGTCCGCGGTTGGTGATAGATCATAGGTTTCCTCGTGAACCAGTTCGATGCCCTTCTCTTCCAAGAACGCGCGCGTCTCGGTGGTCAAGGCACCCTGACCAAAAGCGGTAGGCCAGCTCAGGTAGGCCAGCTTGATCTCATCGCCCGCGCCGGCAGGTTTATAAGTGGCCCAGTTTTCGGCCAGGAATCCCATCACCAGGCCAAACTGGTCGGGATAGATCGGCCCCAGGCCGAAGGTATATCCAGAGTCTACATAGAAGCCCTTGGCGCTCAAACCAGCAGTGATGTTGACGATCTTGTCTTCGGCAAAGCGCGATGCCAGGGCCTCGACCTCACCTGAACCATAGGTGATCATCACAAGGGGATTGCCGTCGCCAGTGAAGCGATCGTAAGCAGCAACTGCCTCGTCGATGCTGCCGCCGGTGTCGGCGAACTCGATCGCCAGTTGGGCGCCATAGATGCCGCCTGCTTCGTTGACGGCGGCGATGGCATCCTCAGCCCCATGGACAAGGGGAGCTGTGATTGCAGCATAAGGGCCAGACAGGTCGCCGAAGTGGTAGAGCGTGATGGTCTCGCCGGTCAGGTCGGGCGGAGGAGTAGGCAGGGTGGCGATTTCACCGCCGATGACCTTGGGTGCCAAAGCATCAATCTCGGCCTTGAGTTCTGCGGGGATTTCCACGCCGCCGTAGCCCAGGCCGACGCCGCCATTCGCCAGCGTGCCAAGGTAGTTGCCGCCGGCAAACGTGCCGTCCATGGCAGCCTGGATCATTTCATAGACGTAGAGGTCCATGTTCTTGAGCGCGCTCGCCAGCACGTACTGCGCCTGCTCGGCGAACTGCACCGACCAGTCGTTGTCCACGCCGATGATCCATCCTGCGCCGCGCTCTTCCATCACCGCCAGCGTGCCGGCGCCCACAGGCCCGGCCACAGGCATGATGATGTCTGCGCCTTCGTCCATCAGGCTCTCGCCCATCGTGCGCCCGTCATCCGTGCTCTCGAAGTTGCCCACGAACAGACCGTTGCGGGCGTAGGGATCCCAGCCCAACACCTGCACATCCGTCCCGTGCACGGCGTTGTACTCATCCACGCCCAGCACGAAACCGTCCATGAACACTTCCACAGGCGGAATCTGGATGCCGCCAAAGGTCGCCACGACGCCTGTCTGCGTCATCCCAGCCGCCAGGTAGCCAGCCAGGAAGGTGGCCTCGTTGATCGCAAAGCCAGAACCGTACAGGTTGGGGGACTCCAGCCAGTTGACATCCACGATGCCGAACTTCTGCTCTGGGTTGGCCGCCGCAGCCGCAGCCGTGGCGTCGCCCAGCAGAAAGCCCACCGAGACGATCAGGTCGCAGCCCTCTTCGAGGAAGGCGTTGATGTTGACTTCGTAGTCGGTTTGCTGCTGCGACTCGAGGTACTTGGCCTCGATGCCCAGATCGGCCACGGCGTCTTCCATGCCTTTCCAGGCCGTGGCGTTGAACGACTTGTCGTCTATGCCGCCAACGTCGGTCACCTGGCAGGCCTTGAAGACCGGCGCAGCCTCTTCAGCAGGCGCGGCCTCTTCGGGTGCTGCCTCCTCAGGCGCAGCTTCCTCTGCCGGCGCAGGGGGTTTGCAGGCCGCCAGCAGCATAGCTGCAATGAGAAGGATGCTTATCAAGAAAAATAGTTTCTTCACCATATGGATACTCCTCCTAAGCTAAAAGGGTTGAATAGGATAGAAAAGATATTTCTCGTCGGGTTGTTGATCAAACCCAATCCATAGAAGTCTAGCATGGATTTTTTAAAATATCAATGTGACCATGGCATGAGTTTTTCTATGATTTTCGGCGCCCGGTTCCCTTCGAGCGGCTGCCCTGTGCGAAGTCACTGGTCTGGGTTCCGTGTCCTCTGGCTATGGGATCGTTCTACCAACCAACTCGATCGATCCTGCACGAACATCTACCAATATTTCTTCGACAAGATGTTGCTTCCCGGGGCTGAGCAAACTCGCGTTTACATTATGGATGGATAATGGGACAGATACAGACCGTCCATCAGCGCCGGCGGCAAACTCGGGCCAAAACGAATAGAAGCCTTCCAGAGCCGAGAAGCCCACGGTGGCGACCCAGGCATCGCG
>Ga0194112_10010276_pt1 | contig 11759 bp, 10 predicted proteins | sample TA2MahC400mmetaG_FD_146191 | JGI IMG/M metagenome (GOLD analysis project Ga0194112, IMG submission 146191) | Freshwater microbial communities from Lake Tanganyika, Tanzania - TA2015016 Mahale Deep Cast 400m | ecosystem: Environmental > Aquatic > Freshwater > Lake | place: Tanzania: Lake...
ACGTCGGCGACGTACTCACCAGGCTTCGGCACGGCGACGTTCCTCCAGAGGAACTCTCCCCTCTGGCATCATCGCCGATTGCCAGGCGAAAGTCAAGAAGAAAACTCTGTAATGTTGCTACAGTCTCCATTCTATAGAATGTTTGATCATCTCCCCGGCGAAGTCAGCTCGCGACTGAGCTCCCGAACGCGCATGCCGCGAGGCCCGATACTCAAACATTCTATAGAATGTTTGAACATCGCACGGCCGGCGTCGTCACCCCAGGGCGGCCCATCGGCCCCCTGGTGCAGCAATCGATCTTCGTGCCGCGGGTCACCCTTATCTAAGCGAGTCCGGTGGAGTCGACCAGAGGGACCCCCTGCGTGCAAGCCTGTTGTTGCGCCCCAACTTGCCCGTGCGGCATGTCTTGCGTAAGATGGCCCCGCGTAGAGAGGAGACAGAACGATGGACCTCGATGCCTGTGTGTTGTGCGTGTTGATTGCCGCCTGCCTCCTGGCGGCGCAGGCGGCGGGGGCCGAGGAGGCGAAGCCGCCTGGCCTGGTGAAGGCGGAGTTCATCTACGAGAGGGCGCCGTTCCCCCAGTGCCACGCCTCGACCATCGCCGAATCGGGCGGCGGCCTTGTGGCCGCGTGGTTCGGCGGCGCCGCCGAAGGGAAACCCGACGTCGGCATCTGGCTCTCGCGGCATGATGGGAAGGCATGGTCGCCGCCCGTCGAAGTCGCCAACGGTGAAGTCGCTGTAGGCGGGGCGTCTCTGCCCCGCGAACAGGTTGTGGGCGGGGCGTCTCTGCCCCGCGAATCCCCTGTGAAACGCTACCCCTGCTGGAACCCGGTGCTCTTCCAGGCGAAGAGCAGCGGGGCAGCGACGCCCGAATCACGCGGGGCAGGGACGCCCGGATCACGCGGGGCAGGGACGCCCCGCCTACAACTGTTCTACAAGGTCGGCCCCAGCCCGCGCGCCTGGTGGGGGATGATGATGGCGTCCGAGGACGGCGGCAAGACCTGGTCGAAGCCCCGGCGCCTGCCCGACGGCATTCTCGGCCCGATCAAGAACAAGCCGATCCAGCTCCCGGGCGGCGAGCTCCTCTGCGCCTCGAGCACTGAAGACCAGGGGTGGCGGGTCCACTTCGAGCTCTCGCCCGACCTGGGGAAGACCTGGCGAAAGGCCGGCCCCGTGAACGACGGCAAGGCGTTCGGCGCCATCCAGCCCACGCTCCTCGTCCACGGCAGCCGCATCCAGGCCCTCTGCCGCAGCCGCCAGGGACGCATCGTCCAGGTCTGGAGCGACGACGGCGGCAAGACCTGGGGCGAGATGACCGCCACCGAGCTTCCGAACCCGAACGCAGGGATTGACGGCGTGACCCTGGCCGACGGCCGCCACCTGCTCGTCTACAACCACACCCCCCGCGGCCGCTCGCCCCTCAACGTGGCCGTCAGTCGGGATGGCAAGGTCTGGCAGGCGGCAGCCGTCCTGGAGAGCGAGCCGGGCGAGTATTCCTACCCCGCCGTCATCCAGAGCGCCGACGGCCTGGTCCACACCACCTACACCTGGAAGCGCCAGCGGGTCAAACACGTCGTACTCGACCCCGCAAAGCTCGCCCCGCGCCCCATGCCCGAAGGCCAATGGCCGAAGTGAAACCCTGAGCGTCAGGAAGGAGGGAGTATATGCCCCTGCAACTCACCCTGGAAGAGCACGACACTGCGCAACGGCTGATCGCCAACCTGGGGGCCAGCGTGAAGTGGAAGTGGTATCGCTGGGTCGGTGTGTCTCTGGCGCTCTTACCATTCGCCGTCTCGGTGTACTGCTTCTCCTTCCTCGTGGAGTCTGAGCGGATGCTCGCAAGGGAGCCGATCGGCCTCATCCCTGGCGGCCATGGGGATGTCATGGCTGAGTCGCTTAGACAATACGTTGACTTCAGAGCCAGGCTTGCCCTCTGCCAGATGTCTCTGCTGTTTTGTGCAACCGTGAATGCCCTTGTCGGCATTCAGGTGCTCGTGGGGGTGCTGGTCAACTGGCGCCGCCACTTGCGCGACTCGCTTCTGGCCAAACTCCTGCGCGCGGCGTTGGAGCGAGAGGGCGCCGAGCTGGTTGACGAAGCTGGGCATCGGCCAGACGGTGCATAGGGTCAAGGGCGCGATCGCGACAGGGGTGCCCTTGCAAGGGCGTCCAGGAGAGTGAGCAAGTTCGTAGTGCGCGCTTCAGCCCGTGCGCACCAGATACGGCCTGAAGGCCGCACTACGAGCGTTGCGTGTCATTGCGCCGCGGTAGGATTCGGTGCCATGCGAACATTGCCTGTCGTTGACCTCATCGTGCTCCTCGCCTACACCATCGGCGTGGTGGGGCTGGGGTGCTGGCTGATGCGGCGGAGCCGGACGACGGAGGAGTTCATGGCGGCCAACCGGCGGCTGCCAGGGTGGGCGGTGGGGCTTTCGATCTTCGGCACCTATGTGAGCAGCATCAGCTTCCTTGCGTTGCCCGGCAAGGCATACGCTGCGAACTGGAATCCGTTCGTCTTCAGCCTTGCGGTGCCGATTGCGGCGTGGCTGGGGGCGCGCTACTTCGTGCCCCACTACCGCAGGCTCGGCTCAATCTCGGCCTACGATCACCTGGAGGCCAGGTTCGGGGCGTGGGCACGCACCTACGCGGTGGTGTGCTACCTCCTCACGCAGCTCGCCCGCATGGGCTCGATCATGTTCCTCCTCGCCCTGTCGCTGAGCAGCCTGCTCAGTTGGCCCGTGTGGGCGATCATCGTGGCGACGGGGTTCCTCGTGACCCTCTACACGCTCCTGGGCGGGATCGAGGCGGTGGTGTGGACTGATGTGGTGCAGAGCCTCGTTCTGGCGGGCGGGGCATTGCTCTCCGCGGCGATTCTCCTGTTCGGGATGCCCGAGGGGCCGGGGCAGCTCTTCGCAATCGCGGCGGAGCACGGGAAGTTCTCGCTCGGCAGCTTTGGCGCGAGCCTGGCAGAGCCGACCTTCTGGGTGGTGCTGGTCTACGGGCTGTTCATGAACCTCCAGAACTTCGGCATTGACCAGAGCTACGTGCAGCGCTACATCATCGCCAGGTCGGACCGCGAGGCCGCGAAGTCGCTCTGGCTCGGCGCGCTCCTCTATCCGCCGGTTTCGGCGGTCTTCTTCTTTATCGGCACGGGGTTGTTCGCCTGCTACGCGGCCCGGCCCGAGCTCCTGCCCGGGCCGCTCCGCGCCGAAGGTATGGCCGACAAGGTCTTCCCGCACTTCATCGCAACTGGCCTGCCCGTGGGCTTCACGGGGCTTGTGGTTGCTGCCATCTTTGCGGCGGCGATGAGCTCGGTGGATACGAGCCTGAACTGCTCGGCCACGCTGGTGCTGTGCGACATCTACCGCCGCCACTTCCGCCCGCAGGCGGGCGAACGCGAGGCCATGCGGGTGCTCTACCTGAGCACATTCGTCTTCGGCCTCTTGGGCACTGGCATGGCTCTGGCCATGATGCGGGTCAAGAGCGCCCTGGACGCCTGGTGGGAGCTTTCGGGCGTCTTCAGCGGCGGGATGCTCGGCCTCTTCCTCCTCGGCCTCCTCTCGCGCCGTCCGAGAGCGCTGGCCGCGCTCGCAGGCGTCGCGTCGGGCGTCATCCTCATCCTCTGGATGACCCTCTCGCCCAAGCCCGCCTGGCCCATCCCGAAGCTCCGCAGCCCCTTCCACAGCCACCTCATCCCTGCCTTCGGGGCCACGGCGATTGTCCTCATCGGGTTCGCCGTGGCCTGGCTTGCGATGGGAGCCACAGCGGGATCTGCCTCAGGCGGCAACCGCCCGACTTCTCCTTGACTCCTCATGTCGCCCGAGTATGATGGGGCCGATGACTTCTGCCCGATGGCCCGGAGCGGATCCGTGACTACCAGTGTTGCCCCTCGCCACACGCCGCCTGCCGCCCACAACCGGCTTCGGGCTGGGGACCGGGCCGCCCACGATTGGTATCGCTTCGTTCTCTCGTTCCCTCCCCATCTCGTGCGCGACCTCCTGGACCGCTTTGGGATCGACCGGGGCGACCGAGTTCTGGACCCCTTCTGCGGCACAGGGACAACGCTGGTCGAGTGCAAGAAGCTGGAGATACCCAGCGTGGGCATCGAAGCGAACCCAATGGCTTGCTTTGCCAGCCGAGTGAAGGTGGACTGGATCCCCGATCCTGATGCGCTGCTCGCGCATGGGGAGGAGGTCGCGGAGCGGACGCACGACGCGCTCAGGGCCGATGGCATAGAGGACGCCCCTTTCTTCGGCCCAGTCCGGCGGCGCACCGGGCCACTTCGTTCGCTGCCGCCAGATGTGCTTGGCCTGCTGCTCCGAGGCTCGATTAGCCCCCTGCCGCTCCATAAGACCATGGTGCTGATGGGTGAACTCGCGGCGCACAGCGATGACCGGTTTCTCGACCACGAGCGCCTCGCCCTGGCGAAGGCCCTGATCGCTTCCATCGGCAACCTGCACTTTGGCCCCGAAGTGGGCGTGGGGCCGGCCAAGGAAGACGCGCCGGTCGTCGCTCCGTGGCTGGAGTGCGTTCGCGCCATGGCCCGCGACTTGCGGGAGCTCGAACTCTTGGATGCCGCACCCGCGACGGTCTACCAGTCGGACTCAAGGCTGGTCGCGTCCGCGCTGGAGCCCGAGAGCGTCTCCGCCGTCATCACCTCGCCCCCCTATCCGAACGAGAAGGACTACACACGGACGACCCGCCTGGAGTCGGTGCTCCTCGGCCTGATTCGCAGCAAAGCCGAGCTTCGGGCCTTGAAGCAGGGCCTGGTCCGCTCGAACACGCGCACCGTCTTCGTCGGCGATGACGACGACCGTTGGGTGGCGGACCACCCGGAGGTCCAGCGGGTGGCGCGGGCCATCGAGGCCCGCCGCGTGGAGCTTCGCAAGACCTCTGGCTTCGAGCGCCTCTATCCCCGTACCACGCGGCTCTACTTCGGCGGCATGGCTCGCCACCTGGCCGGCCTGAGGACCGTCCTGCGGCCCGGCGCACAACTGGCCTACGTGGTCGGCGACCAGGCCTCCTACCTCCGCGTGCTGATCCGCACCGGGCACATTCTTGCTGACATCGCCCGCTCGCTCCGCTACGAAGTGGTTGGCATTGACCTCTTCCGCACCCGCCTCGCCACGGCCACCCGCGAGCAACTCCGCGAAGAAGTGGTCCTCCTTCGATGGCCGGGGCAGCGTATCTCTCCATGCAGCCCCGCCGTGGCCGAGCAGGTCGCCAAGTACGCCCCCAAGAGGCGTGGGGCCAAGGCGTGGGTCCGGTCAACCACATCATGTTGTGGCGCGGAACGCTCGGGCAACTAGACCCGACCGTTACTTTCTAACGGGGGTTGACTCCCAACTGTGCTTCGGCTAGAGTAAAGTCACGTTCAACAGGCGCACTAGGTGAAGCCCCAGGGACCGATCGGAATGGGTTCGGATCGCGTGCAAGCAGAGGACTGGAGAAGACCAGAGGTTCTTGCCCTGGTGCTCTGTGACCGCATTCACAGGGACGGGCTTAGCGGAAAGCCGTACCTCCTCGGGGTGTTCTCCATAATCTACTCAAAGGAGTTCCCAGCTCTTCACCGAGGTGTCGATGTGTACCTGGCGATAACCAATGGGCGCGGGAGGTACAAGACACAACTCCGCTTCATGTTCGCTGAAACCGAGGAGGAGCTGATGGTGGCTGAAGGCGAAATGGAATTCGCCGATCCGCTTCAGGTGTGGGAGATCGGCTTCTCACTGCCTCCGTTGCCATTGCCCAAGGCGGGCAAGTACCGATTCGACCTGCTGTGTGATGGGATGCTCTGCGGCAGCCGCTCCGTGGTTGCGCAGTTGCACCCGGAAAGGGGGAACGAATGAGTGGGCAGACCATTGCCGAGCTCGAATGCGTCAAGAGGATAGAGCCCCCTACTGACGCGGCGGAGGCGCACGGGGCTCCAGGTACGCCTGGAGTAACCCATTTCAGCGTGCGATATGCCCACGGCCTCGACGCGTTCGGTCCTAAGATAAGGGAGCAATTGCGGCAGCTCGCGGCAGAGGTCGAGGCCTGGCAACAAAGGCAGGGCCTTGCTGAGGAGTGGCGGGCCGCCGCGGAGGCCTCGGGGGCGCTCGATTTCCTGCGCGATGACCCTCTGCTTGAGGATGGGGAGTGAGGTGGACACCCATGCCGGAGGGCTATCCCCAGCAGGGCGATGTCTGGTTCGTCCCGTTCGCGATGCCATCCGCGGATAGTGCTGGGCTGAAGTTCAGGCCGGCGGTCGTAGTGTCCGCGGCCCCTATCGAAGAGACGCGCGGCACGGTCACCTTGGCGGCGATCAGTAGCAGGACAGAGCCGAGAACGCGCTTCGACATCTTCGTCGGCGCCTCTTCCGGCCTCGCGCGGGCGATGGGGCTGAACCGCGACAGCATCATCTGCTGCGACATCCTCCAAACCTTCAGTATCGCGGCCTTGGGACGTAAGATAGGAAGGGTCAACGAAGAGACCCGGACGCGGATTGGCGAGAAGCTTGCTGAGTTCTTCGCCCTTCAACGGTAGACGCCTGAGCTCTGGTGGGCACTCACGTGCTGCCTTGCCGCCTGCCTTCCCCAAGCACCTTCGCGCTTGCTCTCAACGCCTTCGGCTCGACGTAGGCGGGGCCGTTCTGCCTCGCCGTGGCATGGCTTGCTAAAGGAGAACGCAGATGATACGAGCGAAACCGGCACCCCTCGCAGCGCTGTTTGTGCTGTCGGTCTGTCCCGCCATCGCCGACGACCTGAATCCAGTGAAGTCCAAGAAGGCGCCCAGGCATCCGGCGGTCGCCATCGCGGAGAAGGGGCAGGCGAAGGCAACTATCTGCGTGATGGGCGGGAAGGGCGATGCGGTGCTCGCCCAGGCGGTGAAGGAGCTTCAGGAGTGCATCGAGCTGGCGGCGGGGGCGAAGCTGCCCATCGTGCAGGACAAGGTGCAGCCGCCCGCCATCGTGATCGGGAACTGCGCCGAGGCTGCGGCAGAAGGGCTCGACGGGGCAAAGATGCCCGTCGAGGGCTTCGCCATCAAGTCGGCCCCCGACCGCATCTTCATCGTCGGCCACGATGGGCCAGTGGGCAAAGGCACCCACGCGGCCTCCCACGGCACCGCCTGGGGCGTCTTCGAGTTTCTCGAGCGCTTCGTGGGCGTGAGATGGTACTGGCCGACGGAGCGGGGCGGGCGCTCGATTGTGAAGGTGAAGAGCCTGGTTGTGAAGCCGGTGTGGCTGGAGGACGCGCCGGTGTTCCGCAAGCGCGAGATCTGGCCGCCCTGTGGCGAGCCGTGGCATGGCCGCGGCCAGCCGCTCGGGCCGCTCCACAACCGCCTGAGGGCGGGAAACTCGTGGCCCATCAGCCTGGTCGTCCACTCCCCCAACTGGGCGGGGGTGAAGGAATACGCGGAGGGGCGGCCGGAGTGCTTCCAGCTCGGCTCCGACGGCTCACGCAACTTCCAGATGCTCTGCTACGGCAACCCCAGGACGCTTGCGACCTACCTGGAGAACATCGCGCTGCACTTCGACAAGGGACGGAAGGCTCACATGGGCATCGTGGGCGACGCCATCACCGTGTCGCCCAACGACGCAGGAATCGCCTGCTACTGCCCCGATTGCCGCAAGCTCTGGGATGACAAGGGGGGCCAGTATGGCACCGCCTCCCGCATCCTGGCCGCGTTCGTGGACAAGTTGGCCCGCGAGGTGAAGACCCGTTGGCCCGACAAGACGGTCATCTACCTGCCCTACCTCAACTACACGCTCGCGCCCGACGGCTTCAAGTTCCCGGGCAACGTGGAGGTGCAACTGTGCGGCATGCCCGGCATCGCACAATACAAGGAGCGGTCAGTCCTCGCCTCCGAGCAGGCGAACGTGGACAAGTGGGTCGCCATCACGGGCCGCAAGATTCAGAACTGGCACTACAGTTGCTGGCCAGAGGACAAGACGAAGGCCCCCTACCACTACCCCCACGTGCTGAAAGCCTACTACCGGGCGAACCGCGACAAGCTGATCGGCTCGTTCATCAACGGTGACGGCGACCACTTCCCCCGCCAGCACATAAGCCTCTATTGCTGGATGAAGCTCCTCTGGAATCCCGATTTCGACGTTGATGCCGCGATGGAGGACTTCTGCGACCGCATGTTCGGGCGGGCGGCCTCGTCAATCCGCCGGCTGCTCGATCTTCAGGTTGACGGCTGGGAGAAGAGCCGCTGGCCCGATGGCCTCCTCTCGCCCAAGGCCATCTACGAGGCGAGCTACCCCCGCCGCACCGTCGAGCGGATGAAGGACCTCCTCGCCCGTGCGCGCAAGCAGGCCGAGGGCGGCGAGGAGGCGGCCAAGCGGGTCGAATACTACGCCACGCCCTTCCCCGACTTCTTCGAGGAGTTCGCCGCCGTCGTCGAGGGCAAGGGCGCAAGGCCCCTCATCGTCCAGAAGGTCGGCGAGAACCCCACGATTGACGGCAAGCTCGACGACGCGGCCTGGAAGCGCGCCCCCGAGGCCTCGCTCTTCAAGCACGTGGACAAGAAGGAGGTCGAGCCGAAGCACCCCACCAAGCTGCGGGCGGTCTGGACGATGGACGGCGTGACCTTCGGCTTCTGGATGGCCGAGCCGTCGCCCCAGTCGCTCGTCCAAACCGTCAAGTCGCGCGACGAATCAATGGCCTGGTGGAACGACTCCGTCGAGGTCTTCCTCGACGTCACTGGCAAGAACCAGGGCCACTGGTATCAATGGATCATCAACCCCCACGGCATCATCCACGACGGGAAGGGCCAGGACACCTCCTGGAACCCCGAGGGCGTGAAGACCAAGGCGTTCATCGGGAGCGACTTCTGGAGCCTCGAGGTCTTCATCCCCTACGCCCTCTTCCCCGAGGCCCTCAAGCCGGGCACCAACGTGGCCTGGTACGGCCAGTTCACCCGCCACCGCATGAGCGACCACGGCAAGTCCCCGGGAAGCCTCCACGAGAACCAGAAGCTGAACTGTAGGTTCGGCGGCTTCAACAGCAACCTGGCCGACTTCGCGCCCGTGAAGTTCGTCGAATGAAGCCGATCTTAGACCCAAAGACGCGCTCCTGGACTTGCAATCTGCGCGCCACAAGGTATACTTGTTTGGGGAGGATGAGGAGGCATAGGCCCGTGGCAGTGACAGCGAGAGCGGTCGAAATCAGCGGCGTGGTGGACACCGACCACCAGCTTCACCTCGACGGCCCCGTGCCGATTGCTGGCCCCAGCCGCGTGCGCGTCATCATCCTCGTGCCAGAGGACGCCGACCTTGACGAGTCCGAATGGCTCCGCTCGGCGGCAACGAACCCCGCCTTTGACTTCCTGAAAGAGCCCGCAGAGGACATCTACTCGCCTACAGACGGGGAGCCGTTCCGTGACGAAGGGTAGCGTCGTCCTCGTCCCCTTCCCATTCGACGATCTCTCCACCTCCAAGGTCAGGCCGGCCGTATGCCTGACCGAACCGGTTGGTCCGCACCGTCACGTTGTGCTCGCCTTCATCACAAGCCAGCCGCAGGCCGCTCCGCTTGACAGCGACGTTCCCTTGGACTCCGCGGCCCCGGACTTCGGCGCCACGGGGTTGCGTGTCACTTCCGTCCTGCGGCTTCATCGCCTCATGACTGTCAGCGGGTCCCTGATCCAGAGGCGGCTCGGCGAGCTCCCGCCATCCATCCAGACGCTCGTCGCGGCGAAGCTACGCAGGTTGTTCGGACTCTGACGCAGTGGTCAAGCAAGCGACGGGGGCAAGGCCTCCAGAAGCCTGCACGGGAACCAGATGCTGAGTTGTAGGTTCGGCGGCTTCAACAGCAACCTGGCCGACTTCGCGCCCGTGAAGTTCGTCGAGTAAGGAGCAAGGTGCAATGCGTGTCGGACGAATCGCGGCGTTGTGCGTGCTGGCTTCTGAAGCGGCCTCGGCGGCGGAGCTGAAGCTCCTGATGCCGCTGGGGCGCGTGGCGTACCAGACGAATGAGGCGATTGGCGTCTCCGTCGTTCGCAGCGCGAAGGAGGCGCTGGCGGCGGGGGAGCTGCGCCTCGCGCTCGCGGGGCCGGAGGGGAGCCGGGTGACTGTGGTTTTCCCGGTCACAGGCGGGACGCCTGTGCCACCGGACACTGAGGCCCGGCGCACGGAGCACCTGCACCTGAACGGCTGGCTGCTGAGGCCGGGACGCTACACGCTGGAGGCGTCGTGCGATGGGGCGACGGCGACGACGGAGTTCACGGTCCACAGCCACATCCGCAAGTCGTCGTTCCGCCTGATTGACTGGGGCTGCGGGGCGAAGAAGGACGAGGCGGCCCGCCTGGGCGAGGACGGCATGGGCTTCAACCTGCTCCTGGCGTCCTACGGCGGGCACGACCAGGACGCGAATATCCGCGGCGGCCTGGACTACATGCGGAACTGCACGATGGGCGGCGCGCACCAGATGGACATGCGGCTGGAGTGCGACTGGTCCGACCCCTACGTGCTGGCGGGCGGCATGGCCCGCTCGGCCCGCCAGGCGTTCGCCGACCGCACGGCGCCGAACGTCGTCGGCGTGCACTTCTACGACGAGCCGGGCCTCACGTGGCAGAAGCACCCGAAAACGGGCGTGTTCACGGGCCACGACATTCCGGCGCAGCGCCGCGCCTGGAAATCCGCCTTTGGCCAAGAGCTGCCCGAGTACACCGAAATCAAGCCCGGCAACCCGGAGCACGAGGCCCTCTGGGGCCGCTGGCTCCGCTGGAAGCAGGTCTTCATGGAATCCGCCTGGCGCTCCGCCGCCTTCAGCGTGAACTGGGTGCGGCCCGACTGGCTCTCGGCGACCCAGAGCGTCTACGGCTGGCACGCCTTCGGCGACGGTTACTACTTCAACGTCGTGCGCAGCCTGCCCGTCATCAGCGGCCACGGCGGCTACGACGACTACGCGGGCGGCTACCTCAACCCCGGCTTCTTCATGGAGTTCGGCCGCTTCCGCGACTACGCCAAGCCCGCCTGGTATCTCCCCACCTGGTGGGGCATGCCCAACGGCCAGTACCGCCTCGAGCAATACCTGACCTTCATGGCGAACGTCCAGGGCCTCTGCAAGCCGCCCGACCACCACATCCACAACCCCGGCGCCAAGAAGGGCTCGCCCGACGACGCCATCGTGGAGAGCAACAAGCTCATGGCCCGCCTGGGCACGATCTTCACGACGATGCCAGTCAATCGGTCAGAGATCGCCGTCCTCTACTCGATGTCGCAGAACGTCCGTGCGATGCTCAAGAGCAAGGACATGCTGAACTTCCAGGACTTTCCCGGCCAACTGGAGCGGCTGGAAGTCCTGTTCGTGGCGAGCAAGATGGCGCACATCCCGCTCTTCCCGCTGGTGGAGGAGGACGTGCTGGACGGCACGCTGGCGGCGAACCACAAGGCCATCGTGCTCGCGGGCATCGAGGCGCTCGACCCCGAGGTGGTGAAGGCGCTGGAGGCGTATGCCGCAAAGGGCGGCAAGGTCATCCTCGGCGACGAGTGCGCCGTGAAGATCGCCGGGGCGGCGAAGCTCGGCGCAGCCATCACCGACAAAATCTACGTCGAGGCGGGCAAGGCGTTCAACGACAAGAGCGACAAGGAGTGGCGGACGAAGGGCCTGCTCGCCCGGCGGCCGGGCATGTACTTCAAGGAGGCGAAGCCCATCGCCGCGGCGCTCACCAAGCGCTGCGCCGAGGTCGGCGTCGCGCCCGTCGTCGAGTGCGACAACCCCCAGGTCTTCGCCGCCCGCCACGCCCTCGGCGACATCGAGTACCTCTTCCTCGTCAACGCC
>Ga0194112_10010280_pt1 | contig 11757 bp, 13 predicted proteins | sample TA2MahC400mmetaG_FD_146191 | JGI IMG/M metagenome (GOLD analysis project Ga0194112, IMG submission 146191) | Freshwater microbial communities from Lake Tanganyika, Tanzania - TA2015016 Mahale Deep Cast 400m | ecosystem: Environmental > Aquatic > Freshwater > Lake | place: Tanzania: Lake...
TTACTCCCATTGAAGATACGCCGGCCTGGAAAGTCGGTTTAAAGCCGGGCGACCGTATCGTCAAGATAGAAGACGAATTAACCAGAGACCTTACTTTAACCGACGCGGTTAAGAAACTGCGCGGAGATCCGGGCACCGACGTCAACATCACCGTGCTGAGAGAATCCGAAGGCAAGCTTTTAAATTTCAAAATCACCCGCGATATTATAAATATTAAAGATATCAAAGAGGCAAAAATTATCGAAGATAAAATTGGTTATATCCGATTAGTAGAATTTAGAGAGAATACAGGAAAGTCAACTGAATCCGCGCTGGCAGATTTGAAAAAACAAAACGCAGATTGTTTAATCTTGGATTTGCGAAATAATCCCGGCGGCCTGTTGGATGCCGCGGTAAAAGTGACAAATAATTTCATCGAAGCAGATAAAGTTATCGTTTCTACGAAAGGAAGAAAAGAATTGCAGAACATAATCTTCAAATCTAATTCTAAAAATCCTTATTTGGATTGGCCGATGGTTGTTTTGCTTAACGAAGGAAGCGCCTCGGGAAGCGAAATCGTGGCAGGCGCATTGCAAGATTATAAACGCGCGATAATCTTGGGCGAAAAATCCTTCGGAAAAGGTTCAGTGCAGACAGTGATTCCGCTTTCGGACGGCTCAGCGCTCCGTCTTACCACCAGCGAATATTTTACCCCTTCCAATAAAAATATAAATGGAATAGGTATTACGCCGGATGTTGAAGTTAAACAAAAAATTGTGGAATTAAAAGATGAACCGGGAATCGAAGAAATTTTTGCAGGCATAAAAGAAGGCAAGGTCCCTGAGAAAAAAGAAGAAACCCCAATACCGGACTATCATTCGGACTATCAATTAGTCAGGGCAATAGATCTGCTTAAAGGGATCCTTATTTACAACAAAGAGGAGGCAAAATAAAGATTTCTCGTCGTAGGCGCAAAAAAAATAAGGATTTATTGATAACTGTCCTGATCGTGCTTTTGGTGGTTCAGTCTGTATTTATATTTTTTCTTTTGCGGCGTAAAGTCATGCCTCCTAAGCCCAAAGTTAAAAAAGCCAAGATCGCTATAGTCATCGACGATTGGGGATATAATACAAAAAATTTAAATTTTATCAAGGAAGTAAATTTCCCCATTAATCTTTCGATTCTACCTTTCCTGCCGTATTCAACTGCAATCGCAGACCAGGCAAAACTGAATAACCTAGAAGTGGTATTGCATCTGCCTTTAGAGCCGCATGGTTATCGCCGCGTCGGCTTAGAGAAAAAAGTTATTCTGACAAATATGAGCAAGGAAAAGGTCCAACAGATATTTAACGATGCGCTTAAAAGCGTTCCTCATTCTAAAGGAATTTCTAATCATATGGGCTCAAAAGCCACCGAAGATGAAAACCTGATGAAAATAATTTTTGGCGAGATGAAAGGAAAAAAACTCTACTTTTTAGATAGTTTTGTCACGCCCAAGACTGTTTGCGAGGAGCTTTCCCGAAAAATGGGGATCAAATTCACAAAAAGGGCAGTTTTTTTGGACAACGAGGCTGATGCATATTACATAAGAACACAATTGATGTCTTTATTGGATGATGCCTTAGATGATGGCAGCGCCATTGGGATCGGCCATGACAGAAAATTAACCTTGGATGTTATCAAGGACTTTGCGGCAAAAATAGATACAGAAAAATTCGAATTAGTTTTTGTTTCTGAGTTGGTTAAATAAATGATTGTATTAGGTATTGAGACTTCTTGCGATGAAACTGCTGCTTCGTTGGTTAAAGACGGCAAGAAAGTTCTATCGAATATAGTTGCTTCTAGCCTGCCATTACATAAAAAATTTGGCGGAATTGTCCCGGAAATTGCTTCGCGCGCGCACTTAGAGTCGATCAATTTTGTGGTAAAAGAAGCATTAAGACAGGCAAAAAAGAAACTTGCGGACATTGATTTGATTGCGGTAACTTCTCATCCGGGACTAATCGGTTCTTTGTTAGTCGGTGTATCTTTTGCCAAAGGCTTAGGTTGTTCTTTAAAAAAACCTGTGGCTGAAATAGACCATATTCAGGCGCATCTGTATTCTTGTTTCTTAAAAGGAAAAACTCCGGATTTTCCTTTTATTGGATTGGTTGTCTCCGGCGGGCACACTAATCTTTTTTTAGTAAAGAATTTCAATTCTTTTAAAGTATTAGGCACAACTCTCGACGACGCTGCCGGTGAGGCGTTTGATAAAGTCGCTAAGATTTTGAATCTGGGTTTCCCCGGCGGACCGATAATTGACCGGATTTCAAAAAAAGTTAAAGATTACAGAATAAAATTTAGTTATTCTGAGCTGCCAGGATCATTTAATTTTAGTTTTAGCGGGCTTAAGACCGCAGTGTTGTATTATGTGAAGAAAAATAAAAACGCAAAACGATCAGAAATCGCAGCGTGTTTTCAGGAAGCGGTGATAAGAAATTTGATTGACAAGGCAATGTTGGCTTGCAGGAAAAAAAACATCAATAAATTAGTCTTAGGCGGAGGAGTTGCGGCAAATTCAAGCTTAAGAGAAAGATTGATCACAGAATCCGAATCAAACGGCATAAAGGTTTATTTACCTGAAAAAGATTTTTGCGTTGATAATGCCGCGATGGTTGCAGGATTGGCTTTTAGAGTTTATCGAAACGGAGGTGGCTTATGATTGGATCCGGGGAAATCGCAATCCGCTTAGTTTTATCGGTTTTGCTAAGTAGTTTAATCGGTTTAGAACGGGAACTGAAACAGCACGGAGCAGGATTTCGTACTCACATTTTGGTTTGTTTGGGTTCTGCATTGATTATGTTGACATCGCTTTATGTTTTTGATATATATAAAGATGTAGTAAATTTAGATCCCGCGCGAATTGCTTCCGGAATTATTACGGGAATCGGTTTTTTGTGCGCCGGAACCATAATGCGTTATGGCGGCACAGTCAAAGGCCTTACTACTGCGGCAAGCCTTTGGGTTACTGCCGGAGTGGGTATGGCAGTAGGCTGCGGTTTTTATTGGGCTGCGGCTATTACTACTTTTATCGTTTTTGTGGTATTGTTTTTCTTTGGCGGGCTTGAGAAAAAAGTTAAAGAGAAGATAACGAAAGGAGGGCAGGATGGCGTTTAAAGAAAAGAAGAAAACAGAAGAGAAGATTCTCGATGTGGATGCGAGCATGCAAGGGACATTATCGTTTAATGACCCTGTGAACCTGCGGATTAACGGCAACTTTGAAGGCACGCTTCATACAAAAGGAAACTTGACTATCGGAGAGACTGCGAACGTGAACGCGCATATTTTAGGAGAGAATATCATCGTAGCCGGAAAAGTAAAAGGTGACATTACAGCCATGACAACATTAGTATTTCTTCCTACAGCGATATTTGAAGGCGAGATAAAGACGCCCAAGTTAAATATCGTCGAGGGAGCGATATTCCAGGGGAGATGCAACATGATGCAGGATCTTTTAGGTATCGATGAGGTTTCAAAATATTTAGAAATCGATAGGGATTCTCTGGTTAATTGGGCCAGCTCTGGAAAAATCCCCGCAATCAAAGAAGGGAATACCTGGAGATTTGAGCGTTCTAAAATCGAGGAGTGGGTCGCTTCGGATAAGATTCGTTAAATTATGGCCGACAAATTATTAACGGTTCGCGAGACTGCTGAAGTTTTGGGTTTGACTGAAAAGGAAATTATTGACCTCGTGGGAGAAGGTAAGCTTCCTGCCTACAAAATCGCGGGCGAATTTTTAAGATTCCGCGTTGATCAGATCCAGCAATTAAAGAAAAATTTTAAGTCTGCGGGACGACAAAAAGACTACAGTTCCAAAGAAAGGCTAGAGGATTTTTTTTATTACAACGATTTTTATATATTAGCCTTGGTTATAATATCCTTTGTGGTTTTTTTCATTTTTAAGCAATAATGAAACGTTATAAAGATTTAGGATTTGCCAAAGTCGATATTGACAGAAAACATCGGCGCGGCTTCCCGGAAGTGATTTTTTGCCAGGGAAAGCAAAAAGACCAGATAAAAAAGATTGCCAACCAACTTTACAAGAAAAACGGCCTATTGCTTTTGACAAAAATTGATAAAGGCACTTATAATTACTTAAAAAAAACATTCTCAAATTTAAAATATAACAGTTTAGGAAAAATTGCTTTTTTAGCCAAGACCCCCGCGTCTTTTAAGAAAAAAGGAATAGTTTTGGTTGTTACCGGAGGGACTTCTGATATCCCCGTCGCTGAAGAGGCAGCGGCAACTTTAGAATTTACAGGGAATAGGGTTAAACGATTATTCGACGTCGGTGTCGCCGGGGTGCATCGGCTTTTAAATAATAAGAAAGATTTGTATGAGGCGTCCGTAATTATCGTTATCGCCGGGATGGAAGGCGCTTTGGCAAGTGTAGTCAGCGGTCTAGTTGCATCTCCGGTAATTGCCGTTCCCACCAGTTGCGGTTATGGAGCAAGCTTTAAAGGTTTAGCAGCCTTGTTGACAATGCTTAATAGTTGTTCTCCCGGAGTTACAATCGTTAATATCGATAATGGTTTCGGTGCGGGATATTTCGCAAATCTGATAAATAAATGATTAGCTTGAATTCTGCCATAAAATTTCATGGACATCTTGGTCCCTGGCTGGTTATCGGACTGTTTATGGGTGATTATGGCTTAAGGAAGATTAAGGCGAAAAGATATTTCGGCGCGCAAATCGCAGTCTCGATCCCGAATAAAAAACCTTTCTCTTGCCTCATCGATGGATTACAGCTTTCTTCCGGCTGCACATTGGGAAAAGGTAATATCAGGGTAATTTCAGCGAAACAAGTTAAATTAAGGTTTACGAATAAAAGGACTAAAAAGAAAATAGTTTTAGGAATAAAAAATAATATCTTAAATAAATTGCTGAAATTAAAGACGCATAATGATTCCGTAAAATTTGCGAAGCAAATTTATAAGATGAAACCTAACAGTGTTGTTAAGATTTTAGAAGGAGAAAATTAAGTTGGCATTATCAGGATTAGATATTTATAAGCATCTTCCCAAGACGAATTGCCGCGAATGCGGATTTCCTACTTGCCTGGCTTTTGCTATGGCGCTGGCAAAAAAGCAGGCTACTCTCGACAAATGCCCTTACGTGACTGAGGAGGCCAAACAAAAACTGGAATCAGCTGCGCTTCCGCCGATGAGGTTAATTAAAATAGGAACTCAGGAAAAAATCTTAGAAATCGGAAACGAGACCGTGATGTTTCGTCATGAAGAAAAATTTCATCATCCTACGGGAATCGGGTTTTTGCTCGAGGATGATTTAGATGAAAATAAATTCAAGGGCCAAATCGAGCAGATAAATAAGTTGAAATTTGAAAGAGTCGGCCAGGAAATCAACGTTAATTTAGTTGCGATAAAACAGACAAAAGATGATGATAATTTAGTCAATAAAGTAAAAATCGCTTCTCAGGCGACAGATTTAGCTTTTATCTTAATGAGCAACAGCTTAAACGCCTTGAGAAAGTCATTGGAGATTTTAAAAGATAAAAGGCCAGTAATATACTCAGCAACAAAAGATAATTTTGAAGGATTTTCAAAACTCGCCAAAGAATTTAACTGTAACTTGGTAGTTTCATCTGATAATCTGGAAATCTTGTCTGATTTGACGGCCAAAATTAGCTCGGCGGGATTTTCCGATATTATCCTGGATTCAGGAAAGAAACCTTTGACAAAAAAAATCTCGGAACTTACTCAATTGAGACGATTAGCGTTGAAGAAAAATTATCGTCCTTTAGGATACCCTAACATTGTGTTTGTAGAAGAAGATGATCCTTTTAGGGAAGTAAGCGTAGCAGCGAGCCTGCTTGCAAAATACGCCAATATCATAATCTTAAAAAGTATTGATTCCTGGCTTGCGCTTTCGCTATTAACATTAAGGCAGAATATTTATACTGATCCGCAGAAGCCTCTTCAAGTTGAATCAAAGGTTTATCCTGTGGGAACGCCAGAAGAGAAATCGCCTCTTCTTATAACCACAAATTTTTCTTTGACTTATTATACGGTTTTATCAGAAGTGGAATCCAGCAAAATTCCTTCATACATTTTGGCTGTTGACACAGAAGGGATGTCGGTTCTAACCGCTTGGGCTGCGGAGAAGTTCACCGCAGAATCAATTTCTAAAACATTAGAAAAACAAAAAGCTAAAGAAGTAGTTAACCATAACCAAATTGTTATTCCGGGTTACGTGGCAGCGATGAGCGGAGATTTGGAAGAGCAATCCGGTTGGAAAGTTTTAGTCGGCCCCAGGGAAGCAGCTGGTATAACTAATTTTCTAAAAAGTTTAAAGGTATAAATGAAATTCCAAGTAAAATTTTTACCTGATAATAAAACTATTGAGGTCGAGAAAGGCAAAAGCATTCTTGCGGCGGCGATTTCGGCGGGAGTGCATATAAATTCCAGTTGCGGCGGAGACGGTGTCTGCGGAAGATGTAAAATAATTGTCAGAAGGGGAATCGTTGTATCTCAGCCGACAGGCAGGATTTCTCTTGAAGAAAGAAGGCAAGGTTATTGTTTGGCTTGCCTGACATCGGCTGAGAGCGATTTAGAAATTGAAATCCCTGCTGAATCCAGGCTCGACTTATCCAAAATAAGCGACGAAGAGGCATTCCTGTCTCGTTTAAAAGGCGTTTACGAAGAATCTGCCGAAATTGATAAGGCAGATTTTGTTTCGGGCGAAGAAGCATTCTCGCATTCGCCGCTGGCCACCAAAATATTTTTAGAAATTCCCGAGCCGAACCTCGAGGATAAAATCAGCGATTTAGAACGGGTTTATCGCGAGATAAGAAAAAGACAGGATATCCCCGTAATGCAAATGGGGCTTACTAATGTAAGAAAGCTGGGCAAGCTGCTTCGTTCCAGCGACTGGAAAGTAACGGTTACTTTAGGTAAAAGAAATGATACGGTGGAAGTAGTTTTGATTGAACCATCAGACACATCTGATAAAAATTATGGATTCGCTTTTGATATTGGAACAACCACAATCTCCGGACAGTTGGTAGATTTAAATACAAAAAAAATTCTGGGCACAAAAGCTACCTTTAATAAACAAGCTAATTTCGGCGCAGATATTATCACCAGAATCATTTTTGCCCAGAAAGAAGAGGGCTTAGAGAGGCTGCATCATGCGGTAATCGACGGGATGAACTCCATGATTCAAGATTTAGTAATAGAAAATAATGTTGATTTAAACAATGTTACCTGTTGCCTGTGCGCGGGTAATACGACTATGATCCATCTGCTTTTACGAGTTGATCCGACTTTTATCCGTCGGGAACCTTATGTTCCCACAGCGAATTTTGTGCCGGTAATCCGCGCCTCCGAGGCAGGTATCAAAATTAATCCTCGCGGGCTGCTTGCCTGCGTGCCTGGCGTATCCAGTTACGTGGGCGGCGATCTTTCCGCGGGAATATTGGCAAGCGGAATTTCCGAAGCAGAAGATCTGAGCATCTTGATTGATGTTGGCACTAACGGAGAAATCGTCTTAGGCAATAAAGAATGGTTGATCAGTTGCGCTGCATCAGCCGGCCCGGCTTTCGAAGGAAGCGGCGTTGTCTGCGGGATGAGGGCGACAAGCGGCGCGATACAAAAATTGTCAATTGAACCTAAGAATCTAGGAGTAAGCTATTCTACGATTGGAAACAGCAAACCTTTAGGAATTTGCGGTTCGGGTTATATCGATATACTTTCTGAAATATTGAAAGCAAAGATTATTGATAAAAACGGAAAGATTAATACGGATATAAAAGACAAGCGGATCCGCAAAGGTGAATTTGGTAATGAATTTGTATTAGTTGATAAGAAAGATACAGCTCACGGGCAAGATATTGTGATTACTGAGATGGATATCGATAATTTAAAACGGGCAAAGGCTGCGATTTTTGCCGCCACAGAAAGCCTGCTTAAACATCTGAATTTAAATTTCAATCAGGTAAAAAAATTTTACATCGCTGGTGGGTTTGGCACGTATTTAAATATTGATAATTCTATATCGATTGGCCTTTTGCCGGATTTACCCAGAGATAAATTCATTTTTATTGGAAATAGTTCTTTGGCCGGGGCAAGAGAAATTTTATTATCTGCCGACGCATATCATAAGGCTAATGAGATTGCCAAAAAAACTACCTATTTTGAATTGTCCGTCGAGCCGGGCTATATGGAAGAATATGTCGCAGCTTTATTTTTTCCGCATACGGATAAAGAAAGATTTCCTTCACTAAAGATTTAAGATGGGATACACATTAGCTATCTGCGGAAAAGGTGGCACTGGCAAAACCACAATCGCTAGTTTGATTGTGGGTTGGCTGGCTAAAAATCAAAAAGGCAAGATTCTGGCGGTTGACGCTGACCCAAATTCAAATTTAGCTTCTGCTTTAGGAGTTGAGGCTAAGGTTGATATCGGCGAGATTGTCGACGAAATGGCGAAGGATCCCTCGAAAATCCCTCAGGGGATGAGCAAACAAGATTATATCGATTACAGAATTCATACGGATTTAGCCGAGGCGCAAGGTTTTGATATCTTAGTTATGGGTAGGCCAGAAGGCCCGGGTTGTTATTGTTATGTAAATAACGTGTTAAGGGATGTGGTCAAAAAAATTTCTAATAGTTATGATTTTATCATTATCGATAATGAAGCTGGCTTAGAGCATTTGTCGCGAAAGACCACGCGCAGCGCGGATTGTTTAATTATAGTTTCAGATAATTCTTCGGTTGGCCTTCGTTCAGCCAAACGCATATACGATTTGGTTAAAGAATTAGGTATAAAAGTCGGCAAGGAATATTTGGTTTTGAATCGTAGCAGCAATAATTTTAAAGCCAAAGACCAAATAAAAGAACTAGAATACTTAGATACAATTCCCGAAGATAAAGAATTGTTAAATTTGAGTGCCGAAGGAAAGTCAGTTTTGGAATTAAAAAACGGCTCAGCGGCAATAAAATCAATTGAAAGGATTTGTCGAAAAATATGGCAGTAGAATTCGTAAAAGAAAACTGGTCAAATACAATCAACGAAGTAATAATCGGCGCTACAAAATCAGAGGGCGGAACGCGTTCTTCAGTGATAAAAGTCGGCGGCCAGTCGACATTGCCGTATCTTTTTGATGAAGGAAATATTCCCAATCCTCCCATAATTGCCCAGGAGATCTGGGATATAAATCCTACGGACTGGCCGGATGTCCTAAAAGAGCCTTTTGGCAATGTTTTGGCTAAGCCAGTTGAATGGGCAAAAAAATGCGCAAAGGATTTTAAGGCAGAATTAATTTGCTTACGGATTCAAGGCGCGCATCCTGATTTTGGCAATAATTCAGCTGAAAAATCTGCTGAGATTGTCAAAGAAATATTAAAAGCAACTTCTTTACCTTTGATAATTCTCGGTTGTGGTGACGTAGAAAAAGATAATGTCGTTCTTCCTCAATGCGCTGAAGTGGCAAAAGGAGAGAGTTGTCTTATCGGCTGCGCAACTCAGGATAATTATAAAACTTTGGCAGCGTCCTGTCTTGCCGACGGACACAATTTAATCGCGGAATCCCCCATAGATATAAACATTGCCAAGCAATTAAATATTTTGATTACTGATATGGGCCTTGCGCAGGATAAGATCGTGATCAATCCCACAATCGGCGCTTTAGGCTACGGATTAGAATACGCATATTCGATTATGGAAAGAGGGAGGCTGGCCGCATTAAGCGGAGATAAAATGCTTTCTATGCCTTATATCTGTTTTGTGGGCTATGAGGCCTGGAGGGCAAAAGAGGCAAAGGCAGAAGCTAAAGAATTTCCTGAATGGGGTCCGGAAAAAGTGCGCGGCCCGGCCTGGGAAATTGTCACGGCAACAGCATTATTGCAGGCCGGCGCGGATATTTTGGTAATGCGGCATCCCAAAGCGATTGAAGAAGTCCAAAAGACGATAAATAATTTGATGGAGATCAAATGAAGCCACGACTTAGCGAACAAAGTGAAGCTAAGTCGTCTGGCTGAATTTGACCCCGCCCTCTATGCACTATGCATTACGTATATTTGTTAAAAGAAAAGAGCAAAAATAAGACTTATATTGGCTACACTAAGGAGTTAGAACAAAGATTAAGACAGCATAAATCGGCACAAGAAATTGAGCTTATTTATTATGAAGCTTATAAAACTGAGAAAGAAGCTCGGGACAGAGAACGAAGGCTTAAAATGTATGGTAGTGCCTGGAGGGCACTAAAGCAGAGATTGCGAATCTCGCTTTCGCAGTAGCTTAGAGGGCGGGGTTCAATTCGCGCAATTGACTTATGTCACTTACGCTCCATAAGTCAAGCGCTCATTGAAGAAAGGTAAAATGTTTATTATCGGCGAATTAATTAACGGGATGTACAAACAAATCGGAAAGGCAATCGCTGATAAAGATAAAAAGGTCATCCAGGATGTTGCCAAAAAACAGGTGGAGGCCGGAGCCAGCGCTTTGGATGTAAATTGCGGCCCTTTGTCAAGAGATCCTCTCGGAGATATGCAGTGGTTAGTAGAAACTATCCAGCAAGCCGTGGATATCTCTTTAGCTTTGGATAGCACAAAGGCAAATGTTATCGAAGCCGGACTAAAATTAGTTAAAAGAAAAGCTGTGATAAATTCTACTTCAGCTGATCAAGATAAATTGGATATATTACTTGCTTTGGCGATAAAGTATAAGACTTATTTAATCGGGTTATCTTTGGATAAAAAAGGAGTTCCTCAGGATAAAGATCGTCGGGTAGAATTAGCCGCTACAATCGCCGCCTCTGCGCAAGACGCCGGTTTTCCTATCGAAGATCTTTTTTTAGATCCGGTGGTTTTGCCCGTGAATGTCGCTCAGGCTCAGGGAATAAACGTAATCGAGGCAATAAGAGAATTCAAATTATTAGCAACTCCGCCGCCAAAGATTATTGTCGGCTTAAGCAATGTTTCTCAAGGAACTTGCAAAAGGAGCCTGATTAATCGCATATTTTTAGTTATGGCAGCAGGCGCGGGATTAGACGCCGCGATCTTAGATCCTTTAGATAAAGAATTGATGGACGCACTAATAACTTGCGAATTAATCCTAAATAAGCACATTTACTGCGATTCTTATTTAGACGCATATAGGAAAAAATGATTTTTATCAGGAGGTATTATGAATAAAGAAAAAGTGATCGAAGAGAAAAGAAAATTTATTCGTCTAAATACTTCTGTAGATGTGATATATTCTATCCTCAAGCAGCCGGAAGAAAAACTAACTGCTCAAACAAAAAATATCAGCGCGGGAGGAATTTGTATCATCGCTCACGAGAAATTAGATATTCATACCCTGCTTGTTATATCGATTTATTTTCCCGGCGAGGCCTTGCCGATTATTTGCGAAGGAAGGGTAGTCTGGACTAAGTCTTTTCAAATCGGTAAAGAAGCTGCGCATTATGATGTAGGCGTTGAATTTACTAAAATTGGTCAGGAAGATAGAAAAAAAATTGACCAATACGTTTTTTCTTATATAAAATAAAAGTCTTGGCGGAGTAACTTCCCGACGTCCGCCGACGAAATATCGGCTGAGTCGGGACTCCGACTTCCGACATATTGTCGGAACGTCGGAGTAGCCTGATACCTGCCTGCCGGCAGGCAGGGAGCACGCGGTTAATAGTTAATTGTTCTTTAGTACAAAATTGAGTATTGTTCTATGGCGGAGTAGCTCAGCCTGATAGAGCACGCGGCTCATACCCGCTTGGTCGGTGGT
>Ga0194112_10010290_pt1 | contig 11753 bp, 8 predicted proteins | sample TA2MahC400mmetaG_FD_146191 | JGI IMG/M metagenome (GOLD analysis project Ga0194112, IMG submission 146191) | Freshwater microbial communities from Lake Tanganyika, Tanzania - TA2015016 Mahale Deep Cast 400m | ecosystem: Environmental > Aquatic > Freshwater > Lake | place: Tanzania: Lake...
CTCGGTCTCGAGAAGCTGCAGCTCATAGAACTGCCGGTAGCGGCCGCAGCGCGCGAGGAGCTCTTGATGCGGGCCCTCGTCGACGATCCTCCCCTCGTCGAGAACGACGATCTTGTCGGCGCGGATGACGGAGGAGAGCCGATGGGCGATGATGAGGACGGTTCTGTCCTTCATCAGATTCTCGATCGCCTCCTGGATCAGGCTCTCCGACTCGGAGTCGAGCGAGGAGGTCGCCTCGTCGAAGACGAGGACCGGCGGGTCCTTGAAGAGAGCGCGCGCGATCGAGAGCCTCTGCCGCTCGCCGCCCGAGAGGCGCATCCCCCGCTCGCCGATCAGCGTCTCGTACCCCGCGGGGAGCCTGGAGATGAAGTCGTGCGCGTTGGCCAGCCGGGCCGACCGCTCGAGAAGCTCGGCGTCCGGGACCGCGGCCCCGCACGCGATGTTGCTCGCCACCGTGTCGTTGAAGAGGATGACGTCCTGGCCCACGATCCCCATCAGGTCGCGCAGGCTCTTGAGCTTCAGATCGCGGACGTCCACTCCATCGATCAAGACCCGTCCGCCGTGCACGTCGTAGAAACGCGGCAAGAGGTGCACAAGGGTGGTCTTTCCCGCGCCGCTGCTTCCGACGAGGGCGACCCGCTGGTTCTTGCGGATTTCGAGGTTGATTCCATCGAGGACGAGTGGATCGTCCGGCTCGTAGCGGAAAGAGACATTCTCGTATGCGATCCCGCGCTCGAAGCCTCGCTTCTCGACGGCGCCGGGCCGGTCGGCGATGGTGACCGGCGTGTCGATGATCTCGAAGACCCTTGCCCCCGAAGCGAGGGCGATCTGCACGTTGTTGTTGAGCTCCGCGAGACTCTTGATCGGCTGCATGACCGAGAAGAGGATCACGAGGAAGCGGATGAAGTCCTCCGGATCGAGCAGTTCGCCCCGCAGGACGAGGCGGCCTCCCGCCCAGAGGACGCAGACGAGGATCCCCACGCCGAGCGTCTCCGAGAGGGGCGAGGAGAGGCGGTGCAGCCGCACCTGCTTTAAGACCGCGCGGAAGTGATCCGAGACCTTCCCGCCGAACTTCGCCGCCGTGTAAGGCTCCATCGAGAAGGCCTTCACGACCCGCACGCCCGTGATGCTCTCCTGCAGGACCGAAGTCATCTCCGCGATCCGCTCCTGGACCCGCCGGCTCTTCCTCTTGAGGCTCTGCCCGATCCTCTGGATCAGGATTCCGCTCAGGGGAATGACGACGAGGGCGAGAAGCGTGAGTTGCCAGCTTATGCTGAAGAGGAGCACGACGAAGACGATGATCACGATCGGGTCGCGGATGACCTTTGTGAAGCTCCGGTTCAGCGCGACGTTCAGCGAGTTGACGTCGTTGATGACCCGGGACATGAGATTGCCGCTCGGGTACTTCGCGAAGAACCCGAGGGGAAGACGGATCATGTGGTCATGGACCCGCTCCCGCAGGTCCTTGATCACCTTCTGCTCGACGAAGCTCACGGTGTAGGCCTCCGCGAAGGCGAAGAAGTTCTTGAGCAGGAAGGCCGCGAAGATCAGAAGGCAGAGGAGCTTCAACGTCTCGAACGGGCTGTCGTGCCGGATCAGCTCCTCAGTCCGATCCTTGAGCCACGCATTGAGGTTCATGAGGCCGAAGGAAGCGGACGGATCGTCGAGCGCCGCGGCGGGGGCGCCCGCGGACGGCGAGGCCGCGCGGAAGAGCGTGTTGATGAAGGGGGCGACCAGCCAGACGGAGAGGGCGTTGAAGACGACGAAGAAGACGTTGAAGACGAGGATCAGGGCGATGGAGCGGCCGTACGGGCGGAGGAAGGAGAGGATCCTCAGGTAGAGCGCGAGATCTCCTTGAGCGGGCGGCCGCCCTGAGGAGGATTCGCCCGCCTTCGATCCCGCCGCGCTGGAGGCCGTCTCTTCCAAACCGCTCCTCGCGGGCGCCGAAACGCCCGGCGCCCTATCCCTTGATGACGCCCAGGGGACGCAGCCGGGCGACCTTCCGGCTGATGCCGGCGCGATCCATCACGTCGACGACGCGCTCGACATTCTTGTAGGCGCCCGTCATCTCCTCCGCCAGTGTGCCCCTTCCCTTGGCCATCACCGTGATCCCCCCGTCCGCCAGCTCACGGACGAGGTCGCGCTTGCCGAATCGCGCCCTCGCCGCGGTCCGGCTGAGGACGCGGCCCGCCCCGTGGCAGGTGCTCCCGAACGTCTCCCCGAGGGATCTCTCGGTGCCGACGCAAATGTAGCTCTCGGTCCCCATGTCGCCCGGGATGATCACCGGCTGCCCGTGCGGCCAGCGTCCCTCCTGTCCGCGCGGAAGATGGGCGCGCGTGGCCCCCTTCCGATGCACGCAGAGCCGGCGCAGCTTCCCCTCGACCTCATGCCACTCGATCTTCGCGACATTGTGGGATACATCATAGAGGAGGCGCAGGCCGATGTCCCCGCGGGATCGGCCCATCCCATCGATCAGCGCTTTCTCCGCGAGGTGCTGGATCGTCTGGCGATTGGCCCAGGCGAAGTTGGCCGCGCATGCCATCGCCGCCAGATAGGCGCGCCCCTCCTCCGAGGCGACGGGAGCGCAGGCGAGCTGGCGATCGGGGAGCTGGATGCCGTGCTTCTGCATGGCCCGGCCCAGGGTCCTCAGGTAGTCGTCGCAGATCTGATAGCCGAATCCCCTCGACCCCGTATGGATCAGAATGGCGATCTGGTTCTCCTCGATCCCGAAGGAGCGGGCGACCTCGGGATTGAAGATCCGATCCACGACATCGATCTCGGCGAAGTGATTGCCCGATCCGAGCGTCCCGATCTGCTCCAGACCGCGCTCCACGGCGCGCTCGCTGACCGCGTCCGGGTCGGCGCCCTCGATACGCCCGTCATCTTCGATGTTCTTCGTCTGACCGGGATCGCCGTATCCCTTCTCGATCGCCCATCGCGCCCCGAGGCGCATCACGGCCTGAAGCTCCTTCTTCGACACGCTTGGGATCGCCCCCTCCGAACCGACCCCGCATGGGATGTTGGAGAAGAGCCGGGCGACGAGCTTGTCGATCCTCGGCCGGACCTCGTCCACCGTGAGGCGCGTCGGGCAGAGGCGGATACCGCAGTTGATGTCGTATCCGACCCCTCCCGGCGAGACGACGCCGCCCTGCTCCGGGTCGGTGGCCGCCACTCCGCCGATCGGGAATCCGTAGCCCCAGTGGACATCGGGCATGGCCAGGGAGTAGCCCACGATCCCCGGGAGATGGGCGACGTTTCGAACCTGCGCGAGGCCGCCCTCCCCCTCGATCTCGCTCAGTAGCTTCTCGTCGGCGTAGATGCGCCCGGCGACGCGCATCCCGCCGCTCCTCGGGATCTCGAAGAGGGTGTCGCTGACCTTTCGAAGCTCTATCGATCCGCCGTCCTTCATTCCTACAAAGCTCCTCTCGAAGAGACCGGGCGCTCAGACATCGAAGATGATGACCGTCTCGAACCTCTCGCCGCCGTCGGCTCCCCGCGTCCGCTCGATCCTCAGATCGTGGTAGGTCGCGGCCTTGATGTCCATCCTCGGGGCGTGCCGCTCGCGATCGATCGGCTCCCCAAGAAGAGTCGCCTCCACCCCATCGGAACCCGCCCGCGCCACACGGAACTCCGACGCGACGAAGCGGCCGACCTCGTGGAGATAGAGGATCTCCTGGAGCCAGCCCACGAGGACCTCCTCGAGATCGCCGGCGGGGACCGCCACGCGCCTCTCCTCTCGCTGGCGGATCCGCCCGGAATCGACCAGAAGATCGGTCATCCCAAACGCCGCCTGCGCGAAGAGATCCTCCAGCGTGGGCCCCCAGGCGCGGAGTCCGATGTCCGCCGTGTGGTCCACCGGCTCGAAGCCGCGGGGCCGGTCCCTGGATGCGCTCGAATTCATCGCGAGGCGAGGATCCTCTCGGAGCCGCGCCGCGGTCAAGCCGATCGAGCCGCATGCAAGCCGTCGCGAGGACGAATTAGGAAGTCTAATGCAAGACAACGCGCGCCATCATCGACTCTGCTGATTGACTAAGCCAGCAACTGATTGATGCACAATATCATACGAGATAGTTTGGCCCTTGGGGCCACCCCAGGAACAGGCTCTTCAAACTAGGCAGTTTACTGGACTTTCTGGTCAAGTTTGGTGTTCCATACACGGTTGCTCAAGGCCGAGGCCGAACTTCGGACGGAGGGTTCAAGCGCCATCGGATGGCGGCCCGCGGGTCCATCAGAAGGGAGAATCGAACATGGCAGAGAAGAAGATCATAGCGGTTGTCGGCGCGACCGGCGCGCAGGGCGGCAGCCTGGTGCGCGCCATCCAGGCCGATCCGAACAGCGGGTTCGCCGCCCGCGCCCTTACACGGGATGTGAACTCGGCGAAGGCGAAGGAGTTGGCCCGTCTCGGAGCCGAGGTCGTCGCCGCCGACGTAGATGACATCGACAGCCTGAAGAGGGCCTTCGCGGGAGCCTACGGCGCCTATTGCGTCACCTTCTTCTGGGAGCATTTCTCTCCCGAGAGGGAGATGGCCCAGGTGAAGGCGATGGCGGAGGCCGCGAAGCATGCCGGCCTCAAGCACGTCGTCTGGTCGACTCTCGAGGACACGCGACGGTGGGTTCCGCTCGAGGACGATCGGATGCCCACGCTCATGGGCAAGTACAAGGTTCCCCACTTCGACGCCAAGGGGGAGGCCAATCGGTTCTTCGCGGACATGGGCGTCCCCACGACTTTCCTGCTGACCTCGTTCTACTGGGAGAACTTCATCCAGTTCGGGATGGGTCCGAAGCGCGGTCCGGACGGGAAGCTCGTCCTGACCCTGCCGATGGGCGACAAGAAGCTGCCCGGGATCGCCACCGAGGACATCGGCAAGTGCGCCTATGCGCTCTTCAAGCGGGGCGCCGAGTTCGTCGGCCGGACGGTCGGCATCGCCGGCGCGCACCTGAGTGGGGCGGAGATGGCGGCGTCGCTCACACAGGCCTTGGGGCAGGAGGTTCGCTACGCCGACATGTCGCCCGATGTCTACCGGAGCCTGGGGTTCCCCGGAGCCGAGGATCTCGGCAACATGTTCCAGTTCAAGAGGGACTTCAACGAGGTCTTCTGCGGCGCGCGGAAGCTCGATCTGCCCCGCGCCCTGAATCCATCGCTCAGGACGTTCGATGCCTGGCTCGCCCAGAACAAGGGCGGCATTCCCGTGGAGTAGGACTCTGACGACATTCCAGAAAGGAGCAGTTCCAATGGTTCGACGCATTCTCTACGGACAATGAGATGAGGGACAATCACCTCCGCGCCGGCGACTTCTTCGACGCGGAGACCCATCCGAAGCTCGTCTTCAAGAGCACGAAGGTCGGGAAGCTCGCCGATGGCCGTCTCGAGGTTCTGGGAGATCTCACTATGCGCGGCGTGACGAAGCCGGTCACGCTGACTGTCGATCTGCTGGGCTTCGGTCCGGGCATGGACGGCAAGACCCGCGGCGGTTTCCACGCTACGGGAAAGCTGAACCGAAAGGACTTCGGCGTGAGCTGGAACAAGACGCTCGATGCGGGCGGGCTCGTCCTGGGCGACGAGGTGATGATCGACCTGATGATCGAGGGAGTTCAGCAGTAGTTAGGGGAGTCGATCTCCTCGGATCTGATCGCGGATCCGATCATGGGACCCCGACCTGTCTCCTCGCCCCGCTATGTTCGCGTTCGCGGCGCGGGGCGAGGAGACAGGCCGGGGTCCATCGAAACCGCCGGGCCGGCTTGACGGAAGCGGCGACGCCTACAAGGCGCATCAGCTCGGCCCGGGGGTGACCCCGGAGCCAGCCTACTCCTTCTCCGCCCCCACCTGCTGGCTCAGGTAGTTCGCCATGCCGATCTGCTCGATGAGGGAGAGTTGGGTCTCGATGAAGTCGAGATGCCTCTCCTCGTCGCCCAGGATCTTCTGGAGCAGATCGCGGGATCCGTTGTCCCCGACCTGGGCGCAGAGGGCGATTCCCTTGTTGAGGCGGACGATCGCGTCCTTCTCGAGCTTGAGGTCGTTCGCGAACATCGCATCGACCGTACTGCCGATCTTGATCTCGAAGTAGCGGCTCATGTTGGGCATCCCATCGAGAAAAAGAATCCTCTCGATGAGCCAGTCGGCGTGCTTCATCTCGTCGATCGATTCCGTACGGATCGCCTTATAGAGAATCTCGTAGCCGTAGTTCTCGCACAGCTCGGCGTGGAGAAAGTACTGGTTGATCGCGGTCAGCTCCGCCGTCAGAGCCTCATTGAGCAACTTGATGACTTTCGGATCGCCCTTCATGATCTCTTCCTGCTCCTCCCCTTCGGTTTGGCCATGGTCCAAAAGCGCCACAGGAGATCCCGGCGCTTCGGTCCCCGCGAGTCTACCCGAGCGGACTCGGTGGGAGAAGACCCGTCCGGTTGTGGCGCGGCCCGACCTGCGCTACCCTGAAAAAGGGGTGCCGGACTCCTCCGGCAGGGAGGCACGTCGTGGCGGCGCGAGAACCGACGATCCTGGAGACCTTCCCGAATCCGAAGCCGGAGCGGGACTACGAGATCCGCTTCGACTGTCCGGAGTTCACCTGTCTCTGTCCGCTGACCGGGCAACCCGACTTCGCCCTCATTCGCGTCCACTACGTCCCGGACGCCCTCTGCGTGGAGCTGAAGTCCTTCAAGCTCTACCTCTGGTCCTACCGCAACCAGGGCGCCTTCCACGAGGCCGTTGTGAACAAGATCCTGGACGATCTGGTGTCGATCCTCTCGCCGCGCCGCATGGCCGTGGAGGGTGAGTTCCTTGTCCGCGGAGGAATTCGCACGACGGTACGGGCCTCGCACGGAGCTTGAGCCCTCTGGGGGCCACGGTGCGTCAGCCCGGAGCGCGGCGCCTGTTTGGAGGGGCCGGCTTGCCCTGATCTACCTCCTCCTGATCGCGGGCGCGCCCGGAATCGGCCGATCGCAGGAGCCCTCGATCTTCTATCCCGCTCGGTTCTATCCCGACAGCCCGGACCTTGCAGGCGCTGCGATCATCGCCCTGCAGCCGGGCGACTCGTCGCTTCCGCTCATTCTGACCTGCCGCCCTTCGGGCGGCTCGGTGTCGGTTCGCGTCCTGTCGGCGGAAGGCGGCGGACCGATCGAGGGAATCCTCGTCGAGGCCTGCGTCGGACGGTTCCGATCATTCTGACCTGCCGCCCTTCGGGCGGCTCGGTGTCGGTTCGCGTCCTGTCGGCGGAAGGCGGCGGACCGATCGAGGGAATCCTCGTCGAGGCCTGCGTCGGACGGTTCCGATCATCCGCCAAGACCGGAGGCGATGGTCGCGCCGTCATCCCCGGCGTGCCCGCGGGTCTTGCGCGGATCCGCGCGAGGCCCGATGACCCGCGCAGCGAAACCGGAGCCTACGCGATCCGCTACGCGCCGGGCGGCGTGGACTCCGCGGACGCCCTGTCCTACCGCGTGGCCGACGGCGCCACGACGGACGCCGGCGACCTGACGCTGCCGGCGGCGGGAAGGATCAAGGCGACCGTCCGGCGGCCGAGCGGAGATCCCTGGCCTCAAGTCCCTTTGATCCTGCGTTCGGTCGATGGAACGAAAAGGCTGGCGCGACCTGCGGATGATGAAGGCCGCGTGACTTTCGGAGGACTCGAGTCGGGATCCTATCGCCTCTGGGTCGACGCGAGAGGAACGGAGGCGATCAGCGAATCCTGGGATGGTTCCCGGGACACCTCGAACGCGGCTCCGATCGCGGTGGCAGCGGGCGAGTTGATCGCGGGGATCACGATCGCCCCGGACTTCGGCGGCGTCATCCGTGGGGATGTGCGGCATCGCGACAGCAACCTTGGCATCGCGAATGTGGAGGTGCGGGCCTATCCGCCTGGAGTCCCTTCTCAGGCCTACACGACCAGGACTGAGGATCTCGGTTTCTACGCGCTCCGCGGTCTTCCCTCCGGCTCCTACATCGTTCACGTCCCCGCGATCCGGCGCTACTACCCCGATGCCGAAAGCGAGAGCGGCGCTCGGAGGGTCGCCGTGAGGGAGGGGGCGGAAACGGGGGGGATCGACCTCAAGGGCAAGCTGGACGCCGACTGTCTCCTTCCTCCCAGTCTCGAGGGAGTGATCGAAGGAGTGCTCCAGGCGGACTTCGGAAGGCTGCCGAGCGCCAGGATCGTCGCGACAGGATCTCCGGGCGTCTTCTCTGTGACGATCAAGGCCGGGATGTCGACGATCTGGAGGATCGGATGCCTCCCTTCCGGCAGCTACACGGTCGCGTTCGTGCCCGACGGCGTCTACAGGACGCAGTACCACCCGAGAACGTACGATCCCGCGCAGGCTCTGCCGGTCGATGTCGTGGCGGGCGACACGACGCGGAGCGTCAGCTTCCTTCCCGACCTGGGGGTAGTCCTGCGCGGGAGCGTTGTGTCGCAAGGGAGTGAGGCCCTTCGGGACATACCGATCGTTGCCATCGAACAGTCGATGTCGCTTCGAGCGACCGCAGAGACGGACGATGTGGGAGATTTCCGGATCGATCGGCTCGCTGACGGCACGGGTCTCCCGGCGGGGAATTGGATCGTTTCGACCGACTCCCTCACCGTGAACAACACTGCCGTCAGCCCGGCCCTCTGGATCGATCTCGTCGCCGAAGTGGAGGGGCGCGGGGTCCGATTGCGCTTCGCCTTTCCCCCGGGGGTTCCGGTCGCCTCCTGGAGGCTCGAACGCCGACTGGCGGGCGGAGAGCCCTCCACGGTGGCCGATGCCGGGAGCCACCCGGACGGGGCGGGAGCCCTCGACTTCCTCGATCCCATCGACGCGGGCGGAGTCTCCTATCGACTCACGGCCCATCTGCGCGCGGACGGCATCCTCGCGGAATATCGGACCGACTGGGTCTCTCCGATGCCGAGTCCCGGAACGCCCCGGCGCATCTTTCCGCAGCCATGGAACGGTGTCGGCGATCTCGTTCTGCCCGACGGCGCCGCTCTCGAGAGTGTGGTAGATTTCTTCGGGGCCGATGGGGCGCTGAAGCTCCGCCTCTCCCCACGGGAGGGCCGTATCGCTCTGAGCGGACAGGGAGATCTCTCGAGCGGCGTCTATTTCCTGCGATGGAAGGACGCGCGTGGGCGCGAGCGCGCGGGGCGAGTCGTGCTGCAGCGATGAGGGATCGCCGCGATCTCCCCTCGGTCCTGACGCGCGCCCTCCTGATGGCCGCGGCCCCGCGCGCCCGCCAAGGCCAGGCTCCCGCGAACGATCTGTTCGCCTCGCCAGGCGCGCCGCCCTCCCTGGAGGACCTCACGGCGGTTTCCGATGAGGCGCACGCCCTGCTCTCCGATCTGATCATTCTCTTGCAGCTCGAGCTCGAGGGACTGGTGGGATCTCCGCTCAACGATCGATCACGCGCGCGCCCTCGCCTCGGCTCGCCCTCCCGCAGCAGGATCCTCGCCGAATGGCCGACGCGGCCGCACGCGGGAACGGCGCGGGATCTGTTTCCGCGGCCCGCGGGGCGACACGCCCTGCCGATCGCCTCCGGCCCCGAGCCGTTCTTCCTCGAGACGTTGGAGGCGATCCGCGGGATGGCCGGAGCCCTCGATCTGGATGCTTCCGACATAGAGGAGATGATCCGGTGGCTTCTGCCTGTCATTGCGCGCTGCGCACCGGAGGACGATCCCGTCGGATGGATCCATGCGCACGCGCTCCGGCACAGGCTCCTTCGCGGTCCCGGGCACCGACTCAGGTTCCAGGTCGACCGGGAGCGGGGCCGAAGCCACGGCGTTCTCTACACGCCGCCGCCGCTGACCGAGGCGCTCGTCAGCGCGGTGCTCGGGGAATGGGAGCGGGCGGCCGGGGGCGAGAGCCTTTCTCTCTTCGGCGCGACTTCGCGCAGGGAGGCTCAGCCCCTGCGGATCCTGGACCCAGCCTGCGGGAGCGGACAGTTCCTGCTCTCCATCGCCCGCCGCCTGCTCAGGAGCGGGAATGGAAGCGGCGCGCCGCGGCGCCCCGACGATCTGCTTGGCGTCTTCCGCGCCATGCACGGAGTCGACATCGACCCTCAGGCCGCGACGCTCGCCGCCCTCAACCTTTCGCTCCAGGCCGTCCGCGCGGTCTGCCGCTCGCAAGAGGCCGATCCGCAAATCGTCGTTCGCTGGTTGCAGGAGCAACTCGGCCCGGGCTTCCCCTGGTTTCTCGGCGGGCAGGTCCATCAGGGCAACGCCCTCATGCTCGCCGCCAAGCAGGATGTGAGGACATTCCGCTGGGCGGAGAGGTTCCAGGCGATCTTCGGCGGCGACCGCCCCGGCTTCGACATCGTGATCGGCAATCCGCCCTGGGTCTCCTACGGGCTGCGCGATCGCGCGGGCGTGGAGGAGGAGGAGTCCGCGTACCTGCGAGGACTCTTCACGTACGGCGCCCAGTACAAGCTCTCGCTCTACCCCCTGTTCATCGAGCTCGCTCTGCGCCTCACGCGTCCCGGCGGCCTGCACGGATTCCTCGTCCCGGATTCCTTCTTCACGGGGCGGCACTTCTCCAAGATTCGGGCGCACATCCTCGAGACATGCCATCCGATTCTCATCTGCCTGGTCGAGTCCGGACCTTGGCCCGGCGTCCATGTCGGCCACACCGCCTTCTACTGCGTGCGTCGTCTCCCCTCCCCGGATCCGCCGCCGCAGATCCTGACCTGCGCGCTCAGGCTCCAACCGCCGTCCCGCCGGGCGCGCGGAGAGCGCGACTTGCCGCTCTTCGCCGGGGATGCCGACCGCAGCCGGCCGGTTCTCGTCGATCCCGAGACCTTCCGGAGGACCCCGCATCACGCGTTTCGAATCTTCCGCGACGAGAAGGAACAGAGGCTCGTCGCCGAAATGGAGCGCCAGCCCTTGAGGCTCGACGAGCTGATCGAGAGCTACTCGGGGCTCATCGCGCGCTACGGGCAGGAGACCGTGATCGGCCCCCGTGAGGGCCCGTTCGTTCTGGGAAACCGACAGGGCGCCATCGTCTTCCGTGACCCCGATCCCGCGGGACGCTGGCTTCCCGCGCTCCAGAGCGGGGCGGAGGTCGAGCCCTACAAGGCGCGCTGGCGCGGCGGCGCCCTCTACATTCCGGCCGATCGCGATGGATTGAGGAAGGTGTACAAGAGCGGCTTCGATCTCGAGCGGTACGCTGGGTCGAAGCTCTTCCTGAGACAGACCGGCGATCGGCTGGTGGCGGCGCGGGACCTCCGGAACTTCTACTGCCTGAACAACGTCCACATCCTCTCGGCGAGGAGCGATCCCGGGATCGATCTCCGTTTCCTCTGCGGCCTGCTCATGAGCGATCCGATCCAGCGCTACTACCAGATCGTCGCTCTGGAAGCGGGACGGCCGCTCGCGCAGGTCGACCTCGCGACGGTCGAGACCCTCCCCGTCCCGTGCGATGCCGGCGGCGCGCCGTACGGATCGGGAACGGCGGCGCGGGCGGGCGACTCCCGAGACGACCTCCGCCGTCGGATCGCCGATATCGTGGACGCCGGACGGGCCGTGCCTGTCGCGGATCTTGCGCGGGACGCGGACCTGGCGGGCGGCTTGGTCTGCCGTCTGGTCGAGAGACTCGAGGAGACCGAGGACGAGCAGTCCCGGCGCGCCCTCCAGGAGACCCTCGACCGGGTCATCTACGCGCTATTCGGAATGGCCCCCGTCTCCGGAGAAGGGGTGGGGTGACCGGGACGCCGGCGACAGAAAACGCTTGGCCCCTGAACGAGGAAGGTCTACAGTTCCCGCATCGGTCGATGTTCAGAGGAGAGCAGGAGGTGTTTTTGG